>Ga0209542_10014553_pt1 | contig 13376 bp, 12 predicted proteins | sample RifCSPhighO2_01_FD_184028 | JGI IMG/M metagenome (GOLD analysis project Ga0209542, IMG submission 184028) | Soil microbial communities from Rifle, Colorado - Rifle CSP2_plank highO2_0.1 (SPAdes) (version 2) | ecosystem: Environmental > Terrestrial > Deep subsurface > Rock core/Sediment ... | reverse complement strand
GCGACGACTACTGGGATGCGGTGGCGGCGCTACATCGCGTCTGGGCCAACGTGAAAAACCATGTCAAGAAGAAATTCCGGGGCGATAGTAGCTGGAAGAAGAGCTATGAGTGAACGATTGATTTTTTTCTGTAAAGCTTTTTAAAGAAGAGGTACTTTTCTGATCTATATGGCTGATGCACAAAACCAGAACTGCCCCGGAAGAAAACTCCTCATCGCCGGTGGCTTGGGAGCTCTTTTGAGTGTGTGTACTTCTCCCAACATTAATGAACACCGGGATTTGACTGGTGATGGAATAACTGATATTATGGCTGGAGAAACTGGGTGTGTTAGTGAAATAGAAGGTCATTATCTCTTTATTGGTCGGGAAGACGGGACTTTTGAGCGGACTGTTAGACACATAAACCATTTAGTTCATTATTACCAAACAGCTGATGGCGATGCTTACTTTTTTGATGGAGAGTTCTATCGGCTTTCTCCACGGATAGAATAATTATAGACCGAAAAATTCTACTCTTCCCATTCCTCTTCTTTTTCTTTCTCTTTCTTCTTCCGGAACTCTTCGGCGTTTTCCTGGTTCACGAAGCGGTACGTCTTGCCATCAATTTCCGCTTCGACAACATCGTCAATGTCCAGCAGTGGCTCGCCGGTTAAGGCATCTTTGCCCAATTGCCCGGCAGCGGTAGCGCCCTCCGTAAATCCTTCTTCCCAGGAGTCTATCTCATCATCCTCTTCTAATTTTTTGCGGCCTTCATCTGTATAGATATCTTCATCTTCTTCGCCGTGTTCCATCCGCAGTTCTTTTTCTTCCGGAGTCTCTTCGGGAAGGATCCCCTGCTCTTCAGAAGGATAGACTTCTTGCTCTTCTTCCTCCGCGTCGGCTTTCTTTTTAGGAGAAGCGGCTTTTTTCTTTGCTACGCTTTTCTTGGCTTTAGCCATGGTCAAAAAGAATAAAAGGGAGGTTTAAAAGGATTGCGGTGGTCGAAGAGAGAACGGGGATGCAGCTCCCTAGAACACCATAGCATCCTAAGCCTTTTAAAACCCAGCATCCTTCTTTATGCTGATGGGCGTCCAGCAACTCCTTCGGGTTCTTCAGTCTGAAACAAAAGCCCTTCTCGATATTGCCCGCCATCATCAGGAAGCGCTGCTGGACAGAAAAGTTTCCGTCCCCGTTACCGAGAGTGCTTCTCCTGTCCTGCTCCTGCACGGCTATCTGGTAGGAGCTCCTTCGCTCCTTGGCCAGGAACGGTATTTACGGAAAAAAGGCTTTGCAGCGTCTTCCCTTTCCTATCCATTCTGGCAGGATTTGCGGAAAGTCCGAGTATCTCTGGAAGATGAAGTAGAAGAACTCTGCCAGCAGTCCAGCCAAAAGGTTTCGCTCGTCGGCCATAGCGAAGGCGGCTTGGTGAGTTATTCCCTGGCACAGCATCAGCCCGACTGCATCAATCGGGTGATCGCTTTGGGCACGCCATTTCACGGAACTTTGGCTGCGTATCTGAACTTCTTCGTCGAGAGCGCCCGACAGATGCTTCCGGGCAGCTCGTATCTTCGGGAGATGGCAGAGCAAGGAGTTCCGGATGTGCCAGTCATATCCATCTCCACGAAATACGACGAATTGGTTATTCCGTGGCACAGCGCGCTGCTTCCGGAAAGCCAGCACACGTACAACATCGCATGCAATTCCGTCGGCCATGGCGGCCTGATCACCAAGGAGTGTTATCCGCTGGTGGGGGAATGGCTGCAGAAAAAGCTCACCCTCCAGCCCGATCCAGACGACTGGCTTTTTGTAACGAGAAACACCAAGATTTCTTAATTCAAGCAAAAGCTTTAAAATATGACTCTGTTGCAGCAGCGTATGGACGAAGAACATGGAGAAAGGCAACAGCACCAGGCAGGTCCCCCACCAGAACTGAAACGCGTCAGTGATGTTGTCTGGGAACTTCCTGCTTCTTACAAGAAAGGCATGCGGGTTCCTGCTCGTATCATTGCGACGGAAGAACTGATGCAAGCCATGGATCCGGGCGTGTTTAATCAAGTAACAAATGTAGCGACATTGCCGGGCATTCAAAGTTATTCTTATTGTATGCCAGATGGCCACTGGGGCTACGGTTTTCCCATTGGCGGAGTAGCCGCTTTTGATCCAAAAGAAGGGGGTGTTATCTCGCCCGGCGGCATTGGCTTTGATATAAATTGCGGCATGCGGCTGATTACGACCAACCTGACTGCTGACCAAGTCAAGCCCCGCATCAAAGAGATAGTCGATGCGCTCTACAAAGCCGTTCCTGCGGGCGTCGGCTGCAAAGGGTTTGTCAAGCTCTCTAAAGAAGAATTTAAAGACGTCATGCGTGATGGCGCGCAATGGTGCCTGAAGAAAGGCTTCGCCTGGAAAGAAGATATTGAGCACATCGAAGATCAGGGAAAAATTTCCCAAGCGAACCCAGACAAAGTTTCAGAGAAAGCAGTGAAGCGTGGCTTCGACCAAATCGGGACTTTAGGCAGTGGCAATCATTATCTGGAAATTCAGGAAGTGCGCGAGGGCAATATCTTTGACCAGAAAGCCGCTAAAGCCATGGGCATTACCGGGCCTGGGCAGATTGTTATCATGGTGCATTGCGGCTCTCGCGGCTTCGGCCACCAGATCGGCACGGATTATTTGCGGGTGTTTCTCGACGTGATGCCAAAATATGGCATTGAGATTCTCGATCAGGAATTGGCCTGTGCCCCTTTCAATTCGCCGGAAGGGCAGGACTATTACCAAGCCATGGCCTGTGCCGCAAATATGGCTTTTGTGAATCGGCAGGTCATCACGCATCGCATCCGCGAAGTCTTTAGCAAAGCCTTTGGCAAGAGTGCCGAAGATCTGGGCATGCACTTGGTGTATGACGTGGCGCACAACATTGCCAAGCTGGAAAAGCATATGGTCGACGGAAAAGAGAAAGAGCTGCTGGTGCATCGCAAAGGGGCGACGAGAGCGTTTGGCCCGGCACGCGGAGCATTCCTGCCGAAAGATTATGCAAAGATAGGGCAGCCCGTCATCATCGGCGGCTCCATGGAAACCGGCTCGTATTTGCTCGTCGGCACGGATGGGGCTGATATGACTTTTGCTTCTACAGCCCATGGCGCTGGCAGGACCATGAGCCGGGCTGCTGCCAAACGAAATATTCGCGGTGATCAGTTGCAGAAAGACATGGAAAAAAGCGGCATTTACGTGCACGCCGTCACGATGGCCGGGCTGGCAGAAGAAGCAGGATCGGCGTATAAAGATTTGAATCTGGTAGTGGACGCGCTGGAAGCGGCGGGCATCACTCGGCGGGTGGTGGCGCTGAAGCCGATTGGGAATGTGAAAGGGTGAGGGAATTTAAGAATACTGCAGCATCTCTTCCAAAGAGCTTTCTTTCACTGCCTCTTTCTCTCTCATCTCATACCTCGACGCGTCCGTCGGTGCAAAGCGATCAAACCCACCTCTTTTGCACGAACAATCGTCGCAGCTGTCTGCAAGGATTGCTATCGCTCCAATGACCAGAGCACCGTACAGGAGTTTGCTGCTGTAATAGTCGATGAGAGGCATGGTAGATTCCTACACTACACTCTCGTTTGCCGTAAGCTTTGATACCCATTGAACATTTTCTAAACAGGCGTACGCCGCATACACTGCTGGGTCTGCAAAGTATTCTATGAGTTCCATCCTCGCTTCTAAAATCTCTTCAAGAGCTGCTGCCGCCGGCCAGACCTTGCCGTACCATCGAGATCCTCTGCCCTGAATTCTTCCTACAATGAGCCGGTAAAGAGAATCTTCCTCAATTCGGATAAAATCCAGCCGTGGCGTCCCCTCGGGGTCTGTTATTTTTCGAATATTTTTTGGTGCGTATTGATCCTCGCACTGTTTCTCATAGTCGGTTGGATCGGCAATAAGGCCAGAGGAAGCCAATGCAATATTTAACGCGTTGAGATTACGGAAACTTCGAAATTCTTTGCCAACAATCAGATAGATGTCTCCCATGTTTTTCTTATACTGCCTTTCGCTTCAAAAAGCAGCACAACCTTAATAAATATTGTGTTTTAAATAGCACCATCCCCGCTTAGTTTAGTGGCTAGAACCCTCGGCTGTAGACGTCGTTGGATTGTGTCCAAAAGACATTGCATGAAGAACGACCAGCAGGATAGTCACCGAGTGATCCCCGGTTCGAGTCCGGGAGCGGGGACGTTTTCTTTTTAAAAAGGCCAAAAACCAGAGGGAAATCCTCTTTTTCTCAAATCCAACCGTAACGTTTATAAATAATCCGCAGTTTTTATCGTGAAATGGCAAGCCTTTTCTTTGATAGTTAGTCTCATACTAAACTCTCAAGAGAAGGCAGTATGCTGCAGCGGTCGTTGCCCTGGTAGTGTAGTCCGGTCTAGCATGAAGCCCTGTCGGCACCTTTGATAAAGTTGCATAAAATCCCAAGGGGGGCATTCCTTCGGAAGCCCCACGGATGATGAGGCACGGTTGACAGGCAGGCTTCGACCCGGGTTCAAAGGAGGTTGGATAACCATCACTGAAAGTCCCGGCCAGGGCGCTTCCTTCCGACTGCAAGGAAAGCCACGGGCCGGTAGCTTAGCTTGGTACTCTGGAAACAGAGCAAGAAAGAGCGCTTGACTTTTACGGTAAGCGGAGAGATCAAGCGGTCAAGGGTTCGAACAGCCCAAGTACGCTGGGCGAACGTGTTTCAAGTGAGGTTTCGTTTCACGCAACCTCACGACAAGCGCAAACCAGTGGAAAGGTCCGAAAGTCCCTTCCGGCCCGGTTTTCAAATACGCCCGATCATAAAAACCAGATTCGAATACCGTCCAAAAATGAGCTTCACCATCACCAAACATTCGTTAGTGCCCAAGCACAGTAAAGTGAGTGATGCAGAGAAGCAAAAATTGTTTGCCACGTATGCTATCACCGAGAAAGAGCTTCCCAAGATTCTGAAAGATGATCCGGCCATTGCTGCACTGGAAGCAGAGCCGGGCACCGTCATTAAAATTGAGCGTGACAGCCCGACGGCTGGCGTCGCGTTCTATTATCGGGTGGTGGCCAATGGATAGAGCCATTCTCGTGCAGCGGTATTTTGAAGAGAAGAAGTTTGTCGAGAGTACCATCCAGTCTTTTAATCGCTTCATTGAGAAAGGCCTGCAGGAAGTCATCGACGAGAATAAAGAAGCAGAGCCGGCCATCATCCCGCACAATATCGAAAAGTTCAAGATCCGCTTCGGGCGCATCACCGTGGGAAAGCCGGAGATTATCGAGGCAGACGGCAGCAAAAGGCCGATTTACCCCATGGAAGCCCGGCTGCGCAAAATTTCATATTCTGCTCCTATTAACCTCGAAGTCAGCACGTATATCAACGACGTGCAGCGGGAAAATTTCGTCGCGCTCGTCGGCAAGCTGCCCATCATGCTGAAAAGCAAGTTCTGCCACTTGGATGGCTTGAAGACCGAAGACCTGATCAAGCACGGCGAAGACCCCGGCGATCCGGGTGGCTATTTCATCATTAACGGCACGGAAAAAGTTATCGTTAATGTCGAAGATCTGGCTGCCAACAATTTTGTCGTCGAAGAAGACACGAAAAGAGAATTCCACGGGCGGTTCTTTGCGGCACGCGGCTCGTACAAAATACCCCATGCCTTGGATCGGAAAAAAGATGGCATCTATTATCTGACGTTTACCCGCGTCAAAAACACGCCGCTCATTATCGTTCTGAAAGCGCTGGGCTTAGTGAAAGACGAAGAGATCATGAAAGCTATCTCTTCAGAGAAAATGTACGAAGAAGTCCTGCTCAACTTGTTTGAATTTGTGGAGATTAAGACGCAGGAAGATGCCATGGATTATATTGCCAAGCGCCTGGGTGCCGGGCAATCCCGGGAAATCCGCCTGGAGCGCACCAAAGAGATGCTCGACAAGTATCTGCTTCCCAATATTGGCATGACCACCAGCGAACGGATGATGAAAGCCAGAAACCTCTGCAAGATGCTCAAGAAATACCTGGAAGTCAGCTTAGGGCGGCGGCAGCCGGATGATAAAGACCACTATATGAACAAGCGCCTGCGCCTGAGCGGCGAGCTGCTCCTGGACTTGTTCCGCGTGAATTTCAAAGTGCTCGTCGGGGATATCCTCTACAATTTCCAGCGCATTATCAAGCGGGGAAAAATGCCCAGTATCCGGGTCATTATCCGCGAAAAGCTGCTCACCTCCCGGCTGTATTCCGCGCTCGCAACTGGAGAATGGGTCGGCGGCCGGCAGGGCATTGCGCAGCGCATGAGCCGCACGAACTATCTGGACATGGTTTCCCATTTGCAGCGGGTGGTCAGTCCCCTCTCCACTTCACAGGAAAATTTTAGTGCCCGGGCGTTGCATTGCACGCACATTGGAAGATTATGTCCCATTGAAACTCCGGAAGGAACAAACATCGGCCTGCGCAAGAATCTGGCGATGCTCTGTTCAGTTTCCCAGGACGTTGATGAGCGTGCGGTTATCGAGCAGATGAAAGCTTTAGGATTGCAGAGTGTCTAAACATGGCAGAAGTATACTTAAATTCACGATACCTTGGAACCGTCGACGATGCGGCGCTTTTTGCTAGTGAACTGAAGGACTTGCGCCGCAAAGGAAAATTATCTGAGCAAGTGAATGTGCGGTATGATGAGGCCACGCAGGAAGTGCAGGTATTTACCGAAGGCAGCCGCGCGCAACGGCCGTTAATCGTCGTGAAAGAGGGGCGTTCCCTGGTAACAGAAAAGCATATCGAACAGCTGACGAAAGGCGAATTAAGCTGGTTTGACTTGGTGCGGCAGGGCGTTATCGAATATCTTGATGCTGCAGAAGAAGAGAATGCGCTAGTCGCTTCTACAGAAGAAGAGCTTACTGCTGAACACACACATCTGGAAGTGACTCCTGGCGCGATTAGCGGCCTGACGTCTGCTCTCGTGCCTTTCAGCGACTTCAACCAGCCTTCCCGCTTAATCATCGGCAGCAAGAACCAGAAGCAAGCCCTGGGCTTTTATGCCGCAAATTACCTCCTGCGCATGGACATGGATGCTAACGTACTCCATTATCCGCAGCTTTCGCTGGTGAATACCAGCCTGCACACGGTGATCCGCTATGGGGACCATCCGGCCGGGCAGAACATGATCGTGGCCATCATGTGTTACGATGGCTATAACATGGAAGATGGGGTCATCCTCAATAAAGCGTCCGTCGAACGGGGATTGGCAAGAAGCACGTACTTCCGCCCCATGAGCGCTGAAGAGCTGCGCTACTCCGGCGGCCTGGTCGATGAGATCCGCATCCCGGATAAGGAAGTCAAAGGCTACCGCAGCGAGCGCGATTACCGCTTCCTGGAAGAAGACGGCTTGGTCCATCCGGAAGCCAAGCTTTCTCAAGGCGATGTCGTTATCGGAAAAACCAGCCCGCCGCGCTTCCTGAGCGGCATGGATGAATATAATCTTGCTGGCTCGACGCATCGGGAAAGTTCCGTCGTCCTGAAGCATGGCGAGGAAGGCGTCGCCGATTTTGTGGTGCTTACCGAGAATGATGAAGGGAACCGCCTCATCCAGGTGCGCTTGCGGGAAGATCGCGCCGCAGAAATTGGCGACAAGTTTACGTCCCGGCATGGGCAAAAAGGTGTGGTCGGCATGCTGGTGCCTCCGCAGGATATTCCTTTCTCTACGTCTGGCATTGTGCCTGATCTTATTTTCACGCCTCACGGTATTTCCTCGCGTATGACTATTTCGCATCTTATCGAGCTCGTTGGCGGAAAAGTTGCAGCCCTCTCCGGCCGCTTTGTGGATGGCACGCTTTTTGAAGGGGAACGCGAAGAAGTGCTTCGCAAAGAGCTCCTCTCGCATGGCTTCCAGGAGAATGGCACGGAAGTGTTCTATGATGGAAGAACAGGAAAGCGCATGCTGGCCAAGATTTTCGTCGGCAATATGTATTACCTCCGGCTGCGCCATCTCGTAGCGAACAAGATCCAGTCCCGTGCCCGGGGGCCAATACAGCTGCTCACTCGGCAGCCGACGGAAGGTAAAGCCAAAGAAGGCGGCTTACGTCTGGGAGAGATGGAGAAGGACACGTTCATCGCCCATGGTGCTTCGCTGCTCCTCAAAGAGCGCTTCAGCTCCGATAGCATCGTCGTTCCCGTCTGTGAAAAATGCGGCTTGGTCGCGATTGAAGACCATTACAAGAATCGCCGCTATTGCACCATGTGCGGCGAGGATATAGTCATCAATTACGTGGAGATGAGCTACGGATTCAAGCTGCTGCTCGATGAAGTGAGAAGCCTGAACATTTATCCGAAAATAAATCTTGCGACAAAATACTGAACAAAATACTGACTGAATAAGAAGAAAACAAGAAAGCCTGAAAAAACAAGGAGAAAAAGCAAAAAATGATAACCATGGATCGGCCCGTGCACAAGAAAATTGTCCGCATGGACTTTGGCTTGTTTTCGCCGAAGCAGATTGCTGCTTTAGCGGTAGCGAAAGTCGTAACCCCGGAGCTGTATGATCAGGAAGGCTATCCCGTTGACGGTGGCCTGATGGATCTGCGCCTGGGCGTCATCGATCCCGGCTTGCGCTGCAAGACCTGTGGCCAGAAATTGAAGGAATGCCCCGGGCATTTTGGGTACATTGAATTAGCCCGGCCGGTCATTCACATCAACTTTGTGCGGCCGGTCTTTGACCTCTTAAAATCAACCTGCAAGTACTGCAGCCGTGTTCTTATTCCTGAAGAAAAAGCCAAGCGCTATCTGGCTCTTCTCAACAAAGTGAGCGAGGAAGAGGGCTTCGAGGCCCGGCGCAGAAAAGTAAAAGCGCTCGTCACAAAATTCAAAGTAAAAGACAAATGCCCGCACTGCCAGGAAAAGCAGGAAAAGATCCGCCTGGAAAAGCCGTACTCATTTTACGAAAGTGATGTCCGCTTAAGCCCCATTGAAGCCCGGGCTCGCTTGGAAAAAGTGGCTGATGATGATGTACAGCTCTTTGGCTTTGCTTCCAGCTTCCGGCCCGAGTGGATGATCATGACGGTGCTGCCCATTCCTCCGGTAACTATCCGGCCGAGCATTACGCTGGAAAGCGGCGAACGGAGCGAAGACGACCTGACGCATAAGCTGGGTGATATCGTACGCATCAACCAGCGGCTGTTTGAGAATATTAATGCCGGAGCACCTGAAGTCATTATCGAAGACTTGTGGGATCTACTGCAGTATCACGTGACGACGTTCTTCAACAATGAAGTGTCGCAATTGCCTCCTGCTCGTCATCGGGGCGGGCAGATCCTGAAGACGCTGAGCAGCAGGATCAAAAGCAAAGATGGCCGCATCCGGTACAATCTGGCGGGAAAAAGAACGGACTTTTCAGCCAGAACCGTCATCAGCCCCGATCCGTTCATCAGCTTGAACGAAGTTGGTGTGCCCTTCGCAATTGCCATGAATTTAACGGTGCCGGAACGGGTAACCGAATGGAATAAAGCCTATCTTCGCGCGTTTGTCGAACGGGGCCCGCACCTCTATCCCGGAGCGAACTATGTGATTAAGCCGGATGGCCGGCGAAAGACCATAACGGCAGAAACGAAAGACGAAATTTTGGCAGAGCTTGAGACGGGCTTTATCGTAGAGCGCCATTTGATTGATGGCGATACGGCTCTCTTTAATCGGCAGCCATCCTTGCACCGGATGAGCATGATGTGTCATCGGGTGAAAGTGCTTCCTGCTCGCACGTTCCGCCTGAATCCTGCCGTCTGCAATCCGTATAACGCTGACTTTGACGGCGATGAAATGAACTTCCACCTTCCGCAGACGGAAGAAGCCCGCGCAGAAGCGGAAGTGCTGATGCTGGTGGAAACGCAATTAATCAGCCCCCGGTACGGCCTGAGCGTCGTCGGCTGCATCCACGATGGCATCACGGGAAATTACCTGCTGACAAAAGAATTGATACTGCAGCGGCCCGAAGCCATTGACCTGCTGTATACGTGCGGCGTCCGCGACTTTTCCCGCTTGCCCCACAAAGAGAAGCTGGATGGCCGGGAAGTATTTTCCGTCCTGCTTCCTGCGGACTTTAATTTTTCAGGAACGGATAGGAGTGGCAGTGAAGTGCGCATCAAGAATGGGGTGCTCACCTCGGGCGTCATGGACAAAGCCAATCTGGGCCAAGAAAGCGGCCTGATGCTGCGAAACATCTACGAGACGTACGGGCCAGCACATGCTGCAGAGCTCTTAGGCAAGATTTCCAAGCTGGGTATTGCCGTGCTTTCCAGACGAGGATTTAGCATCGGTGTGAGCGACATGGACTTGCCTGCAGAAACAAAAGCAGAGATCCAGAGGATTATTGCCGAAGCAGAAAAAGAGACCTTGTCGCTCATTGATCGCTACCATGAAGGAAAACTGGAGTCCCTGCCCGGCAGAACACTTGCAGAGACTCTGGAATTGCGCATTATTGAAGTTCTGAACAAGACGAGAAACAAGAGTGGCGACGTCGCCATGAAGCAAGTCCGGGATAGCGCTGCTACGGTCATGGCTCGCTGCGGTTCCCGGGGAAATGTGTTGAATATTGCCCAAATGACGGCCATCGTCGGCCAGCAGGCCTTGCGCGGGAAGCGCATTGAGCAGGGCTTCCGGGGAAGAACATTGTCATACTTCAAGCGCGGTGATCTCAGCGCAACGGCCCGGGGCTTTATCAAGAACAACTTTAAGAGTGGCTTGCGGCCGCATGAGTACTTCTTCGGCGCCATGACCGGAAGGGACGCGCTGATGGATACGGCGTTGCGGACGCCAAAATCGGGGTATCTTTACCGAAGGCTGTCCAATGCCATGCAGGACTTGAAAGTGGACTATGACGGCTCCGTGCGGGATGCCAGCGGCAAGATCGTCCAGTTTGCCTATGGGGAAGATCATCTGGATGTCTCCAGAACAAAAAATGGAGAGCTGGACGTGAAGAAAATAGTGGAGCAGATGGAGTGAATACCTGAGGACAAACAATGACTGACAAAGACCTTATCGAAGGATATGCGGATAGATTGCCGCCGTCCGTGCTGAAGGCAATTCAGGAAGTGCTGCCCAGCAAAGCGACAAAGAAGCAGGTGGAGCATGTCATGGAAGAAGCATTAGCTGCCTATACTGCAGCAAAGATTCATCCTGGGGAATGCGTCGGCTTGGTGAGCGCCGAAAGTATCGGGGAACCAGGAACGCAGATGACGCTGAATACCTTCCACTTTGCCGGCGTTGCAGAAATGAACGTTACCACGGGCTTGCCACGGCTCATTGAGATTCTTGATGCTCGAAAAGAAATTAAGACACCGATGATGGAAATTTATCTGAAATCGCCGCACAATACCTTGGAGCATGTGCGCACTTTTGCAGCCAGGATCAAGGAAATGGTCTTTGATGAATTCGTGACGGAATTTGCGTTAAGCATCTTTGAGCAGGTGTTGCGCATCACCTTCAATGCGGAGATGCTGAAAGCGCACCAGCTTACTGCAGAAGAGCTGGTCAAGGTGATCCGGCTGAGAACCAAAGGGTTTACCGTGCAGGTGAAAGAAAGCGAAGCGCTCTTCAAGCCGAAAGAAAGTGGCGAACATATTAAAGAATTGTATAACATTAAAGAGAAGATCAGAAAAGTCGTCGTGCAGGGCGTGAAAGGCCTTCGGCAAGTGCTGCCAGTGAAGCGCGGCGAGGAATATATTGTGTTGACCTCCGGCACCAACCTGAAAGAGGTCTTGGAGATGAAAGAAGTCGATCCCGTACGGACGTTTTCTAATGATCTCTATGAAACTCAGGCCGTGCTGGGCATCGAAGCGGCCCGGCAGGCGATGATCAATGAAGTATCCAAAGTCATTGATGCCCAGGGGCTGAATATTAACATCCGCCATATCATGCTGGTTGCGGATACGATGTGCGTCTCGGGTGCTTTGCGCGGAGTAACGCGCTATGGTGTCGTGAGCGAGAAAGCCAGCGTCTTGGCGCGCGCAAGTTTCGAAACGCCCATAAAGCATCTGACGAACGCCGCGTTAGCGGGGGAAGTGGATAACTTAACGTCCGTCGTGGAGAACGTCATGATCAACCAGCCAGTTCCTTTAGGCACAGGCTTGCCGGGGCTGGTCGTAAAGATGAAATAAGGGAAACGAAACATTAATATTACAAAATTGAGAGCAATACTTTTATGAAGACACCGCAAGAAATGGACCTGATGGAACCGGAAAACGAGGAAGTTGTAGAGAAAAAAGGAAAGAAGCAGAAGAAGGAGCAGAAAGCCGAGGACGTGCAGCTGACCGAAGTCCGGCAGGCCTTGCAGGGGGGGAAAGCCCTCATTGGCACGGAAAGTGTCCTGAAGCAGTTGCGTTCTGGCAACCTCCAGAAAGTGTTTCTCGCCAAGAATTGTCCGGCACGCTTGCGGGCAGATGTGGTGCAGTATGCGCAGCTCAGCAGTGTTCCGGTTGTTATGCTCATGCTGAATAACGAAGAGTTGGGCATCATCTGCAAGAAGAATTTCTTTGTGGCGGTTTTGGGCGTCGCTAAAAAATAAAGATTATAACTCTCTTTACGCCACTGGTGTCGGTGCGACGATCATTTTCCTTTGGAAAATGCCCTATTCTCCACCCCGCAGGGGGCGACCCCCGGCTCATCGCACGACACCGTGGCGCTCGGCGAGGCTGGGGTTGCGCCCTCCGGGCTGCCGAGCAAGGCCAACGATGAGCGAAAGGAAATGGAGCGAGGAGTTGGCCGTCGAGCCGCCATGGCGGTGTCGTGCATAAAATACAATAAATAACCAATTTACCAGAAAAAAGCAAAAAGTTTATTAATAAACGGGATGGCAGACGCCCAGAAGCTTATATATGTATAACAACAAAGCTTTGCATAACAAAATCCTACAATAAACAATCACCATGAGCAAAAAAGCATCCGGATTACGGGCAGCGAAGAAGCTGAAGAAGCGCAGGAAGCAGTTCAAGTTAGTTTCCCGCACCAAGATGAAGAAGAAATATGATCCTCTGGGTGGTACGTCCCAGGCTCGCGCCATTGTCCTCGAGAAAATTCAAGTCGAAGCCAAGCAGCCAAATTCAGCCATGCGGAAATGCGCTCGCGTGCAGCTGGTGAAGAACGGCAAGCAGATTACCGCGTTCATGCCCGGCGATGGCGCACAGAAGCTCATCAACGAGCACGACGAAGTTATCGTCGAAGCTATCGGCGGAAAGATGGGCCGAGCGAAAGGAGATTTGCCCTGCATCCGCTGGCAGGTCATCAAAGTGAACGATCAAAGTTTAGATGCTTTATTGAAAGGGAAGTTAGAGAAAGCGAGAAGGTAAAGTAAAACAATGAACAAAATCCTTGCAGGAACATTGGTAGCAGTCGGACTAGCTGGAGTTTT
>Ga0209542_10014551_pt1 | contig 13376 bp, 11 predicted proteins | sample RifCSPhighO2_01_FD_184028 | JGI IMG/M metagenome (GOLD analysis project Ga0209542, IMG submission 184028) | Soil microbial communities from Rifle, Colorado - Rifle CSP2_plank highO2_0.1 (SPAdes) (version 2) | ecosystem: Environmental > Terrestrial > Deep subsurface > Rock core/Sediment ... | reverse complement strand
ATAAAGGAGGAGCTGTCCGAAGCCGAGCTTGACCAGATTGCGAGCAAGGAGCATGTGGCGCGCCGTATACAGAAGACGAACATCCTCATCATCGATGAGATTTCTATGCTTTCGGCAAACGTGCTCTCCATGGTGGACCGTGTATGCAAGGAAGTGCGGAGGCGTCCCGAAGCCTTTGGAGGCATGCAGGTGGTTCTTGTGGGAGACTTCTTTCAATTGCCTCCTATAGTGCGGGGAGGGAATGCTCCTTTTGCTTTCGAGTCTTCGGTATGGAACGACTTGAATCCAGTTGTTTGCTATCTAACCGAACAGCACCGACAGGAGGATCCTGTCTTTCTCTCCATTTTGGGAAGCATCCGCTCGCAACAAGCCGACCATCTGACTGCAAGCGCCATACTTGCACGCGAGACGGAGACATCGGAAGAACACGATGACATACCGAGACTATTCACGCACAACGTAGACGTCGACCGGCTGAATGCAGAGAGGCTTGCAAAGCTTTCCGGACACGCGGTGTCGTTCGGTATGCAGGGAACGGGAGCACCTCTCCTGGTTGACGCCCTTAAACGCGGATGCCTTTCGCCCGAAAGCCTTACGTTGAAAGAGGGAGCAGTAGTGATGGGTACGAAGAACCTTCCTCAGTTGGGGCTCTGGAACGGCACGCTCGGTATCGTTATAGGATTCGAACGTGGCACCAACTATCCAAAGATAGAAACGAGAGACGGAAGGGAACTCACCATTGCACCTGCCGAATGGGCGGTAGAAGAAGGCGGAAAGGTACGGGCGAAGATTACCCAGATACCGCTTCGTCTTGCGTGGGCCATTACCGTGCATAAAAGCCAGGGAATGAGTCTCGATGCCGCCGTTGTAGACCTTTCGCGTGCATTTGAGTACGGACAAGGGTACGTTGCGCTTTCCAGGGTACGTACTCTCGAGGGACTCTTTATTCTCGGCTGGAGCGAGAACGCACTTCTTGTACATCCTGAGGTTGCCAAGAGGGATACGGGATTCAGGGAACTTTCAAACGAAGCAGCTATTGGCTTTGGAGAGCTTGAAGAGTCAGGTGAACGCGCTGAGCTTGAAAAGAACTTCATACGCGCCTGTGGAGGAAGCAGCACCCCCTCGAAGGATGGCAAGAAGTCGCCGAAAGCAAGTACGTATGATAAGACTTTGGAACTGCTTCAAGACGGTGTGACGCTTCGCGAAGCTGCTCTTGAAAGAGGTCTTACATACGGCACGATCTGCGACCACGTGGAGAAGCTTGTTCAGTCAGGAAAGCTCGATCCATCAATAATTGGCGAGAGCGTGCCACCTGAGCTTAAGAAGGAGTTGCCGGCCATCTTTACAGCCTTCAAGAAGAAAGGGAGTGAAAAACTAGGTCCTGTGCACGAGATGCTTAAGGGAAAATACACGTACGACGATCTGCGTGTTGCACGCGTGCTGTATAGCCTGCGCTCTTCATAGAGAACGTCAAAGGTATATACTGAACGCATATGACGCGTTTCGGCTGGCTCGTGGCTTCGGGAGTAGTGATTGCAGCACTTGGCATCGCGCTCCTTCTCTGGGGATTTGCGCGGCAGTCGGCCCCGAAGCTTGAAGATGGGAACCTTACTCCAGTTGTTGATTACTCATCCCTCAACATCCACGCAAACGGCGAGTACGGCTTTACGGTGCAGTATCCTGCAAGCGCAGATGTGGAAGATACCTTCTCGGAGGGAGGGCTTTCGTGGCGAGTGAATGTACCTGATCCGGGAATACTTATCGTGCGCTTCACGACCACGGGGGGTGAAGTACGTATAGGGGCATCAAGCAACTCTAGTGCGCTTGAAAGCTGCGAAGAGGCCGGACCTTCTGAGACACAGGGGGAACCTGTAGAGTTCGGAGAGGCCCTGTGGCAGGTGTTCACATTTGATGAGCTCGGCACTGAGGACGAACGTCGCGCCACTAGCTACCGCACTCTGCACGACGGGCAGTGCTTCGCGCTTGAGGGGTTTGAACCGTACGAGCTTCCTGCAAATACAGCTCCTACGGAACAAGTTGGGTATATCATCCAGAGCTTCGGTTTTGCACGATAGACTATATTCATAACCTACATACCTATGACACTCATACACTGGATCACCTCTGTCGTTGGCATACTCATCGCTGCGTACCTTCTGCCTGGAGTAGACGCTACGCTTCTTGGAGCAATCGTTCTCGCGGTGGTTCTTGGCATCATCAATCTCTTTGTAAAGCCGGTCCTTGCGCTTCTCACGCTTCCGCTCACCCTCATTACGCTCGGTCTCTTCTCATTGGTGCTGAATGCGCTCCTTATTATGCTTGCGGCAATGATCGTCCCTGGCTTCGCTATCTCAGGTTTCTGGGCGGCGTTCTTCTTTGGCATCGTGCTTGCGCTTGTTAACGCTGTCTTTGGAGTTGCTCGCAGGTAAGGGCATTACCATTTGGAAGCCAGGATTTCCAATAGCATAAGGCTGCTGTATACTCGCCCTGGAATACCTGTTACCGTGCGTGACGCACTATTCTAGTTTAAGGGAGAAGTATAGTGATCGAAGGGAAAACGAAGATTGTTCGGCGTGATCCTGAGGTTTTGTCCGAAGCAGACAGGGAGCATAAGCACGTCGTAACCTGGAAGGACAAGTTCAGCGAGCCGATGGATGGCAAGGGAAATTGGTCAAATACGACTAACGCCAACATCTGCGAGATATTGCGGCATTCGGGTCTGCCTGTGGCATTTCTACATACCACCGGACCCAATACCGATCGCACGCTCTACTGCGATATGATCCCTCTCGAAGTGATCGTTCGTGGACAAATTGATCCTGAAAGCTCGTATCTGGAGCGGAACCCTCGCGTTCCCGTCGGAGTTCCCCTCGATGAACCGTTAGTCGAGTTCTTCCTCAAGACCGATGGTCCTGAATGGAAGGGAAAGCATCTTCCAGATACTGATCCCTTCATTACCCGCTACAAGGAAGATGTCGGGATTTGGGTACATCACTCCAAGAAGCCGGTCACGCGAGGTGGTGAGATTTTCATCTCGGCGGAGCTTCTTGGCTGGAACAAAGATGGGATGTGGCCATTCGAACAGCTGGAAGTCATGGCGAGGAGATCCTTCGGCATCGTTCGAGACGCCTTCCGTCTATACGATTTCAACCTCAAGGATTGGAAGGAGGAATACGGGTTTGGTCCTGATGGACAGTTACTTCACTCCGACAGCTACGATAACGATATATGGAGACTGGAGGATAAGGACGGGAAGGAGTACAGCAAGCAGGTCATCCGGATCCACGGAGTTGAAGGCATCGAGGACTCGAAGGCCGACTATGCCTACATCGCCCACCTCACCGGCGAGATGCTCAGGCTCGTTCGGCAGACTTAAGGATGTGAATTGCGATGGCGCGTCTTCGGGCGCGCCATTTCTTATCCCTTTAACTCCACATCATTCTGTAAACATCCTTTATACTTATTGTTAATGGCCCTTGAAGCACCTTCATCACCTTTGGCGACCCCTGAGGACGAACTTGTGTATCTGCGCGAGCAAATTGCCGCTAAGGAGAAGGAGCTTGAGGCGCTTCGGGAAAGCCGTCCACGCGAGGACATTGCTTCCGAACACTTAACTGCTCATCGTGCGGCTTCGGCATCAGCAGTATTTGCTCCCGAGATGCATCTAGAGCCTACGCACCTTTCTGAACTGGCGTCTAATCTTGACCCCGAGAGCGACGACGAGACTATGCTTGAGCTTAGGCGCCTTATTGAATCAAAGGGCATCAAGAACGCGTTTGCCGTGCTTGAGAAGCTTCAGAACCCCCACCTTGAGGACGACTTCCATCGCTTTCTTGTCCGGTATCTCATAGACGGAATGCCAGTGCAGGGACTTGAAAAGCAGCCTGCATGGAAGGCGCTCCATATGACGTTGTACGAGATAGCGCTGCCGGAGGTGGCTGCGAACGAACAGGACAAGGCAAGGCCTCTTCGCGAGATGATCTCCGCCATGGAGCAGTTCTATGCAGGGATGCTCTCGGTCGAGGGTGCATATCAGAACGAACCCGCGAACTTCACTCTTGAACTTGCTGTTCCGGTTGGCCGCGCTCACCTCATGTTCTATGCTGCCGTTCCCAATTCTCGTCGCGATCTATTTGAAAAGCAGATTGCTGCCATCTTTCCAGGAGTTGAACTTGTACCGCAGCCGAACGACTACAACGTCTTCGTGCAGAACGGAGCGGCGATTGCATCCTTCGCTTCGCTCGCGCGGCCTGTAGCCCTTCCACTCAAAGACTATGCGGACTTTGACTATGACCCACTCAACACTCTTCTGAACGCGTTTGCGAAGATATCAGCAGAGGAGGAGGGGGCTTCGCTACAGATAGTTATCAAGCCGAGAGGGGATAGGTACCAAAAGCATTTTCGCAAGATACTTAATCTCCTTCAAAAAGGAGAACATCGGGATACTGCGCTTAGGCTCCCCGAAAGCTTCCTTGGCGAGGCCGTGCGCGACATTGGCAAGACATTCTTCGGAAAGGCCGAGTCGAAGCTTGACGAGGAATGTGCGAAGAGGAGGGAAAGTGGTGCGAACAAGACAGACATTGAACAGGTCGAGAAGAAGCTTGGTGCACCAATTGTGGGAACTAACCTTAGGCTTTCAGTGTCCTCTCGGGATTCAAGCCGTTCCGAGCAGATACTTCGGGATCTTGAGTCTGCATTCAATCAGTTTGAGAACGCTTCCGGAAACCGTATTGAGTGGAAGCGGGTGCATGCAGCAGCAGCGCGCAGGCTCTTCAGGGACGTGGCCTTTCGTATATTTGAAACGAGTACAGAAATTCCTTTGTCCCTTCGCGAGCTCACCACCCTCTACCACTTCCCGCCGAAGGGTATCGAGTCCTCCCCGAATCTTAAGCAGGCGCGCTTCACGGCTGCCGCAGCTCCCATCGACTTACCAAGGGAAGGACTTCTTCTCGGAACCAACACCTATCGGGGACAAACAGGTGAAGTACGCCTTGCGCCGGAGGATCGTCTTCGCCATTTGTATGTGGTGGGACAAACCGGTACAGGAAAGACCTCGTTCATGAAGACGCTCATAGATCAGGACATCAAAGCCGGGAATGGTGTCTGCTTCATTGACCCGCACGGCAACGACATACTCGATGTTCTAGCTGCAGTACCTCCCGAACGATACGAGGACGTCATTTACTTCGATCCCGCATACATTGACCGTCCGTTTGGACTGAACCTCCTTGAATATGATCAGTCGCATCCGGAGCAGAAGACATTCATTGTGAACGAACTTCTCGCTATCTTCAGGCGACTTTATGGCGATGTTCCCGAAAGTATGGGCCCCGCCTTTGAGCAGTATTTCCGAAACGCCACGCTTCTTGTCATGGAGGATCCGGAATCAGGTTCAACCCTGATGGATATCGGCCGAGTGCTCTCAAATACCGCGTTCAGGAACATGAAGCTCTCAAAGAGCAGGAATCCGGTGGTGAATCAATTCTGGCAGGAGATTGCCACGAAGGCTGAAGGGGAGGCCTCGCTTGCGAACATCGTGCCATACATCACAAACAAGTTCGACGACTTCACTGCGAATGATTTCATGCGCCCCATTATCGGCCAGCAAGAGTCGTCGTTTAAGTTCAGAGACGTTATAGACAATAAGAAGATACTTCTGGTGAACCTTTCGAAAGGGAGACTGGGAGAAAGGAATGCAAACCTCCTTGGTCTTATTCTCGTCGGCAAGCTCTTCATGGCTGCGCTGTCGCGTGCGGACAATCCGCGCGCAGACTTCCCGCCCTTCTATTTGTATATCGACGAGTTCCAGAACATCACTACCGACTCCATTCCAGGCATTCTTTCAGAAGCACGCAAGTACAAACTCTCCCTTACCATCGCGCATCAGTTCCTCGCGCAGGTGGACGAGAAGGTACGGGACGCGGTATTCGGCAACGTGGGTAGCATGGCGGTGTTCCGCGTGGGACAGGAGGACGGAGAGTTCTTCGGGAAGCAGTTCGCTCCTACGTTCAACGCTCCGGATTTCATTAACATCGAGAACTATAACGCATACGTACGTATGCTTGCGCGCGGAGTACCGCAGAAGCCGTTTAATGTTAAGACGCTCACTCCAGTTACAGGAAATCCGGCACAAGTAGACGACCTGCGGGAGCTTTCATACCTGACATATGGTCGAGAGCGTGGTATGGTTGAGGAGACTATTAGAAGCAGGTATCTGTCATAAACCTAAATATGCCACGCGGTAGCGAGTCTCCCCCCGACAAACCCAAGATTCTTCGCGTTGAAGAACTTGAACAGGCTGGAGCTGAGAGAATTAAACTCTCTACTCCTACGGAGGAACAAGTGGCATGGGTCGTAGAGAAAGTCGGTGGTGTTCCATCCCAGATGACGAAGGCACTGCAAAGGGATTTGGAGGATGCTGAATACTCAGAAGAAGAGATCAAAATGATGACTCCCATTCAAGCGCATTTTATTGTGCTTGGTGGGGAAACTGCGTGGCAATCGGAGACTGAGGGTATCAAAGCTCCGGAACCAGACTTTTCTTCGGGACGAAGCACGCCTCAGGGACGCACGATCGAGCACGTTGGCGAAATTGGTATAGAGGAACGCGCTGCAGAGACTCCTTCGATAGAAGAAGTAGCTGACTTGGCTGAAAAACCACGAAGAAAGATAGAAGACACCGAACTTAGGATGGCAGGGCTCAGACGGGCAATGGACAGTGCGGAAAAGGAGTATCTCACCGCGTATAAAGAGTTCTTCCGTGAGCAGCGCGCAGCAAAGAGAAAAGATCGCAAACAGCCGGAGGATAGCGAAGAACTGCAAGCGCTAAGGGCCAATTTCAATAAATCCCGAGGGGCTTACGGTGAAAAGCTCGAGGAGGATGCCGGACAACGAGTCCTGTCACGCACCATGGAGCGAACCATGATGCCCGGCAAGAAACACCAGGACGTTCAGGAGGTTATGAATCGCTATAACAGCCTTGTACGCTACCGCGAGGTTGTGAAGCGTCATGCCGAGCATAAGCGCGACGCAGAGTACGACGTTATGAGCAAAGAGGAGAAAAAGACATACGAGAAAGCCCTTTTCTGGGTGGCTAAGCAGAATGGAAAGCTCGAGGAGAGGTGGGGAAAGAACGGCGCGCGCGCGATTAGAGCGTCGATCGTTGCGGTCGTTGTTGCTGGACCAGGTGCCTTGGCCGGTACGATCGGACTTGCGGCACTTGGCGTTGGCGCATGGAGTTGGGGCAAATCGTTCATAGGAGCAATCGTTGGAGGCGCTGCAGCAGAAGGGGCCGCACAATTCGTCGATAAGACAGCGACGGGTCAGCAAATGAAAAAGGAACGCCGTATTCGAGAACAGGGTCGAGGAGAATCTTCAGAAGAAGAAGAGATTGCTCTAGGTCAACAGCTTTCGTTGGCAGAAGGTTTGGAAGAACTTGATGCACGGCAGTTCGAGATCTCAAAGAAAACTGGCGCACTTGCGAGCGAGAAACGTAAGATGCTAACCCGTGTCATAACTGGCCTTGGCTTCGGTATCGGTACCGCTGAGTTGCTCCCAACTCTCCCAAGCGTTGAAAACTTCTTCGACGAAACTACCGTGCGAGGCACTGATGCCACCCCAGCCGAAGCTCGCGGAAATCTAGAATCAACCGTACGCCAGCTCGAAGAAGAAACGAGCACATCGAATATTCAAGAAACATCCCCTTCCTCTCCGGCTGAAGAACTACGTCCCGTAGCCGAGCCTGCAGAAGCGCCACCTATTGCGGAAACGGGGTCGGCCGGACTTATCGACGAACCCGGAGAGGGAAGCGACAGAGCGTTCCGAGAGATTCAGCAACATCTGGAGAATACGATGAGCGATGAAGAAATTGCCGCCGCTTCCCCGGTGCTTAAACACTTTATGGAATCGGATCCGAACGAGATTTCTCGAGAAATGGGAGACGCATACGGTACCCGCGGCATGATTACGCATCCGGGCGACCGCTTCTATTTCGATTCTGACCAGAACCTCTACTACGACCCAGTGAACGGCGACCCGCAGATTTTCCTTGAGAATAAGGCTGACGGAAGCATTGAAACACATGCTATTAATGCTGAATCGCTGCCGAGTATCGATACAATCGTTCCGCAGGATGGAGCCTTGCAGCCAACTGAGGCATCTATTGCTGATTCTCCCTCGGAGACAGTCAACCCTCCTTCGGAGGAGATAGGAATTTCTAATACTCTAGAAGTTGCAACCACTGCCCCAACAGAAACGCCGAATCCTTCTTCTGAGCTTCCTCAGGAAGCTCCCACCTCACTAGAAGGAGGAAGTGGGATTATTCCGCTTGAAGACTATATGTCCGACTCGAACACGGCCCTGCAAACTCCTGAGCTCGCGCCTCACTCCGAGGTTGAAAATCAGGTACCAAGCTCCTCTCAGGAGGTTACAGGAATAAGAAGCCTGGAAGAGTATTCTAGGAGCCTTGAGGAGCAGTCATCTTCCGGTAGCGATTCTGCAGAAGGACCAGCTGTACATCCTCAGTCCAACGCTGTGCCTGAACTGCCACGTGAGAATGCCGTCTATACATTGCGTGAATCCCCAAACGCATTGTATGCGCACGCAACTTCGCCTGAGCAGAGCCTTACGCTTGCGCGCGAGTATGGTTTGCAGCATCCAGGCCAGAAGATCTATTTCGACAACACAAGTTCTTGGCTTGGTATTAAAACAGAACGAGTTGGTATGCTTGAGTTCGATCGCTACGGCAATCTAAAAGATTTCGTCGAGAAGGTGAGTGGGCAAAACGGTCAGACACTTACCCAGATCGACCGGAACTTGTTACAGCAAAGAATAGTATAGTTTGCATATGACTGACCCGATCGCTAATAAAACAAAGAATCTGCTTGAGGCACTAGATATTAGTGAGCTATCTCCCGAGGAGAAGGAAGAGCTTCTGCTAGACCTTGGAGATCTTGTTTTTCGGGGATCTATGCTCCGCCTTATTGAACGGATGGATGATAAGTTTAAAGACGATTTCCATACTCTTATGGAAAAGGACCCTTCCGAGGACGAGGTTACGGACTTCCTTAAGAGCAGGGTTCCAGACGCAGGCTCGGCTGTGGAAGAGACCCTTGCGGACCTCCACAGTGATATACTGGCAGTTACGGGTACTTAATTCCTATAATCCTTGCCCTTATGACGAACATGCAGGTTACTTCCACTGGCATAGCGGTAGCGCTTGCCCTCGTGGTCGCGCTCGCAATGCTGTTTCTCGGTCCGACCATATTTCAACCTTTTAGCCCAAGCGATACTACTGACACTTCACTAGCAACTTCAACCATGGATCAAATGCCTTTGCCTGAGGGACCGCTCCCGACTGAACTTAGTGGGACCGATATAATCGTCGGTATCGGTACTGAGGCAACTGCAGGAAGTAAGGTGACTGTGAACTATGTAGGCATGCTTCCAGACGGCACTGTCTTTGATGCCTCGAGTCGCCACGGACAGCCCTTCACCTTTACGCTTGGCGCAGGCGAGGTCATTCGTGGATGGGACATTGGCGTACAGGGTATGAAAGAAGGAGGAAAACGTCGCCTCGTTGTTCCTCCGCAGGACGGATACGGCACACAAGGCGCAGGGGACATCATTCCTCCAAACGCAACGCTTATCTTCGATATCGAGCTTCTTGAGGTTAAATAGGGATGTTTTAGAAAAACCAACTTAGGGGGTAAAAAAAAGGCCGGCGGATCGCTCCACCGGCCTTTAGGGTACATTTCGCCGAGTTTCAGCCCTACGTCACGGTCCCGAGCGTCTGCTGCGGGAAATGACGGAGGCAGTAGCCCTGCATGGCATTCGCCCAGATGATGTTGGCGCGCATCGTGAGAAGCATTGCCCTGATCTGGAGCCGAGACTGCCTGACATTGATGACGCGCGTCTCACGGTCGACCCTTTGGGTCTTCTTGTGAGCGCTGGTCTGTCCGATGTTCCCGATTCCGCCGGCAGAAGCTGCCAAGCAGTAGAAGCCGAGCGACAGAACGCAGAGCGCTGCTGTCGAGACGACGGCCATCCCCGTGCTGAGTCCGGCCGCCCTGTTCTGAGCGCGGCCGAGGTTCACCAGAATGGGACCGAGGTCGCCGAGGTCGACATCGATCTCGCGCGCTTCTTCGGCGATTGCGATTGATTCGCGGACGATGCCGCCGGTATCGGTACAGGATTCCTCGTTCTCGCGCTGGATAGCGCGAAAGCCGGCTTCGCCCTCCTCCGGATACTGGAGCATGTATTTCTCGAGACTGATAACCCCGCGATCGTTATCGCCGGGGCGCACAGCGCGGACTCCGCCGGTGAGATGATCACGAGTAACTGCGATCATTTGTTCCGGAGCTGCCTGAGCCACCGGAGTGGCGGCAGGCGAAGCGGGGTAGGCGTTGACGGGTCCCGACTGAGCGCCGGGCGCAATTTGCGCCTGGGCAACGGTCGGAGAGATGCTGGCGCTGACGAGGGCTACCCCCGCCAGCAGGTTGGTTAACTTGCGCATGGGGTAAGACCCTTTCCAGTTAGTTGCAGTTGTTTCGGTGCATAGAAGAAGATATTTCTCCCATTCCATTCACTATAATACAGTCGCAAAGACTTTTGTCAAGCCCCACCATGGCGCCTGATTCCTTGCTAAATAACGGCCTAAACCGTACCGTAAAACGATGTCTGCACTTAAGTTCTCCATCGAGAAGAAAGTTCCAAATAGCAATGCTCGCAGGGGTGTGGTCACCACCCCTCACGGCACTATTCAAACTCCAGCTTTTGTACCGGTCGGGACAAAAGCTGGGGTCAAGGGAGTACTTCCCAATCTGCTTAAAGAAATCGGGGCTCAGGTAGTTCTTGCAAACACCTATCATCTGTATCTCCAGCCAGGAGAGGAACTGGTTAAGAGGGCAGGTGGACTCGGAAAGTTTATGGGATGGGATGGTCCAACCATGACCGATTCGGGAGGCTTCCAAGTATTCTCGCTCGGCGCTGCTTTTGGAAGATCAGTGACAAAGATCGCTAAAGGCGAGGAATTGCCTCGCGAACATGGAATCGCTGTATATGACGAAAGCGTCCAGAGCCAACATGGACAGTTAGCCGTCATCGATGACGAAGGCGTTACGTTCACTTCGCACTTGGACGGTTCTCTGCACCGATTCACTCCAGAGCGCTCCATTGAAATCCAGCATGCTCTTGGAGCCGACATGTTCTTTGCCTTTGACGAATGCACCGCACCAACTGAACCGTATGAATACCAGAGAGAAGCGATGGAACGCACGCATCGTTGGGCACGCCGTTCCCTTACGGCACATAAGCGGAACTTAGAATCTAAGCAGGCGCTCTTCGGCATCGTACAGGGAGGGAGGCATGAGAATCTTCGCAGAGAGAGTGCGAAGGAGATCGGCTCCATGGACTTCGATGGGTTTGGTATTGGAGGCTCTTTCAGTAAGGAGGACATGCAGGGAGCACTTCAGGCTGCAGTTCCAGAATTGCCGGAAGGGAAGCCGAGACATTTTTTGGGTATTGGGGAGCCAGGAGACCTCCTTACTGGCATTGCAGAAGGCATGGATCTCTTTGATTGCGTTGCTGCGACTCGCCTTGGGCGCCACGGCACTATCTACACAACCCGAGGAACTATTAATCTGACTAATGAAAAGTACCGCTCCGATCTTACGCCGCTCTCGGAAGTTGGCCTTAGCTCGTATGGAAACGAATTCACGCTTGCCTACGCTTCCCACCTTTTACGAGCAGGGGAGATGCTCGGGCAAATAATCACTTCGACGCATAACCTCAGCTTTATCATTGCACTCGTTGACGGAGCCCGTGATGCGATACAAAGCTAATTTGACCGAGGAAAAGGCTCCATCAGATTCCGATTGAGGAGAGTTGACATGGAATTAGGACTTATTGCCCTCTGGCTTCTCTCGCTGGCTCTCGCCTACTACGTGGGCAAAAAAGTCGGTCGCAAGGGGGGAATTATCGAGGGGCGTGAACTCAAAGATAAATTCGAGACTCCCAAACCCGGTAAGGCTCGTACAGAAGGGCAGGACGCTACTAGCGTGCTGGTCCCGGAGAGACCAGTTCCCCTAGCTAAATTGGCTTGCGGCGGGCCTTACGTGATCTTTGGTTTTATCCCCGCCGGCCCAAGTAACACCATCGCAGTCCTAGGTTTTCCGGATGGAAGTGTACGTGTGCTTCGGCTCTCGGATCCTCCATTGAGAGGCTGGTACGGCTTTGCCATAGATCACAAGAGGCGGATACTTCCGATCTCGAAACCCGATCAGCCTTCCCAGGCACAGCTTCCCGCACCTAAACCCGAGCTCACACCGCCTGCGGAAGAGCCTATGGAAGCAGAATTCGAAGAAGTCGAGTCTGCTCCAGCTCCACAGGAGGCCAGGTAGGTCTGGGGACATTCAACAAACTTCAAAGCGCCGGCACACTAGTGGTGCGGGCGCTTTTCTTTTATGTTTTATTCAACAACGGAAAGTTTGAAAGTTATTGCAAAGTCTTTATACACAGCCTTTATTCCAGCTGACCAAAAGTCCAGTATTCTAGTAACAGACCCTGGGCACGCCCAGACGTCCTTCATTCATAGGAGGGAATACAAATGCTCACTATTTCTCTTGCCGCACTTCTTGCGTCAACCTCGCCCGCCGACTCATTTCCTGTGACGAATCTCCAGATCGCCGGATGTACACAGGCTGCAGTCGCTGAGAACCGTCTTTCTGATGTCACAGCCCGCCGGATCCAGACAGGAACCGTCATTTATATTGGTGGCAGGCGCACGGTCTTCAGAAGCGGCGACTCAATCTGGAATCTATGCGATCGCCATCTGGAACGCCGGATAGTTTATCGGGAACTCAATGAACTGGAGAGGGAACTTGCCATTATTAGGTGGAGGTACAAGCCGCAGCCACGTTCCTTGCGACTTGCCTGATCCTGACGCTGGGTTTTATCGTGCTGAAAAGTCGCTCGCTATTGTGGGCGACTTTTTCTTTTATATTTCATCTACGAACGGTACACTTGCCCTCACATGGCAAGCTTTAAACTCCACTCACCATTTCAACCGGCCGGCGACCAGCCCAAAGCCATAGAAACCCTTTCTCGCGGAGCCGAGATGGGGAAGCGATACCAGACTCTTTTAGGAGTCACGGGCTCTGGAAAGACGTTTACTGTAGCGAACGTGATAAATAGCGTGCAGAAGGCAACACTGGTGCTTGCGCATAACAAGACGCTTGCCGCACAGCTTGCACAGGAATACCGGGAGTTCTTCCCCGAGAACGCCGTCCACTACTTCGTCTCCTACTACGACTACTACCAGCCCGAGGCGTATATCGCTCATTCAGATACATACATTGAGAAAGAGGCGCAGATTAACG
>Ga0209542_10014549_pt1 | contig 13377 bp, 16 predicted proteins | sample RifCSPhighO2_01_FD_184028 | JGI IMG/M metagenome (GOLD analysis project Ga0209542, IMG submission 184028) | Soil microbial communities from Rifle, Colorado - Rifle CSP2_plank highO2_0.1 (SPAdes) (version 2) | ecosystem: Environmental > Terrestrial > Deep subsurface > Rock core/Sediment ... | reverse complement strand
CGACATTCCATAACGAGTCACCATGTCGCGCGCGAGCGCCGTCAAAACCTGGAGGTCATTAGCTGCTCCTGTTGTCAAATCATTGAATATAGTTTTTTCTGCAACGTAACCGCCGAGCGATACCGCTATGTCGTCCAAAAATTCCTTTCGGGATTGCATACGGCGATCCTCGAGCGGCAATTTCAATGTGTAACCTGCTGCACGGCCGCGGCTAATTATTGATATTTTATGAACCGGATCCGCGTACGGAAGAACTGATGCAACGATCGCGTGTCCTGCTTCGTGATACGCGGTAATTTCTTTTTCCTTTTTATTGAGAATATGACTGCGCCTCTCCGGGCCAAGCATCACCTTTTCTATCGAGCGGATGAGATCAAATTGTGTTATCTCCTTCCTGTCCTCTCTCGCGGCGAGAATGGCGCCTTCATTCATGAGATTCGCAAGATCAGCGCCGGAAAAGCCGGGCGTTCTCTCCGCTACAACTGATAGTTTTATGTCCGGTCCAAGCGGCTTTTTGCGCGCGTGCACTTTCAAAATATCCTCGCGATCTTTCCGATCCGGCAAATCAATTACAACGCGTCTGTCGAATCGTCCGGGGCGAACTAGTGCCGGATCAAGAACATCGGGCCTGTTTGTCGCCGCAAGAATGACAACCTTTTCATTCACTTCGAATCCATCCATTTCCACCAAAATTTGGTTCAGCGTTTGCTCTCGCTCATCGTTCCCTCCCCCAATTCCGCTTCCGCGAACCCTTCCAATAGCGTCTATCTCGTCAATGAATAAAATCGACGGGGCGGCTTTTTTTGCAATCTGAAAAGTATCCCTGACCCTCGACGCACCAACACCTACGAACATTTCGACAAACTCTGAACCGGAAATCGAAAAGAATGGAACGCTTGCCTCTCCGGCCACCGCACGAGCCAATAAAGTTTTTCCCGTGCCCGCTGCTCCCATCAATAAAACTCCTTTAGGAATTCGCGCCCCGATCTGGATAAATTTTTTCGGATTTTTAAGAAAGTCTACGATTTCCAGAAGCTCTGCTTTTGCTTCTTTTGCTCCGGCAACATCGGCAAAAGTAACGCGCTCGCCCTCATCTTCCGGCGACACAAGACGTGCCATAGACTTTCCGAACGTAAACGCCTGCATGCCGCCACCAGATCTTACTTGCCGCGACAAGTACCAAATTATTCCGAAAAGCAGCAAGACTGGAACGAGAAGGGGCGCCAAGGTCAAAAACCAGAAACGAACACCGCCTTCATCTTGAATATCAATTTTTATCGCTGCGATTTTTTCCGGAGCGATCCCGTAATTTGCGAGTGTTTCCGTGAACGAGCTTTCGGTTTCCTTACGGGACTTTTTTTCGGTTTTATCTTTATAAACTGCCGTTATGCTTGGGCCCTCAACCACTATAGATTCAATAAGATCGCCCTCTATATCTACCGCGATTTGCGAAAGAGGCACCTCCTCTTTTTGTGCAGTTATATATTCTTTTACGAACGAATATCCGGCTGAAAGAAGGAGAAATATTGCAAAAGCAGTAGCGAGCTGCATCCACATGCTCGGGCCTTGTGGAGCGCTCGGGGGGGCGCCGCGCGGCCTGCGCGGTGTTTGATTCGGATTTCCGAAATTTGCCATAAGACAGCATTATACTCGGAGACCTTATTTCAGCCAGTTTTTGGAAAAAATCCTTTATTTAGTTCTTCCGCAATATCACTTGCTAGAAAAAAGTAACCCTTCTTTTTGCGCGACAGAAGATTTGCGATATCGTTGCCGGTTTTTGCCCCGAATTTTGCGGCTTCTAGAAGTGAAAGACCCTGCGCGAGACCGCCGGCACAAAGTCCTGCGAGGATGTCCCCCATTCCCGCACGTTCAAGCCCACGGTTAGTGCGCGGCAATTTAACAATTTTTCGGCCCGAGAGAATCTGCGAACGCGCTCCCTTTTTAATAATGACGATATTTTTCTTCAAAAGTTTCTTGATGTCGTTGCCCTTTTCCAGCAATTCCCACTCGAGCTCATTAGGAGTAAGTATGGCGTTTTCGATCTTATTTTCTTTCAAAACCTTTAGAGCGTCCGCGTCAACTACCTTTTGCCCGGGCCATTTCATGAGAGAGCGCATAAGCGCTGCGGTTCCCTGGCGCGCACCCGCCCCATTGCCGATCAGAAGAATATCTGCAGTTCGCAACTGATGCTTTATGGCGGAAAGATGAATCGGGGCCAGATATTCTCCCTTTAATTTTCGCGTCATCAAATCTGGTGAAAGCGTATTTATTGCCCAAGCGACTTTCTCCGGAGCCATGATAATTACAGATCCGGCGCCTGATCGAAGCGCAGAAATGCCGCATAAATAAGGGGCTCCGATATATTCTTCCGATCCGCCTACAACTAATACACGCCTCATAGCATTCATAAGTTGGATTATACCCGCGCTTGGTTATTCTACTTATGAGAAATCCCATGAGTATTTCTCATGGGATTTACTCACTAAGTCCATTTCATCTAGGGATTTGTGCGGAAGGTGTTTTCTATTCCGTACTGAATGTTACCGGAGGCATCAACTGACTGTATTACGTAGTGATACAGAGTGTTCGCAAGCAGTCCGGTGAGTGTCACCTCTGAAGTCGCGTTGAATGTGATGTCACTCATCCTCAACATTGCCGCGAATGCTTCTGACGAGAGTGCTGGACGACTCGTGCTATACATCACCAAACTGTTTGCTGGCTCATTGGTTATCCAGCTGATGGTAGCAGAAGTCGGACTCGTAGATACAATCGGACGACTCAATATAGGAGCGTTAATGTCGGCTCCCGGTATTGGAATACCTACTGGCGGAAGACTTGGTCCACCTCCAGCACCCCGCTGCATTTGTATCTTAGCTAGTGTAGCCGGCCCCACTCGCCCGTAACCCGTCGTAGCGACGGAGCCGGAGCATACGATGCCGTACTTACACTGATAACGCTGAACCGCAGCAGTCGTTAGAGAGCCATAATAGCCAGTGACAAGTCCTTCCGGATACACTGTGGTATCTGCCGCGAGAAAGGTCTGTAGTTCAGAAACTTCCGCGCCAGAATCTCCGGGACCAAGCGTAACAGTCTGTGCATTTGCGACAGCAAACGCAAAAAGTACTGCCACAAAGACTATCGTCATCCACCCTATTGCACGCATTTTAGTCTTATTGATTGTTGCCATAATGATTCGTTGGTAATCAAGACTTATAATGTCGACCACCACCTATTAAGACGATCATGAGTCAGGACATTACATGCTCTAATGACTCATGCATGCATGTAATAATCTGGAATATTTGATGAAAACATGGTGAGACTCAAAAAATTGTGCGTTCACCTAATATTCATGAAGTTATGAAAGTTTGAAAATCGATAAGATATGTATAATCTATTCGACTTGAGAATGCGCGTGACTCGGTTCGCGGCGAAAGTCGTGGACGTCGCAATTGGATTGATAGAGGGGATACTTGTGCTGAGATTCATTCTCGAGCTTCTGGGAGCGAACCCAAATACGGGATTCAGTCAGTGGGTCTACACAACGTCATACCCGTTGATGCAGCCTTTCACTGGAATATTTCCCAGCATGTCCCTTGGCGGCAACTATGTTGCAGATTTTTCAGCGCTTTTTGCGATAATTATTTACGCCCTGTTCGGATGGCTCATTTCTCGCCTTCTTTCATTTGCCGCCTCACCCACTAGCTAGAGCGCATTAAGAGCGATAAGATACTTGCGTCCAGGATTGAGTTTTGCGTAATAAATTCGCTACTTTTACGTCTCAACCCAAAGGGAACCATAATGGGGTCGAAAGAAGAAAAGGACTTTCTTGATGCGTTCGAAAAATATGCCGATGCGCTCTTTCGTCATGCTCACTTTCGATTAAGTGATCGGGAGCGAGCGTATGATCTTACGCAGGAGACATATCTGAAAGCATGGGATTATGTCGCGAGCGGCGGCGTTGTCAGGCATTACAAAAGTTTTCTTTATCGCATCTTGCATAACCTGATAATCGATGAGTATCGCAAAAAGCGCGGCGCTTCGCTTGACGAACTTCTTGAGAACGAGACGAGCGCTCCGGCTGTCGAAGCCCTACTTTCAGAAGGAAGCGTCCGCGATGCGGAAGAATCACTGGATGAGCAGGCTCTTGTCGAAACCATTCGTTCCCGAATCGATGAACTTCCAGCACAGTATCGTGATGTGCTGGTGTTTCGTTTCGTTGACGGCCTCTCGACTGGAGAAATTGCCGCGATGATGGGTGTCTCTGGAAATGTTGTATCGGTGCGCATTCACCGGGGACTGGCTAAGTTAAGAATAATCTGCAATTTATGAACGAAGAATTCAATAATTATATAAAAAAAGCAGGTGAAAAAATCTCTCTGACGTGCGAGGAACGCGAGCGGATGAGAGCTGTTATTCATAGATATATGGAATTGAAGCCTGTTCGTTCTTCCAGAAAATTTCTAACGTGGAATTTGGGCGGCTTCTTATTCATGCGTCCTATTGCCATTGGACTCGCCGTTTTCGTTCTGTTTTCTTCGGCAGGATTATCGTACGCGGCCGGAAATACTCTTCCGGGTGATTTTCTATATTCGATAAAAACTAAAGTGAATGAGCCCTTGACGGGTCTTTTGGCAATTTCGACCACTGCAAAAACTGAGTGGGCTATGGATGTCGCCGAAGAGCGAATAAAAGAAGCAACAGTGCTCGCGGCAGAAAGTCGGCTGAACGAACAGGTTCAGCACAAAATCGAGACGGATTTTGAAAAACACGCACGTGTTGCTATCGATAATATAGAGGCAGGAGCAAATGCAGAACCTGAACTGAGCGCAAACGCGGCCGCTCGTTTCGAGGCGCGTCTCTCTGAATATGGACGAATTCTCGCTGAAGTTGGAGCCGCTAAAAATGTTGCGACAGACGATCTTACGGTCTCAATTCGGGCAAAACAAGATCATGTATCACTTGTGCGTGTTGATGCAGAGACAGATATAAGAACATCAGAAAATCAAGAACGGGGAGGATCGGTCACGGCATCCAAATTACGCAATGCGGCAAAAGAAAAATTGGTAGAATCCTCAAAGCGATCTCGAAATACTTCACGAGCGCTATCTACATCTTCAGCAGAAAATATCGCTCTTGAGATAGAGAACACAAGCGCAACCATTGCCACAGGCGAGAGCCTCCTTCAGAAAGATGATGCGAGAGAGGCCATAGGAGCATTCCGTGGCGCCCTCTCGGCATCAGAGAAAGTCGACGTATTTTTAAAGACTAGCGCCGCAATCAATAAGCGAACTGGTCTTATGATAGGCGAACCGAGCCAAGCACAAGCTTCGTCTCTCTCGCAAAAACGCGACAGCAAAAAGAAAGAGCGGAGCGAAAAAGGTGAGCAGGATTTTAGCGCTCAAGTGAGCATTCCTCAACCCACTCTCATGCAATCGGCAAAAATAGAAAGCGAGGAGCCGAAAAAAGATGAGGTTGAGAAACAAAAACAGGAGGAAATCCGAATCGCAGATCAATCGGAAGAATCAAAAGAGGATTCAGAATCGTCTTCAACGATTTTACGAGTTGGTGCGCCAGTATCAGGCCTTCCTGATGCTTTCGACTGGGAAGACTGATAAATTCATGATTAATGGAACGCGAAAGTATGGCGTAGCTTTGATTGTAATTATTTGTATTGCTCTTGCCGGAATAATTGTATATGGGTTCTATAGTCCTGTCTCTTATAACCGCGCGGAGACAGCTCCCGAAAATAAGAAGGGTGACGAGCTTAAGCTTACGACCGCTACTATTCGGGAAGAAACAGACGCTTACTCCATCGCGATGGATTATCCACAATTTGGCGACGCTACAATAGACGCCCAGCTGAAAAAAGCCGTAGACGATGCGATCGATGCATTTAAGAATCTTCTCGCCGAAAGTCCGCCCGTGGGCATAAAATATTCGCTCGAGAGCGAGTTTAATTCGGTTTATATAAGTTCCGACATCGTGGGGGCAAAGCTCATAATTTCGGAATATACGGGAGGGGCGCATCCCCTCTCGATTATCGTTGGTCAGAATTTTGATCGCTCGACCGGGAAACTCCTCCTTCTCGATGATGCACTAAAGTTGATTGGCCTCACAACAGGTCAGGTCTCGGCACAAGCAAGTGCGGAACTTCGAACGAGACTCGGCGAGTCCTTCTTCGAGGAAGGCGCGAACACAAACCCGGAGAATTTCAGCTCTTTCGTCGTATCTCCCGACAAAGTAACCTTTATCTTCCAAGCCTACCAAGTCGCCGCATATTCCGCGGGCCCGCAGGAAGTTTCTTTCCCGAGAAAGTAAAAATAAAATCGCACTTTTGCGGTTTGAATTTTTTTGGTGACGTCTTTTACAGGATATAAAACCTTTACAATTGCGAGACAACCCAAATCATCATGAGAAATATACCGACTTGAATGAGAGACAAAAGTAGAATGATCCAACTTAAGATTTTTCCTTTTTCTTGTGTCGTTTTTATTTTCCGGAGCGCCAGTATTGACGAAGTAATCGCTATAATAAGAAGAATGGGACTGCCAAAGTCCGTATACACGATAAGGTTAAAAGGGGGAAACGACCTGAGTAATGATTTGAATAAAGGAACTACGAATTGCAAAAGAAAGGCAATGAGAGCAATTAATGCGTACCTATTTAACTTTCTTTCCATACGCTCATTGTATGTTACTTCGACGTTTTATGGTTTAGCAGGTGTTAATAACCAATAGTCTCAGGATCTTTAGCAAGATTTAAAAATATTAATGCCCGCTCGAATCCATACACGAAAGGCCCGGGGGTTTCCTTTGGGCCTTTCGTGTTTACTGTTGTGGAGTACATTCGCGATGCGCATTGCTCAGTATTCTCACAAAATATAGTCGTGAGCGATGCTCGCTCGTTATCTTGTGGAGATGGCGGGAATTGCACCCGCGTCCAGAGATAGAGAATATTAAGTTTCTACGCAACGTAGATCATCTCATTTGTTTAAACATATCGAATAGAAGATGAGCAGAAACGCGATATGTCGAGTCCAGCTCTTAGATAAACGCTGGACGGCGTTTATCAGTGCTTGAAGTTATGACGTTCAATCAATCCTAATCAAGCATCAGATTGGTGAACGGTCGCTTAAACTATCGCTTAAGCGAACTGCAGATTGCCGACCTGAATAGGTGACAGAACTGCACGTGCTACTTTGTTCGCACTTAGATTTTGCAGCAGTTTTGAAAGTTACTGCAACTTTGCTGCGCACACAAATATTCCTATATCCCTGTCGATGCTGATCATCCCCAGCTCCAGTTTTAGAATCGGTAAAACTGGGGCTGGGAAGGACCACTACAGGCTTTTTTTCAAGGTTCTTTCTATCCGGCGTTTCTCCTCACGCGCTCTTATTGTATGACGTTTATCTTCTTTCTTCTTTCCGCGCGCAATTGCGATACTGAGCTTCAGTTTTCGCTTTTTATTATAAATCGAAAGTGGTATGGCTGTCAAACCCTTTTCGGCCTCCGCGCTAGCCACCTGAACGATTTCTTTTCGGGAAAGTAAAAGCCGTCGAGTTCTGTCGGGCTCGTAAGATTTAGGGGCGTTTGCGACTTGCCAAGCGGGAATGGTCGCGCCGACAAGAAACGCTTCCCCACCGCGCGCAACGACTCGCGCGCCTTTTAGCGAACCATGACCGGCACGCAAAGATTTCACTTCAAGACCAAGCAATTCCAAACCCGCCTCAATAGTTTCGAGTATCTCGTAATCAAACCCGACCCGCTTATTTTCCAAGAGCGACATATGAACACTATACCTCTTACCGCTTTTCAGAGAAAAGTGGTAAGAGGTGTTATTATTTTCTTCATGCCCCAGCGAGAAACGCATCACGCACATGACGGCCCACACAAGGACCGTTGGCACTATATGGATTATCGCGACGGTAAGCACGACGAGAATTACATTGAGTGGAAATACTTCAATTTTATTCAGGATGGCCTCGCCGGATACATTATTTATTACATTTTGGATCCTGAGCACAAAAGCCATCTAGGAGGCGGGCGGCTTGTCGCGCGCATATTCAAAGATCGAAGTTCTTTGGGTCTGATAAAGCAAATTGACATAGACAAGATCCAATTTGACCCCGTATCAGCGAGCGTGGTCATGGACCGAGCATCTATCGCGGAAAAAGACGCCCACCATTACGAGATCAATTCTGGCTTCGATGACATGTCGTGGGACTTGAGCTACAAGCAGAAAACGCCGACGATCGACTCGTTCAGCAATGTGAATCCGGGACTCATGCCGTGGGAGAGGGCGAGCTGGCTGATCAAGATGCCGCGCGCGCAGGTTGAGGGCAGCATAAGGGTCGGAGGCAAGACATTTTCGGTAAACGGCCTCGGATACTCGGACACGAATTGGGGTGAGATCCTGCCCTTTTTTTCCCGATATGAATGGGGTCAATTTAACGATGGGACTTTTTCACTCGTTTTTGGGGTACTTTTCAGACTGAACAAGATCAAGAGTTCTTATTTTTACGCGACGATAGGTGAAGAGGTCATCCCTCTTACGAACGCACAATGCACTATTACCCATACTGGGTGGCTCCGAGATAAAGATACGGGGATGAAAATCCCCAGCCAAAGCATCTTCACGCTTACACAGGGAGAGTACCGATTGCAATTTACTACGAAACTTATCCAGGCTGACAGCCCTGGTCTTCAGATCCATCGCCTGCTGCCGAAAACCGTTGTATCCGAACAACTAGTCCAGTATGACGGGAGGATTTCTAAGTTAGGCAGGGTTCTGCATGAATTTAGCGGGGAGGGATTCGAAGAGTGGTCTACGAAAACCTGGAGGAAAATTGCCGTGCCGTTCTAAATATTCACATCATTATTCGGCAATAATTTTTTCTATCCGATCTGCAATTTCCTTTACATCAGTTACAGAAGTATCGAAAACCAATTTCCCCGGCCATGAATAGTGGTCATGGGTTAATTTCTCCCTAAAGAGAGATTCATCCGTCAATGAAACTTTCGTACCCATTTCCTTCGCACTTTTCACTCGTTCGCGAAATCGTGAGATTAGCACATCTTCGGGTGCTTCTAGCTGTACATAGAGAACTGGTGAGTAGTCGGATTCTTTAGCCAAAGCGTCGCACTTTTCAAGTTCAGGTGCGGTGTGACGATTAAATATCGTAAACATAGATATTTTCTTTTTGCAGATGATTTCAAAAAGCTCCAGTTCAATTGAGCGTACCAAATCCCCATCCGTTATCCTTTTATAACCAGATAGCTGCCATTTAAGCTTGTCATAGGCCACTAAATATGTCCCCGGAAATCTTTCACCGAGTTCTGCTGCGAGGCTAGATTTTCCCGAACAGCCCGGACCGCTTATGTGAACAATGAATTGCTTAGGCATGCGCCTCAATGAACTCCTTAACTTTTTCTGCATGGGATTCCATTACCTCGAATTTTTCTTCGATATCGGAAGGTTTCGTGCGATCTTCTGGATATGGTGGGTCGTTGCCGATAGCTTCACGTATGGTCTCTGCAAATTTTGCGGGAAGTGCAGTCTCCATGCACAAAAGCGGCACTCCGGCCTCGCGATATGAAAGCGCGACCTTAGCGCCATCGGCAGTATGAGGGTCAATAAGAACAGAATATTTCTCATAAACATGTTTTATGGTCGCAATGCGATCTTTGTGCGAACTAGAATCTGCAACTATTCCGGTGTCTTTTATATTTGAAAAATCTTCCGAGCCGGAGATATCAAAAAAGTCTTTGGAAACCAAATCCGCCCACAGTTGTTTGACCCGATTTGGCTTCCTGCCCGAGAGCTCAAATATATATCTCTCAAAATTCGACGCCTTGGAAATATCCATTGAAGGGCTTGACGTGACTGCAACCTCCGCCCCTTTTCGCGGCCGATAAATTCCAGTGCGGAAAAATTCTTCTAGGACATTGTTCTCATTTGTCGCCAGAATAAGGCGGCGAATAGGCAGGCCCATCTTACGAGCTATGAATCCGGCGAGAATATTTCCGAAATTTCCCGTCGGTATCGAAAAAGAGACTTGCTCGGTATTTGAATTAGTCGCTCGAAAATATCCATAGAAATAATATACGGTTTGCACAGCGATCCTCGCCCAATTTATGGAATTTACTGCCCCGATGTTGAATCGTTTTTTGAATTCGGCATCCTCGTTCAATTTTTTTACTATGTCCTGGCAATCGTCGAAAGTCCCTTTGATAGAGATGTTAAAAATGTTCGCATCATGAATTGTGTACATCTGCTTTCTTTGGAAATCACTCATGCGCCCATATGGAGAAAGCATGAAAACACGAATCGCACTTCTCCCGCGCATTGCAACTTCCGCGGCAGAGCCGGTGTCTCCTGATGTTGCTCCGAGAATATTTAGCTCGTGCCCTGCTTTCTCGAGCGCATATTCAAAAAGTCGCCCTATAAACTGAAGGGCGATATCCTTGAAAGCGAGCGTCGGACCTTCGGCAAGACCGAGAATAAAAAAGTCCGGCTCGAGTTTTTTAAGCGGTGTAATATCATCGCTTCCGAATACTTCTTTGGTATAGGTTTCATTTATCATCTTCCGCAAGACATCTCCGGGAATATCGTCCATGAACTTCGACAAAATTGTGACTGCCAATTTCCTGTAATCCATTCCGCGCATTGCTAGAAGCTCTGCTGAAGAAAACTGCGGATATATTTCCGGCACATATAATCCTCCGTCAGAGGCGAGCCCTTCGAGAAGAATTTCTGTGAAAGATTTAGGCTTAGCCTCTCCTCTGGTTGAGATGTAGAGCATATCGGGAGGCATTAAAGGGACAATTTATATACATTTGTCTCCTTTGGTGCGAATCCGAGTTTCTGATAGAGATGATTGGCCGCGAGACGTTCTGGTTTGCTAGTTAAATAAATAGTCTCAAGCTTGTTCTTGCGTGCAGCGCCAATCAGGTCTTTCATTATCCGTTCTCCAAGGCCCTGTCCACGATAATCTTTATCAACGACGACATCTTCTACGTGGCCGCTTCTTCGGCCAACATGGATTATCAAATATAGAAAGCCCATTCCGACAATACGTTCGCCATCCTTTGCGACCACCATTACAACGTTCTGATTTTTCACAACCTCGTGCAAATCATTAAGCGATCCTCGATTATTGGATGTATCTCCGCGAAGTTGGATCAATAGATTGTTTATATCATCGAGTGCACTTTTGGATTCTTTCTTAAGTTGAACGATTTCCATAACGGCATCGTAACCTATAGACAAGTCAGATACAATTACAAAATGCCGCGCGGAAATATTTTCATTACGCTGAAAAAGATTTTTGTTACTCTTATTGTACTTTTCCTCATAGCACTTGGTGCACCGAAAAAAGAGCCGACATCGACGGCACCGCAGGGATCTTCGAGCTTAAATGGAACACAAAAGCAGGCCGCCGCTGCAATTAATTCTTTTGAAGTCCAAAACGAAAAATATTATGAGGTTGTCAAAGTTATTGATGGAGATACCGTTGTACTGTCGGTGGATGGAAAAAATATTACAGTTCGACTGATAGGACTAGATACGCCGGAGACATCCGATCCGCGCGAGCCGGTGCAGTGCTTTGGGAAAGAAGCGAGCCAGAAAGCGAGCGAAATTTTGTCCGGAAAAAGCGTTCGGCTCGAAATGGATCCGTCACAGGGTGAGCTAGATAAATATGGCAGGACCCTCGCATACATTTTTCTTTCAGACGGAAGACTCTTTAATAAATTGATGATAGAACAGGGCTACGGACACGAATATACATATAACCTGCCTTACAAATATCAAGAAGTATTCAAGGAGGCGGAAAATCGAGCAAGAAACGATAAAGTGGGCCTTTGGGCAGATTCTGCCTGCGTACAAGAGTCGTCGAAATCATTAAAGAGCGATGTTGCTTATCCTCAGCGACCGCAGACGATAAGCAACACTGGTTCTTATGAGTGTTCGCGGAATGCGTACAATTGTTCAGATTTTGCGACGCAGGAGGAAGCACAGAAAGCCTTTGAGGCATGCGGTGGAAGCTCGAATGATATTCATAAACTGGATAATGACCGCGATGGAAAAGTCTGCGAGAGTTTGCCCTAGTGCGTGAATACGGGTATGTTCTAGTTCGGCAGGTTATGCCGCAACCACAGGAGATCGGCCATGGAAACCCCAGACTACTGGGAAGACGCCCTTGGACAAATTAGAGAGGGTGAATTGGAGTTGCGACTGGAAATCGCTAGGGGGCACCTCGAGACCAGTCAAATGTTGTTGAAGCAGGCAATTGACTGGAAGTTTGTTAGTCCCGTCGACCCGAGGGTTAAGGCACTTCGAATCCGTCACGACGTTCTCGCGCGGAAAATTGCCGCCATGAGCAAGTGAATTCTCGAGTAAATGCTTGCGTCAAATCCTTCGTTTACCAGGGCCACTGATTCCTTCAAGGACCGGATCAGTGGCTCGCAACATATTGAGAAACGCAAATGTTGAATTTCTACTGCTTCCCCGACTTCTAACGAGATGCTATAGTTCCTCGCAACAAATGGGGTTCACAAAATACACAACTCAGAAAGACAAGGAGCGTGTCCGGATGAATGAGGGTATACGCGCGCTGGAGCTGCGCGTAATAGGCCCGACCGGGCAGAATTTCGGGATAATGAAAACACGGGACGCGCTATCAAAGGCGCAAGAGTTGACGCTCGATCTTATTGAAATTTCCCCACTTGCGAACCCTCCCGTAGCAAAAATTACCGATTATGGAAAATTCAAGTACGAACAGAAGAAAAAAGACAAGGACGTGAAGTCAAAAGCAAAAATAACTGAAACAAAAGAATCACAGGTGAAGATCGGCACGTCAGAACACGACATGCACATTAAGGCATCGCGAATAGCGGCATGGTTGCGGGAGGGACATCGCGTGAAAATCGATCTATTCTTGTGGGGACGCTACAAATATATGGAATTCAATTTCCTGAAAGAGCGCTTACAGAGATTCCTTGCAATCATACCTGAATCGTATAAAATCTCGGACGAGATCAAGAAGAGCCCAAAAGGCCTCTCGGTCGTGCTTGAACGCGAAGCAGTAGGAAAATCGGGAGGATCTCATACGAATAAGGACACAGCTGCCGCAGCCGCTGCAGCTGATTAAATTCAAGTGGAACAATATGAAAACCAATAAATCATATACAAAACGACTGCGTCTCACGCGCAAGGGCAAGATCGTTTCCCGCTCTCCGGGGCAGAATCATTTCAACGCGAAACGCTCCGGAGCGGAGCGCATGCATCATAAGCGTGCAGGCTCTATAGAGATGTCTGCGCAAAACAGAAGTAGGTTTTTGAGTTAAGCATATGTCCCGGGTAAAAAGAGGAACA
>Ga0209542_10014547_pt1 | contig 13379 bp, 15 predicted proteins | sample RifCSPhighO2_01_FD_184028 | JGI IMG/M metagenome (GOLD analysis project Ga0209542, IMG submission 184028) | Soil microbial communities from Rifle, Colorado - Rifle CSP2_plank highO2_0.1 (SPAdes) (version 2) | ecosystem: Environmental > Terrestrial > Deep subsurface > Rock core/Sediment ... | reverse complement strand
TCTCTATACGATCCGCGTGCCCAAACGCGATGCCGTGCGTCAGGTTCTGACCGATGCGCAGATCGGTACCTCGCAGTGTTATCCGCAGGGCCTGCATTTGCAGGAAGTCTACAAGCACCTCAACTACAAGCCCAGCAGCCTGCCGGTATGCGAGCAGGCCTGCACCGAAACCCTCTCGCTCCCCATCTACCCCGGCATGCCGCTCGATCACATCGAGCGCGTGTGCGAAGTGTTGCTCCAAGCCGTCAGGGGCTGAAAATCTTCTGGAATCCTTCTCTCTTCAAGAGAAGGGCGCGTTGTTTTATGTGACCTGATTGTGATAGCGCCTGATTAGGTGTCATTATTGACGCGTTACGCCAGGGGTGGATGCACTTGGCTACCAAGATCAACATGCGGCGCAATACGCTTCGCTATTGCGCCCTACGTAGACTACAAAGAGGAAAAACTATGGCACGGGCAAAGAAAATTGTGACAGAATACATCAAGATGTGGCCTCGTGAAGTCTATGACATCAAGCATGGCAGAGGGCCACTCCCAAGCCTCAAGCATGCCTTGCATCAAAAAACGGGCGTATACGTTTTATATCGTGATGAAAAGCCATATTATATCGGACAGGCTAAGGGCTCTTTATGGCGGCGAATACGCAATCACGCCCTTAACTCCAATGCCAAATACTACAACCATTGGAAATATTTTTCGGTCTTCGTGATACCTGACAAACATCATATAAGTGAAATCGAAGGAGTCCTCATCGCTGCTTTGGGAGAGTCGGTTGCCAATAGTGCGCGAATGCGCATCAAGCGGATTCGGCTGCCACGAGACGCAAAGAATATCCTTGCTCGGGAGAATATTATTCGAGCGTAATGGCTGAGCAAGCGCAGCCCGGATAAAGCCCCCGTAGGGCGCAATAGCGCAGCGTATTGCGCCGTATGCACGGGAATGAAATCATCGTCCCATGCCCGATTACCGCCGCGCCCGGCATCCGGGTGGAACTTACTTCTTTACGCTCACTCTACTGCGGCGTCGCGATAACGATCTCTTGACTCGTCATATCGAGCGGTTGCGTGACGCGGTCCGGGCGGTACGCCGTGCCCATCCGTTCGACATCCATGGCTGGGTGGTGTTGCCGGATCATCTGCATTGTGTGGTCCAGTTGCCGGAGGGTGACGCCGATTTCACCTTGCGGCTGCGCCTGATCAAGGCCGGTTTTTCGAAATCCCTCCCGCGGACGGAATGGCTCTCCGCGGTGCGCCAACGGCGCGGGGAACGAGGCATCTGGCAGCGCCGGTTCTGGGAGCATCTGATTAAAGACAAAGCCGATTACCGGGCACATATGGACTACGTGCACATCAACCCCGTGAAGCACGGTCTGGTGAAGCAAGTGGCGGATTGGCCTTATTCCACGTTCCATCGCCTGGTAATCGAAGGCATCTATCCGATGGACTGGGCCGGGAGCGCTGGGGCGGATGCGCTTGGCTACCCGGACTGACATGCGGCGCAATACGCTGCGCTATTGCGCCCTACGCGAACTACATTTAAATTTCTTAGAACGTCCCGCCGTCCCAGCCCCACATGGAATTTTTGGCGTCGGCGAATTCGATGTAAATCCGCTCCGACGGAATTTTAAGTTCGTCATTCAGGAACTGACACAACACCCTGGAGAGCGTCTCGGTCTTGCTTTCCAGCAGCCCGATGGATTTCAACTCGAGGTAGGCGCAAGGGTGGTCGTCTCCCGCAAACATCATGGGCTGCGCGGGGTCGAAGCGTACCATGACATACTTCTCGGGCTTGCCGAGATTTTTTGACACCAGCACGGAAATCTTTCTCAAAATCTCCTGCTTCGCGTCATCCGCTACCTCGCGATTCGTCTGGATTTTCAGATAGGGCATGGGGACTCCTCGTGGATTGCCTTGGTAGACATAATAATCCACCATAGCACGATAAATGAAACAGTCTTCGCCATCCTGCGAGCGCAACAAAGAGCCGATTCTGGCGGTACTGCGCGAGATTCTCGCTGTTCCCGGCCTGGTGATCGAGATCGGCAGCGGCAGCGGACAGCACGCGGTGCACTTTGCGCGCGGTTTGCCGCATGTCGAATGGCAGCCGACCGACGTGGCCGAGAATCTTCCCGGCATTTCCGCCTGGCGCGACGAGGCCGGACTGGCCAATCTGCGCGAACCGCTGGCGCTCGACCTTTTTTCCGATCGTTGGCCGGTAGCCGCCGCACAGGCCGTGGTGTGCATCAATACGATACATATCGTCTCGTGGGAGGCAGTGGAAAGATTGTTCGCCGGCGCCGGCCGGCTGCTCTCACCCGGCGGCGTCATGTACGTTTACGGACCCTACCGTTACGCTGACCGGCCGCTTGAACCCAGCAACGAGGAGTTTAACCGTTGGCTGAAGGCGCGCGATTCGGTATCCGGTGTGCGCTTGTTCGAGGACGTGAACCGGCTGGCCGGACAGAACGGCTTGATGCTCGCCGGCGACCGCGCCATGCCGGCCAACAACCGCTCGATATGGTGGATCAAAAACGGGCGGGATAGATGAAATCCGCCGTCGGGATTGGCCGCCCGCATCGGTTCAGTTGGCGCGTTGTTTTCTGGCGCGTGCCACGGCTTCGGTCAGACTGTTGCCGCCCGAGGCATGTAGCTGTTCGGCGAGGCCGCGCACAATCGCTTGCACGATACACGGCCCTTCGTAGATAAACCCCGTGTAGACCTGGATCAGGTCGGCGCCGGCCACCAGTTTTTCCCAGGCATCGTCGGCGTTCTCGATGCCGCCTACGCCAATGATCGGCACACTCCCCTGCAATTGCGCGTACAACTTGTGGATGATCTCCGTGGAAAGCGGCTTGAGCGGCCGCCCGCTCAGGCCGCCGGTCTGGGCGGCCAGGGGTTCGTCCGTGAGGCCGGGCCGGGTGATGGTGGTGTTGGTGGCGATCACCGCGTCGAATCGGTGCTCCAGCACCCGGCGGGCAATCGCGGCGATCTGCGTGTCGTCCAGGTCGGGCGCGATCTTGAGTGCGATGGGCACGTAGCGTCCGTGTTTTTCGGCGAGCGATGCCTGCTCGGCCTTGAGCGCGCGCAGCAGGGCGTCGAGACTTTCCTCGTTCTGGAGGTCGCGCAGGCCCGCGGTATTCGGCGATGAGATATTCACGGCGACGTAATCGGCATGCCCATACACCGCTTGCAGCGCGGAGAGGTAATCCTCAACGGCCCGCTCCACGGGCGTGTCGCGGTTCTTGCCGATATTGATGCCAATCGGACAGGGCTTGCCCTGCGGCACGAGATTGGTGATCAGGCGGTACACGCCGACGTTGTTGAAGCCCATGCGGTTGATGATGGCCGCGTGGCGCGTGAGGCGAAACATCCGCGGACCCGGATTGCCGGGTTGCGGCCGCGGCGTGACCGTGCCTACCTCGAGAAACCCGAAGCCGAAATCGGAAAGCGGTCTGATGCGTTCGGCGTTTTTGTCCAGGCCCGCCGCCAACCCCACCGGGTTGGAAAAGCGCAATCCCATCACGCTAACCGGCAGCGCCGGAAGGCGGTGGACGAACAAAGTTCGTATGACGGCGCCCGCCCCGGGCATGCGGTAGAAAAAACCGAGCAGCGTGAATATCAATCGGTGACTGGTTTCGGCGGGGAGCCGGAAGAGCAGCGGGCGCAGCAGTCTATACCAGGCGCAGGAGGCCATATACGTGGCGCCATCATAACCGATTCGTTCCTTGACCGGGAAACGCATGGTGCCCGGGTTGGATTGCCGCCGTGGAACCCCTGTTCGGTAGCCAAAGCCCCGCCAGAGTACATCGATAAGCCATGCACGCCGGTTGTGTTCCGCTGCGTATGATGCTGTTGGCAGCGCTTGTGCTGCGATATGATGATGCCGGCATCAGCCATCGGACATGACATCAGGAGGATGAATATGGCCAGAGCACAGAAGGTCAGTTATTTCGCAATGCAGGTCCCCAACCGACCGGGCGAGGCAGGTCGGATTCTGGCGGGACTGGCAAAGGCCGGGATCAATCTGCTGGCATTCACCGGCTTTCCCAATGGACGGCGCTCCCAGATGGATTTCATTCCCGCCAACCCCGCCACTTTTCTGGCGGTCGCGCGCGGCATGAAATTGCGACTGCGAGACCGGAAGACCGCGTTTCTCATCCGCGGCACGGACCAGCGCGGCGCCATCGCCAGGATCACGTCGAAACTGGCCACGGCCAAGATTAACGTCACCGCCGTGGACGCGGTCTGCGCGGGCGCCGGCCGCTTCGGCGCCATTCTCTGGGTAAAGCAGAAGGATGTGAACCGGGCGGCCCGGGCGCTGGGCGCCTGATCTAAAATTTCCCGCCGTGCCACGGTCTGCACCCGTTTCGCGCGTGCAGCGATTTGCTGTTGTCCGATTTTTTCCTCGGTGCTTTTCCGGTCTCTACGGTAAAATCGCGCTTCTTGCCACAGCGCCGACCCCGGCGTGGCAAGGACGGGATTAATCGCATAGAGAGTCTTGAAATTATTCTGGAGTCATCCATGGCCACGAAGATGAATCGTTACAGTTCTCGCATCACGCAACCAAAATCCCAGGGGGGATCCCAGGCAATGCTCTATGGCGCCGGCCTGACCCGCGAGGACATGAGCAAGGCCGAGGTCGGCATTGTCGCAAACTGGTGGGAGGGCAACACCTGCAACATGCATCTCAACGACCTGGCCGCGAAGGTGAAGGAAGGCGTGCAGACGGCCGGACTCGTGGGCCTGCGCTTCAACACCATCGGCGTGTCCGACGGCATTTCCATGGGCACGGAGGGCATGTCGTATTCCCTGCAGTCACGCGACATCATCGCCGATTCGATCGAGACCGTGGTGGCGGCACAGTGGTACGACGCGTTGATCGCGCTGCCGGGGTGCGACAAGAACATGCCTGGTTGTGTCATCGCCATGGGTCGGCTGAACCGCCCGGCGATCATGATCTACGGCGGTACCATCAAGCCGGGCCGCAGCAAGAAGGGCGAGACGCTCGACATCGTTTCGGCGTTCCAGAGCTATGGTGCGTCCATCGCGGGCAAGATCGACGAAGCGACACGCGAAGACATCGTCGAACATGCCTGCCCCGGCGCGGGCGCCTGCGGTGGGATGTACACCGCGAACACCATGGCGAGCGCGATCGAGGCGCTGGGCATGTCGCTGCCGTACAGTTCTTCAACGCCCGCGGTTGAACCGGGTAAGCTCGAAGAGTGCTTGAATGCCGGCAAGGCCATCCGGTATCTGTTGGAAAAGGACATCAAACCGCGCGACATCATGACGCGCCGGGCCTTCGAAAACGCCATGGTGATCGTGATGGCGCTCGGCGGCTCGACCAACGCCGTGTTGCATCTCATTGCCATGGCGCGCGCCGTGGGCGTGCCGCTGACCATTGAGGATTTCCAGACGGTGAGCAACCGCGTGCCGTTCCTGGCCGATCTCAAGCCTTCCGGCAAATACGTGATGGAAGACCTGCACAATGTCGGAGGTACTCCGGCGGTGATGAAATATCTGCTCGAGAAGGATTTCATTGACGGCGACTGCCTTACCGTCACCGGCAAGACGATCGCCGAGAATCTCGCCGCGCTCCCGGGGCTCAAGGCCGGACAGGACGTGTTCATGCCGCTCGAAAGGCCGATCAAGCCAAGTGGCCATATCCAGATTCTGCGCGGCAACCTCGCGCCCGGCGGCTCGGTGGCCAAGATCACCGGCAAGGAAGGTCTGCGCTTCTCGGGGCCGGCGCGCGTATACGATTGTGAGGAGGACATGTTGAAGGGCCTCGAGCGCGGCGAGATCAAGAAGGGCGACGTTGTCATCATCCGTTACGAAGGCCCGAAAGGCGGTCCAGGCATGCCCGAAATGCTGACGCCGACCTCCGCGATCATGGGAGCGGGGTTGGGAAAAGACGTCGCGCTGATCACCGACGGCCGTTTCTCCGGCGGCTCGCACGGCTTCATCATCGGCCACGTGGTGCCTGAAGCGCAGGAGGGCGGACCGATCGCGTTGCTACGCGATGGCGACGTGATCACCATGGATGCCGCGAGGAATGAACTGAGTGTCGCCGTGAGCGATGGCGAAATGACGAAGCGCAAGGCGGCATGGAAGATGCCCCCCTACAAGGCCACGCGCGGCACGCTGTACAAATACATCAAGAGCGTGAAAAACGCCTCCGAAGGCTGCGTGACGGACGAGTAGCGGACGTCCCTTGAATGAAGCGGGTCAATGGGAAGTTCGTGATCGCCATCGCCTGCGGATTGTGCCTGGCGCTCATGACCGGCACCGGTTATTTCAGCTACGAATACAAACTGCCGGTCCGCATCGAAAACTGGAAGCCGGAACCGGCACGATAGGCTGGACGGTCGTTTCACCGAAATGAAGCCCCACGGCATCGACGGTTCACCGAATCCGATTGCCCGCATGATGACAGGCCTGGCGACCGTGGCGGTCATCGCCTTCTTTGCCGCCATGGTCTTGCGGCATTATCTCCCGCAAGACGAACCATCGCTTATTCATCTCATCATGGCGATCGGCATCATGCCGCTCATCATGGGCGCCATGATTTATTTCACGCCGGTCCTGACTCACGGCCGCACCCCGGGATGGTTGATATTAATGGTGCCGCCGCTGGCGTTGGTCGCCGGGGCTCTCGCGTCCACAGGATTTCTCTGGCGCCGCGACCTGCTTCCCATCCCGGCTGTCCTCGCCCTGGCTGCGGCCGGCACCTTGCTCGGGTGGATGTGGTACCGCGCCCGCACCATGCTCGGTCGCCCGCATCCCGGGCTGGATTGGTATCGCTGGGCCCTGGTTTGTCTGCTTCTGGGATTGGCCGCGATTTTCATCGCCATGTTTCGGCCTGAATACGGGATGGCTCTCAGGCGATTCCACTTGCATATCAATCTCCTCGGTTTTGTCGGGATGACTGCTTTCGGCACTCTGTGTGTGCTGGTTCCCACGGTTGCAGGTTACAGCGACCCCGATGCGCGCGGTCGTTTGCGTGTCGATCTGTATTTTGCAGTGACCGGTACACTGCTCGTTGCATCCGGCTCCGCCTGGTTGACGTGGCTTGTCTGGCCGGGTCTTGTGTTATGGCTGATACCGCTTATGCGTTTCGCATCGTCTCTTGTCATGCGCTGGCGAAAATTCGTCTGGGGTTGGCACCGTTCCAGCACCTCATTGGGTTTGGCCGTTTTTGGTTTAATCGCCGTGTTGATTACCGCCGGTTTTCACGCTGCGGGCGCACGGCCGTCAGGCGCCTCCATGCAGGCATTCTTTTTTGTATTTCTATTTCCGCTGGTGACCGGGGCCGTCAGCTATCTTCTGCCGGTGTGGCTCTGGCCGGCGCGTAACACCACCGTCTATAAATGCACCGCGCGAAGGCTTGCCTGGGGCAGCGGTGTACGCTCGCTGGTTTTTCTGGCGGCGGGTGTCGTGGCGTGTATCGGTATGAGGGGGGCGGTTTATCTGGCTGGGGTCGGTATCCTGGTCTTTCTGTTTCAGGTGGTATGGGCATTATGGGCCCGATTTTCCTCGAATATTTAGCTTTGGCATGTTTTCTGCTTATGTTGTCTGTATCTTAAACAGCCGGCCGGTCAGTTTGCCAAAACCCGCGCCGGGAGAGGGTACCATGGCAAACGAAGACAATACCGGCAAGCCGGTACACAAAGGTCCGGAACGCCGCAAATTTTCGCGCCGTTTCACCGCTGAACGCCGCAAGGAAATACGTTGGGAGCCTAACAACCCCAACCGGCGCCAGAATACAGGCCGACGCGCCGCCGATCATCTGGGGATGTTGGGGTCGAAACGATAAGAGACTGTCCGGCCGGATCGGGTGCGGGCATCGGATGCCCGCAGGCAGGACAGGCGTCAAATATGCGAGACGATGCGCGCCTCAGGGATGGCAGTGCGCAGCGCTTCGGCGATCTGGAAGCGAATGCCCGGGATCGGTTTCACGCTGATCCATAGCAGGCTGAGCTTGAGATTGAGCTCGGCGAACACCACCGCCTGGCCGTACTCCGCAAACACCTTCTGGATATGCTCGATCGTGGACTGGATATAATGCTGCGGTTTCCCGACCAGCCCGGGGAAGAGCACCATGAAATCGCTCAACGCCTTTCCATGCTCATCAAACGCCGGCGCGCGTTTGCGCAGCGGTTCCGCTGGCAGGAAAGGCGAGGTAACGACCAGTGCCGACATAGGGGAATATCCTCCCGGGTTTTGTGACGGGTCAGGGCATGCCTGATTCAAAAGCATATCCGATTCCGAAAAAAAAACCAGCCAGGCGGCTTTTTTGTCGTGTTTCCATATCGGCCCGCCCTGTCGGCTATTCCTCCTTGCGCCCAATGGTTGACCTGCCGTCACGTCGATAACATCATATTCAGGTATAGGGTTTAATGATTAAACGGAGGAGGGAGATGAAGGCCGAGCAGCGTTCCAGTATCCGCAAAAGAATTTCGCTCAATATTGTAATCAATTACGATCTGACCTACTCGAAGCGCTGGAAGGTGCGCGACCTCAGTCTCGGCGGCGCCATGGTGGAGATGAGGAGAGACGAGTTGCTGCCGGGAACCCCGGTAGAAGCGGTTCTCGCGCTCAAGGAGCATGGCGAATATGGTTTGCACCGCCTGCCCGCGGAGGTGGTGCGCACGGACAGAAATGGTGTGGCATTGCGGTTCCGCAACTACGATGACAAGGCGTATACCGCTCTGGTGAACTTGCTGTACAGCGCTTAGTGCTGGAGGCGGAATTTATTTGGAGCGAGAGCTTTCCCCGCCCAGGGAACTGTCCACGGCCCTGGGCAGCATGACATCATGGCGCGAAAAATTATAACCGCAGAAACAAAGCGTGGAGGTGACAGGCAGGACTGTCTTGCAGTGCGGACAATTCTTGGTTTCGGTATTGGCGAATGCCTCGACGATTTTTTCCGCCCTGGCCGCCTGCTGGGCCCGGAAGGCCTCGGTGGGCCGGTCGGATTGAACCGGAACGTCAGGCACAGCCGGAGCGATTTCCCCTCTTGCCGCCTGCGCCGCTTTCCGGGCCTGAGCCGTTTTGGCGGCCTGGGCGTCTCGCTCGTCACGCAGGATCAGCGCCTCCTGCACAACTTCAAGCAGGCGATCGGCCTTGCGAAGGTTGGCGGGATCGGCCGCGAGTTCCGTGCGGACGGATTCAATCTTCGCCACGGTCTGGTTCACGCGCGCCGCCAGATACGCCTCGAACAGCTCCTCTTCCTGAAGCGCTTGTTCCTCGGGCAGCAGGGCTGTTTCGTCGAAGTAGCCGAAGGCATAGCCGCAGTCACAGCGCTTGGTGCCCGTTGACACCACCGTGCCACAGGCCGGGCAGGACTTCTGATAAATGCTGTAGGTACTCATGTTGATTTCCCTGTCATAGCGGCGATCCTGAGGATACTGCTTTATTCAAGTATAGACCGGGACGGCTGATTTATCGCAGCAATAGGTGTAATGGCAGACATGGGCCGAAGCTGAGCAGATCAGCGGCAGCACTTATGCCAAGTCAGGAACTTGCGTTACCAGGTTCTGTTGCTCAAATCGGACGATGCCGAAATTTCGTATTTATCGTCAGTGGCCAACCGCCATGCAAGCCTGGTTCGGCCATGGATGCTGATACACTTTACAGGGTCTTCCGCGGGGTGGCACGGGAATGGCCAGCGTTACTTACGAAGAAAAGAAACAGCGCCTGACAGAATTTCTGCGTGCCAGCGGTGGAGACCATATCCGTCTGGGCAAAAGCACCTCCAATCTGTTCCGCGACCGCAAGAAGATTCAGGCACAGCGGCTCGATGTGCGCGACTTCAACAATGTGCTGCGCGTGGACGCCGCGGGCGGTTATGTTGAAGTGGAGGGGATGACGCCGTACGTCAAGCTGGTGGCAGAGTGCCTCAGGCACGAGGTAATGCCGGCCGTGGTCCCCCAGCTCAAGTCCATCACCATCGGCGGCGCCACCGTCGGGTGCGGCATCGAATCCTCTTCCTTCCGTTATGGATTGGTCCATGAGACGGTGCAGGAAATGGAGATACTGCTGGGCGACGGTCGCACGGTGCTGTGCTCGCCCGGCAACGAACACCGCGATCTGTTTTACGGTTTCCCTAATTCCTACGGCACGCTCGGTTATGTCCTGAAGCTCAAGCTAAAGGTTGTGCCGGTAAAAAAATACGTGAAACTCACCCATCTTCGCTGCACGGAGCCCGAAGCTTATTTCACCGAACTGGCACGGCAATGCGATCGTCAGGATATCGATTTCGTCGATGGCGTGGTGTTTGGCCGGAATGAGATGGTGCTGACGCTTGGACGGTTTGTCGATAACGCGCCTTACACCAGCGATTACACCTATAAGAAGATCTACTACCGGTCGCTGCGCGAACGCTCAGAGGACTATCTGACTACCGAGGATTACCTCTGGCGCTGGGACACGGACTGGTTCTGGTGTTCCAAGAATCTGCTCGCCCAGCATCCGCTCATCCGCCGGCTATACGGCCGCTCACGGTTGAATTCGTTGACCTACACCCGCATCATGCGCTGGAACAGCCGCTGGAAACTCACACACACTTTCAACAAACTTGCCGGCATTCATGCCGAGCCGGTGATTCAGGATGTCGAGATTCCCGTTGAACACGCGCCGCGGTTCCTCGCGTTTTATCACGATGTCATCCGTTTCCTGCCGGTATGGATATGCCCCACGCGCGCTTACAACAAGAACGTGAAATTCGAGATCTATCGCATGGACCCGGAAAAACTTTATATCAACTTCGGTTTCTGGGATGTGATACGCAGCAGAAAAAAACTCCCGCCGGGTTACTACAACCGTCAGGTCGAGGAACAGGCGATGGCGCTTGGCGGCATGAAGTCGTTGTATTCTGATTCTTACTTCACGGCAGAACAGTTCTGGCGGATGTACAACAAGCCGGTCTACGAAAGACTCAAGGAAAAATATGACCCGAATGGTGCGCTGGGAGATATTTATCGCAAGTGCGTGTTAAAGGAGTAACAGCGCTTCCTGGATCGCATGAATTTGATTCGGGGGCGTCACAAGCCAGCATTGGCAAAAAACAGACACCTGTCGCATGTATCACACAGCCCGATGTTTGGTAGTTATCGTAGATAGAGCGCCATTTTTTGGCGGCTCATCGGCGCGCACTCAACGATTGTCCGGCGATGAGAATCAGGGGCTGTCTTGATACTTGTCTTTTCCCGGTTTTTCCTCCTTAATTAGATAAATGCCACTGATAACATTCTTCTAACAAACATTCTTCATCAGGCGCAGGGAACAGGTTCAACGAAGTCCTCATGTAACTAGTGTCGGGCAACCGTTGTAGATTTTCACAAGGAGGTTCGCATGAGCGATGCATCACGCGCAGCAAAGATGGAATCCGGTGGAGTGGTCAAAGGCGAAACAGGCAGAGAAGCTGTCGAGGTAGCGGAGGCGATCAAGGCGCTGCAGACGCAACTGGCCGATTTGCGCAAGATCGTTCAGGCAGCCAAAGCGCCGGGCGACATCGCCGAACCTGGACGCCGTCAATAATTCCTCCGCATCGTTCCACGTTGTAACTTCTTCGATCCCGCTTACTGTCTGGCCTGCTTGGCGCAGGCGGTGCGGACCGGTCCGTCCGGCCAGAAAAAAGTCCGAATTGGGCGATTTTTCCCGTTAATAGTCCGCCGTTGCCCGAGCACTAGCCTGAGCAGACCGAATCCTGCCTCGTACAGGCAAGGAGGGGACAAATAATGCTATCGTATAGGCCATAGTGGATGGCGTAATCCCAGGCTCCCGACAGCTTGTATATGATTGATGGCAGACCGCGTTAACGTCACGTCAGACTCGTCAACGGCATGGACGGCAGGCGGAAGAGAAAGTGAGGCGTTGCATGTATCTCCAATATTTTGGTTTGTATGAAAATCCCTTTTCGATCCCGCCGGACCCGCGTTATCTCTATCTGAGCCGGGGCCATCAGGAAGCGCTGGCGCATTTGCAGTATGGGTTGGGTGAGAGCGGGGGGTTCGTGCAGCTGACCGGCGAGGTCGGCACCGGCAAGACCCTGCTCATTCGCGCGCTGGGAGAGCGGCTGCCCAAGGATGTCGATGTGGCGCTGGTTCTCTATCCGGTGCTCACGGTCACCGAATTCGTTGCCGCCATTTGCGATGAACTGCGCGTGCCCCATCCCGGTGAACGAGCGAGCCTCAAGCAGCTTATCGATGCACTCAATGCTCATCTGCTCCAGAGTCATGCGCAAGGCCGGCGCACGATGCTGATTATCGATGAGGCGCAAAACCTGAGCCGCGAAGTACTGGAACAGATCCGGCTGCTCACCAACCTCGAAACCACCAAGCAGAAACTGCTGCAAATCATCCTCATCGGTCAGCCGGAACTGGCGGGCTTGCTGGCGCAACCGGATCTGCGCCAGCTTGCGCAGCGTATTACCGCGCGCTATCGTCTGACCGCGCTGACCCGCGAGGAGACCTGTTATTACATCGTTCATCGTTGCCGCGTGGCTGGTGGACGTGCGTCGCTTTTCAACCTGTCGGCAATGCGCCGTGTGCATGCGCTCTCGGGAGGGATTCCGCGGCTGATCAACATCATCTGCGACCGCGCGCTGCTGGGCGCCTATACGCGCGAGAAGACGGTGGTGGATGCGGGGCTCGTGAACCGTGCCGCCGCCGAAGTCGGGTCGTCCGTCAGTTCTTCCCGCGGACTCACCTGGCGTGTGATCGTTCCCGCCGCCGCGGCCCTGACGGCGATTCTGTTCGCGGCGGGCTGGCAATGGTGGCCTGGCGGGAAGCAGCCGCTGCCCGCCGATGACAAAGCGGTCGCGGCGGTTGCATCCGTGACGACACCGGCAGCGAAAATTGCGGCCGACAATACAGCGGTCACGCCGGCGAACGAATCCCGCGAGGCGGCACCGGGAGGCGGAGTTTCCACCGCCGGCTCACCCAAACCGCCCGTTACGCTGGAGTCGCTGCTTGCCGATTCTGAGCTATCGACCGATACCGAATCAGCGCTGAAGGGCTTGTTCGAGCGCTGGAGTTTGAATTATGCATCGCTGGCTGGAGGCACAGGTTGCGAACGCGCGCTGAATGCCGGTCTTCATTGTGTGTACAAAACCGGGACGTGGAACAATCTGCGCAGCTACAACCGCCCGGCGGTTATCGAACTGCAGGATGCCGCGGGCGGCAAACATCACGTCCTCGTGGCGGAACTGACGGCCGACGCCGTCTCGCTGGTAATCGGCGGACAACCGCGTGAATTTCCGGTGAGTGAAGTGGGCCGTTACTGGTTTGGAAAATATTTGCTGCTCTGGAAACCGCCGATGCCGGAACAGGAAATGCTGCGGCTCGGTGATCGCGGCGATGCGGTGATCTGGTTGCG
>Ga0209542_10014546_pt1 | contig 13379 bp, 11 predicted proteins | sample RifCSPhighO2_01_FD_184028 | JGI IMG/M metagenome (GOLD analysis project Ga0209542, IMG submission 184028) | Soil microbial communities from Rifle, Colorado - Rifle CSP2_plank highO2_0.1 (SPAdes) (version 2) | ecosystem: Environmental > Terrestrial > Deep subsurface > Rock core/Sediment ... | reverse complement strand
ATTATCCGTACTTCTTTTATTAAGCATGTCAATTTGATATTATATACGATGTTAGGGCCCCTCGTTCAACGGTTAGGACACCTGGCTGGCAGTCAGGGAATAGGAGTTCGATTCCCCTGGGGTCCACTTACGCTTTTATCTACAACTAAAATAACCTTCTTATTTTCTACCTAACATATATGCTATATTAAATTTAGTAATACATGCTAAATAGACTAAGGCAAAGACATCAGGAAAAATTTCCCTCGAAAAAATTAGATGAAAGCGAAAAACACGAAGAAAAAAAGTTTTTGAGTATTGATTCATTAAAAAGCTTAAAGATTGCTTACATTCCTTATAATGAACTTTTAAAGGAAGGCTTTATGGCAGGGGTAGGATGGGCATTCGGAGTAACGGTTGGGTTTGTAATTATCTCAACAGTATTAGTTTTTACTCTAAAAGCTTTGGGCGGACTTCCTCTAATTGGTTCTTGGATAGCTTCGATTGTTAATGAAACTCAGGCGCAACTTCTGAAAAGAACGCCATTTATTTCACAATAATATTGACTTAATTGTATAAATCGTTACAATAATTTAAATATTCTTACGACGTTATTACTTGGACAAAAAGACCCGCAGCAAATGAAATTCTATGCGAGTGAATAACCACCCAAGAAGTCATAAGCGAATGGTTTTTCGAAACAAACCGATAAAGCTGGTCCAATTTATTTGGGCAAACGAAGTGGAACCGCGGTAAATACCGTCTTCGAAACGAAAAGAAGACGGTTTTTTATTTTAGAATATGATTAAATAATATCATGGATAGAAACTATTTAGATAATCTGCGCCACTCAACTGCTCATTTAATGGCAGCAGCCGTAATGGAAATTTGGCCCCTTACAAAACGGGCAATCGGCCCATCTATTGAAGATGGATTTTACTTCGATTTTGACTTCGGGGGTACAAAAGTAACAGAGGATGATTTTCCCAAAATAGAAGCGAAAATGCGCGAGATTCTTCCATCTTGGAAAACTTTTGAAAGAAAACTGCTTAGCGCAGCGAGCGCTAAAAAGGAATACCCCGAAAATTCTTATAAACACGAAATGATCGACGAATTTTCCGGAAATGGCAAGAAAAAAGTCAGTTTTTTCAAATCCGGAAATTACTGGGATCTTTGTCGCGGAGGCCACGTTGAACATCCCAATAAGGAACTAAATCACTTTAAATTATTATCTGTTGCCGGCGCCTACTGGCGAGGTGACGAAAAAAATCCGATGCTTACAAGAATTTATGCAACTGCCTGGCCAACTCAAAAAGAACTCGATGATCATTTAAATCGGATTGAAGAGGCCAAAAAACGCGATCATAAAAAATTAGGGCCATTACTTGAACTATTTATGTTCCACGAAACAGCCCCGGGAATGCCTTACTGGCTTCCTAAGGGAGTGATTCTTTATAATGAACTGGTTAATTTTTGGCGGGTAGAACATAAAAATAGAGGTTATCAGGAAATCGTATCTCCAATTCTCAATAAAAAAGAATTATATATAACTTCCGGTCATTACGACCATTACTGGAGTGAAATGTTTGTAGCCAAAACCGAAGACGAAGGCGAGTACGGGGTAAAAGCCATGAATTGTCCCAATGCCCACGTAGTATACGGGTCTAAAATACGCAGCTACAGAGATCTACCTTTGAGATTATCGGATACTGATACGCTACACAGGTACGAAATGTCGGGAGTATTAAACGGTTTATTTAGAGTAAGAGAGTTTCGCCAAGATGATGCTCATATTTATGTAAGTGAAGATCAAATCGAGTCAGAATACAAAGAAGTGTTTTCTATAGTTAAAAAATTTTATGAAATATTTGATTTAAAATATTCTTTCAGATTGGGAACACGAAATCCTCAAAATTATATGGGTGATATACCCACTTGGAATAAGGCGGAGAAAACCCTTGAAAAGATTCTTAAAGAAAGCGGGGTTGACTATACCATCCTCGATGGTGACGGTGCATTTTACGGACCGAAGGTGGATATACTTATGAAAGATGCTATAGGTAGAAGTTGGCAAATGGGTACGGTCCAGCTGGATTTTCAACAACCCCGTCGATTTAACCTGGTTTATACCGACTCCGACGGAAGTAAGAAAACTCCAATCGCTATTCACCGTGTTGTCTATGGATCTTTAGAGAGGTTTATTGGTATTTTAATAGAACACTTCACAGGCGCTTTTCCTGTCTGGCTATCTCCTGCACAGGTTAAAATCCTACTTATAACTGATCGCAATACGAAATATGCAAAAGAAATCTCCGAAGAACTAACTAATGAAAATATTAGAACTACTATTGACGACAGAAATGAGACTCTTCAAGCTAAAATTAGAGATGCTCAACTTGAAAAAGTAAATTATATGCTGATAGTAGGGGATAAAGAAGAATCTTCAAAAAAGATTTCAGTGAGACTTAGATCCGGTAAAGATACCGGTCAAATGAGTTTGGAAGACTTTATTAAAAATATTAAAAAAGAAATTGAAGAAAAGAAAATTAATTAATTTGATATTGCAGCCTTACGATAAGCATGATAGAATTTTCTAAATAAAGTTGAAAACCGGTAATTTTAACTGGCGAATAAATAATCAAATCAGAGCACCCAAAGTTTTAGTGCTAGGGAAAGATAAAAGTAAAATGGGTGAGATGTCTCTTAGTAACGCCCTGTCCGAGGCTCAAAAGGCGGGGTTAGATTTAGTAGAAATTGCACCGAACGCGAATCCACCTGTAGTCCGAATCGTCGAGATCGGAAAGTTTAGATACGAACAAGAAAAGAAGTTGCGGAAGCAGAAAAAGTCGACGAAAACTTCCGAGACAAAAGAGATTAGATTTTCGCCGTTTATAGCCGAGCACGATTTCTTAAATAGGATTGACAAGATTAAAGATTTTCTAGCGCAAAAAAATAAAGTTAGGGTCGTGGTCAAGTTCGGAGGCAGGCAGATGGACAGCAAAGATTTTGGCTATAAGTTGGTCGACAGGATAATAAAAAGCTTTGGGGAAACTATAAGTATTGATATGGAACCGAAATTTATCGGAAGGCACCTAACTACTGTTATATCGCCCACTAATAAGGTAAAACGCGAGAGGTAAGAGATAAAATAATCTTATGCCTAAACAAAAAACAAGAAAGTCTATAACCAAAAGGTTCAGAATTACCAAAAAGGGTAAAGTGTTACGTTCACAGGGCTTTAGACGACATTTAAACGCTAAAAAATCGTCAAAGCGGAAAAGAAGATTGGGTAGAATTGTAGAAACAAAAAAGGTTTACGCAAAGAAAATTAAGAAGGCTTTAGGTAAATAAAAATGGCAAGAACAAAATCAATCGCCGCAAGGCGTCACAGAAAAATATTAAAACAGGCACGGGGGTATAAAAATTCCCGAAGCCGGAGAATTAGAACGGCCAAAGAGGCGGTTCTACACGCCGGTCAATATGCATATGCAGGCAGAAAACTACGAAAAAGAGACCTGCGCAGTCTATGGATTATCAGGCTCAATGCTGCAGTCCGCACACACGGATTATCATACAGTAAATTCATTGCAGGTCTAAAACAAAACAAAATTGAATTGGATAGAAAAATCCTAGCCGATATCGCGGTAAATCATCCCGACACTTTCGTAAAAATTCTCCAAGGGTTAAAATAACTTCAGATAAGTTAATATGCACGATGAAGTACTCAATATCAAAAACGAGGCGATTGCTCGTATAATGGAAGCCCGTGATTTAGATGAGCTGGCCGAAATCAAAATCGGTTACTTAGGGAGAAAAGGAAAAATTACTCTTTTATTCAGAGATCTAAAAAATATTCCAAATGAAAAGCGGCGTGAAATAGGAAATAAAATTAACGATTCCAAGAAGGCGATCGAATTAACCTTATCTAAAAAAGGGGAAGAGCTGACTAATACTTCACTCAAAAATAAATCCGATATCGATTTGACAATACCAGGCATAATCCCCAATATCGGCCATTTACATCCTCAAACAATCGTGCTTAATGAAATCCTGGAGATCTTCAATCATCTCGGATACCAAGTTGCCGACGGACCGGAGATTGAAAAAGATTATTACAATTTCGAGGTGCTTAATTTTCCAGATGACCATCCGGCCCGAGATGCCCAACAAACGATGTTTATCGATGTAGCAAATACTAAATACAAATTAGGCGAATTAATCCCAAGAACTCACACGTCTGCAATGCAGGGGAGGGTTATGGAAAAAACCACTCCACCATTTAGAGTAATAGTTCCGGGAAGGTGTTTTCGCTACGAACAAGTTGACGCCTCACACGGAGTCGAATTCTGGCAGGTTGAAGGATTTGTGGTAGATAAGCAAATTCACCTAACCGATCTTTTTGGAACAATTGAATTTGTTTTAAAGAGTTTATTCGGTCAAAGTACCAAAATTAAATTCGCTACAACCTTCTTTCCTTTCGTTGAACCCGGAGTGGATGCATATATAGAGTGCACTGTTTGTAACGGAAGAGGTTGCAGTTTCTGCAAGAAATCGGGTTGGAGCGAAATAATGCCCGCCGGCATGATCCACCCGAATGTTCTTAAACACTCAAAAATAGATTCCAGCAAATGGAGCGGGTTTGCGTTTGCAATGGGATTATCAAGAGTAGTTACACTCAAATACAAAATCGAGGACTTAAGAGTATTACATACTCCCGACTACCAGATATTAAAACAATTTTAAGTTATGAAGGCACCTATTCCCTGGTTAAAAGAATATGTCGAAATAAAACTCCCTCTAAACGACCTTATGTGGAAAATGACCGAGATAGGATTAACAACAGAATCTTATCAAACTATCGAGGGAGAAAAAGTGCTTGAAGTAGAAGTAACTCCCAACCGGCCTGACTGGCTCTCAATATTGGGAATTGCCCGTGAAATAGCGATTATTGAAAAATTGAAGGTCAAACTACCAAAATTGTCAGATATTCCCGAACCCAGCTCTAAATTACCGCTCAAAATCAACATTAATTCAAAATTAGTCGGTAGATATACCGGCATTACAATTGCTAATGTAAAAGTAAAAGCCGCACCTCTCTGGATGCAAAAAAGGCTTATCCTTATGGGTTTAAGGCCTATTAACAACCTCGTAGACATCACAAACTATTGCATGTATGAGTTAGGCATTCCAATCCACGTTTTCGATTATGATAAATTCAAATCGTCAAATTTAAAGCTTGAGTTGTCCAAAGGCGGAGAAAAATTTATAAGCGTCGATGAGATTTCATATCCGCTCCCGCCCGATACATTAATAATCAAAGATGGTGACCGGGTAATCGATCTTTGCGGAATAAAGGGGGGTTTAAACACTGGGATATCAAATTCTACTAAAAACATATATATTCATGTTCCAATTTATTCTCCGACTGTAATAAGAAAAACGTCTCTTGCCCTGAAATTAGCTTCCGATGCTTCTTATATTTATGAAAGAGGACCGGATCGTGGGGGAAATCTCAATACGTTAAAACGGGTGGTCGCTTTAGTCCTGGAATTCGCGGGTGGCAAAGTTGCTTCGGAAATAATCGATTTAAAGGACAAAGAATATAGCCCTGCTAAAATATCGGTTTCTTTAAACAAACTAGAATCAGTATTGGGATTTAAACTGGAATGGGACGAGATAATTGATATTTTATCCGACCTTAATTTGTCGCCACAAAAAATGGGTGAGGGTTTAAGCTTAACAATACCAACTTATAGAGGTGACCTTAAGATTGAAGAAGACATTGTCGAAGAAGTTGCAAGAATACACGGTTATAATAACTTTCCCAAAACTCTTCCGACGGGGACGATTGCGAAAGAAAAGATTGCATACTATTTTAATCCCAAATTTCAAAATCACTTAAAAACGCTGATGTATGGCGTCGGTTTTAGCGAAATTCAGACTCTATCTTTAACCTCTCGCGAGCAATTGATTAAATCTCAACTCAATCTTGAAAACCATATCAAAATTGCAAACCCGGTGAGTTTAGAGTACGAATATTTTAGAAGTTCGCTCGTACCAAACCTTTTGGATTCAATCAAACTCAATTCGCTTTTAAAAAAATTAAAACTATTCGAGTTAAATAAGGTTTACTTTGGGCCTCCCGATAAACACCGTGAATTATATAAATTAGCGGCGATCCAAAGTGCCGGATCATTTAGAGAGTTCAAAGGAGTAATAGATTTAATTTTAGAGAAATTAAACATCGATAATTTCGATATAAAAGATTCTTTAGTCGAAAAATCAATTTGGCACCCGACAAAAAGCGCAGTTATTGAAGCCGGTGACACCCCTATAGGGACTTTTGGAGAAATACATCCTAAGGTTTTACAAAACTTTCAAATTAAAAATCGTTTATGGGCATTCGAGGCGGAAGTACTTTCATTAGAATACTTGTCTTACGATCCGATTTTTGAGCAGCCGAATAAATACCCTCCGCAAATCGAAGATGTAACATTGGAAATTAAAAAAGGGATAAAAATAAGAGACGTTATTTCTTCTATAAAAATATCGAGCAAGCTCGTTTCATCAGTTGAATTAGTTGATATTTATAATGAAAACTACACTTTTAGAATTTATTATCAAGCTCCAGAAAAAACACTCGATAATGTAGAAGTTGAAAAAATAAGAACTAATATTTTAAAAATCCTAATGAAGAAATTCGGAATAACTATTCACCAATAACGGTGAAGCTTGTTAACCCTCTATTTGTAATTCCTCTTCCTTTTGTGCTTCTTTCTCTATAATCGTGAATTACATTTTTGAATTGTTCATCGTCTAAAGCACCAGTTTCATGCATATAGTGAATAAGTTGATAACCCGCAACAACCCTTTCTTGGACAGAATTAGACTCTATAAACTGTTCGTAGTATTTTCTAATTTCACCAGTGTGATTTTGCTCACTAAGATTGATCTCCCCTTTATATACACCATAAACCCAACTTCGCATTTGCAGAGGCATTCTTTCTTCTACTTCCAAGGGAAATTTTAATATATCATTTTCTCCCTCTTCAGCTTCTTCATTGCCAATTCCTATAGAAATATCCTGATCGATGCAATTTGGGTCTATTTCTACCATAATATTGTCGATATATTATCATACCGCAGCTAAATGTCAAAGTTATATCAAATTTTTGTTGTTATTCTGTAAGTGTTTCTGAAGGTATTGGAGTGGGGGAGAATTCCCAACTTGTATTTACCCCGACGGTTATTGACCTATCCGCTTCATTTCCACTCGAATCCTTAGCCTTTACTCTTAAAGTATATATCCCGTCATCTAATTCTAATTCGTGCTTATAGGGACGCGCGGTAAAGGTTCTGACGCGTGTTCCATCGACTTCTAATTCAACCTGCGCAATTGACACTGTTGAATCGGCTCTTATTTCAACAGAGAATTTATTGGGCAAATTTGAAGTCTTATCGGAAGGTGTAACAAAATCTATACTTACCGGATTCTTCGTCCCACAATAATCACTGGGTGGATGGTATCTCGAATCTGCTTGCGTTAACAACCAAGTTAAAATTCCTTCCTGCCAACGGTTTGGTTCACCTGGCGCTGCAGTTGGATCTTCTTCCTTAAAAACAAAATATTCCTTTTCGTCATAATTTCCGCCTGAAATATCTGAAGGCGTTGCTAACTTACCATCCGATTTACAAACCTTTAATTTAACATGAATCGGATCCTCACCCGGTTGAGTCCCATCTATAAATTTCTCAACTCGTGAAGGGTATCCATCGTGTGCTCCATATCCAGATATGGTATCGACTGCAGTAGTAACAATTCCTCCCGGAACCTCTTGGGTAGTATTTGACTTACCCTCAAGCGATGTTAAGAGTATCTTCCTCCAAATAGGGGAGGCTCCGGAAACGCCTGAAGCAACTTCACGCATTTGGGAATTATCATTATTCCCAACCCATACTCCAACCATGACTTGTTTATTTCCTCCGATCGTCCAGTTATCCCTCTTATCGTTAGTTGTCCCGGTTTTTACCATAATCTGTCGACCAGAAATATTCAATTGAGAATTGGGGCCGAAAACGAGCGTTCTTGCCTGATTGTCCGACAAAATATCAAATATCATATAAGCTTGTTCCGGAGTTAGAACTCTTTTACCTTTTTTCGGTTTGTTATCTTCAAGTACTTTACCCTTTGAATCCTCAATCTTTAAAATCGCAGTGGGATCTACTCTAAAACCTTGGTTTGCAAAAGCCGAGTAAGCACCTGTTAATTCTAAAAGTCTGACTTCGCCACCTCCCAGTGTTAAAGAAAGACCAACCCTACTTAGTGTTTCGGACGTAGGTTCTAACGAATTTAAACCGAGACTGTAAGCGGTTTCTAGCGTTTCCTTTATGCCAACCAGTGCGAGGACCTTTACGGCCGGAATATTTATTGAATTTCCAAGCGCGTATCTAAGCTGTATAGGGCCACGGTACTTTCCGTCATAATTCACTGGTTTATAAGGAGGTTGTCCTAACCCGCCTGGAAATTCAGTCGGAACGTCCATTATAAGAAAAGAGGCCGAATAACCCTTTTTAAAAGCTGTAACATAGGTAATCGGTTTAATTGCCGAACCGGGCTGCCTTAAGGACATGGTAACATTTACCTGACCATCGTAGTCCTCTCTGTCAAACCCCTTAGAACCCACCATAGCCAATATTTCACCCGTTTCCGGATCAAGTATGACAGCCGCACCGTTAGTTATGTGTAAATTTTCTACTTTGGCAATTTCTTCAGAAACTACCTGTTGAGCCTTATCCTGAATATCCAAATCAAGTGTAGTAGTTACCCTTAAGCCTCCTTGCTCAATTACCTGTTCGCCATATCTATCTTCCAATACCTTTTGTATATATTGGACAAAATGAGGCGCCTTAAATTGTGCACCCTTATCCTGAAAGTCCAGTTTGTTTATCTCTTCTAAAAGCTCTGTTTCTTTATCTTCATCGATATATCCATCCTCCCGCATTCTTTTTAAAACTTGTTTGGTCCGGTCTTTATAAGCGTCAGGAGTCGATGAGTAAGGTGAATAGACCGAAGGCCGCTGAGGTAATCCAGCTAAAAAGGCCGATTCGATCGGACTCAATTCCGATACGTTTTTCCCAAAATAAGTTTCAGCCGCAGCTTCTACTCCCCAAGCGGTTCCACCATAAGGAGCCTCATTTAAGTACATCTGAAGAATTTCGTCTTTTGAATATTTCCTCTCAATCTGTACTGCCAATATAAATTCGCGTATCTTTCTAAAAATAGACCGTTCTGGTGATAACAAGACGTTTTTAACAAGCTGTTGGGTTAACGTTGAGCCCCCCTGCGCATAACCTCGCGTAAATAACCTCGACACACCCCTTAGCATACCAAGAGGGTCAAAACCTTGATGTTTATAGAAATTTTTATCTTCGATAGCAATAGTAGCGTTTTTCAAAAAATCGGGTATAACGTTAATGTCTGCCGGCGTTCTTTTTTGGTTAGTAAAAATATCGTATAAAACCTTACCGTTTCTATCCATAATTTTGGAAGAAAATCCCTCTCTCCTTACTACCTTTTCAGGAGATGGTAGATTAAAAGCGAAAAGTGGAAAAATAATAAATGAACCCAAGAAAAGCACTACAACTCCTAAAAACGCAAGTTTAGTAAGCTTTACAATTCTCCGGGTTTTTTTTACACCCTCGGTCTCAAAAAATCTCCTTCTGGGATAGTGTCTTTTCTTCCAAGCGGGCATATAGCTATTCTAGCAAAATAAAGGGTTTTGACCAATGTTTCAATAAGGTTTAGAATTGGAACTAATGGAAAAACAAAGTTCGTTCGGCATTTCAAGTAAAATTGAAGAAATATTAACAAGAAGGGTAGAAAAAGTACTTCCCAATAAAGAGGAATTAAGAAAATTAATGAAGAAGCGCAAAATTAAGCTTTATCAGGGATTTGATGCGACTTCAGGAAGACTACACTTAGGCCATAGTGTAGGCATAAGAAAACTTATGGATTTTGCTAATGCAGGAAATGAAGTAATTTTTTTATTTGGAACAGGAACTGTATTAGTAGGTGACCCATCTCAACGAGATACAGGCAGAAAACTCATCACACCCGCCGAAGTCGAAAGAAACATACAGGGATGGAAAGATCAAGTTTCACCGATAGTGGACTGGAATAAGGTGAAAATATTACGCAATGGTGACTGGCTGAGAGAACTTAAACTCCAGGATATCATTAATATTGCTTCAAATATTTCAGCAGTACAACTTTTTAAAAGGGAAATGTTTACAAGACGAATTAATTCTGGGGATACTGTCTGGTACCATGAAACTATGTACCCACTCTTACAAGGATATGATTCGGTTGTGATGGAAGTTGATTTGGAAATCGGAGGAACCGATCAGGAATTTAATATGCTTATCGGTCGCGAATTAATGCAGAAGATGAAAAAAAGAGAGAAATTTGTTTTGACTACACCAATGATTTTAGGTACCGACGGTAGGCAGATGAGTAAGTCTACAGGTAATTGTGTTTGGCTTGATGACTCACCTAACGACATGTTTGGCAAACTTCTGAGCATACCTGATGACCAAATAATAACTTATATGGATAACGTTACCGACATTCCTCTAGAAAGGGTCAATGAAGTTGAAAAATTATTAAAAGACAAACAACTGAATCCTTTAGATGCAAAAAAAGAACTGGCGGTCGCAGTAGTAACTCAATTTCACTCAGAGCATAACGCAAATAAGGCTCTAGAATATTTTGAAAAAACTTTCCAGAAAGGATTACCGCCAGACGAAACACAGGAATTCATAGTCACTAAAAATATGAAACTTGTAGACGTTGTCGCAAAAATAGTTGGTAGCAAGTCTGAAGCGAAAAGATTAATTCTTGATAACGCAGTCGATCTTGATGGGGCAACGGTGAATTCACCTAATATAAAAACAACTGGGAATGAAAAAATAAAAATTGGTAAAAAGATATTTGCTCGTCTTGTCTTAAGAGGAATGAAGTTCTGAAAAATGAAATTTAAAATTAAAAACAAAAAAAAGCTGATTTTTACGGTAATTTTAATAATTTCGTCGCTTGGACTTCTTTTAACATCTTTCCTTCCTCTTTTTTCTGTTTTGTTAAAATAGTCGGGTAATCCGATATTTTAATACTTACATGATATTATTAATCACTTATATATGAAGCTTGATTCCGCAGTTTCTAAACTCCCTTTGGTCGGGCCATCTTACCAGAGACGACTTGAAAAACTAAATATTTTTACGATTGAAGATCTACTTTTACATGTTCCCCATAGATATGCAGATTTAAGTCTTATAACGAAAATTAATCGTGCTCAGCCCGGTGAAGCTGTTACCGTAAGAGCTAAATTAGCTTCGATTAAAAATCTCTACACTAAAAGTTTTAAAAATATTCAAATCGGTGAAATTGAAGATGATTCGGGGAAACTCAAAGTAGTCTGGTTCAATCAACCTTTTTTAGTTAGAAATTTTAAAAAGGGTTTTGTTTATTCTTTCTCCGGAAAAATTGACTTTTTCGATCGAGCCAAAGCTCTTAATTCACCCGATTATGAAGCTTACGAGGACGGAAAAAAAACAATTCACACCGGAAGACTCGTTCCTATTTACCCCGAAACCGGAGGGGTTTCTTCAAAATGGCTCAGAAGCAAAATCAGTAGCGCTTTAAATGCCTTACAAAGTGAATTAGAGGAGTTTTTACCGGATGATGTCCTTGAGAGTTACAACTTAGTGGGTTACAAAAAAGCAGTAAATAACATTCATTTCCCCGAAAATCTTTCTGTTAGTGGAGAAGCGAGAACACGGCTGGCGTTTAATGAACTTTTATCTATGCACATCAAGAATTTGTTTAAAAAGGAATCTTGGAACGAAAATAAACCTACGCATGAGCTTAAGATATTAGAAAAAACCTACGGGGAATTCGTTTCCTCACTTCCTTTTATACTGACCAATTCTCAATCTAAAGCTATCGGCGAAATTCTTAACAATTTAATTAAAGATAAACCGATGAACCGGCTATTGGAAGGCGACGTCGGATCCGGTAAAACGGTTGTGGCCGCAGCAGCTTCATTTGCCGCATTTGTAAACGGATATCAAAGCGTATTTATGGCACCCACTCAAATACTGGCCCAACAACATTTTATTTCGTTGAAATCAATTTTTGATAAGTTCAAAGTGAGGGTAGCCCTAATTACTTCAAGTGATAGCAAAAAAGATCTCGGGAAAACGGATATTTTTGTAGGGACTCACGCCCTAATCCATAGGAAAGTAGATTTTGATAATGTCGCTTTAGTAGTAATCGACGAGCAACATAGGTTCGGAGTCGAGCAACGAGCGCATTTGGTTAAAAAGGTCGGAAAAACTAAATATGCCCCCCACGTTTTGACAATGACAGCTACTCCAATACCCAGAACCGTAGCGTTAACATTATATGGAGACCTCGACTTATCCGTATTAAATGAACTACCAAAAGGAAGGCGTCCTATTACAACATGGTTGGTTCCGGAACAAAAAAGGATAGCTGCTTATGACTGGATTAAAAAGCAAATTCAAGACGATGGCATCCAGGCTTTTATTGTCTGTCCTTTAATCGAAGAATCATCCGTTGAAAGTATGAAACAGGTAAGAGCAGCCACTAAAGAAGTTGAAACGATTCAAAAACTTTTGCCCGACTTAAAAATCGGTCTTTTGCACGGCAGACAAAAAGCACAAGAAAAAAATGAGGTGCTTGATAGTTTTAAAGCCAAAGAAATAAACATACTCGTCGCAACTCCGGTTGTAGAAGTAGGTATAGATGTACCAAACGCAACAATAATGGTAGTTGAAGCCGCCGAGAGATTTGGGCTAGCCCAGCTTCACCAATTGCGGGGTAGGGTAGGGCGGGGAGAAAAAAAATCTTATTGTCTTCTTTTTACCGAAATGTCGGGTAATAAAATCAGAACCAGACTTTCCGCATTGCAAAAGTCTCACTCGGGTTTCGAATTGGCTGAACTTGATATGAAGCTAAGAGGGCCGGGAGAAATGTTCGGCTTAAAACAACATGGATTTACCGAACTTAAAATAGCCTCTTGGCAAGATGCAGATCTTATCAGTGAATCTAAAAAACTTGCCGAAGAAGTGGTCGAAAATAAACCTAAGTTCAAAAAACTGCTTTTAAAAATGAACTACGACAAAATAATTTTAAATTAGGCGTAAGAAATTAGGAATTTACAATTCAAACCATCCAGGTTAAAATTACCTCCATGACACCGGTTCCAAAGAAAAAACACACAAGATCGCGATCAAATAAAAGACACAATTCTCCGGCAAAAAGAATGGTTCTGAAAAATCTGATCGTGTGTCCTTCGTGTAAAAAGTTAAAAGAGCCT
>Ga0209542_10014545_pt1 | contig 13381 bp, 13 predicted proteins | sample RifCSPhighO2_01_FD_184028 | JGI IMG/M metagenome (GOLD analysis project Ga0209542, IMG submission 184028) | Soil microbial communities from Rifle, Colorado - Rifle CSP2_plank highO2_0.1 (SPAdes) (version 2) | ecosystem: Environmental > Terrestrial > Deep subsurface > Rock core/Sediment ... | reverse complement strand
TATTGATTCTGAATATGCATTAACATTATCTGAAAATAACACTGACTCTCTAACAAATAAGCAGAAAGATGATTTGAAACAAAATATTATAAATTGGAACTCAGACAATTATGAATCCAATGTTGAATATGTCATCATATCTGCCAGTCAGGATAATGAATTCACCCCTCTTGTGACGCAATTCAAAATAAGAGCGAATGCGAAAGGCAACACACAGAAAGTTGGAAATTTAGTTATTGACCGCCCTAAAGATGAAATAGTTTTCAAAGAGAATTACAATTCTAGATCAGTTAACGTAGGAATAAGTTCCGCGGCAGCAGTGCCTATGCTTGGAAGCAAAACAATAGAGTTCTTGCTCCCTGAAAAAGTTGATGTCTCGGAAATTGGAGCATACATTGCACCCGAAATAAGCGAGCTTAGTGCGGGAGTTGAAGATCCAACCCTGGTCACTGAACCACCTATATGGAAAAAAGCGAAATGGATCTATGCAGGCGTTGTTGTTCTGTTTATTATCCTATATATAATTCTACAAGAATGGTATAAAAGAAGATACGAATCACACTTATTTAATAATCAAGATGATTTATATAATCTTATTAATTTTATCTTCAATGCGAGAGTCTCGCGGTTAGGTGATGAAGATATAAAAGCGAAACTTTTAGGATTTAGATGGACCGGTGAACAACTGAATTATGCATTCAGAAAAATCGATGGTAAAAGAACAGGAATGTGGGAAATACCAATATTTAAATTCATTGAAAATAATAAAGTTAAAAATGAAATACAAAAAAGACAAGAAGGAGCGGGAGACGCAAGATTTATTAAAACCCAATATTAGATAAAAACATGTTTAAAATAATAAAGAGCTTTTCAAAGAGGATTTTGAAGTCATTGTTTAAAAAGAAGGAGAATATAAAAATAGGTTTTTATGGCCCTCCAAATGCTGGTAAAACCAGCCTTGCCAATAGAATCTGTAAAGATTGGACTGGAGAAGAAATTGGAATGGTCAGCAAGATACCTCATGAAACCAGGCATGTGCAGTTCAGAGAAAAAGTTGAGATAAAACACAAAGGAAAAATTCTAACATTTAAATTAGTCGACACTCCTGGAATTGCTACAAAAATAGACTATGAAGAATTCATCCAATTTGGCCTTAAAAAAGGTGATGCAAAAAAAAGAGCCAAGGAAGCAACTCAGGGAATTATTGAAAGTATCCAGTGGCTGGATGATATGGAGGCGATAGTTGTTGTATTGGATGCTTCTGAGAATCCTTATTCACAAGTAAATATCACAATAATCGGAAACATTGTAGCTAGAAAGATACCGGTTTTGATCGTTGCCAATAAAATTGACTTGAAGAAAGCTGACATCAAAAAAGTTGAAGCTGCTTTCCCAGAATATGATGTTGTGGGAATATCTGCCAAGGATGGGATAAATATGGAAGAATTTTATGAATCATTATTTAAATTGGCCAAAAAGGCATAAAAAAGAGAAAAGAGATGAAAAATAAAAAGTTGCATGGTTTGAGTTTACAAGTTATTCCATTTGCTGAAATAGAAAAGATGGGAATTTCTGAGAGAGTTAAAAAGATATTAAATTTAGTGCTTGGAAATAGAATCGTAATAATTCATGGCCGCTTGAGAGCAGAAGAAGAAGCAAGGCTTATTGAAGACACGATGGCGATGGTTGACCATATCAAAGGATTTAAGGGTATTGAGCTTGCCGTCATTGAGCCAAATATGAAAGACCGAGGTATGTTCGATAAGATGAGGTATAATCTTGCCAAAAGTCTTGTTGGAGATAGTGCTGCTTTGACGGTTATAGGTCCTAGTTCTGTAGTAAAAGAAATAAGAAGAGACCCGAAGAAGATTGAACTTCTGCTGAGTTAAATTTAAATATGCGGTATAACTAATAGAAATATGAAAATAGAGGTGAATGTTCAGAAGAAGTATTTCTTTATCCTTCTTGGTGCAATATTGATAATTGGAGCTGGAATTTTTGGATATGCTTTTAATTCTGGAGCAAATTATGCTAATCCTTCTTCCACCTCTGATGTCGGATATAAAAATGCGGCACAGGCGGCATCTTTCGGCCATACTGCTGATGAGACCAATGTTAAAATTAATGGGCAAGTTATTACTTTGCAGGATGCTATTAATCAAGGATTGTTTGGTGGTGGAGGAAGTGGGTCTATAGTCGTTTGCGGAGGTTGGCTCAATAGGTACTATGACACTGACCCGCCAAATAATAATGTTCGTATAGTTTCTGGTTCCACATGGGGCTGCGCTACCCCTACAGTTGTGCCTCAATGCCCTAACGGGTATGATGTAATCAATTCAGCGAGAATTACTGCCAATGGCGGAGAAAATACTTACCTATGCGTTTTGCATTCGGCGGGTGGAAGCGGAGTGAATTCTGGAGAATTTACAAGACCTTATGGTTTCGAACAAAATGGAACTTATTCCTGGACTGTGCCTGCCGGAGTCAGTAGAGTAATGGTTGAAGTTTGGGGTGGTGGTGGAGGTGGAGGATGTACTGCATATAGCAATGGGATATCTTCGGGTGGTGGTGGAGGTGGAAGCGGAGGATATTCAAGAAGTGTGATCAATGTAGTTTCGGGACAAACTTATAATATAGTAGTTGGAACTGGTGGGAAAACTTGTCCCGGGGTAAATGGTCAACCTTTTGTTCCTGACTATGGTCAAAGTGCGGGAGATGGGAGTTTGAGCAGTTTTAGCGGAAATGGATTTCTAGTTAAAGCTTATCCAGGAAGAGGAGGAGCCAGTAGTTATAATGGATACTATTCTAATGGAATCACAGACAGAGACGCTACTGAAGGTCATAGAGTAACAGGAACTGGCGGATTAGGCGGGACTGTGGCTCCAAGCAACGAGGGTAATGAAAGATTAGCGGGAATAAACGGACAGGATGCTGATAATGGCTGCGGCGATTTTGGTGAACAGCCAAGCTGTGGGGCTTTGTCAGCGTATGCTGGAATAAGTATACGGCCTGCTTTTAAGTCCGATTATGGTGCTGGTGGAATAGGAGCAGGAACAGCAGGCACTACTAGTACAAGACAATTGTTTGGTGGTGATGGCCAGAAGGGCGCTGTTTTGATTTATATGACTTATTAAAACTTAATTCTTAAAAATTCAATATATAAAACTTTATTAATGCTGTATTTTTCTAAGATATATGCCGTATAAATGCGTCCACTGCTCGTCCGTTTACAAAGATGGTTCTGGAGAACTATTGACTGGTTGTACTAATTGTAATAGCAAGTTTTTCTTTTATGTGAAAGAAGAAAAGCTTAAGCAGTTGATGGAGAGTGGGGACCTCGAACCTAAACTGACTGCCGGGGAAAAGAAACAAATAGAAGAAGATGTGAGAGATATTGTAGGACTTGACGAAGACGATGAGGAAACACCTGTCTTCTTGGATTTTGAAAGCGTTAAAGTTCTCAAGCCTGGAAAATACCTACTTGATCTGCAAAAATTGTTTGCTATGGATAAACCTAGAGTCTATCAGATGGAAAATGGAAAGTATATAGTCGACCTGAGCAAACCGCAAAAAGCTCCTGAAAAATAAATTCTTTTCCATAGGCAATTGATTTAAATATCTTATTTTATAGTATTCTATATGAATATAAAAAACATCACTTCGCAAATTGATTTCCCCAGTGATACAGAAAAACAACAGATAAAAAAAGAGCTGGACTCGATTGTTTTAGCCATTAAAGATGAAACAAAAAATGGGAGCAGAGGTTTTTATCGGGGGGAGCTTTGTAAGAGGTACGTTAGTCAAGAAGAAAGATTATGATGTAGATATTTTTATCAGGTTTGACTGGGAATATGAAAACCTAACTTTTGAACTGGAAAAAATTGTAAAAAATCTTTGTAAAAAAATAAAAGAAAGTTATATAAAAATCCACGGCAGCCGAGATTATTTTAGAATTAAAAGAAATGGAGTCATATTTGAAATAATCCCTGTCTTGAAAATTAAAAAACCAAATGAAGCTAGAAATGTGACTGATCTGAGCTACTTTCACGTCAACTATATTAAAAAAAAGATAAATTCTAAAATTGCAAAAGAAATTATAATCGCAAAAAACTTCTGCAAGGCCATGGATGTTTATGGTGCTGAAAGCTATATCCAAGGTTTTTCCGGATATGCACTTGAGTGCCTTCTCATCTATTATGGGAGTTTTGAAAAAATGCTGAAAGCATTGGCGAAGGTCAAAGATAGGATTATAATTGACCCTGAAAAAAAATATAAGAATAAGGACGAAGCACTTATCAATTTAAATGAAAGCAAAACTCGAAGCCCTATAATTTTAGTTGATCCTACATGGAAAGAAAGAAATGTTCTTGCCGCTCTTAGTCACGAGACGTTTAATAAGTTCCAAAAAGCAGCAGCAAGTTTCTTGAAAAAACCAAATATTTCATACTTTAAAGAAGAAGAAATTGACATAAATAAACTGAGAAGTGAAGCGAAAAGCAAAAAAGCCGAGTTTGTCTGCCTGGCGATCAGTACCGATAGACAAATTGGAGATATTGCGGGGACAAAATTAAAAAAGTTTAGTAATTTTATCTCACTTGAATTGAGTAAATATTTTGATATATTAAGAAAAGAATTTGTTTATAATGATTCTCAAAAGGCGCATGTATATTTTATATTAAAAAGCAAAGGAGAAATAGTGAAAATAGGTCCTCCTGTTGTCATGAAAGATGCGATTAAATCCTTTAAGAAAGCGAATAAACTAACTTTTATAAAAAATGGGTTAATGCATAGTAAAATCAAGATCAGTTCTTCGGCTAAACGATTCTTGGAACAATGGCAAAAAAAATACGCTAGAAAGATAAATGAGATGGGAATTAATGGATTAAAAATAAATTAGATTATTTTAGAGCTCTTGTAACATCGTCTACTCTTCTTGCTTGTCCTGGCTCAACTGCTAATTCCTTATATCCTATTAAATAATGGGAAAGGCTAAAAGGAACTGGTTCTTTTCCACGAACATGTATATTTTGAGTTACTGTTTCATGAGTGAGCCCAAAAAATATAGGTCTTTTATAAGTTATAGAAGCAACTTCGACGTAATCAGTAATATTTTTAGGATCACTTGAATCAACCTGAGGCAACTCGTATCTTAAGATGTTAATTTTATCAATAATGTGTCTCATTTTATGGTTTTGGAGATTCGAATTTATTTGTAGAATACCTGTGATTGTCTAAATATTTAAACAAATCATCCATATGTAACTTTCTTGGATTTGTTTTGTCATAGAAATAGCCTAATTCGTTATAAACTGCTTTCCATTCATCTTTAGAAGTAACATCATCTCGATTGGTGTCCGCTAAAGCTGTAACGTTAGACATATTAGTTCTATATATTTCCCTATTGACTAATACGCATCCAAAAACAATTAGACCTCCTATTCCCATACCTAAATTTCTTTTCACAAAATTTTTTAGAGTCATTTTACTTGGCTAAGCCATTTCTCAAAGAATATTCAATTATCTGACTGATTGAGGTTGTGAAGAAAGGTGATTGAAGCCATACTCCCATTTCTTCCTCGGAGTTTTCTGGTGTTACCATGAAGAATGTTTCTTTCTTGTCTGAGATAAAGAATCTTGCTGTTGAATCAATATGCTTTGCTTTTAAATTATGCTTGGCATTTAATTTCTTTACTTTTTCAACATCTCCAGATAGAGATAGTTTAAGCTTGATATTTTCTTTATTCATTTTTTCAAGTGCAGGAACCAAAATTCTGCTTTTATCTTCAAAATCAGTCACTGAGGTGCAGATTATGACTTCATTCTTTGCATTATCAAGCAATTCTCTTAATCTGACTAAGATATTTCCTCTTCCTTTCAAAGAACCAGTTATATCGTGGGATTTGATTGGTGCAATTCCAGAGTTATGCAATTGCTCCAGTTCGGTATATTCTGATGTTCCTTTCAAATCTCCAAGAGATTTTACTTTATCCTGGGCTTCCAGCATAACTACTGACTTCATTTTTTCAATGACTTCGGTTGGCTTTACAGAGATATACTTGACAGGCTTTCCTATCTTGGTTATTGCGAATCCTCTCTTCTCTAAGCTCTCAAGGACATCATAAGTTCTTGATCTTGGGACTCCAGAAAGATCGGCAACTTCTCTTGCTGAAGCAATGCCTTTTGAAAGCAATGCTAGCCAAACTTTAGCCTCATAAATATTGAGATTAAAGTAATCTTTTATTCTTTTCACTAATTCAGGTTTCATTATCATACAATAGTGATAAAATAAGGGTATTTAAATGTTTCTGCTAATACCATTTTATAGTTACAACAAAACCATAGATTTAAAAATTGAATGCTTATCGAATATTATGAAAGACTTTAAAAAAATAATGCTAGATAATGGAATTGGATTATATTATTCAAGAAGAAATTTTAATTTGATCTATGGAGAACACGAAATAAACTTCGGTTCCGCAGTTGAACCTGCTAACAGAAGAGGTCTTGCACATTGTCTAGAGCATCTTACCTTTAAGGGTAGCAAATCTTTTCCTTCCAACAGAAGAATAAACAAAGCCGCCGCTAAAATCGGGTTAAACTTGAACGCTTCAACTTCTTTTACTTATATAAATTACCCAATTGAAGTTTTATCCGATTCCTTCCCAACCGCTGTAGAAATAAATGCTGATATGATGTACAAGCCTATTCTGACAAATAAAAGTCTAGAAGAAGAAAAAGCAATTATCCTTCATGAACTAAAAAATGCGCAAGATGGATTACCATTTCAAAGAGGATTACTTTTTAACAAGCTATTTTTTAGCAACACTCCTGCTGAAACATTAGTAATTGGAAGAGAAGAAGATATACGAAAAATTTCTCTCGGAGATGCAATAAATTTTCACAGCAAATACTGCACACCTGCAAACGCTGATTTTTATATGATTGGGGGTTTTAACGATCGAATACTTAAAAAAACTATAAAAATACTTGAACGCTATCCTGGCGGTGTACCACAAACCGAATTCAAATTAGTATTACCTAAACTATCGGGTAATGAAAGGGTATGCAAGGAATTACCTAATATAAATTATGCTTATGTAGACATAGTTTTTAGAACGCCTAGATGGATTGATGAAGAACAAAGAGTTTTACCTATCATAAGAAATTTGCTTGGAGGCACAGGAAGCAAGAGTTTATATCAAGAAATCAGAGAGGAAAAGAAACTTGCTTATGAAGTTGGAGCTTCGCTATTTAACGATAGTCATTTCGGAAACATGGACTTACATTTTTCATGTCAACATGAAAAAATTGATGATTGTATTTCACTTTCATTAAATTTAATTAAAAAATTTAATCCGAGTGAAAGTGATATCGAGGAAGCAAAGATGGATATAAGAACTGGTTTAGCCAGAAAAAGAGATTCACCTCACCAGCTCTTCAATATGTTTATCTCGGAGGAAAAAGACGGGGTTCGTTACGAGGATTATGAAAAACAAGTTATGAAAACGACGAAGAAAGATATACTAGATGCAAGAAACAGATATTTGCAAGGCTATCATCAAATAGCCATTTTAAGACCAAAAATGAACTAAATCAAATACGCCACTACTAGAGCAATAAAGCACCCTATAGATATGAAAGGCATGGCTGGATAGAATTTGCCTTTTTCTGAGATATAGAATAAGAATGCTAATGCGAGTGTAGCTCCTATTGAAATTATTATTGCTGGTAAGATACCGAGAGTGCGTAATACAACACCTGCTAGGATTATTGGAAATACTATGTCTCCTCCTCCCAGAATAGCAATGTTAATTTTAATTTTCTTAGCCTTTTTCATGCTTGACTTTGATATTCTTGCGTTTTTTATCAACTCCCTTTCTTTCCTTCCCATATATGGGATGAATAAACCAGAAAAGACGCGCAGAGTTTTAATCTGATACTTGGCCATCTTTTGCATAAAACCTGCATGCCAAACTGCGTACATATCATATAGTGAAATCAATATCAAAAGGGCAACAATGGTCCAAATATTCAACAGAGGCACGAAAATAGAAGCAATGCCTGGATAGATAAATAATTCAGTTAAATTATGTACGACTATATTTCTTTGGAATACTTTAAAGTATGCTAAGGGTAAAGAAATTACCAATGCTATGATAGATGCGTAAGGCAGACTTTTTACTATAGCATTTATTGCTATTCCCAATGCTAATACTATAACAATGAAGAACCACAATCTCAGAAATAAAGTAGCTCCAAATTTCATCAGCAAAAACATTGCAACTATGGCGATAGCTATGGCGATAATTATTGAAATCAAGCTGGCTTTAGGGTTGATATCTTGAGGAGGCTCCATTCCATAGGGCAAGTTATATGAAGTTACATTAGTGACTGTTCCATTTTCGTCAGTAACTTGCTTAATCTCAGGAGAATATGAGTTAACCACCCAAATTCCTATCAGTTGCGCTAAAAAGAACATGCCGAGCAGAATGATAGTTATCTTAACAGAATGTTTCATACTCTCTTCTGGAAAAATAGGTTTTTAAGTCTTTTGAAAAACATTTATATATTGCTAATTATTAACTAGATTATGAAAATAGAGGTGAATGTTCAGAAGAAGTATTTCTTTGTCTTTCTTGGTGCAATGTTAATAATTGGTGCTGGGATTTTTGCTTATGCTTATAATAATCCGCCGACTGGGGGGGACTCTTCTATATTTGGTCATAGTGTAAACGAAATAGACTGGAATCAAACAATTCCACAAGTTAATGCTAATACTTTAAACGCCACTACTAGGATTTGTATAAATGGAGATTGTAAAATTAGTTGGCCTCTTGGTGGAAGTACTATAACTCTCCCTTTGAATTGCCCTAATGGAGATGTTCTACAAGGTATAAATGCAACTGGAGGGGCTAATTGCACAACTGCACCAACGCCAGATGTATCTGCTTGTAGTGCTCGCCTTAACGAATACAATTGTTTTGCGGGCTGCGCTAACGGTAAAACACCAATCTCGACTAGCGGCGATTGTTATGTTACTAGAACCAGCAATGGATACACTTGTTCTGCTCAATATCCTAGAAATACTTGTACCTGTTACGTAAGTTGTGCGTAAATCCGTGTTTCAAATATATGCAATAATTTAGAAATTTTATTTCAACCTTATAGTTTCTAGATTTCTTGGAACAATAGTTTCAACTTTGTTTTGCTTGTATAAAGTTGATGCTAAATCTAAGGATTTTGAAACTTCACCGTGATTGATTATGATTTTTTTTGGTTTTGGAGTCATTCTACTGACGTATTGCAATAACTCATTTCTACCTGAATGCTGGGATAATCCGTTCAGTGTTTGCACTTCCATGTTAACAGATATTTTTTCTCCATTGTTTCCATCTCCTACGTATATTTCTTTTGTACCTTCCTGTACTTGTCTTCCAAGTGAACCTATAGCCTGGTAACATCCGAAGACAATTAAATTATTTGGACTGTCGGCCAAGTGTTTGAAATATTCTACTGATGCCCCTCCAACTAACATACCTGACGTTGCAATAATTATGCATGGTCCTCCCTCAATGACCTCTTTTCTTTCTGTTGGACTGCCCACTCTTTTGAATACTTCTGAGATGAATGGATTATTATCCTGGAAAATTTGGTTCCTGACTGATGCAGATAGAAAATCAGGATATGCTGTGTGAATGGCAGTAATATCCCATATCATACCATCGATATATACTGGGACTTTTGGCAATTCACCAGTTCTCACAGCTTCTTCTACTCTAAGTAATGTTTCCTGCGCGTGCCCAAGCCCAAGTTCTGGCAGAAGTATTTTTCCCTTTCTTTCTATCGTCCGTTTGGCCATTTCTATAAACTTATTTTCTGTGTCTCTTCTTGGCGGAAGAATATCGTCTTTAGAACCATAAGTGGATTCTATAGTCAGAGTTTCTATTCGTGGAAAATGGTTCGCTGCTGGATCTAGCAGTCTAGTTTTTCCATACTTTGTGTCTGCACCATAAACTAGATTATGCAATCCATTCCCAATGTTTATGTGCACTTGCGCAGAGCCTAAAACGTGGCCTGCATTGTAAAGAGTTATCCTGATATCTGGAGTGACGTCAGTCACTTCACCATAATTTAAGGATATGGAATGTCTTACCATCTCTTTTATATCTTCTGCTCTGTAGAGCGGGGACGCTGCTTGCTTGTATGCTACACCTACAAAATCAAGAGCTAGAAGTGCGGCAATATCTCTTGTTGGTTCAGTCATATAAACCGGGCCCTTATATCCCATCTTATACAAATATGGGATTAACCCGCAGTGATCAAGGTGAGCATGGGAAAGAATTATAGCATCTATAGAATTTAAATCTCCTACCTCTGCCACATTTAAGTATGGAAACTTCTCCGGGCCTTCGGAGATAGCAGGATTTATACCACAATCGAGAAGCACTTTTGAGTTAGGAGTATGAAGCAAGAGGCACGAACGGCCTACTTGTCTACCGCTTCCAAGATAAGTTATCCTAACCCACATATCTTTTTTTTCTGGATTCCATTCATTGTAAATCTTTTTTCCTATATCGTTGAGAAATTTTCTCCGATAATTATTATTTGCGTATAGTACTGATCTTATTTTTTCAGTAATTTTACTTGGTATTATGGGGCTTCTTCTGACAGAAGGAGTCCAGAAAGTTGTCTTCTTAATATCATTCAAAATTGAACCCTGCTTTCCAATCACAAGGCCTGGTTTTTTTGCCTCAATAATAACTGAAGACCTTTGAACATCAAAGATGATATTTGTTATGGCTGCTTCTTCTGTGACTAAAGCTCGGATTGTTTTTTCAGTTTCCTCTTCTGATAATAGAATGGACTGTTCTGCTCTCAGCTCGATACGCTTCTTTATCTTATCAACAACCTGTTTTACCTTGCTTTCTCCAGTCTTAAAAAATTCTTTATCGTCTGTGTATAAAACTATATTTGCGCCTTCAAAGTCTGCATCGTGAATTACTTTTGGTAACTCGTCTTTAATATTTTTTAAGATATCTGCCATTTTTCTAAAAATTTAAAAATTCTTTATTTGTATTCTGGAACTATTTCCTCAGAAACAACATGCTTAATACCATCTTTTGTGATGGTGAAGACATCAATCCCATTTCCTGAACCTACATCTCTCTGTGTTGATGCCTTTATACATTCTTTTGCAAGCTCAACAGCGTCTTTTAGACTCATGTCTTTTTTATACTGTCTTTCTAAAAGTCCTAAAATATAAGGTGTACCTGAAGAAACGTTTGTGTCGAAGTCTTTCACTTTAATTATATCTCCCGATGGCCAGACGCTGTAAAGAGTGGACGTGCCATCTTCATCATATCCTGCAACCAAAAATCCTACAATATGGGGAATCATAGAAGGTGTTCTAATATTTCTGTAAAACATCATCGCAATAAAGTTTGCAGTTTCTTGGATAGTTGGCCTGCTTTTAGTCTTTAATTCCTTTAATCTTAATTCTGCAGCAATAAGCTTTGTTGAAATCTGCGCATCTGCCACTCCGCCCGTCCATGCGGCGACTGCATAGTCATTAATCCTATTTATTTTGGCAGCAGTCTTATCGGCAATAAAGGAACCAGCCGTGGCTCTTCTGTCTGAACCTACTACAACACCATCTTTACAGACAAGTCCCACTATACTTGTATTTGACTTTAACATATTATCCTGTATATTCTGCATTGTGTTTTGAATTTCTGTGTTCATAAGAATGTTAGAACCTCTTACCACATTTTGAAGAAATAAGAGGTATTTAAGTTTTTTGGTTTGTATTATCTGACCGATTTGACAACTCCAAAGAAGAAATATCTTCTTCTTTTCTTATCCTGATGATGTGATCCGCAATACCCTCTATTTTTTGCTCGTGACTTACTAAAATAATCTGATTTATTTTAAGTTCCTGAAGAATATCCCTTATTTTATCTATTTGGACATCTGAAAATCCGTCTGTCGGTTCGTCCAAAATAACAATATCTCTTGTTTTAATAGTGGTCAAAACGGAATTAATAGTTTGATTTAATGCCAGCCTATATGCCAGGGCGACTGCTGTTCTTTCACCCCCGGATAAAAAAGAATAGTCCATTTCAACTCCGGATTGTATGATGATGGGGGTGAAGTTTTCATCTAACTGTACATCAAAAGAATCTTGTACAAGAAGAGAGAACCATTTATTGAACAACTTTGAAAAGTCAGACCTTAGCTTCAGCATTACGCTTCGTTCTGTGAAGTTAATCAAATTTACAAAGTGGTTTGACAGCCAGTCGTTTAAATCGAGTAAATTGGCCAGTTTTATACTTTTCATTTCTTTATCCTCGATGGATCTTCTTAAAGAGAATATTTCATTATGGGTCAGCTCAAGCTCTTTTTTTGATTCAGCCAAAGAAATCTCGGCTCTTTTTTCCTCCAAGAATGCTTTTTTCATCTCTTCCTGTTTCAGCTTGAACATATTAGAAAACCTCGAATAGCTTAGAATATTCTCCTTGAGACTATCTATGTGTCCGACTAAAATATAAAGATCTTTCTCAAAATTCTCTTTATTTTTAGCTATTTCTATGAGTTTGTCTTTTGATTTCTCTAATTCTGGAATTTTTGATCTTAGTATTTGAAGTTTTACTTTCCTATCTTCCAAATTATTTTTATCCGACTTTAATTTTTGCATTGACGAAGCAAACTCTTTAGCCTTATTTTCTATTGTCTCGATCTCTTTTGAAAGACGGCTTATCAGCTGCTCAGATTCATTTAAGATATTGTGTTTGTGGGCTATAGGTACGTCCTGCAGGCAGGTTGGACACATATCTATTCTAAAAATTCTTTCTTTTTTTATCAATTCATCCGACTTTCTCTGCCGAAGAGAATTTATTTGAGCCAGAAAATCAATGTAAGATGACTGAATTCTTTCTATTTCTTTGTTGTTTGAATCCAGCTTCTGAACTACCTCTATCAAATCTGACTCATTGAAAAATTCTTTATTTTCTGAGATATTCTTTTCCAGCATCAGATACTCCTTCTGTAGTATAGATAAAGAATCCTTCTTTGAACCAAGCAAAACCTTTGCTTTCTCTAATTCTGTCTCTAACCTTTCTTTATCTTTTATTTTTTGCTCCAATTCAATAGAATCAGATTCTATACTTTTTCTCAATTTGATAAGATTCAGGAGAGTCTTTGATTTTTCTTCGATCGTCTTCTCCATTTCCGAAACTATCTCACTTTTAGATAGTAGAATCTTTTTATCTAAGTCCAGAGAAGCTATTTCTCCTTGAATAAATTTAGCTTCATCTTTCATCCTATTGATAATGACTGTCAAATTCTCCCTTATTGTCTTGTATTTGTCTATCCCGAAGATATG
>Ga0209542_10014544_pt1 | contig 13382 bp, 13 predicted proteins | sample RifCSPhighO2_01_FD_184028 | JGI IMG/M metagenome (GOLD analysis project Ga0209542, IMG submission 184028) | Soil microbial communities from Rifle, Colorado - Rifle CSP2_plank highO2_0.1 (SPAdes) (version 2) | ecosystem: Environmental > Terrestrial > Deep subsurface > Rock core/Sediment ... | reverse complement strand
GAGTTTTCTGAACGATCTTTCATCGCCTCCGATCATGAGCGAGCCGCCCTCGCGCGCGCCCATTGGCCCGCCAGAGAAGCCGATGTCAATGAACGCGATGCCGCGCTTCGCGAGTTTCTTCGCACGGACAATGGAATCTTTGAAATACGAGTTGCCGCCGTCGATCACGATGTCGCCTTTCGACAGTTTCTGTGCAATGCCATTCTTGCCGAAGAGAATATCGTCGACGGACGCGTGTGGGACCATGAGCCATACAATCCGCCGGCTGGCGGAGGACTTTGGGAGATGTTCGACTAACTCAACGGGAGACGAAGCACCTCGAACGCCCTCGTTGGAAAGATTGCGCACAACTGACGTGTTTGGATCATAGCCATGCACAGTCCATCCGCGCTCAAGGAGGCGACGCGCGATATTCGCCCCCATCTTCCCGAGACCGACAACGCCGATCTCTTTTTTCCCGCCAAAGGCGGGCCCGCCTCCGGCGGAGAGCGCCCCACGTTCGACGAGCTTCGATACCTCAGACACATCTTTTGAATCGGGCTTGTACGAGTGAAGTGGAGCCAAACCCTTCTTCCACGCCTCAAGGATCGGATCGGTGAAGCGCCACATCGCGCGGATCTCGTCGGTCGAGATGAAGAGCGTTTGGTCGCCTCGCACGCAGTCTAAAAGTAATTTTGCGTATTCTTCGACGTATGGCACATGCGCCGACTGCTCGCGGAGCATGTAGTGGAACATGCGCTGCTCCGTCGCGAACGAAAATCCGAGACTCTTCGACCAGAATTCGATGAGTATCTCCTCGCGCGGCTCCATGCGGATGATGATCTCGTTCTTATGGTGTGGCTGATTTTTCGGGCACAAGCAGGGAGTCGGATGCTTAAAGGTGATCAAAATCTCTTTCAAGGCCTCGCCCATGCGCTTTCCACTCTCAAGAACGATAGAGACACTGCGCCACTTGGGGTGCGCAAGTTCCGCACGGATCTTGAAATATGTCTCTGTCTGTGAATCCGGCGCAACGCCCTCGATATCTTTGTATCTTTCGTGCTGCGCGCGGAACGTAGCGGTTTTCATCTCCTCGGGCGAAAGAATTCTGAGGGCCTGAAGGATCTCAGCGCGCTTTCTCTGGATAGACGCCGCATCAAAACTTGCGGGAGCATCCATCGTGATGAGCGCGAGCATCTGCAAGAGATGGTTTTGGCCTACGTCGCGCAACGCGCCCACGTGGTCGTAAAAAGGCCCGCGGCTCTCCACGCCGATCCTCTCGAGGAGCTTGATGTGAATGCTCTCGATCAATTCATTTCCCCACGCGAGCTCGAAGAGATTGTTCGAGAAGCGGAAAGCAAGAATATTTTGCAGCATTTCTTTTGCAAGGTAGTGATCGATGCGGTAAATCTGATCCTCGCTGAAGAGTGTTCCCAAAAGCTCGTCGATTTTTTTCGCCGTCTTCGAATCCATGCCGAAGGGTTTTTCGACGATTACGTGCGTCCATCCGCCAGCTGGCGGACCGGGTGCGCAGGGTTCGGTGAGTTTGTGCTTGGCGAGATCATGCAAAATCATTTCATAGTATTCGGGCGCAACCGAGAAATAGAAGAGTTTGTTCGAGCACACGCCCCATTCTTTATCGCACGCGTCGAATGCCGCTTTAAGTTCTTTATAACTCCGCGGCTCCTCGAAGTAGCCCCGCTGAAATCTAAAAAGTTCCAAGAACGGTTGAAGGCCCTCGACAGGGCCCCCTTGATGCGCTTCGATGATTCCTTTGATAAAGGCGCGAAAGTCATCGTCGCTCCAATCGCGTCGCGAAAAGCCGATGACGCGGAACATCTTGGGTAGTTCTTCGTGTTTGTACAAATGAAAAACGGCGGGTATTACCTTCCGCCGCATGAGATCCCCCGTTGCCCCAAACGCCGCAAAGATGGTCGGGATGTTTCCTTGCAGCGCCACAGCCATAACAAACCGATTATACTCCCTGTTTCAAAAACCCTTTTTTGAACGCGAGCTCGGCGTTGAGGATGCCGCCGCCTGCGGCGCCGCGGATGATGTTGTGCGAAAGCGAGACAAATTTGAAATCGAAAATACTGTCCTCGCGCAAACGGCCGACAGTGACCGCCATGCCTTTGTCGGCATCCCGATCTTTTTTGGGCTGCGGCCTGTCGGGCTCGTCGCGATAATGGATGGGCTGCTTCGGAGCAAATGGAAGATCGAGCTTTTGCGGCTCCCCTTTGAAATTCTTCCAAATTTCGAGAATTTTTTCGCGCGTTGGTTTGTTCTTTCCGAAAAGCATGTTCACACACGCGAGATGGCCATCGGAAACGGCAACGCGGTTGCAGTGCGACGAAATCGTGAGCTCTTTGAATGACACAAACTTCCCGCCCTTGGCATCGCCGAGAATCTTCAGTGGCTCGTTCTCCGTCTTTTCCTCCTCGCCGGAGATGAAGGGAACAACATTGTCGATGACGTCCCAACTTGCGACGCCGGGATAGCCCGCACCGGAGACCGCTTGCATAGTCGTGATGATGAGCTTCTCGACCGGATAACCCGCCGCAATGAGCGCGTGAATCGGCGTGAGATAGCTCTGGAGCGAGCAGTTGGGCTTCACGACAATAAACCCCTTTTCCCATTCGTTCGCTTTTTGCTGCGCGGGAATGATGTCGAGATGGTGCGGATTGATCTCGGCGATGAGCATCGGTACATTCTCCGTGTCGCGATGCGCGGAGGCGTTGGAGAAGACGGGCATCCCCGCCGCCGCATAGTCATTTTCGTATGTGCGTATTAAATCTTTCTCCGGCATTTCGAAGGCAGAAAAAACGAACACACACTTCTTCGCGGCCTTTTTAACATTGCTCACGTCTTCAACAGTCAGATCCGCAACGCTTTCCAGAATATTTCTCCCAACGATCCATCCGTTTTTCAGCGCATCCTTGTACTTTTTCCCCGCCGACTGAGGCGACGCGGCAACGTAGACAACTTCGAACCACGGATGATTTTCAAGCAGCTGAACGTATTTCTGCCCGACCATGCCCGTCGCACCCAAAATGCCAATGGGAATTTTCTTTTGCATACACTTCATTTATACCTGATACATCGATATCGTCGAGTGTTGAATGCGATCCCCCTCTCACCCAAGCGAGCGGGTATGAGCGTCTTTGGAGTCTCCGCGCAGCGCGACGGCGCGAGCGGGAGCAATTTTTCAGCAGAAAAATATTCGATTCCAAAACGCTTATGCCCGCGAGCGTCCCCCTATATACGCTTTGTGAAGAACTTTCAGAGCTTTTTCGGCGTCGCGTTCTCGTACGACAAACGTGATCGAGACGCCCGATGCCGCCTGCGAAATGAGCTCGACGGAAATATTGTGTTTGCCGAGCACGCTGAACATCCTTCCCGCAACGCCCGCCGCGTTCACGCTCCCGCCCACTGCGCACACGATCGATTTGCCTCGCTCGACGGTTACACTTCCAAATCTCCGAAGCTCTTGTACGATTTCCCCGAGATGTTCGTCGCTGTCGACGGTAAGCGAAACTCCTGCGACGGACGTCGCGACAATATCGATGCTCGTGCGATACGCGCCGAACACTTCGAATATCCGCGCCATGAGACCGTTCGCGTCGAAAAATTCCGGTGATTGTAAATGAATAACGATGACCGGCCGTTTGAACGTCAGCGCTTCCACCGTGTGGCTCTTCCCGCGCCGTTCGGCAAAACCCGAGACGATGGTCGTTCCCCTCTCGGCGGGCTTAAAGGTGTTGAGAACGCGAACGGGGATCTTCTCACGCATCGCGGGGAGTATGGTTTTCGGATGAAGCACCTTCGCGCCGAAGTACGCGAGCTCTCCCGCTTCCTCGAACGCGAGTTCGGGCACGACTTTTGCGTTTCGCACGAGACGCGGATCGGCGGTATAGACGCCGGATACGTCGGTCCATATTTCAATGACCTTCGCCTTGAGCGCAGCGCCGATGATCGCCGCGCTGTAATCGCTCCCGCCGCGCCCCAGGGTCGTTGTCTTATTGTCGCGAGTAGCTCCGATATACCCTGTCACGACCTGAAGTTTTTTGTGCCTGCGAAAGTAACTTTTGATGTGTTTGTTGGTCGCCTTGAAATCCACGTGTGCCGCGCCAAAGTGGTCGTCCGTCTTAATGACTTTGCGCGCATTGAGGTATTCGCACGGCACACCTCTGTCATTGAGGGCTTCGGCGAGTATGTGCGCGGAGAGGCGCTCGCCATAGCTCATGACGTAATCCGAGGCCTGCGGAGAGAGGTCGCGCATGAGCGCGACGCCCGTCACGGCTTCGTTGAGATAGCGGAACACTTTCTCGACGATCCCGCGCGCACGCTCGCGATTGCGCGCACTCACGAGCTTCTTCGCCACTCCGACGTGACGACGCTCGAGGTTGGTGAGAAGTTTCTTGTAGGAGGCGTCCTTCCTCGCCGCGATCGTCGCGATTTTGATGAGCTGATCCGTCACACCACTCATCGCGGATACAACAACCGCAGCGATTCGCGCATCGCGCGTGGGCTTTTTGATGATCGCGATGACTTTCTCGATCGCTTCTGCAGAACCCATCGAGGTGCCGCCGAATTTCAAAACTTTTAGGCCTTTTGCTGCCATAATTGCCGCACCTTACAACGCATACTCCAGCATGTCAAACCGTCCCTGTTTGTTTTATCCGCGCATCGTCCGGAAGTTGCCGTAGAAACAAACTTAGAATTCCAGATCGCGTACGACCTCGGCGTCGATCTCGCTGAAATTCGTTTTTCGGATAGCGCCATAGAAACGCACGGTATCTCCTTCCGCAAAACGTTTGAGATTCGTCGGACTCTTGTTCTTGTTCAAGACTGCAGTTTCTTGATTGAGATACACCGTGTAGTCGGCGCCCTCGACGGACATCGTAAGACTCGTCGGAAGCGTCGTGCCCGAGACATTCTTGAGCGTGCCTTGAAAGTTGCGTGGCGTAAACATCGCTGTGTTTTGATAGATCTCGAGCGACGCCGCGGAGAGCGCGTTGTTCTGATAATTGTACATGCCGGAAACGGAAAGCACGCGATCGCCCACGGCAAGTTCCCTAAACTGGATCGTACGCGCGCCCTTCAAGATCGTCGTTGTTGCGGAAAGCACGACGTTCGTCGCGCGGAATCCGGGATTGGGAGAACCAGACAGGGCAAAGCCCATGGTACTCGTACTGATGATCAGAATGGTGCCAGAGATCGTTTTCGACTCGCGCTCGAGCACGAGGTTGCGGATGTATGAGGCATTGATAATGATGCTGTCGGCATTCGACGTGAGTGTTCCCTTCACCTCGAGCATATGCCCATCCGCGATCTCCCGTACGGACGACGCTTCGCCGTGCTTTTTAACGACCGTCGTCGAAGCATTCGTGAGAACAATGACGCGGATGAACGCGCGGCCCCACGTGGCGCGGGTAAAGAGATTGGTGCCCGACTTTTGCATGACCGTGAGATTCTTCACATCGAACGTTCCATCTGGCGTGATGTGCAGCTCCGAAGCGACCTGAGCGCCCGTGAGCGCGGGCGCAAAGAGGACGCCGATTATCGCAGCGCGCACTGTGAATACTCGAATCTTTCCCATAGCTACGCTCCGCCACTATATCCGATGAGAACGTCGCGCTCAATGTCCAGGAGCACCCGGCACGTTATGCACATACTGCCTTCAGAGAACCTTGAAGGGCGGTACACTGTAAAAGAGAACTTATCCGTCTAAACGTCTAGACCTATGTTCGAATGGTTATCAGCAGCGGCAAGCTCGGTTGTGCTCGGTTCTTCGACACCCGGATTACTGCAAAGATTCCGAGAGCGGATGATGAACAGGCCCGCTGCGGTGAAGCAGCGTATTTACGCCTCGGCCGATCTCGCGTGCGTCGCCGCGGCCGTTGCGGCCCGAGAAGCCGCGCTCTCCGCGGGCGCCAAAACTCATGGCGACACGCTCGCAGGCGCCTATGCGACGCGAGCTACTGCGCTTGCCGACGCGTACACGCTTACAGGCGGCAAATCGGCGATACGCGACGCGGTAAAGAAAGCGTGGGAGTCTTTCAAGGCCTCGATGCAAACCACGCGCAAGAATTGGCAGACGACCCGAGACCAGACGTGGACGCAATTCCGGAGTGGCGTCAAGAATTGCAAGGCCTCCACGGAAGTACTGGATACCGCAAATGCAGCTTCCGAGCCGAAGGGCGAATAACCTCTCGCATTTTCCAAAGGTCGATCGATGTTTAACAATCACTAAACAAAAGACACTATGAAATATGCTCACACTGTCGCGTTTATTCTTCTCGCCGTCGGCGGACTCGCGTGGGGAATTTACGGGCTCATCGGATTGGATGTCGTCTCCTCGTTCCTCGGCGACACGCTCGCCAAGATCATCTTTATCGCAGTCGGCGTTGCTACGGTATACGAGATCATCACGCACAAATGGCGCTGCAAAGAGTGCACGGGGCAGACGGTGTAGAGATCGAAGATCACCAAACGCCCGCGCCTTTAGGCGCGGGCGTTTTTCAGTGTCGTCGAGAAGTACTACGACTTGAACTTGATGGAGCAGCCAAGCGAGGGATTGAACCATGGTTCAATCGCCTCTCCTTTGAGAAGCTTTCGTAAGTTGTCGCGCATCGTGAACTCGTGCGGCGTATCTTGCGGCTCCAGGGCATCGGAAATGCGACCGTGAAAGACGAGCCCCATTTCCGAATCGAACAAGAACGGATCGGGCGTGCACGTCGCCCCGTACGCCTTCGCCATGGCGCCGTCTTCGTCCAAAAGATACGGGAAAGCCATGCCGCGCTCCTTCGCAAATACTTTCATGTTCTCCATTCCCTCTCCGGGATATTCGGGATCGTTCGAATTGATGCCTACAAACGCGACCCTGTCTCCGAACTCTTTATGGAGCGCGATGATCTCTGCCATGCGCGCCTTCACGTACGGGCAGTGATTGCACATAAAGATAACCAAGAGCCCCTGTTTCCCCGCAAAATTTTTGAGAGCATACGTGCGCCCATCCACGCCCGGCAACTCAAATTGTGGCGCTATATCACCTTTTTGCAACTGTATCCGCGACCCCGTCTTCACCACGCGCCCAGCATAGCACGGTGGGTTGTCGTAGTGTCCAACGGCATCGCCTACCATCTATAGCCCTTGGCTATGAGCATCTGTCGCTTCGCCTCAAGCCGCTTGGATGTTTTCCTCGAACGGGATTTTTTTCTCCTTATATCCTGACTCGGTCTTTTTGCCATCCGCGCAGTATACTCTATATTCGGCGGATTTACTTGTTCTCATTTCCTCCTATCACATCCTTCGTCTGGATCGGACTCCGAATCCCCGGCTTCCACTCGGCCTCGATCCCGCCGAAGGCCTTCTCATACTCCGCGATCTGGTGCGTGAGGTACTGCGAAAGACGCTTCATGTGCTGCGGAGAAAGGGCGTAAGCGATGCCGGTCTCTCCCGTTATCATCGCCATCACGAAAAATTCCTGGGAAAACGCAACGGAAATATTTTCGCAAAACTGCTTGGGTACTTTATTAATGTCCATGGTTTTTCACGTAGGGCTTGTAACGACCACTCATCATCTTCCCACACATCTCTATTTTTGGAAAACTCCCTATTGCCGGACTTGGACCCGCTCAGGTTGTTCGCTCTTGAGAACCCTGCAATTCTTGCTTTGATTTATATTGGGTACTCTGGAAAAAATCCGAACTCACTTCCAGACCAGCGTTTCCGGCACCTTTAAAACTAAACTTGAGATTAACTTATTCCGCAAAAGACTAGCGGATATTGCCAATGGAGTTTTTTACGGTGTCGTGCTTGGTTTTCATAATATCACTCAACATCCTTATCACCAACGCTCGCGTCTTAAACGAGACAAGTACTTCATCGCCAATTTCTGGTAAACCTGTCTTTGCTTCAGATTCTATATCGCTTACGACAATAAGTTTCTTAAAAAGAAATGAATACCAGGGGAATGTAACCTTTACTGTCCCATCACGCGCCACTCCTGCGTGTGCGATAAGAGAAGTATTAAAAATACCAAGAAAGCGGGCTGGCATTTCGTATTCAATAATCACCTTTTCCGCGCTCGCCTCAATAGATTTCACGTTTTTGTCTTCCAATAAAACTCCCCTGGCAAGATTTTCCAGTTCTTGTCCCGATTCCACTTGAGCGTGTTCTTTCACTGCTTGAAGAAAATCTTTCTTTTCTTCATCGTCCCATCCGTTAATTTCTCGCGCCTTCGTCGAAATGACATTTTTTTGCCCAAAATCCAAGTCGCTCTCGTTATATTGAACAGTCTTTTCTCTTGCCTCAGCCCCCTGTTTTTTTTCAGTATTTCCTTCTTGTGTTTCAGATTCGGGGCTTTCTCCCCTTATCGGATCTATCTCCAAAAGCGCAGGTCCTGCCGCAGTGTCATCTGTATCATTGGCATCAATGTCTTTCGTTTTTGAACTTGTCCCCATTTCTGTCGTCCTTACTTCGCCACTAATCGAATCTGACTTCTTATCTAACTTGAGATAAGCGTTCATGGCCGCGCTCGCAGGCCAAAAGGGAAAGAATGCTACAAACCCCACAAAAATATACTTAGTAATGTTTTTCATATGTCACTAGTATAGTTAATCTTTGAAAATTGTATACGGAGCGTGTAGTGGTATTTAAGTTTGCTGCCGGACTTGGACTACGAACTTCTGGGAAACCCTCGGTTTTCCCATTCCTTCCTCCACGGGAAAACTACAGTTTTCCCGACCCCTTTCGTGTTCGAATTCTGCGTCCGGCAATTCTTGCTTCGCTCTCTATTGCCGGACTTGGATTCGAACCAAGATACCCGCCTCCAAAGGGCGGTGTCCTACCATTAGACGATCCGGCAGCCAATAACGACATTATGAGGATTGATTCCCCTTTTCACAAATCTCGACAACAGCGAGCTCCAAAGGGAGATGCGGTACGGCAGCGTAGGTCATTTGTGAGTAGGCCTCGAGGAGCGCGCGGAGCGTATCGGAATTGACCCCCGGTTCTTTAGAAACGTCTTTTGCGAGCGCGATATCGGCTTCCGAAAGCTCTTTCGAGAATGCTCCGACAAGATCGGGAGCAAAGCGCATCAGGAGTACGACGCGCATTCGATGAATGAGCAGTTTTGTAAGCACTCTCGCATCGACGTTCTCCGACACCGCCGCGCATATCGCAGAGAGGGCCGCGTTCGAATCTTTCTTCGCGAGCGCTTCAAGAATCTTCCTCACGAGCTCTCCGCGAGGAGCGCCCGAAACGGCTTCGACCTCCGAAACCTCTACTCGTTTATTCTCCGAAACCGCCAGAACTTTCTGCAAAATGCCGAGCGCATCGCGGAAAGAGCCCTCGGCCAAAAGTGCAACAAGTTCCGCCGCCGAGCGTTCGAGTGCAAATCCCTCACTCTTTGCAACGTCGACAACGACCTCCGCAAGCATCTCGCGGGTCGGTTGTTTGAACGAATAGATCTCGCAGCGCGATTGAATCGTCTCGGGAATCTTGTCTCGCTCGGTCGTCGCCAAGACAAATATCGCATGCGCGGGCGGCTCTTCGAGCGTTTTCAAAAACGCGTTCCACGCATCTTTCGTGAGCATGTGCGCCTCGTCGATGATGTAAAACTTATAGGGAGAATCGAACGGCATCGCGTAGACGCCTTCGCGCAGAAGGCGGATGTCGTCGATGCCGCGATTGGAGGCCGCGTCTATCTCGTACAAATCCTTCGATGAAACACCGAGCTCTTTGGCAAGAATGCGCGCCACCGACGTCTTCCCCGTCCCGCGGCTTCCCGAAAATAAATATGCGTGTGCGACTTTTTTATTCTTGATTGCCTTCTCGAGCGTGTCGGTCACCTGCGGCTGGCCACGCACCTCTTTAAACGTCTGCGGCCGGTATTGCCGATAAAGCACCTCTTGCCGCGTTTCTTTCTTCATCCGTGCATTATATACAAAAAGAAGAGCGGCCGGTCGCGAGACCAGTCGCCCTGTTTCACTCATAGCCCCCTCCGGTTATACGGGTAGAACGGTCTGGCACTCCTTTTGCGGAGCTGAATGAGCCGTCCAGCAGCAGCTAGTTGCGCATCCCGAGGCACCGACATGAGTGAGATAACGTCTGAAATCTTCAGACGATCGCCTTGCGCAAGCTTATGATCGAAAAGCCCTTGCACCATCGGGTGCAAAAACAGGAAACGAGTTCTTGCATCGACCCACCCGACATGCTCGCCGAAACGCACTGCCACCTCAGAGCGAGCCATGTTCTCGATGTACTTCATGGCGCCAATCGCCTTGGCAAGTTTTCCGATCGGCATTTCGCAATTGGTGAGGCGTTTTTTCGTTTCGTGGTACTCAACAATCGTTTTCTTCCAGTCGACAACCACGAGCTCCTCGCGAACTTCGGGGGGCAATGTCCGTCTTGGATGTGCCATCGCAGTCCTCCCTGCTGGCATTGATTTGTCCGCAGGAGAGAATACGCACATTCCAAGGAATTGCAACACCCGCGCACATTCTGTTCCTCATTCCCGTTTTCGGTTGCCATGAGACTCACGCGCAATTCTTTTTACACAGTTCTATCCTGAGATTTACGAGCGTCTTTCCTCATCCGCGTATTATACAAAAAGAAGAGCGGCCGGCCGACACTGCGGCTGGCCGCTCGAATCACATGAAGCTGGCAAGCGCGACGTGGCGACATCACGGACTTGTCGCGTCCGACGGCAAGCCGATATGCTCCATTAAAAGATGCATCGAAATCTCCTGCCCATCGCCGCCCGGGGCTACGACCAATGCTCCGAGCCAGATGTGGTTGATTAGGCCGTCCGCAAGCCAACGAGCGATCACCGCTTGCCGCTGCCCAGAAAATTTGGACACGGCGAGCGCCGCGTGCAGGCCCAACTTGTGCTCAATGATGACCTCCCACGATTCACCATCGAGCGACGAAAGTCTACGCAGGTATCGCGTGTATGTCGGCGACATGCCGACATTCCTTGCGATATCGAGAGTCCTTACGCTCCCCGCCATTTCTGATACCCTCTCAAACATCGTTTTGAGAACAGAACCGCATACACGCGGCTTTACTCCTCTCCGCTGCCTATCCTTCAAGACCTGGCCTTCTCCTTCGGAATACATTACTGCCTCCTCTTCAGTCCGAACCGGCCGCGAAAATACCCCATATTCTGTAGGGTGTCAACAGTGCCGAGAATGCGCCGCGCTTCAGCCAAACGGCTAGTTGCCATCAGCTTCGTGCGCAAATCCTTCGCGCCATTCCAGCCGGAGACGTAGGATTTGAAATGCTTTTTCATGACGGCGTAGCTCACCGTGTCGGCAAGGAGCTCGTCGAACAGCTCGAGATGCTCACGAAGTGCCCGCAATCGTTCTTCTTGAGTAACCTCGACTCTATAACGACTTCGTAAGTCGTTATGCTCCGCGCGGGCCAAATCGGAGAATAGCCACGGATTGCCGAATATCGCGCGGCCGAGCATGACGCCGTCGCAACCCGTCGCTTTGGCTTTCGCGCGCGCGTCGGCGATATCCTTCACGTCGCCGTTGCCGATGATGAGAGTCGAGCATCTCATTTCGTCGCGTATCTCGACTGCGCGCGCTATTGCGTCCCATCGCGCGGGTACGTCGGACATTTCTTTGCGCGTCCGCGCGTGGATCGTGATCGCCGCCGGCTCTTCGGCAAGAAGCTCAGGCAGCCATGTGTCGAGTTCATCTTTGTTGTATCCAATCCTTGTCTTCACCGAAACGGACAAGCTGGATTTTTTTGCGGCGCGGATGAGCTCTCGCGCGAGCGCGGGATTTTTGATGAGCGCCGCGCCGCATCCGCTTTTTTCCACTGCCCTGTCGGGGCATCCCATGTTGATATCCACACCGTCAAAACCTAAGCCCTCAACAAGAGCCGATGCCTTTTCCATGTGTTCGGGAATCGCAGTGAAAAGTTGGGCGACAACCGGTCTCTCGGAATCAGCGTACAGAAGTTTCTTGCGTAATTTGTTCCGACCTCCCGCATCTGCCAAGACGAGACCGTCCGCCGAAGTAAATTCGGTGAACATCACGTCCGGTTTTCCGTACTTCGCAATCAATCTACGAAACGCTGCGTCCGTCACGTCTTCGAGCGGCGCAAGCGCGAAAAACGGCTTTGACAATTTTGCCCAGAAATTCATTTACAGACAATACCACATGATTGACAATGGCTGTCAATTTCTTGATAATGCCAGCGGAAGTTAGTGTTCCACCGCGTTCCTCCATAATCTCTCACGACCATATGGGGCAAAAATGGTCATTGACAGCAAATGTGGCACTGAAGACTCGTCGGTACTGGTCCTCCTCGTCACTTTCGGGACGATCGAGAATCCGACGGAGGAAGAGCTCGAGCGACTGCTTGAGTTCCGGGGGATGGCCCACGAAACGCTCGGTCGAATGGTTCACACGATACTCAGAAAATACCTCGAGCAGCATGCGAGTAAAGAGCAGCTCGCCAAGATCGACACCGCTCGAGGGAAGATTCTCAAATCGATTGTTGTCCGCGGTCGAGATCGGGGCCCAAGTGCAAAATGATGGAACGCGGGACAGGGCGGCCAGTGGCTGCCCTTTCCTTTTATTGCGCGCTCTGCTGCTCCACTCCTTTCAATTTGTAATACACCCTGTTGCCGAAGCGGAGGTCGATGTACTCGAGTTCATCTTCCTCGCCGCGTAGGGCCTCGGACGAGAGAACGAGTTCGAGATTTCGCACGAGTGAGCCGACATCGGCGCCGAACGATGCGCGAATGGTAAAGCTCTGTGAAAGATTCACGGAGAAATCCTGCTCGCCCTCGGCGGAAATCCGCTCGGGAGAAAACCCCGCCTGTCCCAAACGCTCAAGAAGCGTCACGACGCCGGCAAATGTTCCGGAAAGGTACGTCTGCCCGACCGGAGAGGAAGTCGTAGCGAGCGAGCCCTCAAAAACATATCGCGTCGCAAACGCGGCGGTAGTCGTCGAAACGGGAGCGAAAATGAATCCGCCCGTATCAATCGCATAGCATAATTCGATTTGTTCCTCGGTAAAACTTGCGCGAGATATCGAGCACCAGCGAGCGAACGGTTCTCGCTCCTCTATCGATACGGTGATCGCGTTCGCAAGAAGCGATTCGCGAGAGATTCTCGCGTTCTCGACACGCGGGAAATACTCTTCGATCGCTGCTTCGATCTCCGTGCGCGGGTAGAGAAAGATGTTGCTCGGCGAAAAGAAAGTAAACGAATCACTCGAGAGCTCGGTTTCCACGAACGCGCGTACAAGCTCTGGTCGGATGTCATTTGCTCCCGCAACATCGATGCGCTGAACGGAAAGCTGCGGAAGGTATGAGACCAAGCTTATGCCGTACACTCCGCCCGCGATGAGCGACATTACCAGAAGCGCGAAGAGCACGC
>Ga0209542_10014543_pt1 | contig 13384 bp, 11 predicted proteins | sample RifCSPhighO2_01_FD_184028 | JGI IMG/M metagenome (GOLD analysis project Ga0209542, IMG submission 184028) | Soil microbial communities from Rifle, Colorado - Rifle CSP2_plank highO2_0.1 (SPAdes) (version 2) | ecosystem: Environmental > Terrestrial > Deep subsurface > Rock core/Sediment ... | reverse complement strand
CGTTTTGGGATAACTCATAGAAAGGATATTATTCTTGATGTGCCCGCCTCTGAATATGGTGCCGCGATAAAACTCAACCGCACTGGATATCTCACGAATGTAATGGAAACAATCATGACTCCTGATAGCCCAGTGGCTAGAGATTTGGCCACCAACATGAAAAGATTTTATCCCCAAGATGGGCAAAAGACTAACAGAGTTGCGGCCGTGCTGCTAGAAGAGATGGGAAAAGCAGTTTAAGCTTTCCACCCCGGCACTTCTGAAAGCGGGACAACCACTTTTGCGGGAAGTTTGATGATCCAAAGACGTGCGGCGTTTGTGCCCTCGGTCCAGTGGACATGTGGGTTGCCTTCAGGGATATACAGCACATCTCCGGCATGTAAGGTGTGCGTTATGCCGTTTGCAATTTCTTTTGCCTTTAACTCAAGATCATTTTCAGTGCCGTCAGGATTTTTCTTAATCCATGGGTTGACAAGCGCGCCACCGACCATAAAACTCACTTCTCCATCTATACAGATCCACAGATCCGCTTCATGGCGGTGTACTTCCGCTTCGTTCGTGCCATACGGAACATTTTTATCAACGAGGATGGAGGCGGGGACACCCGATTCTTTTACAAGCGATTTCAAAGGATCAGGATTATATTTACCGTCAGGCAAGGTCGAGAGTTCGCTTCCGAGTGTCTCTGTGATAACCGTATGCGGAATATATGTAGGTGATTTTAGTGCCATGTGCAAAATGATACCATTTGCAGGTGGATTTTTCTCATAGGAAACGAGGCGTCTATGCGGCGATTTTTCTTTTTGCTCTCAGCCTTGGAGGGTGGAAGGTAATGGGCGTATTTGAGCTCATCCCTTTCGGGCCCTTTTCTGAAAGATTTTTTTGGGTATTTTTGGTGCTACTCCAAGCGGTAATTTTTGGTGCAGTCTTTCAGCCGCTTACAAAAAATAAATTTCCAAAAGGGAATGATCCAGATGTTGTCAAAGAACCTAAGCTTTTTCTCAAGGACTATGAAACAATGGCAGGTTATTATCCAATTGTTGCGCTTCTCGGACTTCTCGGAGGAATATTGCTGTGGCCTTTTTTTAGCACCTCTTCAGTTTTTGAAATTCACAGCGCCCACTTTTGGTGGGCAGCAATAGGTACAGGCATTCTGAATACGTTCCTATTTTATTTTCTTACCAAGGCATTTCGCTATGGAGACTTGTCGCTTGTCTCCGCAACGTGGGCGGTGAGTCCCTTATTCGTCCTCCCTATCTCTTTTCTTATTTTTGAATTGATAGGAGACGCCACTCCTCTCACTAACCCGAGTGTGAGTACTTTTGGTTTCTTAGGGATTATGCTCACCGTGGGGGCTGTTCTCGTGAATGTGTTTGTGGAAAGGCACAGTGGGCCAGTGTCAGGCGCCCCTGCGGGAGACTGGTTTGCCAATCATCCAGTTTTATCTGGGCTTTTTGGCATGCTCTTTGCAACAGTGGCATTGAACTTTGATAAGGTGGCTGCAGATTCTGCAAACCCATTTCTTTCCATTTTTATTGCAATGTCAGTTGTTTCTTTCCTCACCATAAGTATGACAGTATTACTAGGAAGCTGGGGGCGTCTCTTTTATATCATTAAAAGATACTGGAGATCGTTTTTGATAGTAGGAGGGGTGTATGGCATAACAGTCCTGCTCGCGTACGTGACTCTTTTCGGTGAGAATGTGAACTATCAAGGCGCTCTCAAGAGAAGCTCTGCCATTTTTGGCACGTTGTATGGTATTTATGTTTTAGGAGAAGGGATAAATGGAAAAGCAAAAATGTCGCGCATTCTTGTCGCACTCTCAGTTGTTGCTGGAGTTTTGCTTATCGCCATTTGGGGCTAGATGGACTTTTTAAGAAAATCATCTACAAAAATCTTTGCAGCGTAGCGGTTGCCGTCAAATGAGCTAAAGCGTTTTGTCACGTTCTCACGCATGTGTTCGTAGTTTTTCGTAATGTTGCCGCGCTGTGTGAGGATGTCTGTAAGGGGTTGCCCACGATAGATGATGCCAAGGCCAAGTTTTTCTACCATCAGGTTATTGAAAAAAATCTCAGGGTCGTCGTTTTTATCATATTCGGGTATCACAATGGGGAGCCCCACAAACAGTGAAAGCCATACTGAGCCCCAACCGGAGCGAGCGAATTGGAATGCCATTGCGTCATTCGTGACAGATTCTGGGAGTGCAAATACTGAACCAGGTACCGCTTCAGTGTCGTTTGAGTATAAAAGCAGCCCGAGTTCACGAGCTTCTTCATACAAACGTTCCAGTCCGGGGATTCCCGTTACTGTCACAAAGATGCCTGGCTGCATAGCAGTAGTGTTTTTTGTTGGAAACTGCGATGTGTTAGGCGGTGTCATAATCTCGTCTGGATATCGCGCTCTATAGTTTGGAGATCCTGAAAATGTCGCCGGATATGCAACTGATCGCATGTTTTGTGCTTCTTCTACCCAATTTGCGGTCTCTATTCCTTTTTTCAAAAGTTCTTCCGGTACCGCAATAGTGTCTCTATTTTCTTTGAGTGCGTGTTCCAGTATCTCAGCGATATAGGCAAAGGTTGCCATATACGAAGGGGCGACGTTGTAGCGGATTCTCGGGGAGCGGTTCAATTCAAGGGCGATGTCCGGTTTCTCCACGGTTATTTTTTCCCCTCCCAATGTCTCTAAAGAGAGAGAACCCACCAGATGTTTTTTTGCTTTTTCTGAAATGACTTTTGCATCGTTCACCCAACGAGCAAGGGCTTCCGCATAAGTCATATCTCCATAAAAAATACTCTTCAATAACAATCCCAGTTCTTCGTCCAAAAGTATTTCGTGCTCACGCGTGCCGAATTCTTCCTGCATAATGCGGCGTTGTTTCTCGCCATACACCCACGGCACGATAATGGGCATGCGCGCATGCCCACGCTTTTCCAGCTCGTCATTAAAGGCCAGTGCAAGTTCTGTGGTGCGAAGGTACGGCCCCGTTCCGTAGGCAAAATTAGTAACTATATATTGATTTATCATTTACAAGCGGCACTATGATATATCATAGTGAAACATTACAGAGATTTTTCCCGCTCCGATAGCCACAGCGCGGCTATCTTGAAGTCATCCAGATTGTCTATATCTGCAGTTGGGCGTTTGAGGATATACCCTAACACTTTCTCTCCAATGACCGAATGCTTTTCCCTGATGACTCGCGCCCAGACAACGCCAATGTCTGCAGTTGTTTCGTAGACGGGTGGGAGGATTTGCCGTGGTGCGGTGTGCCAGTCGGTGAAGCGGCCTTTCAAATCAGCGGAAATCAGCATACCTTCCATGAATGGCACCATGCTTGTGCCGTCCTCTGAAGGCTTCCACATCTTGTAGGGAGGTTTACCAGGCTTTTGCATGGAGCGTACCGAATCGGCCTCGGGGTGCGCCGCCAGCAGTTCTATAGCTTCATCCAACTCTTGCGGGGTCACGAGAGGCCCGGTGGGGCGCAAATGAACCACGATGTCTGGTTCATAGTCTTCATGTTCCTTGAGCCACGTGAGGGCGTGCTCCAGTACCGGTGCGTCTGGCGTTTGATCTTGGGCCAGTTCTTTGGGGCGCATGAACGGTACTTCAACCCCGATTGATGTGCCAACCTTCGCTATCTCTTCGCCATCAGTTGAGAGTATGACGCGGTCGATATGTTGTGCGTTCTGTGCCGCACTAATAACCCAGCCGATAAGAGGTTTTCCATTGAGGTCCCGTATGTTTTTTGCTGTCACGCCCTTTGAACCCTCGCGTGCCATTGCGATCGCGAGTACTTTCAAGTTTTTATACATAGGCTCGAAACTAAAAGGCTAACCCGCCCGCTTTCTATTATAGGTGTTTATAGAGAACCCCGGGGAGCTTTTGCATGTCCGCAGGACTCGCAATATTCCATGCATCAAAGAATAGTACAGGTTTTTTTGTTGTTTCTAAAAGACGCTTTAAGGGCAAGTCATCAAATGCCGGATTATTCGTCATGAGAAGGACCACATCGGCATTCTTAAAACCTTCTTTCGGATTGGTGAGTGTAATGCCGCGCCCCTCCAGTTCATGTGCAAACACTGACGGATCACAGCCCCATATATTTTTATAACCCTTGCTTTGCAAATCTGTAATGTAGGCAAGCGAGGTAGAGCCGCGCAGGTCCGATGTTTCAGGTCGGCCTTTAAACGCAAGCCCCAGGACGAGAATTTTTGCGTTCTTGCCTTTCTTGTGCGTGTTCAGGAATGAAATAATGTCTGTGAGGATCTTCTTTCGCATTGCGTTCGTAACGGAGCGGGCATGTTCCGGTAATTTCGGTTTATTAATTTTTTCTTTTGCAGAAGCCATGAAGAGGAACGGATCTTTTTCCAAACAATAGCCGCCCACTCCCGGTGAAGGGAGTGGAATCGTGGAGCGGGTGTAGCCGTAGTTTGCCGCCTCAATGAGCTTTTTTGTATGGACGTTCCATTCTTGTGCAACGAGCGACACTTCGTTTGCAAATGCAAACGTCACGTCTCGGTATGAGTTATTGATGAGTTTTACCATTTCTGCGGCTTCCAATGAGTCGACATGGATGATAGAGCGCGTTAGGAAACTGAACATGTTTGCAATTAATTCAGATGCCGCATGGTTCACACCGCCGATTATTTGCGGGAGCGTCTTCAGTTCTTCAAGTGCTTTCCCCGCAACAGTCCGCTCAGGCGCGAACGAAACTAAGAAATCTTCTCCGCCTTTGAGGCGTGATAATTTTTCCAGAAGGGGAATCACAAAATTTCTCGTGGTTCCAATAGGCACCGTCGAGCGTAACACCACCGCGTCACCTGGCTTCAGCACTTTTCCAATGGTCGTTAAGGACCCCTTGAGTGCCGTCAGGTCCGGTTGGTTTTTTGAAGTCAACGGCGTGCCGACCGCAACAATGTAGATGTCTGCGTTGTTGCCACCCTTGAAATCGTCTACCAGGACGAAGTTTTTCCCGATATGTTCCGTTAAGAGTTCGTCTAATCCCTCTTCAAAAAAATGCGCTCGCCCTTTTCCGAGTGCCTCCATTACTTTTTTATTATTATCGTGACCTTTGACCCGGAATCCCAAATCCGCAAGCGTGAGCGCAAGCGTCAATCCCACGTAGCCCAAACCCACGATACCAATATGTTTGTAGCGAACGTCAGAGGTATGAATGAGGTCGTAGAAAGAAACGACGTCCAACACATGATTTTTCTTATCCACGATGATGATCTTTTCCAGGCGTTCCTTAGGCCACGAGCCGGCTTTTATCTTGTCGGAGAGGACGGGGAGTATGTTTGATGGCCACCGGTCAACCGTGATCGTTCCAGGTTTTTTTGTCATTATTTTGGAAACCGGTGTGCCCGCCGGCGTTCCTTTTGAAAATTCCCGGCGTACGTCACCGTCGGTCACAATACCCAAGAGGCGCTTTCCAGTATCCACGACGAGCGCGATACCTCGTGGCAATGACGCATCTTCCTTCCGCACGTTGTTCATGCGGTCCATCACTGTTTGTAGCGTATCGCCAGCTTTGACGAATAGTTTTGAAATGCTGGTATGCATGTTATTTACCCTTTGTAGCTCTTACCAGGAAATACTGCGTAAGGTCACGGCCGTAGCCGTTGTCCAAGCGGTCAAGTGTGTAGAAGAGCGGCTCTATGATAAATGAGTGGATATAGTCGAAGAACCGCTCTACAAACCACGGCACATTGAGCCCCCGCTCAAAGAAATACCAATAGTTTGCAAACGTTGCCATTGCGGCGTTTGTTGGATCCGTTTTTACCTCTATGAAGCCGGCTTTTTTGCAAAGATGTTGTATACCGTACTCGGTGTAGCGAAAGAAGTCATACGGCGCTTGGTGCTGACGCCGCACAAAAGGCGAGACCAAAAACGCAACACCACCGGGTTTGAGTATTCGATGGAGCTCGTTCATGACTTTCTGTGGGTCCGATATGTGCTCAAGAATATATTTAGTCGTGACAATAAGATCAAAACTTTTATCGGGGAAGGGAAGCGTGTGCCCGGTTTTCTCTCCGTTATAGATGAAGCTGTCCTCCCAGAAGTCTATGCCGTCGTACTCGCATTCATTAAAGAAGCGTTCTCGATACACTTCTTCGCGGCTTCCCGCGAAGTCATTTGAAGAATAGATATTGAGTAGTTTCGTTCCCGGCACAGCGTGCAGGTGTACCTGATACATGAATTCAAAGATGGACCGATAGAATGGGTTAATTCTGCGGGCTTTGGGGATACGAGAAAAGAACTCTTTCTCAAGGGCTTTTTTCTTGGCACGAGTATCACCGTCTACGGCCATAATTTCGAGATTTATACCATATATATACCCTTCTTACCACGAAACAGTTCCGACACGCGGGATGTTATAGTTTCTATCATTCATGTTTCTGTTCGGTATTTTCCTTTCATTGGCGACTGCCTGTATTGAGTCTGGTAAAGACATCTATCTTTCAAGTGGGAAGACGCGCCATCTCCCGCATCTTCTTCGGGTATTTTTCTTACCGCTTTTGTCCTTACCGCTCGTGGGAGCTGTCGTCCTCTATCGCGGAATCCCGGTGATAGAGGAGGCATTTTGGCTCTATACGAGCACACACGCACTTCTCATGGTTTTTGCAAATTATTGTTATATGCGCGCGCTCGCTGCTGGTTCGGTTTCTGAGACCCAGCCGATGCTCGCTTTGACTACGGTGTTTCTCATTATTACGACGCCACTTCTCACCGATGACTCTGTGACGCTTATTGGATGGTCTGGCGTTCTTCTCGTCGCACTCGGTATTTATGCGACCCAGCATCCTGGGCGAAATCCTGAAACTGGTGTAGCCCCTTCTTTTTGGGAACCGTTTTTTCATATGTGGTCGCGGCCCGGGGTGTTGTGGATGTTTATTGTTGCGGTCATTTATTCCATCACATCCAACCTCGATAAACTTTCTGTACTTGCTGCGGATGGTCCTACGTATTTATTGGTGGATTACACGCTTACGGCATTTTTGACCATTCTTCTTATCGGCATAGGGATATCTATCCGGGTCATACCACATGGATCTTTTATCGGAGGGGGGAATACACTTATCACACTTGCTCCTGGCGGCGTTCTCAACGCCACGTCAAGTTTGGTACAGATGTGGGCTCTGACGTTTCTTCCTGTGCCTTACGTCATAGCGATTAAACGTCTCTCTATCGTCATGGCAAGTCTATGGGGCTATTTCATGCGGAGGGAACGTGCGCCGCATTGGTTTCGTATTCTCGGGGTTCTGTTAGTTTTTGGAGGTATTTTCATCATCCTTGTCTTTGGGAGGATATGACGATATAACAATAGAAACTGAAACTATTATTTTCTTCACGTGGTTTTATACTCATATGGCAAAAATAATTGTTGAACTCTGTCAGAATCATAATGGTGATAAGGGTATTCTTAAGGAAATGATAGCCGCTGCAGCCGAAAATGGCGCGGACATTATCAAAGGGCAGATCATATTTTCTGAAGATGTGGTGCCACGCTCACGTTTTGAAGAGGGGGAGGTGGAAGATAACGGCGTTCGAAAGTCTATTAAACGGCCTTTTGAGCCGGAAGTAACCCGTCTTAAGGGGTTGGATTTGGCCGAAGAGGACTATCGTTTTTTTGTTGAAGAGGTACAGAAGGTTGGTGCAATACCGATGTTAACGGTGTTCGCGCGCCGGCGTACACCACTTGCGGCATCATTGCCGTATGGGGGAGAGAAGATGGTTAAGGTCGCCAGTTATGATTGCGCGTCGTATCCCTTACTACAGGAGCTTGCAGGTTCTTTTGACAAACTCATTGTGTCAACAGGAGCCACGTTTGACGAAGAGATACAAAAGACAGCGGAACTCTTGAAAGCAAAAGGCAAACCGTTTGCATTCCTTCATTGTGTGACGAGCTATCCTAATACGCTCACTATGGCAACTCTTTCGCGCATGGAGTGGTTGAGGCAGTTTACGAATGAGGTTGGATGGTCTGACCACACACTCATTTCAAGAGATGGCATCAAAGCGGCAAAGGTCGCGTTTATGCTCGGGGCGGATTATGTGGAGCGACACTTCACCATCCTTCCATCGGACCAGACTAAAGATGGGCCAGTTTCCATCAACCCGGTACTTCTCAAAGAATTGTCAGACTTTAGAAACCTGTCGAAGGACGAACAAAAAACAATTATAGAGAAAGAAATCCCCGACTGGCGCGTGATGGTGGGATATCCAACCCGAGAAATGACACACACCGAAATGCTCAATCGTGATTATTATCGTGGCAGGTTTGCGAGTAAGGTAGGTGGAAATTGGGTTCAGAATTGGGATGACGCTCCTGCGTGGTGACCTCGTTTCTTTGCTCGCGGTATATAAAAAGGAATGGCGCGTGAGACAAAAGCATGTTAGTTTTCATGCAATGTCAGGTATGAAAAAACCAGAGCCGATCGTCTATCCATACGTCACCATAGAAGAGATGCGCGCCGCGCCGCGCCTCATTGAGAACCTTCCTCAAAAGGGAAGTGGCACACGATACGAGGGTTCAACGCACGCACGTCTCGCGCTCCGACTGCTCCAACAGCTTCCCACAAAAAATATCGCCATTCTTGAATGCGGTCCTGTGTGGGGGCAGTTCACCAAACTTTTGCAAGATAGGGGATACACCAATCTCCACGCGCTTGATTGGGTAGACATGCTCCATTTCCCCGACAAGTCAAAAGTCTCCTTCCACGAGATCAACTTTAATATGGAGACGATTCCATATCCTGACCAACACTTTGATTTTGCAACCGCGTGGGGGATAGCCGAACATATGGAAAACCCATTTCATTTCGTTCGCGAGGTATATCGTGTTATGAAACCGGGCGGTACGTTTCTCTTCTCACTACCTAATGTTTCGCATATTTCAAGCCGAATTGATTTTCTTTTTAAAGGCGTTTTCCCGCGTTGGAATGTGAAATCAAACCACATTGCCATACTCCCGAGCGGTATTATTGAAAAAACTCTGTACCGGTATTTTGAACCAGTGAAGGTTGTCTATACAAAATCAGGCGTCATGGTCACGCGAAAGCCGAAATCGTCCATCCGGAAATATATGGAAAAACTTTTCGATAAAGTCGCTGTTCGCATATTCAAGAACAGCCCACTCTTTGGAAATTACGTGTGCTATGTCTTGAAACGCCGGGAGAACGTACTGCCGCCAGTGACACATTGGCCTCTCTAAGGGGATAGTTATCCACTTCTGTTTTGTCTCCTCGACAGACTCCATCTATTGGATTTTTTTCTTGTAGCGACCTTGCATCAGGGCACGGACGTCTCAAAAATCAATCTCGGTAACACGAGAAGGCTACTATTTTTGTTCTATCTCGTCATCATCTCAAGGGTTCCAAGGGAGAATGTGTCAGAAGGGGAATTATGAAACAAGCAGGTATGGGGGAACTGGGGGCGTTGGAGTTTGATTTTGTTTTTTACATCGGCCTTGTGCAGTGCCTGCCATTCGCTGTACGCTAGCTCCATGGGTGTATACATACCAACCATCGGTCTTGAGGTCCACGCTGAGCTCTCGACCAGGACAAAGATGTTTTGTTCTTCCAAGAACGATCCGGACGAAATGCGTCCGAATGTCAACGTGTGTCCCGTATGTATGGGATTCCCTGGCACACTACCTGTTCCCAATAAGGAAGCGGTACGGCACGTACTCAGAGTCGGTACTGCAGTTGGGGGGACATGTGCGGATTACACTGAGTTTGATAGGAAAAATTATTTTTATCCTGATCTGCCAAAAGGATATCAAATCAGTCAATACGAGTACCCACTCATTAAGGGCGGAATGATTGCAGGAGTTCAACTGACACGCATACACTTGGAAGAAGACACCGCGCGTTCTCAGCACCTGCCTTCGCAGAGCGCTGAAGGAGATGCATGGAGCGTTATTGATTTTAATCGTTCAGGCATTCCGCTCATGGAGCTGGTGACGGAGCCTGTGATACACGACGCGAAGACTGCAAGTTTTTTTGCGCAAGAACTCCAGCGTTTGTTACGTGCGCTTTCAGCGGGAGAGGCAAATATGGAAAAGGGACAGATGCGCGTAGAAGCAAATATTTCAATCAGTCAGGATCCAAAAAAATTCGGAACGAAGGTAGAGGTCAAAAACATTAATTCCTTCAAGGCAGTTGAAAAAGCAATAGCCTACGAACTCGAACGGCAAGAGGAGCTTCTTGAGAGGGGGGGGAAAGTAATACAGGAAACCCGCGGATGGGACGAAAACAAGGAAGTCACCTTCTCGCAACGTCTGAAGGAAGAGTCGCATGATTACCGATATTTTCCCGAACCAGACATACCAAAATTCCATCTGTCTCGGATAGCCGAGTTTTCATCGGAATCACTAATGAAAACAATGCCGGAATTACCCTGGCAAAAGCGTGACCGCTATAGGTCGCTTGGCCTCAAAGAGCAAGAGGCGGAGATTCTTGTGGCCGATCCCGTCTATGCTGATTTTTTTGATACGGAAATAGTAGAACAATTAAAAGGAGACGAGTTACAAATAGGCTCTAATTATCTTCTTTCTGATATACGAGGTTTTGGTGCGAATCAAGTTGAACTCGAAAACCTCAAGGGTGGGAAGTTTTCTGAAGTGATTAAGCTTATCCGAGGAGGATCAATTTCTTCAAGAGGCGCAAAGGATCTTATCGCTGTTCTTCTAAAAGAGGGAGGGGAACCCAAAGATCAGGCAACTAAAAAGGGGCTTCTCCAGATGCAGGATATAGAGGCTATTTCAGGCATTGTAGATGAAGTTGTTCGCGAGAATACAGAGGTTGTTGCTAATGTGAGGGGCGGCAAGATAGAAGCTCTTAAGTTCCTTATTGGGCAAGGAATGAAAAAAAGCAAAGGATCAGCGAACCCAACAGAATTAGAGAGAATTTTGAGAGAGAAACTGAAATAGGTATAAAGTACCTAGTATCAAGTTTAGGGAAAGGGGTAATCCACACCTGCACACTAAATACCTAATACTCCATACTCATTAAAGTTATACTTGAATAGTGAATGAGCTTCTAATTAAGGGGAAAAAATACATCTCGTCTAAACGAGCTTCAGAACTCACTGGTTATGCCAAAGATTATATTGGGCAGCTTGTCAGAATGGGGAAATTACCTGCTCAGCGGGTCGGACGATCATGGTATGTAGAAGAGGGTTCACTTTTGATACATAGCCGATCTAATCAGACTAATTCCAATACTGAGAAAGCAATAAGCACCGACGCGTTTAGAAAGAGCCTTACTCTTCTCCAGGGTGAGGAGTATTCGCTCCCAAAGACCTGGAGCTCCATTTCTTATTTAACCGATATATCAGATTTATTCCCATCTCTTAAGGAAAAGAGCCCATCTTCTGACATTCTTGAAGAGAAAGAAAACTTTCGAGTGCCTACAAGGGTAGTAAGACAGCATGACCTCCGCGTAACTCACAGTTTCAACAATTATATAAATTCAAATAATCAATACGAATCTCGTCTAGACGAGAAACATACTACTAAAGCCATATATTTAAGAAAAAGAAAACAAAAAACATCGAAATCAATGATGATATCAGGGGCGATTTTTGTATCAGTAAGCCTCTTTTGTCTCGCATTATCTGGTATTTTCTTACCACTTGAAATTAAAACAGGCTCTTCAAACACTGCGACTGCTCTTCTGTCCTCAAAGTATGCAAAAGAACTCTCTGGGGCATCTTTTGGAGCGTTTAGAGAGGCATTTTCTCGGTTTCTTTCTGTAAAAAAATAAGGCCATCTTAGATCTTTTTTGTTCTCGTTAGTACGAGAAGGTCTTTTTGAGCTTATTTTTGACCCGTAAATCACCACGGTAGTGGTCTTTTTGTTTGCGGACTTGGTCTAATATTTTTTTACTTTTTATTGCAGGAAATCATCTCTAGAATTCCAAAAAAACTTTTAATTTTTTTCTGTGATTTAATCCACAAAAGTATTTGTTAAATATCAGTTCGGAAAGCCGAAATAACTAGTAAGATTCTATGTAGTTCGGCAATTTTTGATGTCAGTGAAAATTAACGACAAAGAGTACCTTTCGGCTCGTGAAGCCGGTGAGCTTTTTGGTTATACATCAGACTACATAAGTAAACTTTGTCGTGAGGGAGAGGTGCTTTCCGAACGGGTTGGGCGATCCTGGTATGTCGAAACAAAATCACTTGAAAACTTCGTTCTTCGTACAGCCGCAGAAGAACAAAAGAGACTACAGAGTTTACGGCGTGAACGGATTGAAGAATACAAAAACGAGGTTGAAATACTCAAGCATAGCTTTGCTGGCTTTCATGGTTCTTATGCGGCTCAACTTGGGCGCATTATTGCCGCAACGGCAGGAATTTCTGCCTTTATTCTTGCACTTGCCTTGGGTCAATATTTAATAAATCCGAACGAAACTCCGCGTGTTATTGCTTCCCTGCAAAACACTGGGGAATATGTAAACAGCGCAATCACGAACGCGAATATTTTTCTTTCGGATATTCCATCGCGCGTCCGTGTATCTGACTCTTTTTCACTCGAAGAATTTACTGGTAGCGCTCAGAAAATATTTCTTTCGTATGGCGCATGGGGTCATCAGTGTGGTCGCAATTTGTTTTATCCGGAAGGTACCTCGTCTCGTGGCGCCGTATGCATTTCGTGGATACAGCCCGTGATGTCTTCTGCAGTTTCGCCCTTCGAAACTTTCTTCTCTATTGTGACGAAAGAATTTGATCGAATAGGAAAACTCGTCATCGCGACTGTTTCAGAATTACCGAGAACTTTTTCAACAATGAGAACGCATATGATTGCGGCGGCGAATAGCGTATTTGATTCGACTGTCCATGTGACCACACCCACCACGACATTAAAGTTTCTGTATGGTTCTTTCTTGCAGAAGCTTGCGGGATGGTTTTATCCGTCAGACGGGACGGAACTTACGCAGACCGAACGCGGACCAACACAGAATTTTCCATCGCCGCGGGGACCAGTCACGGAGCGTGTTGTTGAACGCGTTACCTCTCCAACCACGAACGTCCGTAATTACAGCGAGTACGTCACTATTTCCGGTGTGTCGGAAGAGCGACTGATGCAACTTCTTTCTGTACTTGAGAATTCTCTCAAGTCAGAAATATACAAATACTCGGCAAGTTTAGAACGCGGTGTCTCCGGCAATACTATTTCCATTCAACATACGAATCGGATTGATCAGTTAAGTTCGGTAGATATTAGCAACTCTACGTGGACGGGTGGTTCAATTTCTGCAAACGATGTGTCGGGAGAGACCGGCAACTTCACCGCGCTCACCGTTGACTCATTAACCGGCCCATTGGCCGCCGTGAACGGTGTGGTTTCTGCAACCTCATCTCTCAGCATTGCCTACGG
>Ga0209542_10014537_pt1 | contig 13385 bp, 15 predicted proteins | sample RifCSPhighO2_01_FD_184028 | JGI IMG/M metagenome (GOLD analysis project Ga0209542, IMG submission 184028) | Soil microbial communities from Rifle, Colorado - Rifle CSP2_plank highO2_0.1 (SPAdes) (version 2) | ecosystem: Environmental > Terrestrial > Deep subsurface > Rock core/Sediment ... | reverse complement strand
TTGCTATTGAATTTTGTAACCGTCATCTTACCAAACCTCTCCCCTACGATATGAGACGCATTTTGTTTCATGCAGAATAAACTTTACAGCACCCTGGCTTGCTGTAAAGCTTTCGTTCCGACGCGTCACGTGCTCATCAAAAAGTGACAAAGGTGACACTTTTTAGATCATTTCCCATTCCACTACTAACAATGATTCTGGTAATACCCCACATGCCAACGATCCTTCAATAAATCGCACTTGAGCGGACGTTAGTTTATCTTTTCCTTTTCTTTTTGCTTCGAAAAATACGAGTTTGTCGTCGTGCCATGCGAGGACATCAAAACAAGCTGTGGTCTTGGCCGTCTTCCATATCTTTTGCAACAGATCTTCTTTATCCTGCGGAATCGATATGTGTTCCGATTGTAGATCCCACGCTTGGGGCATACTTCGTAAATAATGCGTGCCACCATATGTTTCAACCCACACACCGTCCCACCCATGGTCGAGTAAGATACGGAGAGTTACAAGCTCGGCAAAACACGCTTCCTTGTTGTAATTAAGTATCGGTTTCCTCCCATAATCAAAACTAACAGGGGTTCCTTTCCATGCTGAAAACCTTGGATGAGCCGCGGGTAAATTTACTATCGTGCCGTTCGAGAGCTGAATTTCTATTTTATCCGTCGGCTGTAATTCTTTAGGGAGGTTCATGTTAAATAAATACATGCCAAGTCCTTGCTGTCATAGCGGCATTTGAATATCCCTATCCAACGGCAGCTGTTTGAGAAACGACATGATTTGTTCTGGTCTCGGTTTTTTAACATTGGTAACGAAGTAATCTTTTTGGAACAGCGGCTTTTTCACCGCCGCATTGCATTCGTCCAAAACGCCCTCGACAAACGTAGCTGGCGCAAGTTCGAACGGAATGAGCGCAGTGATGAGCGCGTGCTGCTGGAAAGTCTCCGCGTCTTCAATGCCAACATTGAGTCGTGTAGATACTTTTTTGAGCGTCTGTGCAAACGCGATTGCCGCCGCTTTCTTGAGGTCGGGATTTTTCACGAATGCGAGTACGAAGAAGAAACGCATTTTGTTGTTTTTGACTCCTGCGGGGCCGCCAACCAACGCCGTACGTTCCCAGAACCCATCTCCAGCTGGTTCCGCTCTTCCTTTTTCTTGATTCCAAACATAACGGCTATCTGGAGATGTTTGGTCCTCAACGACGCCGTACTCTGTATCGTGTCTCAAGCCGTACTCATCTATGACGAAAGCATGCATGCGTATGAGTGTTTTAATCGTCGTGTCTGCTTGTCTACGCGCGAAATCTTTGGATCCTTCGTCGCGCAACTCTACCTCGCCTGCCGAAACAACGTAGCCAAACTTGCCTCGGTATTCGGCGTGGTCGAGGAGTTGCAATATCGCTTTGTCGTTGGCGAAATGCTTGCGGTGCTTCTTCACATATTCAAACGTGAACGGATTTATTTCCGCCTCGACCACGAGAAATACGCGGCTTATGCTGTCGTCCAAAATCCTCGTTTCCTCGCACAAGCGAACCTGCGAATACGGCCCGTCCTCGCCCCACATGCGAGCGTAATCTTCCGGAATCAATTTTTTCTTGTTTTCAGTCATATTTTTGTTGTCCACAATTCATTTGATTTTCACCTTGATTTGCTATATATTGGTCTTGTAAGCATCGGCTTGCACGGATTTTGATCGAGGCCTGTCCCGCAAGGGGCAGGCCTCTGATAGTTATCGTCTGCGGGAACGATTCATATTGAGCCGATATTCGAAGTCGTCCGCGTACAAAATCTCCTCGATTATGCCGTCCCGTTTTGCGTCTATCACCTCACGCCCTATGTGACCGCGGGCGCTCATAACGATTGCGTGTTTTCCATACTCCTCTTTCAGGTAACGAAGCGCGGTGACAAGGTCGCCGTCACCGGAAAACAGTACGACACTATCATAGTTGTCTCGTTCGCGGATGAGGTCGACGGCCATCTCTACGTCCAGGTCGCACTTCTTCTCGAAGCCGTGTACATTTTCGATGCTATGAATATACTTGACTCGTTTATCCATGACTTGGAATCCATTGGTATCGGCGGTGCGGAGCATATGCTTCGACCAACCCGTCAGTTCAGTCGACTTCTCGTCCGGACCGTAATCGGCTCCGTAGTAGAAACGGCGCAAGAACCGCTGGCCGTAGGTAAAATGCTTCGCGAATACGGCAAGTTCCCGAATGCCGACCCGCCAGTGGAGGTTATGTTTCCATTTCTCCACGTTGCCGAAATCGACAATCACAATCGTTCGCTCACGGCGCGACGCATGTTGTTCGAGAAACTCTTTTATCTTCTCCGGACTCATAGAGGACTATTCTACCTCACTCACAAAGGAGATTAAACCTCAGAAGTTATGGCTTCAGGAAAATCCTGAACTTCAATAATCTTCCCCACCCGGATATCCACTTTCTCAAAATCATTCCACGTTATTTGGTCCATATAGTTTTATTTCATCTCTCCCAAAAACTTGATGACGTTCCCAATATGCGTGTCGAGGTCCACGCCGAGCGCTTCGCACCCGCGGTCAATCACTTTGCGGTCTATCTTTGCCGCAAATCTGCTCTCTCCATAACGTTTCTTCAGAGAACTCACTTTCATCTGTCCGTATGGAATAGGATTTATCATGTGGTACGCGTAAAAAATCCCGCAGAGTTCATCGCACGCCATGAGTGCCGCCGCCAGTTTCGTTTGCGGCAAAGTAGTAAATCCGTTGTATCCGTAGGCATGCGCCTCGACCGCGTGAATGAGCTCTTCCGGATAGCCCCATTCCTTGAGCCACTTCAGCGATTCGGCGGGATGCTCATGCGGATGTTCCTCAAAGTCGATGTCGTGAAGAAGGCCTGTTATATACCAGAGGTCCTTGTCTCCCCCATACAAACCGGCGTATCCTTCCATCGCCGCGGCAATCATGCGACCGTGGAGCCGTTGGTATCCGTCCTTAACGTGGCTATCGAGGAGCGCATGTGCTTCGTCTCGAGTCGGAAGTCCCATATACGACAATTGTATCCTACGGACCGGGCGTCTGCGACAACCTTGGAACCTACTTCGGGCTTTCTTGAATAAAGGAATGTTCACTCCGCAATTTGCGGAAAGGATTTTTTCGATACACGGCAATGGTTAAACATAGGTTGATAACCACAGTGTAGATAAGGAACCCGGAATGAGTGAAATCATACGCCTGAAGAATAGTCACGCCTATTGCCGCATTTACAACCGCGATGGCGTATCCGATACCGGTTTCCGTCTCCGGATGTTTCCATGCTTTTACTAAAGTCGGCAACCACACGAACCAATCAGACAAAATTGCAAAGAGAACAGCGACAGCAGGCTCTTTGGTCAGCCACCACAATACGAGTGCCAATATCGCCAACGCCCCCGAAACATAGTCGAAGGTGCCAAGTTTCCAATACGCTTTCGGGTTGAAAAACGAAGCGATAAATATAAGAAGCGGTCCAAAACCAACCATAAAGATCGGCAAGAGTGCCCAAGTTTCGCCAATGAATATTCCAATGGCAACAGCAATCATTGGAACAGCTGCTCCTAAAAAGAACGTGACGCGGTTCGGCTGGCTCCTGCCTAAAAGCGTATTGCGGACATACACCAAATCTCCCAAGAGCTGGACTAGAGAGACGGCAACTAGGAGCGGAATCATACCGCGCAGTATATCAAGACTGACAGGCTGGGGTTCGGTAGGATGTTTGAACCGTTACTTCAGTAGTGGCTGAATCAAATCAACTAGTTTTTGGTGAATCGCACCATTACTCGCTATGAACCCGTTTATTTTTCCGTCATAGCGCTGTTCTTCCCCGTTCAAGTCGGTTACCTTACCTCCCGCCTCTTCGACAATTATCTTTACCGCTGCACCGTCCCAAGGCTTGTCGTATTCATAGACATTGGCCAGAAATTCTCCTGTCGCAACGAGCATTCCCGCGTACACACACGAATAGAGGACCGGCACGTAGCATCCTTCTGCAGCTAACTTCTCACGGATAGAGGGAAACCGATAATCACCGGCGGCTTCGACAAAGGACTTCTTGCTGAAATTGGCATCTTTAGAGACTGATATCTTTTGCCCGTTCAGAAATGCTCCCTTACCTTTCTCGGCTTGCAGGAGACGATCACTAATCGGGTCATATATAACTCCCAGTACGCTTTCTCCATCTTTGGTCAGAGCAAGCGAGAACATAAACGTAGGCCATCCATGAGAAAAGGGCATAGTTCCGTCAACGGGATCGCACACCCACGTATACTCACTTTCAATCAAACGACTACCCTCTTCTCCCACGAAGGAGTGCGTTGGGTATCTTTCTTGCACCGCATTCATCACAAGGGCGTTTATCTCATGGTCGGTCGCTGTGACAGGAGTATCGTCGGCTTTCCATTCTTTCTTCATCCCGAGTGAGAAGTTCTCACGCATTATCTCGCCCGCTTGGCGAGCCAGGCCGACGGCAAATTGCAATTCCTCATCCATACCAAAACTATATCAAATTTGGGGTAAATTTTTACAAATCCGTAAAGTAGTGTCGGCAATATCTATTAAATACTTAGTTGCTAAGGGGTATACGCCCCCTTTCGCCGGATTGCCAACCGGAAGAAACGTCCTCTTTTCAAACTGATGAAATGGTTTCTCCATATCGTCCAAGTGGGCACCTTTCTTATCGGCAACCATCTTAATAATTCTACGCCTGCTGTATTGCTCACCCTCCTGAAAAAATCTGAATTCGTCGAGATATTCGTCGACAGAGACATCTCTGTAGGTGGGCGGCATGAGGGGCTCCGCACGAACTTGAAACTTTATTTCTATTCCAAAATCTTTCTCGATTCGTTTCAGAAGTTCATTCCCCTCACCTTCGCAAAATAACTTTCTTAGCTCTACCGAAAGGGGTTTCGTATAGGAGTTGTCGCCTTTTCTAAGCAATTCTAAATAGTGTTGGATGTGGTTAAGGCTTTCTTTTAACTCAATAACTTTTTGCTCTTTAGAAATCTGCATACTCTAGACTGCCGGGCTTGGACTCGAACCAAGATACATTCCTCCAGAGGGAATAGTCCTACCATTAGACGACCCGGCAATGTTTGCACCTCGCAACCCGCAAAAAGTGCGCGCCTTTCGGGCGCGCACTCATAATACATTTTTCTGATTGTTTCTCAATCAGGGTCAATCCGAACCCGCTCCTGCTTTTTCGTCGGCTTCTGCGTTTGCCGTATCGGCTACGGATGAGGCGGCGGGGCCGCATGCCTTGATTGCGGTTTTGAATTGCGTCCACGCGGTCTTCTGCGCATTCTTCCAGCCCCTCTGCGCGAGGCGGAGTGCCGCACCGAAATTCGCCCACGAGGATTTCACTGACTTTTTGATAGCCTCTTTCTCCGTCTGAGTGTAAGCGGCGGCGAGCGCGGATGCGCGAGCCGTATATGCCGCGGTGAGCGCCTGCGCATTGGCACCAGCCGCGGTGCCGAGCGCTGCCTCGCGGGCGGCCACTGCTGCCGCAATACACGCGACGTCGAACGAACCGCGGGCGGTCGTCGAAGCCTGCATTTTTATTTCATTCCGTACTGCGTTGCGCTCGGGTGGGGGCATCCTGTTGTCGCCTCCGCCGAAACCGCCGAACATCGCCGCGATGCCTGCCGTTGCCGCCGCCAAAAAATTCTCCATAGTGTAAATAGGTCTAAAATAGTAAATCGCTCAATCCCCTCTATTGTACGTGCCTGTACAAAAAACAGCCTCGTAGGCTGTGTATATCCCAACTCCACTCGTTTTGCCATTCATCGCTGCTCCTTACTATGCGCCCCCCTTTTCCCCAACACTATTTGCTTATTCAATTGAATATGTAAGTGGTGCTATACTTGCGATATGAAAGAGGCTGATATGGAGACACTTCTGAAACCATTGGCAAGCCGCCGGAGATTAATGATCTTGAGGTATTTACATCGCGGGAAGGTGGCAAATGTCGGAAATATCGCGGAAAAGATTGGGCTCTCTTTCGCCGCCACTTCCCGCCACCTCCGTCTCCTCGAAACTACAGGCTATGTCGAAAAAGAGCAGCACGGTCTTGAGATGCATTACCGCATTCGCAACAATGCGCCAATCATGATGCATCAGGTTCTTCAACTTCTCTGAAATTACATCCTCCTATTTGCTTATTCAATTGAATAAGCAAATAATGTTGAAGGCGACACAGCTTCAAAAAGCTTATCCGGTGATGCCTGCGAGAGAATGCGGCTTGCCTTCGGCAATTGCCGCGTGCGTGATGCGGATGAATTGCGCTTTCTTTTCGAATTCGGGAATTGTTTTCGCACCGACGTAGCCCATGCCCACCTGTACGCCCGAAGCGAGCGTAGCGATTATCTCCCCTACGGGACCTTTGTACGGCACGAGTGCTTCGACGCCTTCAGGTACCGCCTTGCGGCCGTGAGTAAAGTATCGCTCGGAGCCCGATGCGCTTTTGATGACGGCCTCCGAGCCCATTCCACGGTACTCTTTGAATCGCTTTCCGTCTTTCTCCACGATTTTGCCCGGTGATTCGTCGGTGCCTGCAAAGAGATTGCCGAGCATGACCGCCGATGCTCCCGCAGCGAGCGCCTTGGCGATATCCCCTGATGTGCGGATGCCGCCGTCGGCGATGACGGGCACTTTGTATTTGCGGGCGACGGAAACAACATCGAGCACGGCCGAGAGCTGGGGCACGCCGACGCCCGAGATAAGGCGCGTCGTACAAATACTGCCTGGCCCGACGCCGACTTTGACGGCGTCGACGAATTTGCACACTGCCTTTGCGGCTTCTCCCGTCGCGATGTTGCCGAAAATCATTTTTGCGTGTTTCAAACTCTTTTTTATTTTCCGCGCACTTTCCACTACATTCAAATTATGTCCGTGCGCGCAATCAATGACGATTGCATCGCATCCCGCTTCGTCGAGTGCCTTTGCTCTATCCGCAGCGAATGGTCCGCACGCGGCGGCGACTTTCACTCCCGCCTCTTTCACGTGTTCGACTATTTTCACCTGCACTTCTATGGAGCAGTTGCGGTGGATGACACCGAGGCCTCCGAGTTTGCCGAGGGCTATTGCCATTTCCTCTTCCGTCACGCGGTCCATCGCGGCGGAGATAAAAGGGACCGAGAGCGGTATCCCTGCAATAAGTGTCTTGAGTGACGCTTCCGCCGGCTCCATCTTGGAAGCGCCAGGACGGATGAGGACGTCGTCGAAGGTGAAACCTTCTTTGAGAATCTTGACTGCCATGGCCCATTATATACTTTCGCGCGCAAAAGTCAACCTCGTTGCGCCGCGAGCAGCTTTTCCTTTTTCCCTTGTTCGGCAATGCGGTTCCAAAACGCCGCGTCTATTTTTCCGCTGCTCCAGCGCTTATAGGTGTCAATAATCTCATCATACTTCGCGGCGAGAATGGCTTTAATGTTTCCATCTTGCTCGTTCTCAATACGTTCCAAAAAATCGGCATGCAGCCTGGGCGTCATCATCCACTCGGCGCAGACCGCCTGGTCTTCCTCCGCCGAAGAGCTGGCGAAGAGCGTGAGGAACCGGCGATCGTTCGTCGGGGTGTCTCCGTTCGTGCCCAACGGTACCGGCCGGTACGGATTCAATACGGAAGTGGAATTAAACCTGGACCATTTTCTGTTGCGCTGGTTCCGCTCCTCCCATTCGCGGGAAAACCGATGGTTGAGTTCGTGATGGATGGTGCGACGCAGATAATCGGGCGGCATACTCGTATTGAGAGTGATTCGCGTTTCCTCTTTCCCGTTGACCTCCTCTTCCATGAGCCCGCCCACGGATACGGGCTGGCCCTTTGCCCGCGCAGAAACTTCAAAAGCGGTCGTCGCGGTGGTGGCCAATTTATCCATGACTCGTATCTCAAGCGGCCGTTTGCTGGAGACTTTTTGTATCATGTCCAGCGGATACTTCGAAAACTCTTGCGAGATGAGTGTCAATGTGTTCGCATATGTTTCGAGTGTTGTCATGTCCCCGCGTATATGTTCCTCTCCATACGGCGGACCCATGACGATGCGTACGCCGTAGAGCTTTTCCAAGACGCTCTTGAGCTCGTTCGCTTTCTTGTGAAAATCGGAATCGCCAAGCTTCATGCCGCTAGTCATTGCGGCAAGTGCCGCAGCGCCGCCCAGCAAGAAGTTCCTGCGTGAAGGTGCGTTGTCTGAATTACTCTGAGAACCTTTCTCGCGCAATTCTTGCAACAACTCCGGCGAGTCAAGGTCGGATCTTTTCCTTTTTTCCGGTTGCTGGCCTGCGGGAAACCGGTCCATGGCGCTGCTATTTCTTTCCTCCGACAGCCGCCTTGATGAACGCATTGAAAAGCGGATGCGGTGAGAGTGGGCGGGCTTTGAGTTCGGGGTGGAATTGCGTGCCAAGCATAAAGGGATGCGCACTTTTTGGAAGTTCTGCTATCTCCATGAGGCGGCCGTCGGGCGATTTGCCGGAAAATACCAGACCTGCTTTTTGAAGGCGTTCGATGTAATCGGGATTCACCTCGAAGCGGTGGCGGTGGCGCTCGCTGATGAGCTTCGAGCTGCGAGCTTCGAGCTGCGGGGAAGATGCATACGCGTCGTGCGCGATGGTGCCGGATGCAAGCTCACATGGGTAGGCGCCGAGGCGCATGGTGCCGCCGTAATTCTTCTTGGCGAGTTTCTCTACCTGTTCAGGGAGTATCGCGATGACGGGGTGAGGGCTCTTCGGATTTATCTCGGTCGTATGGGCACCCGCGAGCCCCGCGACGTTGCGCGCATATTCGACGGTCATGAGCTGCATGCCGTAGCAGAGACCGAAGTACGGGATTTTGTTCTCGCGTACGAAGCGGATGGCGTTGATTTTGCCCTCAATACCCGTTTCGCCGAATCCGCCTGGTACGATGACACCGTCGTATTTCTTGAGCTCGGAGACTGATGCGGGGTTGCTCTCGTAATTTTTGGCATTGAGCCAATCGATTTCCGGCTTTACGCCATGGTGGTATGCCGAAAATTTAATCGCTTCAATAACGGAAATGTATGCATCGGATAGGACGAAATCGCCCGTATCGAAATATTTACCGACGATGCCGATTTTCACTGAGCCGTCGCCGTTGTGCGCGTGGTCGGCAAAACGTTTCCACTCGGAAAAATCGGGTGTTTGCTTGGGGCGCTTTCCGAGCAGGCTCATCAAAGTCTCCGAAAGCTTGTCGCGTTCGAAATTGAGCGGCACGTCGTAGATGGAATCCACGTCGGGTGCCGAGATGATGTGGTCGGGCTGTACGTTGCACCAGATGGCGAGCTTCTCTTTGCGCCGCTTGTCGAGCGTGTGCGTGGAGCGCGCGATGATGATGTCGGGCTGCACGCCATAGGCATTAAGCTGGCGTACGGCATTTTGCGTCGGCTTCGTTTTCATCTCGCCGATAGTGGAAGGCACGGGCAAGTAGGACACCATAATGAAGAGCACGTCGGACGGGTGCTTGAGGTGCATGACGCGCGCCGCATCAATGAAAAGTGCATTGGAAAAATCGCCGAGCGTGCCGCCGATCTCCACGACCGTTACGTCGGACTTTGCCTTGCGCGCGGAACTTTCCAAGCGCCCGACAATCTCATCGCGCACATGCGGTATCGCCTCGACACATTTCCCGCCGTACGCGAGATTGCGTTCGCGCTCGATGACCGTCTTGTAGACCATCCCGCTCGTCATGTAATCCTCGGGGCCGAGGTCGCGCCCCAAGAAGCGCTCGTAGTTGCCCATGTCTTGGTCGGTCTCAAGGCCGGAATCAAGCACGAACACTTCGCCGTGCTCGATAGGATTCATCGTACCCGCATCCACGTTGAGATACGGGTCGATCTTGACGAGATTCACGGAGAGGCCGCGTGCCGTGAGCAACTTTCCCACCGACGCGGCGGCGATTCCCTTGCCGACCGCCGACATAACGCCGCCCACGACAAAAATATATTTATGGCCGGCGCGCGCACGCTTCATATCTAATACTGTATCACGGCCTGCACAATCGGATGCAGTTCTAGGCGTGGGGAAAGCGACGGACAAGCCGTACTAAACGTACGGTGAAGTGCGGCGCAGGGGCCTCAGAACGAAGAAATGCGCCGATTTTGCTGGCCGCTATGTGTGGAGATAGCGGCGGACAGCTAAATAACTGGACAAAGCACCAAGTGCCACCGCGGTACCCGTGAGGACGACGAAGAAGAGGAGGAAATGAGCCGTGTAATACTCGAACGAGTTGAATGAGCCGAAAAGCAGCTCGGTCGTCGGGTCGAGCCCTATCAGTACCGGCCGGTACAGCAGTATGGGGTAGAGCAGTATAAGGACCACAATGCTCGATACGAGCCCGTAGAGGACACCCGCGACCATGAAGGGTCCGCGCACGTACCAGCGGCTTGCACCGACGAGATTCATGACCCCTATCTCATCGCGCGCGGTGTAAATGGCGAGGCGGATGGTGTTGAGCACGATGAGGAGCGCGCAGAGGGCAAGAAAGATTGTCTTTGCGATGCCGTTTTTTTCGGAGGTATCGATTATCTTGGTCAGCCGGTCGATGGCTGTTTTATTCTGATAGAAATTCACCTTGTCTATCGCCGCGCCCGCGCCCGTTTCCGAATCCTGCTGCGTTTGGAGATACTTGGCGATTGTTTCGTACTGGCTCGTCTGCTTCGCGCGGATTTCGAGCGAGGCACCGAGGGGATTCTCACCGAGCTCGTCGAGCGCCTGGAGCGTCAGCTGGTCGTTTTGATGGCGCGCGCGGAAATCGGCAAGCGCCTGCTCTCGGCTGACGTACGCTATGGAGGCCACCTCGGGCAGCGCCTGGAGCGACTTCTCGATTTGCTCTATCTGGTCTTGCGACGCGTTGGTGCGGAAATAGACGGTGACGTCCACTTTGTTGGTGAGGTCTTGGAGCGTCGAGGTCATTGCCGCATTCGATATCATGATGTTGACGAGCATGAACGACATGATGGTCATCATGAGAACGGCGGAGAGCGAGACGAAGCCGTTGCGGACGAAGCCGACGAGACCGTACCGTGCTATCCGTTTTATGGTGGTCCAGAGTGGCATAGGCATTAGGTATTAGGGAGTAGGTTTTAGTGAATCAAATTTGTTGCTCTTCTATACTATAACCTAAAACCTAGACCCTATAACCTAGAGTGAGTATTTTCCTTCCTTGTCGTCGCGGACGATGCGTCCCTGATCCATCGTGACCACGCGCTTGCCTATCGAATCGACGACCGACTTGTTGTGCGTCGTGAGAAGGATGGTCGTGCCGAGGTCATTGATTTTGCGGAGAATGCCGACGATGTCGTGGGTGTTGATGGGGTCGAGGTTGCCCGTCGGCTCGTCGGCGATGAGCACATCGGGCTGATTGACGATAGCGCGCGCAATCGCCACGCGCTGTTGCTCGCCTCCCGAAAGTTCGTGCGGAAAACTCCATATCTTGTCGGAAAGCCCCACGAGATCGAGGACATGCGGCACATCGCCCGCGATATCTTCGTCGCTGCGTCCCGCGACTTCGAGAGCAAAGGCGATGTTTTCGTACACATTCTTGGTCGAAAGGAGGCGGTAATCCTGAAATATTGTGCCGATATTGCGGCGGAGCTTCAAAAGCTCGTCGTTTGAGAGCTTGCCCACTTCACGCGAGCCGAAAAAGACCGCCCCCTCGGTCGGGATAACCTCCGCAAACAGCATTTTGAGGAGCGTCGTCTTTCCTGCGCCCGAGTGGCCGACGATAGAGACGAATTCGCCGGGCTCGACGCCGAGCGTGATGTCGGCGACGGCGGGCGAAGTACCATCGAAATAGATTTTAGTGACTTTGTCGAAAAATATCATAGGGACAGCTGGTAGCTTGTAGCTGGAAGCTTGTAGAAAAATACAAAATGCGCACACATATGCGTTCCATTATACCGCAGACGTGGCTCCTTCCAAGCTCTTTTCCGCATCGACAAAGCCCTGAATATTCCCGTTAAATACTTTCTCAACGTTGCGTTCTTCATACTCCGTGCGGTGGTCTTTGACCAGCTGGTACGGGTGAAGCACATACGAACGTATCTGGCTTCCCCACTCGATTTTAGTAGAAGCACCCGCAGAAAGGCCCCGCGATTCCTTGATTTGCGCTTCTTCACGCAGCTGGTAGAGCTTGCCGCGCAACATTTCCAGTGCCTTCTCCTTATTTTGGAGCTGACTGCGCTCGGAGGTGACCTGTACGCTCATGCCCGTCGGAATGTGCGTCATGCGCACGGCGGTATCGCGCTTGTTCACGTTTTGCCCGCCCGGACCACCCGAGCGCGCGACCGATATGTCGAGGTCCTTTTCAGGAATGTGCGTTTCGGGCAGGTCTTCGAGCTTCGGCAATACTTCAACGAGCGAAAAGCTGGTCTGGCGTTTGCCCGCGGAATTGAAGGGCGACATACGCACTAGGCGGTGTACGCCTGCCTCGCGCTTGAGTGCTCCGTACGCGCCTGCGCCGTCGACTTCAAATGAAATGCTGCGGAATCCGCCCATCGTGTTTTCGTTGGCCGAGAGGAGTCCTGTGTTCCAGCCTTTGGTCGCCGCGTACTTTTTGTACATCTCGAAAAGGATGCGGGAAAAATCCTCGGCGTCGTCGCCTCCCGCGCCAGAAACGATGGTGACAAGCGCGTCGCTTTTGTCGTACCCTCCACCGCCCGCGAGCTTGGCTTTGAGGTCCTGGTACTCCTTGAGTGACGCCTGCGCTTTCGCCTTGTCGGTCCAAAAGTCAGAAGCGCCCATTGCGGCTTCTATTTCTGTGATACGCGCCTGAAGCGCCTCTTTTGATGTCATTCAAGGAGTATAGCAAAAACGTGCCGCCTATTCGTTTCTTCCCTCGGGGGTCTCTTTTTTTGATTCTTCTTCTTTTATTTCCCTATCAATAGTATCCTTTACTTCTTCCAATACGCGCGTTATGTGATCCTTGCGTTCCTTCGCTTCCTCAGCTGCAATCATTTGATCTTCCGGTGAAGAAGCAAGAGGTTCATCATTCTGTCGTTGTCTCCAAACCCTATCCTCGCCGCGATTAAGATTCATACACAAATATTTGATTCCAGTAACACTTCACATAGTAGCACAAGCGCCGAACTGTCTTTTAGCCACCTCCCGGATTTGAACCGGGGACCTACTCATTACGAATGAGTTGCTCTACCAGCTGAGCTAAGGTGGCGGCGCCGTTCATCCTACGGCATTAAGAAAGCCTTTTCAATCAAAAAGACGTTTCTTGAGTGCATTCTAAACTCTGCTCGAACCTATTACCAGCGTGAATGCTAACCTCGCGCGCTCCGCGCGCGTGGTGGCTTTGTACGGGAGTGGTCCGATTCGACTCCGTGCTGACTCTCTCGGACGCGCCTGCTGGCGCGTCCTCG
>Ga0209542_10014536_pt1 | contig 13386 bp, 9 predicted proteins | sample RifCSPhighO2_01_FD_184028 | JGI IMG/M metagenome (GOLD analysis project Ga0209542, IMG submission 184028) | Soil microbial communities from Rifle, Colorado - Rifle CSP2_plank highO2_0.1 (SPAdes) (version 2) | ecosystem: Environmental > Terrestrial > Deep subsurface > Rock core/Sediment ... | reverse complement strand
CAATGACGTGTCTTCGGTCCACGACACGCTCGCGATGGTATTCACGCTGCTGGTAGAGTCATACGCGGAAGAAATAAGTGCCTGTGAAGAAGGATATGTGAAGCCAAGATGCACTACCACGCCGGACTCGCCTGCCGCATACGCGCTATTCGTGCTGGAAAGGCCGGACACGTGCGTGAATGCCTGCGCCTGACCTCCGAAGTTGACATTCAGGTTGGTCCAGCTCGTCCCGCCACTCGTGCTGTAGATCGCGGTCGAGGATGCGCCGACCGCAAATCCCAGGGAAGCATCCTTGAAATAGACCCCGTACAGCGGCGCGGTTACGCCGCTTGTCGCGGTTGACCAGCTCGTGCCGCCGTTTGCGGTTTTGACGATCGTGCCGGCCGCGCCGGCCGCGAAACAATTGCTCGCATCCGTGCAGTACACCGAGTAGAGATCGTTTGCCGTGCCGGATGTCTGGTCGGCCCATCCTGCGCCGCCGTCTGCGGATTTTTTTATCGCGCCGCCGGTCCCCACGAGCCAACCCGTGGAACTGCTTATGAAAAACGTGTCTAACCAGGTTGCGGTCCCTACGGTGCTCGTGGTCCAGGTCGTCCCGCCGTTTACTGTCCTCGCGAACTCGCCTGCGTCAGCGCCGGTCCACCAGCCCGTGCTCGAATCAGTGAAATGAAGGCTGTTTATGCCCGCGCTGGATGACCCGCCCGCATCGTTCATCTGGATCGTCCAATTCGCCCCGCCGTCAGTGGTTTTATACACGTCGTCGTTTCCTGTCGCAGCCCAGCCCGTGCTCGAACTCACGAAAAAGACCTCTTGGACGCCGGAAAGCGTGCCCATGCCGGTCCAGGTCGCGCCTGAATCCGTGCTCCTCCAGATAAGAGGATCGTTCTGGAAAAGCAGGGTGCTCGCATCTACCATGGCAATGGAATTGCTGTCCGGAAGCGTGCTCGCGCTTACGGGATACACCATGCTCCAGTTACTCCCGGCATTCGTAGTTTTGTAAAGGCCGGACGAATTGCCGGTTGAGCCGAAAAACGCGTACGCAGTGCTCGCATTGACCGCAAACACATAATTCGGCCCGAGGCTGAGCGGCGGGGTCAACACAGTCCAGTCCGTGCCGCCGTTCGTAGTACGCGCAATGTTTCCGGTGTTAAACCCTGCTATCCAGCAGACATCTGAAGAAGGGCAGTTGAGCGACGTAATGTTGTTGATGATATTGCTGGTCTGCAGAGACCAGCTTGCGCCGCCATCAGTGGTTTTATAGATCAAGCCGCTGTCGCCTCCTACCCATCCCGTAGACGTGCTTACGAAATATACGACGTTCATCACCACGATACTCGAAGTTGTCTGCGTCGCCGGCGCCCATGTGGCGCCGCCGTCAGTAGTCTTGCATACGCGGCCTGCCTGACCAACCGCGTATCCGTAATCTGAGTTCGGGAAGTGCACATCGTTTATACCTGTGGCTGGTGCGTCGCATCCGGACCCTACATCGCTCCAGCTTGTGCCGCCATTCGTGGTCCTGAAAATTTCGCTTGTTGCGACTCCATTGCGGCGCACTGCGATCACCGTGCTTGAGTTTATTGCGAAAAGACCGTGCGTGCGGTTGTCCGACGGGAAATCCGCAGTCGAAGACCACGTGACGCCGCCGTCTGTGGATTTGAACACGGTATTCGCGTTGGCATTGCTGCCGGAGAAAGAAGCGTACCCGACATTCACGTCTACAAACTGAACGTCGTTCAAAAAGCCCGTCTCGGATGCGCTCACCACGGGTGTTTCTGCAAACGTCCACGTACTCCCTCCATCCGTGGTTTTCCGAATCAGACGCGTAGAAATTCCGCCGCTCAGAGCGCCGTCAGCGGTCCAGCACGTATTCACGTCCAAACAAAATATTCCGGTGCTGTACTTACCGCCGGATTTATAGGTACGCGCGACCGTAGCCGAAAGGAAAATGGCCGCGCCCGCGCTTATGCCGCTGTCTTTTGACTCATACTCGGTCCAGTTCGCGGGCGGAGGGTGTCCGGTTGCATTCGAGGTCTGCGTGTCCCAGGAAGTTTGAGTGAACGTAGAACTTGCCGCGGATGAAAAGTTGGAAAACAAAAATCCCGCGACAAGCACTCCTGCGGAAACAGCCAAAAGCGCCCAATGCAGCGGCCTAAGATGATGCGCTGCTCGCGGCTGGATTGCGGCATCCTGCGTTGCTTCGTTTTCGCGCCACATACGTGCTGATGACCTCATTATTATATTACCACGTTATGCCACACCTGCACGCATAAAAATGTGGATTATTGCGCGCCGTTGCGCGGGAATGCGAAAAAACAGCATTCCTGCGGCATTGTCCGCGCATCGCGGCAAATTCTTCCTTGTTCTTTCAGCGCTTTTTGCCCCGCGCGGCGCGCGTGCGGTGAAGGGCCGAAATTCCGGGCAATTTCTCGCCCGCGAGAAAATCGAGCATAGCGCCTCCTCCGGTTGAGATGAAACTGAACTTTTTGTCCAGACGGTACTTTTTCAAAAACATCACGGTTTCCCCGCCGCCAGCGATCGAGAACGCGCGCCTGTTTGCCGCGATCGCCCACGCAACCGCAAGTGAGCCCTTTGCGAACCGCGGCTCTTCGGCAAGCCCAAGAGGGCCGCTCCAGATGATTGTCCTTGCCTGCCGTATCCTTTTCTCGAATTCGCGGATGGTCCGCGGGCCGATGTCGAGAATGGCGTTGCGCCGGGTTATCCAGTCCGACGGCAATATCAGATTTTCATAGCGCGAAACCGCCTTGAGCATTTTAAGATCACTGCGTTCGCGGTCAATGAGCGAACGGCCGACATTCATTCCTCTTACGAAATGAAGCGTGTTTGCGGCCGCTCCGCCAAGCAAAAACCAGTCTGCCTTTGCCCGGAAATACCGGAGCACGCCGAGTTTGTCGTGCGCTTTGCCGCCGCCCAAAATGATGACGAGCGGATGTTTCGGCTGGGTGAGCGCGTGCGAGAGAAACCTGATCTCGCGCTCGAAGCCCATTCCTCCATAGCTCGGGAGAAATTTCGTGATCGCGTCAACAGACGCGTCGTCCCTGTGCGAAACCGCGAATGCGTCGTTTACGTAAAAATCTGCAAGCGATGCGAGCTCTCGCGCAAGCCGCGGATCATTCGCATCCTCGCCGCGGAGAAACCGCAAGTTTTCCAAGAGAAAAACCGACCCGCGAGGCGCCTGCGCCGTCTTGCGCCGTATCTCCTTGAATCGGAAGTGCGGGATAAACCGGATTTTTCTCCGCAGGAGCCGCGCGAGACGCATAGCGTCGCGTTTGAGCGAAAGTTTTTTCTCGAATTTCACCGGCTGTCCTCCGGCGATCTTCACTCCGCTCGGCCTGCCGCGGTGGCTCACGATCACGACCGTTGCCCCGCGCCGGAGAAGCAGCTTGATCGTCGGCAGCGTCGCGGTCATTCGCCACTCGTCTTCGGTGTTAAAATCCAAACGCAGAAGCGCGGTGCCGTGAAGCGCCCTCGAATTTTCTTTGCTCACATATCGGATCACAGCCAGTTCATTATACTATACTGCACCGGCTCGCTATAATGAAATAATGAACAGGATGTCTGCGCGGAAAAAAATAGCGATCCTTGGAGGCGGATTCGGCGGCGTACGGGCCGCGATGGTAATCGCAAAAAAACTCAAGGGGCTGAATTTGCTTGCGTATTACGAGGTAATCCTGCTCGACCGGAGCGAACACCACACCTACACCCCCCTTCTCTATGAAGTGGCCACTACTTCAAAAGAAACCGCCGACATATACCGCCTGCATGAAGTAGCCACGCACGATCTTGCGCGCATCACGAGCCATCTTCCCATAACCCTTATCCGCGCCCGTGTGGATACGATAGACCTGCCCCGCGCAAGTATCCATATTGCGGGAGGAGCGCCGATCCATTGGGACATCCTCGCAATCGCTCTCGGATCAGAGGTGAATTTCTTCGGTATTCCGGGGCTCCGCGAGTATGCGCTCACCTTTAAATCATTCGAGGATGCGATCCGGATCAGGAATACGCTCTGGAACGCCGCCATAGAACACCAAGGCGATATCAAAGTGGCGATCGGCGGCGGCGGATCCTCCGGTGTCGAACTCGCAGGCGAGCTCATGGCGTGGTGCGGCGAACTTCAGAAAGAGTTCCCCCGCTGCCGGTTGAGCGTCGCCATAATCGAAGGAGCGCCCACGATCCTTCCCGGATTCACGCAAAAGGTGATCGCGGTCGCGCGGAAACGGCTCGCGCGCCTGGGCGTGAAACTCATCGAGAGCGAAACGATCGAGAGCGTCGAACGCGGCCGGGTGATCCTCAAAAGCGGACAGGCGATGCCGTTCGACGTGTTTATTTGGGCCGGCGGCGTGAAAGCTCCGCAGCTTCTCAGGGATGCGTCCCTTAAAACCGAAACGCGCGGCCGCCTCGAGGTAACGCGCGAAATGGAATGCATCCCGCAGCCGCTCATCAGTGCATTTCGCCAAAACGCGTATGCGCTGGGCGACAGCGTATGCGTGTATCATCCTAAAACCCGGCGTCCTATCGCAGGCGTCGCGCGCGCGGCAATTTCCGAAGCCAATGTCGTGGCGCACAACGTCCTCGAGGACATCAAATCCGAGCGGAACCCGTCCTATACGCCGTTCAAAAAAACATTCCAGCCCATGGACTATCCGTACATTATTCCCATAGGAGGAAAATTCGCGGTCGCGAAGATCGGGCCTTTAGTGTTCTCGGGGCTCTTAGGATGGCTCCTCAAGGGGCTCGTGGAATTGAACTACCTGCTCTCTATTATGCCGATCATCTCCGCGCTCAAAATCTGGCTCCAGGGTCTCCGTATATTCATCCAGAACGATCGCCTGGGGTAACTACCGCCCCGAGGGTCAGCCTGTAGAAACTGCCGGTGACCGGGCCGTATATAGGTATGGAAAATGCGGAAAGAATGAAAAATGGATCGGCTCGCTCGGTTTCCCAGGGCGAGCCGATTTTTTGAGGCCCTCCTGCCTAGTAGCGGGCCTTTTGGTGGCGCTTCACGAACGCGAGCGCGTCGTGGACATCCTGCCTGCTCCCCAGCGTCCTGTGGAGAAAGTCCCTGAGATTCGCCACGTCCTCCGGCGAAGACGCGAAAAAAGGTCCGAGCCGCGAACCTCCGGGCAGATGATACTCGAAGTACCCGTCTCGCGAGTGGCGCGGTGGGTGAAATTCAAGCACCGCGTGCCCCCGGGTCATGCTGTAATGCACCTGCGTCTTGCCCTTCCAACGGTCTCCCTCTGCGGTCATATCGCCTCCTTTATCCTTGTCGCGTCAGTCCCAGTGAATGAGCGGAGGATATCCTACCTTAAACGCGCGCTGAGCGCAATATCCTGTACTGGACGGGCACATCGGTGACACGTTTAAGCTCGATAAGGGCGATCCTGATTCCGTACGAAAACACGCTATGTCCGACCCCGGCGAGGTCGGACCGCTCGCTCTCGGCCTCGCTCGCCCAGCCAGCAGAATTTTGAGGAAGCTCTCCTGAAGTATTTTGAGCTTGGCTCCCGCCTTCACGGGATCAAAATGCCGAGAGGCAGCGGACGCGATCCGCTGGAGCGAGCGAACCGCGGTTCCGAGAAACCTGTTGGCTGGGCACCATGCCCGCTCGGCCTACGAGACGATTTTCTTAACGGAATCAGGATTGCCCCTGGTGTCACTGATGTGTCTCAACTTACACATCAGGGAAGGGCTTCAACGCTTGATGTGTGCCGTCATATACGCAAGATCAGCGCCGAATTTCTTCCGGGGGTTAAAGATCCCGTCCGGGTCAAAGATCTTTTTCACCTCTCCGAATAAGCCGTATATTTTTTTGCCGTACATCATCTCGAGGTAGGGCGTGCGGATAAGGCCGTCATTGTGCTCGCCGCTGATCGAACCCTTGTAGCGAAGCACGAGTTCGTAGACCTCTTTGGCGATCTTGGGAATGAGCGCGCGAACCTGCGGGTCCTTAAGGTCTGCGAGCGGGATGATATGAAAATTCCCGCCGCCCGGGTGCCCCGCGATCGTATAAAGGAATTTGTCCTTATAGCGGTCCATAATCGCGTTCACTTTGGGCAGCACCTCTGGCATGTATTCCGGCAGGACGATGATGTCGTCCACGAACGCCACCGCATCTTTCCTTTTCACGTGGCTGTGCAGCAGGTTGAAACTCTGCCTGCGGATGGTCCAATATTTTTGCGCTTCTTCTTCGCGTCTCGTGACCCGCAGCTGGACCGGAAACTTCTTGACCTCCGCGTACAGGGCGTTCATCCTTCCTGCGAGTTCGCGCTCGTCGTCCGAGGCGAGTTCCACCAAGAGCACCATTTTGGGCAGCCCGCCGCGGAGCACCATCATGAGCTCGGGTAAAAACTGCAGGCCGAGCGTAACGATGTTCCCTTTCATAAGACGGAGGAGCGACGGCAGGAATTTGAGCGCAAGCCCCAACGTCCGGTCATCGTACGACTCGATGCTCTCCGGGTTGAACCGGAGAAGGGCCCTGACGAGGCCCGGGACCGGATCCAGGCTCTTCGCAAATATCACGGCGAGCCGGCGATAATTCGGCTTCTTTAACAGGCGAAGCCGCGCCTCGGTGATAAGGCCGAGCGTCCCCTGCGAACCGACAAAAAGCTGGATGATATCGAATGTTTTTCTGTCCCACACGTTCCACAGCGGATAGCCGGATGAATTTTTTGACACATTCGGCCGCGCGCGCCGAATGACGTCGTAATTCCCTTCGATCAGCTTATAGAGCTTGCGGTAGATATCGCCTTCGATCCCTTTCTCTTTCAATTTCTTCGTGAGCCCGGCAGCGGCGATCGGCGTAAATGTGTGCGCTTCGCCGTCGCGGAGCACCACGGTAAGCGCCTCCACGTATTTTTCCGTTTTCCCGTAGGCGAGCGTTTTCTCGCCGCCGGAGTTATTCGCCACGATTCCGCCGATGGCGCACAGGTCTTTTGAGGCCGGATACGGGGGGTAAAAGAGGCCGCGCTTCTCGATCTCTTTCTCAAAATCGCGGAAATACGCGCCGGGCTCGACTACGGCATAGTCGGCGCCGACCTCTCGCACGCGATTCATGTGCTTCGTGAACTCCACGATGACCGAGTCGTTCAGGGGGCCGCCGCTCATATCCGTGCCTGCCGAACGCGCGGTGAGCGATATGCCCGCGTCGTGCGCGCGCTTCGCTGCGGCGAACCGCACGAGCTTCTTTACGTCGTCTGTATCGCGCGGGAACGCCACCGCCTGCGGCATGACCTTGAAGATAGAATAGTCACCGCTGTAAGCATCCCGCGTCGCCTGGTCGTCCAGGACCTCGCCTCTGATCACCCGCCTTAATTCGTCGCTCAGCTGTTTCATATTTACGTAAGCAGGCGTCTTCGTCTTTGTTCTCCGCCTTCTACTTCCTACTCACTACTTTCTACTCGCTATTTACTCTCGCAGCCGCGCATGGATCCCCTCTTCCACTTCTTGCCGGTCTCTCCCATGGGTGGTCCGCGAGAGGTCCTTGAGCTTGTGGATGCGGCCGGGGTCGCCCGCGGCCCACGACGTGGTCATGATGCGGATATTGAACGGCCTCGACGTTTCGCCGTGTATCAGGATCTTCGCATACGCGTTCAGATTATCGATGTTCATAAGGTCGTTCTCGTCGAACGTGGGCGCAAACTGTTTTGCGAGGAACTCCGCATCCTGCACGCCGACGCGGAACACGACCTCGCTCCCCACGTTCCCGAACACGGCGTCGCGTATCGGTTCGGCGAGCTGGGCGATGAACTGGTGCGCGATGGTCATGCTCAAACGGTACTTCCTGGCTTCGGAGAGGATCGACGCGATGGAATCGGTCGTGAAGTTCTGGAATTCATCGATGTAAAGATGGAAATCACGGCGCTTCTCGGCCTCGATACCAGCCCGCGAGAGCGCCGCCATCAGGATCTTGCCGGTGAATACCATGCCCAGGAGTCCGGCGTTGATATCCCCGATCCTGCCCTTCGAGAGGTTCACGAGCAGGATCTTGCCCTGATCCATCACCTCTCTGAAATTGAACGCCGACTTCTGCTGGCCGATGATGGGCCGCATGTAATCGTTCGAAATGAAATTATTGAACTTGGACGTGATGTACGGCGTCATGTTCGCAAGCGACGCCTCGCCGCCCGCCTTGACCGCTTCTTTCTCCCAAAAATCGAGCACCACGGGATTTACGATACGGTTGAGCTTCCGCTTGCGGAACTCGGGGTCGGTGAACACCCGCGGCACTTCGATGAGCGTGGCGGGTTCGTTCGGCATATCTTCCATAAGGAGGAGGAGGGCGTTGCGCATGTACTGCTCGAACATCGGCCCCATGGTCTCCGGCGGGAACAGCTTGTTGAAGATCCCCTGCATCTCGTTCACGATGAACGTCTTTTCTTCCGGCCGGTCGAAGTTGTAGTCGAGCATATTGAGGCCGAGCGGCTTCTGAAGATCTGACGGGTCGAAATAAATGACGTCGCTCACCCGTTCTTCGGGAATATGCCCCAGTACCGATTCCACAAGCTCGCCGTGCGGATCTATCATCGCCACCCCCCTTCCCTTTTGAATATCCTCGATGATCATATTCCCCAAAAGCGTTGATTTCCCGGTGCCGGTCTGGCCGATCATGTAGAGATGCCTGCGGCGGTCGTCGTCTGTGATATGCACCGGCCGCACGTCGCCCCGGAACACGCTCTCCCCGATGAGCGTGCCGCGGTCAGGCAAATTCGCGGGCGCCGCGGCCTCTTTCGCTTTGAGCCATACGACGCGCGGGGTCTCCGTGGTCGTGATCGGGAAATGGTAGATGCTCGCGATCTCTTCGCTTGAGAGCACCATGGTCTCGCTCGGCTCGAACGTGCGGAACACGAACTCGCGCACGATCCTTTCCGTGCTGCGCGGTTTTACCGCCTTGAGTTCGTTGCGATCCGGACTCCCCAGCTGCGTGAACCCCGCCGCAAGGCCGTCTATGATGTCATTTGCCTGGAACGCGGACACCGCAGAAGCGAGCAAACGGACGTTCACTTCAAAAAGCGGCTTTGCCATCTTCGCCTGGAGGGCCTGGATGACCGCCTCGTCCACGACCTTTTCCTGCGCCCCTTTATGGTCGTCTTTGGGATTCAGGGCGGCCGCGACATCCGAGAAGCCGAACGGGAACTTATGCCCGAATATTTTTTCAGGCGATCCGCCCTTCCTCAAAGCCGCGATCACCCCGCGTATCTTTTTCTTCGCAGAGGACGGCGCGGGCCTCACCATGATCTGGAGCGCCGCGCCTTCGCCGACCGCATTCACGCGCGCAAACCCCCCCAAGATCGAGGCCAAGGGGTCTGCGTCAAGCTCGCGATACGTGCGAAGCGGGAGCGGAAAATCCTCTTTTTCCGAAAAATACGCCGCCGCGACCACGCCCTGCGTATGGAAAATATTATAGTCATCCGCGACCGATTCCACGGAAGCGCCGTTCCAAAGGCCCTGAACCTGTTTCGCCATCACCTCGCTCATATGCTTCGGCACGGCCACGTAAAAATGGATCTCTTCGCCTATGTGCGGCACGGCGACCTCGAATACGACCGGCGTCTTGAGCGCCGCCAAATTGCTCACCAGCTGTTCAAAACGATTGACCTCCGCCTTGATATCGGCGTCCGCGCCGCCAACCGGTGTCTCGCGCGGGATCTTGATAAGGAAAAGCGAGAGCGAGAGCGACGCGAAGAGCGCGCGCCTTCTTGCGCGCCGGATGATCACGTACGTCACGTACGCCCCGAGCGCAACGACCGCCCCGATCGCGATGCCGAAGAAGACCTGGCTCATTTAAGAATGCCTCGCCGCTTGAGTTCGGGATACAGGCGGCCCGCGAGCGCGTCGTGGAACGCATCAAGCACGAACGGGCTGGATTTTCTCGCTTCGGCGCTCGCCTTCTCTATCCCCGCGTGGAACGCCATATCCAGGAGATGTTCTATCTCAAGCTTCGCGCCCGCAGGAGCGGTTTGCGCGTACTGCGGGAGAGGGCCAGCGGCCTCTTCCTTCGGCGCGGAGCCCTTGTGCTGCGGCGGAGGCCCGGTCATGGACTTGAGCGATTGCTTTACAAGCTCTTCGCCCGAGAGCGATTGCGCTTCCGGACGCTCGCGATGCTTGCCGATCTCTTCGGTAAGACGCCCAATATCCGCCTCAAGCGCCTCGTGCTTTCCCTCTGATGCGAATTGTTCAGCCATCGGATTAAAATCGGTTATAATAATCAGGCATGGATAGGCGCAAATATTTTTGGTGGCTTCTCCTTGTCGTTATTATAGCAACTTTTCTCCGGCTCTATCAATTAGACGCTGCGCCGCCCGGCCTCTACCCGGACGAGGCCATGAACGGCAATAACGCCCTGGAGGCGCTGCGCACCGGAGAATGGAGGACGTACTATCCCGAAAACAACGGCCGCGAAGGCCTGTTCATCAATATCCAGGCGCTCTCTCTTTTGGCGTTCGGGAAGAACGAGCCGTGGGTGCTCCGGCTCCCGTCCGCTCTATTCGGAATCCTTACGGTGCTCGGCCTGTACTTCCTTGCCAAGGAACTTTGGAACGCGCGCGTCGGCCTCCTCGCGTCGTTTTTGCTCGCCACCAGTTTTTGGCACATCATTTTTTCCCGCATCGGCTTCCGCGCCATTATGGCGCCGCTTCTTGCGGTGTGGGGATTTTATTTTTTCCTCAAAGCGGTCAGGATGCGAGGCGCGCCTATTTCAATATTTTCCGCGCTCGCAGGCGGAGCAATATACGGCCTTGGATTTTATACCTATATCGCCTACCGCGTGACGCCGCTCCTCGTGCTTTTTATGCTCATGTACTTTTGGCGGGAATCCGGGGCGGGAATATGGCGAAAACAATTTCTACTTTCTACTCTCTACTTTCTACTTTCTGCGTTCTTGGTCGCGCTTCCCATCGGCCTCTACTACCTCTCGCACCCTGCCGACTTTTTTGGCCGCACCGCAGAACTCTCTATCTTCAGCTCGCAGACGCCGCTTAAGGACCTCGTCGGCAATACGCTCAAAACCGCGGGCATGTTCAACGTGGCGGGCGATTTTAACTGGCGGCACAACTTCGCAGGCCGTCCAGAACTGTTCTGGCCTGTCGGGATGCTATTCTTAATAGGAATCTTTGCAGGGTCGCGTACCATTTGGGGAAAATCTCGCCTGCGCGCGGCTCTGAGGCCGAGCGGGCATGGTTCGCCGCAAGGCGAGAGCGAGGCCGAAGCGCCAGCGAAAATCCGCGCTGGGGATTTGAGCGGTAATGCAGACGAGATTTTCCCCTTCTCTCTCGTATTCTTTTGGCTCATCCTTGCCGCGCTACCCGTTGTCGTCTCGAACGAAGGGCTCCCGCACGCTCTGCGTGCCATCCTCATGATACCGCCTGTGTTCATCCTTGCCGCAGTGGGCGGCGTCTCGCTCTACGACCGGCTCCGCCCCGCATTACCAAAAATTATTCTACTTCCTACTCTCTACTTACTACTCTCGTTCCTCGTCGCCCACGCCTACACTATGTATTTCATCCGCTGGGCAGGAAATCCGAAAACCGCGAATGCGTTTGCCGCGGATTACGTATGGCTCGGAGAAAACCTGAACCGCATGAGGCAGGATACGCCAAAATACGTCGTAGTCCCGGAAGGCGGAGTGCTCGTGCGCGGGATACCTATGCCCTCGCAAACCGTGATGTTCATCACAGACACCTTCGACCCGGAGGACCGAAAAGACAAAAACATTCACTACATCCTGCCAGCAGATGAAAACAAAATCCCGTCCGGAGCAATCAAGTTTCACCTGAAGTAGGCTCTAATTGAAGTAAGCTCGAAACGGCAGAGATCGCAAAAAAAACCGCTTATTAACAAACAGTGCGATCGCACCGTTTGTTAATATCCTCAGGGGGGCGCCGTCAAACCTTCACGATCTCCACTTCGGTAAACGGCTGGCGATGCCCCTTTTTCCTGCGATAACGCGTTTTCGAATGGTATTTGAAAATTATCTTTTTCTCGCCCCTGCCTTCGCGTACAGCTTTTGCTTCCACTTTTGCGCCCGGAACATACGGCGTGCCGATCTCTACCGCATCTCCGTCCGCCACCATGAGCACCTTGTCAAACACAAAACTCCCGCCTGCGGCGGCAGCGAGCTTCTCCACTTTTATCTTTTCTCCGGCGGAAACCCGATACTGCTTGCCGCCGGTTTCTATGACTGCAAATCTCGGCATAGTAGTTAGTAGCTAGTAAGTAGTAGTTAGTAGTTAGTTTGAATAAGGAGTATTTCCGGCGCCTCTCATTCCTAAATTCTAACTCCTAGCTCCTATTTTCTAATTGACGCTCACAATAACCGAAAAGCCGATGAAAAGCAAGATAGCGAACACGGCGGTCGCCGCCGCAATAAGCTTTCCCAAGAACCGATCCCTCTCCTCGAGCGCAAGGGCGATCCCGAAATTCACGAACACCACGACGAGCCCGAAGATCGCCGTGTTCAAAAGATCTCCCATGCCGCCGATCTGGTTGATGCCTTCGTAGTTATTGAAATGAATGATAAGCGGCTGGGTGGTCGCGCGGAGCGCGAAATACGCCCTGAACCACCCGCCCACAACGAGCAGGGCGCTCGCGCCGAACGCGATGCTCACCGCCTTAGACCGTTTGATCCTCTCCCACACGGCTCCGTCGCTATTTCTTTGCTCCCCGCAGGATCGACGCCGCCTTATCGGGATCAATGACATTGATGAGGACGCCGGTAGAAAGCTCAAAGCCGGCAGGAATGGATATTTTCGGAACGATCTCTATGTGCCAGTGGTAGTGGCGGTGCTGATTCTGATTCTTGATGGGCGCGGTGTGGATGAAAAAATTGAGGTCTGGGTCGTTCAAGTGCCGCTCGATGCGCCGTAGGCACGATGCAAGGAGCGTTACCACGGCGCGGAGGTCGGCGAGCGGCGTCGCCTCGAAATACGGCCGGTGCCGCTTCGGGTACACGCGGACTTCGAACGCCTCCCGCGACACAAATGGCGCGATCGCTATTGCGCCCGCATTCTCCTCGATGATGCGCGACCCTTCCTTGCGCTCATAGCCAAGGATGTCGCAGTGGACGCAGCGGCGGTGTTGCCTGAAATACTTATGCGACCCCTGCAAGGAATGCGCGACGTCCGGAGGAATTATGGGGAGCGTGAGTAGCTGGTAGTGAGGATGAAAAAGCGAGGCACCGGCGCTCGCCCCCCAGTTAAAGAACATAGACGTGTAATGCAGGCATGCATCGCGGCCGAGCGCCTGATAGCGCTTCTGGATGACCTCAAAGAGCCGGATCGCCTGCGCTGGCGTGAGGTGCGCAAGGTTTTTCCTGTGATCGCGGGTGAGGACGAGGTCGTGGTGCCCTACTCCCTGCGTCAAGCGGTA
>Ga0209542_10014535_pt1 | contig 13386 bp, 21 predicted proteins | sample RifCSPhighO2_01_FD_184028 | JGI IMG/M metagenome (GOLD analysis project Ga0209542, IMG submission 184028) | Soil microbial communities from Rifle, Colorado - Rifle CSP2_plank highO2_0.1 (SPAdes) (version 2) | ecosystem: Environmental > Terrestrial > Deep subsurface > Rock core/Sediment ... | reverse complement strand
TTATCGCAATAAAAAATGCTAAAAAAAGCAAAATATTCCGTTTCATAGAGTGTCACATATATAACTATTATAAGGTAGGGAAAACAAAAATACTCTATCAGCAAAAGCAACTTTTAAAACTTCAGCTTATAGCAGCAACAAAAACCATACTTCTTACATGCTTGACAAAGCCCATAGCAAGCAGTATACTTTACCTGACATTCAGTCCTGCTACTTGCCTACAATCGAGTTCGACTCGACCTGCTGCCATCTTTGTAAATAATGAAAAAATTAAGCGAAGCACACAAGGAATTTATTGATCACCTAAAGAGCAAGAAACGCGCTTCGGCTACTGTTCTTGCTTATGGTAAGGACATCGAACAATTAGTCGCTTTTCTTGAAGAGCTGCAAAAGGCTAACGTCCATGAAGTCAAGGCCGAAGACATTAAAAGCTTTTTGGCTAAACTCGAATCAACTGGATACACCCAAAAATCACTTTCCAGAAAGCTAAATTCAACCAAAACTTTCTTTCGCTTCCTTAAGATCCAAGAGTACATTACCGATGACCCGGCGGGTCTTGTTGACCACCCAAAGTTTGAAACTAAACCGCCAAGAATTCTTTCCCCTATAGAATATCGGGCCCTACGGGATGCTGCCCGCGACGACGTGCGAATTGCCGCGATCATCGAGGTTTTGCTGCAGACTGGCATCAGAATTGGCGAACTTGCTAATGTAAGAGTCGATGATGTCTTTTTCTCAGAAGAAACTAAAGAAGGGCATCTTTACGTAAGACCTCAAGAAAACAGAGCAGAACGTACGGTTCCCCTAAATAAGGCAGCCGAAACGGCCCTTAAAAGATATCTTGAGGTAAGGCCCAAGACTACCAATAAGACGCTGTTTATCACTAAAACCGGTAAACCGCTTTTGGTGCGAAATATCAGAACCGCTATCGACCGATATTATAAAAAAGCTGGTATTACCGGTGCCAAAGTCAATGACCTTCGTCATACCTGGGTTGCCCATCATTTATCCTCCGGTGCCTCACTCGTCTTAATTTCCAAAGTTGCCGGCCACAAGAGGCTTTCAACAACCGAGCGCTATCTGTCTCTAATCCAAACTCCCAAAGGCGAAGAAAAACTGAAACTCGAGCAATTATAAAAACCTCGATTGACAAACCCTGACTGACAAACCCCTACTAACTTTCTTAAACTGGAGTCGATGAGTGGAGAATCGTCAAAAGCAGACTCAACCTTAAGGGAAGTCGCACCCCATACAGAAACCCAAAGTCCTGAAGCACAAAGAGCAGAACTCGTGGAAAGGATCAATCAGCTCGACCAAAATTTGGCAGGGCGTGTCGTTACCAGATATCCCACCGAAAGCGGCGGCCAAGTACTTATTTTTAACGCAACGCCTACTTTAAATCTAGACAACCATCCTGAAATAATAAGTACTGGCGTGCATCCTGAAATGGGACCAATCATTGTAACCGCTGGGCAATTGGCTATAGAACTAAAAAGGCAGCAACCGCGTAGTATCAACGAGATGGGCAATCCAACAGGGGCCACCTGGGAACAGTTTATCCAGTCTTATGGAGAGGTACCAGCAGAGCATAGAGGCAAACGAGTAAAAAGCGTAGTTAGAACAATACAACCTCCTGAAGAGCAAGAAGTCTGGAATAGGGCTTTTAAGCATGCAGTAGAAGATGCACAAAGAACCAAGGAATTTGAGCAAGCTCAAGCGAAAGTATTACCCCAATCTCTTGAATTTGTCAGAAGTCTTTCTCCAAGCAATCCCTTGGAAAGCCAAAATTCCGTATCAGAACCTAACAGAACCAAAACTCCCGAAGGCCTTAGATCAGCGCCGCCTCCATCCGAATAAGCTCAATAATTTTATAAAGGAGATTCAAAACAATCGGGGTAAAAACAATAACAAAAATTATTTAAGTTGAGATATTTCTTCGTCTGCTAGCTCAGCCTGCCTAATAACCTTCCTTAAAGTACCAGTAGGAACCGGTCCATGATGAACTGCAACTTGAGTCCAACGGCCGTCAGGGTGAATCATTCTGATATGGCTTCCTTTACCTCTACCTTTTTGGAAACCAAGACTTTCTAAAAACTTGGTCAGTCTCTGAGGTCTTACGTTTCTGGGGAGTTTACTCATGCAGCGACAATTTTTGATCCAACAGGGGCTTTAACTTCGGTAGTTGCTACCATTGCATTAGGACTATCAACGGGAATTTCCTTACCTTCATCTTTAAGATAACCTAGCGCAAGTTCTATTCCGTCTTTAATGCTCTTTAAAACTTCATCTATAGAATCGCCATAGTCGGCAACACCTAGGGTTGGACAGTAGGCATTATAAACGGTCTTCTTGCCCATTTTTTCACTTTCAATTATTACTCTATAATTTAAGACTTTTTCTTGCATGATGTGTATTTTAAATCAATTTGGAAATCAGAACAACTCTACTTCTGCTCTTTCTTCCGCAAAAAACTCGCTCCAACATCCCAAAGCAAAATCAAAACCATTGGTGCAATTAGCGCCCGCGTTTACTCAGTTCTTCCCAAGTCCTTCGTCATGTGGACCAACGGTGAGGATATAAATCTCATCTTTTTCAACAACATATGTGAATCTATATTTTCTGTCAATTCGGCCTTCAAAATGACTTTCACCTGCCATTTTCCGAGTTCGTAAAGAAGAATGACGATAATTGGAAATGAGCAAAGCAAATTGCTTGTCGACTTTCTTTTTAATTTTTAATGGCAGTTTGCAATACGAATCTTCGGCCTGTTTTGTGAAATGGATCTTCACTCTTCCTATTTGAGAGAATCCATATATTCGGATAGCTCTTTTTTAGAACGAATTGTAGTATAACAACCTTTCTTGATATCATCCATTGCACGTTTGTCAGACCATTTCCACCAAGCATCGCTACCGTAAACCGGTTCTAAATCGTCGACCTTTCTTTTGACCTCTGCGAGGTCTTTCTGAATTTTGTTTAATATTGTCAGAATCTGGTTTTGTGTTTGCATAGACGCATTTTAAATCAACTTATAGACAAAAAACAAATTTAGGACTTCTTCCTCAAAAAACTCGCTCCGACATCCCAAAGTATAATTACTACCATCGGGGCAATCAGCGCGCGCCAAAACCAGGAAACATAAAACACTAAAACAACCCCTCCAATCCCCAAAAGTAAAAAGAAAAACTTAATCGCCAGATTCATTAATCTTGAAATTTTAATTTAGCTTTGATAGTATATCAGCCAAAGGATTCTCCAGACAATCGCCTGGAGGCCTTTTTTTTAGAAGAAAATGACAGTTGAAGATTTAACCGTCTATAACGGATTGTCAGAAAACTTCGCCATTTATTGGCGAAGATGAATGACAAACGGCTACATACTTCTCCGATTGGCGAGATAACTGTGTCGGTTTTCTGCAATCCGATGTAAACTTAGATAAAGACACTCCAGCTTATAAGCTGGAGAAGTTTATAATCGAAGGGTATGCAAGAAATACACATAACACTAGCCGCAGAAAAAATCTTCCAAATAGGGCCTATTCCCATTACCAACAGCATTTTAACAACCTGGCTTGTTACCTTATTATTAGTCGCCTTTGCCTATTTTGCCACTAGAAACATTTCCAAAATACCCAACAGGCTACAAAATGTTGCGGAATTTATGGTAGAAGCTTTAAACGATCTCGTCGCATCTGTAGCCGGCGAAAAAACAAAAATTTTCATGCCGATTATCGCAAGCTTTTTCTTCTTCATCTTATTCGGCAATTATTTCGGCCTCTTACCGGGAGTTGGTTCAATCGGATTCTATCAGCAACCAGCAACCAGCAACTCTTCGAGCCTGAGCGGTTCGACTGAGCTCACCGCCGAAGTCCTCAGAGCCGAAGGCCAGCAACCAGTTTTCGTACCGCTTTTTAGATCAATCAATTCAGATCTCAATACGACTGTCGCCCTAGCCCTTGTCTCTGTTATTGCTACGCATTATCTTTCAATTAGATATTTGGGTCTTGGTGGCTACATTGGCAAATTTTTTAGCCTAAACCCGATTTTTCTATTCGTCGGCTTAATGGAATTGGTTGGAGAATTTACCAAGGTTCTTTCACTTTCCTTTCGACTTTTTGGCAATATTTTCGCCGGCGAAGTCGTCTTAACAACAGCTACAACTAAAGTCTTTGCCTATTTAGTACCAATCCCATTTTATTTTCTGGAGTTACTTGTGGGGTTTGTTCAGGCTTTAATTTTCGCTATACTAACACTGGTCTTTATGGTAATTTTAACAAGCAAACAAGAACACTAAAGAAAGGACGGTGAAAATTACTTGGAGATAGTCTTGGCCAAAGGTGCAGTCATTGCTGTCGGGGGAATGCTACCTGCACTAGCAATCGGTCTTATCGGCTTTAAAGCTATGGAAGCTATGGGCCGAAACCCGGAAGCCTCCGGAAAAATCTTGCCGGCAATGCTTATTGGTATGGCCTTTGCTGAAGCAATCGCCATTTACGCATTAATTTTGGCATTTACAGGATAAATTAGGCTATTAGGCGGTAGGCCATTAGGTCAGTAGGGTAAAAACCCAATAGTCAAATAGCCTAAAAAAAAATTGCTATGCAAATTTTTGAATCTTTCGGCATTCAACCGACCTTGCTTTTAGCACAAATCGTCAACTTTTTAATAATCCTTTTTTTGCTGCAAAAGTTTTTCTACAAACCAATCTTCAAAATGTTCGAGGATCGCAAAAAAAGAATTGAAGAGAGTCTTAAAAGTGCCGATTTAATCGAGGAAAAACTTAAAAAGACCGAAGAAAAATCAGCACTTATTTTGCAAGACGCCCAAAAAAACGCCCAAGATTTAATTGAATCGGCTAAAAAAGAAGCTGAAAGAATTACCGAAAAAGCTATTGGTGATAGTCGAAAAATAATCGAGGAAGGGTTAACACAAGCTCAAGTTCAAATTGAGAACCAGCGCCAACGAATGCAAAAACAATTAGAAAAAGAAACTCTAACCTTGGTGATTGAAGTAGTCAAAAAAGTCTTAGGCAGAACACTTAAAACAAAGGAGAAGCACCAGTTAACCAAAAACTCTCTTTTGCAAATAACCAAAGAAATTTCATGAAAAACCGCAGAAAAATTGCCAAAATTGCCAAGCTACTATTTAAAAACAGCTTGACCAGCGGAGAAATTGATATTAAAAAAGCTGGTTCCATCTTAAAAAGCCTAACAAAAAAACCAGTTCCTGATACGATTAAGGTTTTGAAAATTTACAAAAGATTGATTGAAATTGCTCTAAGTTGGGAAGATATTTTAATAGAAACAGCCGATCGGCTAGCCTTAGATAAAAAGTTGCAAAGTCAATTACTCTTAAAAACTGGTGCCCAAAAAATCAAATATAGGCTCAACCCAAAAATAATTACGGGTGCCAAAATCACTCATGGCGATTGGGTCTACGACGCAAGTTTGGATGCCAAACTTAAACAATTAACAATGAATGAGCGTTAAGAGTTTAAGGGTAACGAAGCCCGTATCGTCAAAAGGTTACGTTAAACGTCACCGCTAAACGAAACTAGCATCGTAACCGTAACCACTTAACGTTACCGTAGCTAATATAGACAAATATGGGAATTCTTGAGGAAATTGAAAAACAAATAGACAAAGCCAAACTTACTACAACAGCTAAAAATGTAGGTAAAGTAGCCGAGATCGGCGATGGTGTCGCCAGAGTTAGTGGCCTTTCCGATGTCGGAGCATCCGAACTTGTTCAGTTCCACCCCTCCGGGCCAGAGGCCCTCCGGGCCGGCGGCCACAATGTCACCGGCCTTGCCCTAAATCTGGAAGAAGACTCAGTTGGCATTATTGTTTTCGGCGACTGGACAAAGCTCAAAGAAGGTGACACTTGCCAGACTACGGGGAAAATTCTTGAAATTCCGGTTGGTGATGATCTTGTTGGCAGGGTCATTGATCCTTTAGGTAAACCTCTTGACGGTAAAGGTAAAATCGTAACCAAAAAATTTTATCCAGCGGAAAAAATCGCTCCTGGTGTAATCTACCGCCGGCCGGTAAATACCCCACTTCAAACCGGACTGAAGGCAATCGATTCGATGATCCCAATTGGCAGAGGCCAAAGAGAATTGATTATCGGTGATAGAGGTTTAGGTAAAACTGCCATTTGTCTCGACACCATTATCAACCAAAAAGACCAAAAAGCAATCTGTATCTATGTTGCCATCGGCCAAAAAACTTCCAAGATTGCCCAAGTAGTCGCCACTTTAGAAAAACACAAGGCTTTAAATCACACCATAGTTGTAGCTGCTTCCGCATCAGATTCAGCCACTTTGCAGTACATTGCTCCTTATGCCGGCTGTGCTATTGGCGAATACTTCATGGATCAAGGGAAAGACGCCCTTGTTGTCTACGATGATCTTTCCAAACATGCCTGGGCCTACAGACAAATTTCCCTACTTCTGAAACGACCATCTGGTCGCGAAGCATATCCTGGCGACATCTTTTACCTTCACTCACGGCTTCTTGAACGAGCTGCCAGAATGGACGAAAAATACGGCGGTGGTTCGCTAACCGCTCTGCCGGTCATCGAAACTCAAGCAGGAGATGTTTCTGCATACATTCCAACCAACGTCATTTCCATAACCGACGGTCAAATCTACTTAGAAAGTGAACTTTTCAATGCCGGCATCAGACCCGCTGTCAATCCTGGTCTTTCCGTTTCTCGTGTCGGGGGCGCGGCTCAAACTAAGATGATGAAGCAAGTGGCCGGCTCACTTCGTCTTGATCTTGCCCAATACAGGGAGCTGGCAACTTTTGCCCAATTCGGATCGGATCTTGATGAAGCAACTTTAAAACGCTTAGAACGCGGCAAAAGAATAGTCGAGGTCTTAAAACAACCTCAATTTAAGCCTTTGGATGTCACTTCACAAGTTGCTCTTCTCTGGGCGGTAAATAATGGTTATCTGGACGACACCAAAATTGAAGACATTGCAAATGTGGAAGAAAAGATTCTGACGCTTCTTGCTACCAACAAAAAACTTAAAGACCACTTGGATAAAAATAAAGAAATTGACGAGTTTGCTAAACGAGAACTGGAAAAAATGCTCGGCTCAATAGGCGGTCAGATTATAGGACCACCGGACGTTCAGGGAGAGGAAGTACGAAAGGTACGAAAAGTACGAGCGACGAAATCAAAAATTAAAAATAAAAAATCAAAATGATATACCAGAAAATTGCTAAGCCGACCGAAAATTTTGATCTTTGATATTTAATATTTAAATTTACTACCGTGGCTCAAATCAGAGAGATTAAAAAGAGAATACGCTCAATCGAAAATACTAAAAAAGTCACCCATGCGATGGAGCTGGTGGCTGCTGCGAAAATGCGAAAAGCTCAAACTTCTGCACTTTCCGGAAGGCCTTATTCAACCTCTTTAAATCAGATAATCGAAGAAGTTCGCCGAAAAACCGACGAGACAACCCATGCACTTCTTAAGAAAAAACAGGCACAGAAGCAAATTATCATTTTAGTGACTTCCGATCGTGGTCTTACCGGTGGCTTAAACATCAATCTATTTAAAGAACTCTTCCACCTCCGAGGTGAAAAACCTTCACACCTCGGAGGTGTCAATAGAATATCAGACACCCAATTTATTACGGTTGGCAAAAAAGCAACTAACTTTGTTGCAAAAAGTGGCGCTCAGATGATCGCTAGTTTTGAATCAGAGGAAAAATCACCGCTGGATCTTGCCAGAACTTTATCAAAAATGGTTACGGAATTGTTCATTAAATCTCAAACTCATAAAGTCAGCATCCTCTATCCTCACTTCGAATCAACTGTTACCCAAGTTCCCCGCTGGGTTCAAATCTTGCCGATTGAGTTTGAAGATCAACAACCTACCGACCTACCGACCTACTATCCTACCGACCTGTTATTCGAGCCAAACGTCAGAAAAATTTTAGACGGTATTTTACCTCATCATGTTCTGACACAGATATATCAAATACTTCTTGAAGCCAAAGCCTCAGAACATTCGGCCCGCATGGTCGCTATGAAAAATGCCACCGATAGCGCCGGCGATTTAATTGAAGATCTGACCTTAACTTACAATCAGGCAAGACAAGAAGCAATTACTAATGAACTATTAGACATTGTAACGGCACAGAAAGCATTTCAGTAGGTTGCTGGATAACTAGGATACTTGGTTGCTAGGAAAATGGGAGAATTTACAAAATTACATGTCTGGCAAAAAGCACATAAATTGACAATAAAAATTTATATGTTAACTAATAAACTACCTAAATCTGAACAGTTTGGACTGATTAGTCAATTAAGACGTGCCGCTGTATCCGTGGAATCCAACATTGCTGAAGGTGAGGACAGATACACAATCGCAGATAAAAATAATTTCTTCATTAATTCTCGTGCATCGTGCTCGGAGGTTAGAACACAATTATTAATTGTCTCTGATCTGCACAAACATCTATCAAGCGAATCACGAAAACTTGAGGAAGAATATCAAATTCTAGCAAAACAAATAAATAGTTTGATTAGCTACAGGAGGTTGAAAAATGCCTAGAAACCCAGCTACCAAGAAACCTAGTAACCTTGGTCATATCGTTCAGATCATCGGCCCAGTTGTCGATGTCGAATTTGCTCATGGTAAATTACCCAATATTTACGATGCCCTTGAAATCAAAATGCCCAGTAACCCAGCAACCAAGAAACCTAGTAATCTAATCTTGGAGGTCCAACAGCACTTAGGTGATAACGTTGTCCGCTCAGTTGCCCTTGATTCAACAGATGGCATCAAACGTGGCATGCTTGTCGTAAGCACCGGCGCACCTATTTCTGTTCCGGTCGGCACTGAAACTTTAGGCAGAATCTTTAATGTTGTCGGCCAACCCATCGACGGTAAAGGCGAAGTTCGCACTAAAAAATATTATCCAATTCACCGCGAGTCACCAACCTTAGTTGAGCAAGAAACAAAGCTGGAAATTCTGGAAACAGGTATCAAAATTATCGATCTTATCGCCCCATTCTTAAAAGGAGGTAAAATTGGTGTCTTTGGTGGAGCCGGTGTTGGCAAAACCGTCATTATTCAGGAGTTAATTAATAATATTGCCAAAGAACATGGAGGCTACTCGGTTTTTGCCGGCGTTGGCGAAAGATCCCGCGAAGGAAACGACCTTTATCGTGAAATGAAACAAGCAGGGGTTTTGGATAAACTAGCAATGGTTTTTGGCCAGATGAACGAACCCCCCGGAGCCCGCCTAAGGGTTGGTCTTTCCGCACTTTCAATAGCCGAATATTTCCGGGACGAAAAACATCAAGACGTCCTTCTTTTTATCGACAATATCTTTAGATTTGCGCAAGCCGGCTCTGAAGTTTCGGCACTTTTGGGAAGAACCCCTTCTGCTGTCGGTTACCAGCCGACACTGGCCTCCGAAATGGGAGAACTGCAAGAAAGAATTACTTCGACTAAAAAAGGCTCCATTACATCTTTGCAGGCAATTTATGTACCGGCAGATGATTATACTGATCCGGCACCGGTGGCAACCTTCGCCCATCTGGATTCAACCATTTCGCTTGAAAGATCAATCGCCGAACAAGGAATCTACCCTGCCGTTGATCCCCTTTCTTCAACCTCCCGCGCACTGGATCCGCAAATTGTCGGCCAAAAGCATTATGATGTAGCAAGGGGAGTCCAAAAAGTGCTGCAGCGCTACCGCGAACTTTCCGATATAATCGCCATTTTAGGGGTTGAAGAACTTTCGGACGAGGACAAAATTACTGTTACCAGAGCTCGCAAAATTTCAAAATTCCTTTCCCAACCTATGTTTGTTGCCGAAGCCTTTACAGGAAGATCCGGCCAATACGTGCCTATCACCAAAACCGTTGATTCCTTCGAAAAAATCCTCGCTGGCAACTACGATTCCGTCGACGAACAAGAATTTTACATGAAAGGAGACATTACAGATATCAAGAAGTAGTTCCATGTTAACATTTACCGCAAGTCTAGTCTTACTTATAGCTGCAGATCTAGTGGCTCTACTTGTACTTTATCTAATTGGCAGAGTACTGTGTAAAGTCTTCAAGCTAAACAACGTTCACCTATTGAGTGCCATTTTTAGCATTACTATTTTTATAATGATGGCTATGTTGACGTTTGCATTAGTTTTCAGCCTCACACCAGGAAATTCGATCACATTGGTGCATTTGTTTTTTGCCTTTGGCTGGCCAATCCTTCTTCCAGCTTTGTTAACTGGAAATTTCTACAATTGACCTTATGACATATTCATCAAAAAATCTACCCGTCACAAATTTTTTCCTTAGGAAATTCTCGACCCGCTTCGCTCGCGAAGCGAGGCGAGCAAGGTCGAATAATATTTATACTGAGCCTTGTCGAAGTATTGTTCGAGTGAAGTCGAGAACTTCCATAATTTTGAATTTTGATTTTTAAATTTTGAATTATCATCATGATCCATCTACAAATCATTACCCCCGAAAAAGTCGTTTTTGACGACGAAGTCGATCAGTTAACTTTGCCGACCTCTACCGGTCAAATTACGATCTTGCCCCATCATGTCGGGCTTATCACCAACATTGAACCCGGCGAATTAGTTTACAAAAAGCACCAAAAAGAAACACACCTAGCCGCAGGTTACGGCTTTGCGCAGGTCGGACCTGCAGACGTCAAGGTCTTAATTGATTTAGCCGCTGTCCCCGAAGAAATTGAAGAAAAAGCCATTGAAGAAGCTAAAAAACAGGCGGAAGTTGCTCTTGCGCAAAAACACTTACTTTCCGAAGAAGAATATGCAACAGCTGCCGCCAATCTTCAAAAATCTCTCGCGCAACTCAAAATTAAGCGTAGGCATAGAAAATTCTAAAGCGCAGTCATTCCTAAGACCAGCTTTAGCGAATCTTCTACTTCCAAAAGCTTATCTTGAGACAGATTACCGATTCTTTCAATTAGTCTGCTTTTGTCAATTGAACGTATCTGGGTGGTCAAAACTACTGACTCTTTGTCAAGACCCACAGCTTTGGGAACAATAACCTGATCTGAACCAATAAATTTAGGGACTATAGAACTTAGAGGCGCCATAATTACAGTTGGGAAATTTTTATTTATCACATCGTTTGAGATGACAAGTACAGGACGTTTTTTGTGGATCTCTCGGCCGAAAGCAGGATTTAAATCAGCGATGTAAATTTCCCCACGCTTAGGGTATGTTTGCAAGTTCTTCGGCATCAACGTATTTGAAATCTTCTTGGATTTCCTTAATCAGTTTTTCTTGAGCCTTAAGACTGGCAATAAGTTCTTTTTTGAGATTTCTTTTACGCCTGAGCTTTTCTTCCAAAGCCTCTGCTATAAATTTACTGCGTGACCGCTCCGGGATATTTCTTCTAAGATCTCGTGCAAGATCGGCAGGCAATGAGATGTTTATCCTTTGTGTTTGCATTACACACTAATTATACACAACACCGATTCGTTGTCAATTAAGTTTTTTGCCGATATACTTAATTTAATGAAATACATATCAATTGTACTTTGTGGCCCGGTCGCATCCGGAACATCTACAGCCGCAAAAGCTCTTGCTGCAAAACTCAATCTCGAATATCATTCTGTCGGCGAATTTTTCCGAGATTATATGAAGAAGCACAATATTCCTCTGCCTGCAAAAGAAAAAGTCCCGGACGACGTTGAACGCGAAGTTGACGGAAAACTTACCCAGCTTCTTGCAGCCAAAAAAGCAGTAATCATCGACGGCCTTTATCAAGCCTATTTTGCGCGCCATATGCCCCATGTTTTAAAAGTTTTACTGACTGCTGATGAAAATGTCAGGATTAAACGCGCACTTGAGCGCACCCACACCCATAAAGAAACAGCCGGGGATGTAAAAAAACGAGATCTAGCCCATGATGCCAAATTCCGCAAACTTTACGCCAATGAAAACTTCCTAGACCCCAAATTCTTTGATCTAATAATCGACACAACTAACACTCAACAAGAAAAAGTATCAGAAAAAATTTCGGAGAAATTTTTATCCTCCCGCTCTACTGGATAGTCCAAACTTGGCATTCAAAGATTTAATAAAGTGGTGTTTATCAAAGTAGACAAACTTAATTCTGTTCCGGCCTTGCCGAATGACTACTTTATCATCCTCCTTTAATTTAGTATGCTCTTGCCCGTCTAAAACCAAAGAAACATCGTCTCCTTTTATTAACCTTACTTCTATCTCATCACTTGGCGGAAAAACTGCCGATGGAATTGGCAAGCCTATTGGGTTAATTGGCGTCAAAAGCAAACAGTCCAAATCCGGATCAACAATCGGCCCCCCGGAAGAAAGCGAATATGCAGTCGATCCGGTTTGGGTTGAAACAATCACCCCATCGCCGAGAACTCGCAAAAGTTTTGCCTCGCCAACTTTAATTTCCAAATCAACAACTCTGTAAAGCCCCTTGATAACCACCTCATTGATCGCCCGATAAACTTCTCTGCGCCCCACGATTTCCGCATCAGCCGATATCCTTTCCGATACGAAATAGGCACCCGCAATAAGCTTTTTCAAAGATTCTTTCCAATCGGCTGCTTCTGCTGCCGTCAAAAATCCCAAATTGCCAGTATTAATGCCGACAAGTGGAATGTCTAGATTGGCAAACTCGCAGGCTTTATGAATCAGCGTCCCATCTCCACCAATGGTAATTATTACATCGGCTTCTTTTAAATTCTCTTCACCCAAAACTTTGTGACCCTTTTTTGCCAAGTAACTTTTAGCCTCCTCGGCAATTTTGTGAGCTTTTTTGTTGCCTAGCTTATACACAACTCCAAATTTCATACGTGTATTTTAGCACGCCCAATTGCAAAAGCTTCAAAGCAGGATATACAATCAAGATAGCCATTGTATGTCAAGAGAAGTCGTGGGAGACATTTTGATCTTTGGACTAGACTCAATGGGTCACCTCATCGTCTACGAAGAAAACCCCACCAAAATTGAAGACATTAGAAGATCCCCACGCACCCAACTTCCTTACGAGCCTAAGACTCTAGGAGGTAGAACAACCATTCACACGTTATGTGCGCCAGAAGAAAGATCTCAGAGTCCAATTAAAGAATTATCAAGACCAGAAAACCTCATTTAATCTCCTTAAATCTCTCAAGCAATGTGTGGACCCGGAAGGATTCGAACCCTGCGACTTCGCTCAGGGTAGGCCATCGAACCTTCGTCTTATATTCGCAAGAATACATCTTGCTCATGTATCTTACTGTGGGCCCACCTGGACTCGAACCAGGAACCCCGACCTTATATCAGCACTTCGTCTGATATATTAGAACAAAATGGTGGGCGCACTTGGATTCGAACCAAGGACCCTCACCTTATAAGAGTGATGCT
>Ga0209542_10014534_pt1 | contig 13388 bp, 11 predicted proteins | sample RifCSPhighO2_01_FD_184028 | JGI IMG/M metagenome (GOLD analysis project Ga0209542, IMG submission 184028) | Soil microbial communities from Rifle, Colorado - Rifle CSP2_plank highO2_0.1 (SPAdes) (version 2) | ecosystem: Environmental > Terrestrial > Deep subsurface > Rock core/Sediment ... | reverse complement strand
TCGTATGAAAGTAGAGCCGTCGAAGCGGCTGTCGTCACTGCCGCCGTATGCGTTTGCGGAAATAGCAAAAAAGGTTGACGAGCTCCGCGCACTCGGCGTGAAGCCGATAGATTTCGGCGTCGGCGACCCTTCGGAGCCGACACCCGATTTCGTCATCGACCGGCTCACGGAATCCGGCAAAGAACACGCGAAAAGCGGTTACCCGAGTTATGTCGGAAGCGATGCGTACCGCGCCGCGTCGGCCCGCTACATGCACCGCAGGTTCGGCGTGACACTCGACCCAGCACGTGAACTGTGTGCGACCATCGGTTCCAAAGAGGCCGTTTTCAATTTTCCGGAAGGATTCATAGATCCGGGCGACATCGTCATATGTCCTTCCCCCGGTTACCCGCCTATGAAGACGGGCACGCTCTTTGCCGAAGGCGTACCGTACTTCGTCCCCCTGCTTGCAGAAAAGGGATTCCTCCTCGACTACGCCTCAATTCCCGAAGAAATCGCCCGCCGCGCCAAAGTACTTTGGATCAATTATCCGAACTCGCCGACGGGCGCCGTCGCCTCGCGCGAATACTACAAAGGCCTTATCGCATGGGCGCACAACCACGACATCATCATCGCGGCGGATGAGGGGTGTTATATCGACATCTATTTCGACGAAAAGCCTTCATCCATCCTTGAAGTGGACCGTGAGGGCATCATCGCGTTTTACTCTCTCTCCAAACGCAACAACATGACAGGATACCGCGTCGGCTTCGTATGCGGCGATGAACAGCTCGTGCTGATATTCAAACGGCTGAAAACCAACATTGATTCCGGCGTGCCCAACATCATTCAGGATGCGGCAATCGCGGCACTCGACGACGACGCGCACGTCGAGAGTATGCGGCAGCTCTATCGCAAGAAGCGCGATATCCTTCTGCCCGCACTCCGTGCCGCAGGGCTTGAACCGCCGGTCGCCGGCGCAACATTCTATGTGTGGCAAAAAGTGCCGGGCAGTGACGTTGATTTCGCAAAAAAATTGCTCGACCCGTCCTTGGGCATTGTCGTGACACCGGGCAGTTTGATATCGGATACGTGTGAAGGCGGAATCAATCCGGGATACGGGTACGTGCGCTTCGCGCTGATGCCGACGCTTGACGAGATACAAGAAGCCGCAAAAAAGTTGGCCGCTCTCACGCTCAAGTAAAGAGGAGACTCAACTATGTGCTTCGGGACGCGTAGCGTAGAATACCAGCTATGAAACGGTTGCCGTTCGTGAAAGCGGAGATTGAAAAGCTATCAGGCGAACATCCGACGCCCTTTTATATCTACGACGAGGAAGGCATTCGCGAAACCGCCCGCAGGCTTCTTGCGGCTTTTTCATGGAGCGAGGGATTCAAGGAATATTTCGCCGTAAAAGCACTCCCCAATCCGCGCATTCTTTCCATACTCAAAGATGAGGCGTGCGGCGCCGACTGCTCATCTCTCCCCGAACTTCTCCTTGCGGAGCGCGTCCAACTTCAGGGACACGAAGTCATGTTTACCAGCAACGACACTCCCATCGGGGAATTCGCAAAGGCCAAAGAGATGGGAGCGCTCATCAATCTCGACGCCATCGAACACCTTGCATACATTGAGCGTCACATCGGCCTGCCCGAATTTATTTCGTTCCGGTACAACCCGGGCCCTCTGCGCGACGGCAACGTCATCATCGGAAAACCCGAAGAGGCTAAATTCGGCGTTACCGAAGCGCAGTTGTTGGAAGGATACCGGAGCGCGAAAGAAAAAGGTGTCCGTCGCTTCGGCCTCCATACGATGGTCGCCTCCAACGAGCGCGACGCCGCATACTTCGTAGAAACGGCGCGGATGCTCTTGCGACTGGTCCGTACGATTCGCGAAAAGCTCGGTATAGAGATAGAGCTGATGAACCTCGGCGGAGGCCTCGGCATTCCCTACCGCCCGTCGGACGCGGAAGTCGACCTCGTCGCTATAGCGGGCGGCATACAGGAACTCGTCGCAGAGGAATGCGTCCCGCACCTTCGGCTCGCGATGGAGTGCGGCCGCTACATTACGGGGCCACACGGCTACCTCGTATCGCGCGTGCGACACCTCAAAGAGACCTACCGCAAATACGCGGGGCTCGATGCAACCATGGCAAATCTAATGCGTCCCGGCATGTACGGCGCATACCATCACATCACGGCGCTTGGTAAGGAGGACGCTCCGCCCTCCGATGTGTACGACGTCGTGGGCTCGCTCTGCGAAAATAACGACAAATTCGCGCTACAGCGAGAGCTCCCCCACCTTGAGCCGAACGACCTGCTCGTCATCCACGACGCCGGCGCACACGGACATGCGATGGGCTTCAATTACAACGGCAAGCTTCGCAGTGCGGAATTCCTCCTGCGCCCCGACCGCTCGTTTGAAATGATACGTCGCGCGGAAACCGTCGCCGACTATTTCGCGACTCTGGACGTGTAGGCGCGTGCCGTTGCTCAACCGCTTTGCGCGGGAAATTCGACGACGAACCGCGAGCCTTTGCCCGCGCCTTCCGACTCCGCCCAAATCTTTCCGCCATGGGCTTCGACGACGCTCTTCGCGATGAAGAGTCCGTAGCCTGTGGAATGTGTGTTGACCTTGAGCGAATCCTTGCCCATGCCGCCTTCGGTAAAGAGATTTGCCATATCCTCCGGCGTGATGCCCACGCCGCTGTCTTTGACCGCGAAGCGAATCTTTCCGTCCGTACGCAGCAGCTCCACCCGCACACTGCCCGAGGGCGTGTACTTGACGGCGTTGTCTACCAGATTGCGTATCACGTGCGCACGGATTTTTTCTTCATCGCCCTGCATCAGGTAATTCCCTTCCCACGCGATGCCTGTGTCTATGGTGAGACCTTTTTCTTCCGCCACGCCTGCGAGGTCGTGTAAGACTTGCATCACTGCAACCTGAAAATCAAACGAGTCTTTTTTGAACGACATGGTGCCCTTCTTGAGGTCGGATGCGCTCAGGATATCCATCACCGTCGCCACCCCTTTGCGCATTTCGACGAGCGCGCCGGCCGAGAGCGTCTTCACCGCCGCAGGAATGTTGCCGTAGTCGCCGTTCGCAATTTCCGCAAACGCTCCCTCCCCCTTCGTGAGATACCCCTTCACCTCATGACTGATGAAATGCAGCAGCCCCTCTTGCTGTCGATTCACAATCTCTAATTCCTTTTCCTGCTTTTCGATGAGCTCGCGTTGCTCGACCAGACTGAGGGTGTCGCGCACTATTTTAATCGAGCCAAGCAGTACGATGACAAAGGCTGTTACGTTGATGACGATACCGCTGATATCCTTTGAATAGAGAATGTTCACGAATGTAAAAACAGTCACCATAAAGCCGAGAAATGCGGTCGTCGCAACCTTCAGATTGAGCAAGTGATGCCGGTAAATGGCATAGGAGGTCAGCGCGATGAACGGCAAGATGAAAAGTGCGGCGAGCGGAATGAAAGACAATTGGTTGAATACGTTCGGTAAAATAACGTTGAATACCAGAAGCAAGCATGCGGTGAGCGTCATACCGGCAAGAACGGAAAGATGTTGCGGGCGCGCCACGCCGCGTGCGTGGTACGTCTTTATCGAAAGGGTGACAAGCGCGGAAATAAGGAGCCCAAACGCAACGAGCATAAAAAGTAGCATGCCCGGAGCCGGAGTCGCGCGGGTCACCTGCCCTGCCGGTGCCAAGACAGCAACGGATGAGAAGACGAAGGGGGTGAGCGTGAGGACGGCGGTTACCCACACAAGCGGCTTCAGGTACACCCTGAACCATCGCGGGAATGAAATACGTTCCGCGGGGAACACGTACGCGAGAGAAAAAAACGCATACGCGTGAAAGACCGAAACAAAAAGGTGCAACCGTAAAGCCCAGAGGGTCGCGAATACCGTCGAAAAACGGTACTCGAGATAGTTTGAGATTCCCCATACCGCGGTAAGGAGGGCAAAAAATAAAAAAGCGCGGTTCGTAGCGCTGCGTGGCGCGTTTGAATAAATGAGTACGCCCAAAAGCACAATGCCCGTTATCGATACGATGACAGAGAGGAGGTCAAAATTTACGTGCACGAGGTCTTGAATCGACATAGTTATGAAAGTGCTACAGACAGAGGAAATCTGGACGAACGTGCGGTCGGCGGTCCTTCGGCTTTGCCGATGCGTACCATAGCAAGCGGCCGGTGCCCGTTCTTAAGAATGTGTTCGATCTTCTCAGCGCCCGAACGGATTACCCGCTCCTGTGCGATGGAGAAAGGCGATGACTCGCCCGAAGCGACAAGTAGGTTGAAAAAAAGAATACCGGTGAGAGGTTGGAGAGAAAGTCCCTGCGCCGTGGCCGAAAGCCATATCCGCTCCAGCATCCTGCCGGCGAGAACATAATCGAGAGGCCCCGTTCCTTCCGAGCCGATTATGGCTATCGCGGACGCGCTTGCATTCGACCGTCCATTTTCTTTTCCGATCAGCTTGTGTATGCCGAGCGTCGTGAGAATCTTGGCGGTTTTCCAGTTTCGCAGAAGTCTGAAGACGACGCGTGCGGGAGGCGCGAGATCCAACGTGTCGATGAAAAATCCTACAGTTTCGCGGTCGTCGTCCTCCTTGGTCCAGTTGATGTGGTCGAAAAAGAAATCGTGTACGGCTCTGTTCGTAAGCATAACTTCTTCGTTCATAGCGCCGACCCGACCGAGAATCTCTACGTGTTCGCGATCCCCCACGAGACGCACCGACGGTCCGACGACTGCTGAAGCGGCGCGGAGGATAGCGTCACGCTGCGGGAGAGATAACGGTTCGCGGGAATACGGTCTGCGGTTAGTAACCCGCTCCATAATAGCGCCGGCCAATGTGTCGCCTTGTGAGCCTTTCGAGAGCTCGACGGATGCCACGTGGATCGGGTTCTCGGTGAGTTTGAATTCGACATTTGCATGGTAGCCCTCCTGCCCCGCCGCGAGCACCAGATTCTCAAGCGCTGCCCCGCATGCCATGAGCGACCCGCGCTGGCCCCAATTGTAGGCCGATTTGTCGCGCTCGGGCCGGAGATATACATCAACGGTGTCGCCCGAAACTACGAATCGCCACGGCTGGCAGTTCTCGCCGGAGGGGGCGCTATTCGCTGCCGTGAGAATCCTTTCAATGTGCGGGGCCATAGCGTATTACAATCCGAATACCGATTGAAAGGCGTTCGCGGCCTTTGCGCGTTTAGCCGTTTCTTCCGCGCCGGCAAACCCAGGTATGAATTTTTCATCGAGCGATACGAGGGCCCTGTTGTCTTCAAGCGGTTGCCCGTTCACGATCTTACGGATGCAGTACGCAACCGATGCGCCGGCAAGAAGGGCCGCGCCGCCGAGCTGCGGCCACGACACGATGGTCTTGCCCATCTCGAGAAGTGACTCCTGCATTCGTGCGGTGACGTTTTCCGGCCCGATGTGCTTCGTGATTGCCTTGCCAATACCGAATTTATCGAGCGACTTCAGCTCTTCATACGAAACATCTCCCAATCTGCCGTGGAAAAACGGAGTGTCGGGATTCAGGTCGTACCGCTCCACGTCCACGACGGCATTGTCGCCGTTGTCCGCGGCCATGACAACCGCTATCTTGCGTTTTCGTGCCTCCTCGCGTATCAGGTACTTTACGGAAAGATTATCGAGTTCATCCACCACGACGTCGAGTCCTTCAAAAAAACTGCCGATGTTTTCCTTTTGCAATCCGCCTTCGAATATATCCAGTACCGCATACGGATTCAGTTCGTAGATGCGACGTGCCGCCACGCGCACCTTCAACTCTCCGAGGTCTCCCGCGCCCGCGAGCACGCGGTTGGTGTTGGAAAGCGCCAATCGGTCCATATCCGCGAGGCGCATATGTTTGCCGCCGCCCTGCAACGCGAGCGCGAGCGCGACGTTCGAGCCGACGGAAAGTCCCGCGATACCGATAGTGGCGTTGTAGAAACGTTCCTGCTCTTTTTCCGTGATGAGATTCCTGTTGCGCGCGGTACGCACACGCCGGAAATCCTGTTCGGAAAGAATGTGAGAAATAAGAGAACGCCACGGGAAGTACACCCAGCGGCCATGTCGCGGTATATCGCCGAGGCCGGTGTAATATGCGCGAAATTCCGCCTCAAATCCCGGCGCGTACACCTTGTCGGGGTGCATAATCGCGTAGAGTTCGCGTTGTTGTTCTTCGTAATCGTCCGAAACGTGCCGTATTGATCCGCTCCCCGACAATTCCGCGAGCGCACCGGTATCTCCGGGAACTGAGGGGTCGAGAACGAGCGGAGCGACGAAAGTACCCCCGTCAATCGTGCCCGCGAGCTGGTCCCAGTCGGCACCCATATCTTCCCAGTATACCGCGTATCAAGACTTCTTGACCCACTTGTGCTTTCCGCCGTGTGCAAAGTGTTCGTGGTGATTGTGTGCCCAGAATACGACGCGCGGCCTGACACGGTCGCCGAGAGCACCGACGTTATTCTTGTGCTCAGCACTCTTCTCCATGAGACTTTCCACAATGGCTTCGGCGACGGTATGTTGAAGTTCCGGTGTCGGCTTCACATTTTCCTTGAGCTCAACATTAACCTCAAGGTATTCGTCCTGCTTCGCGTCTGTCTTGGTGAACATGGTGAATTTTGTCGTCACGTACCGCTCGAGCTCGCGTCGCATGAGCCCGTGTTTGACGTGCTCGGGGAAAATAATTGCTCCGTAGAGTTTGGTGGAAAGATCTGCGCGTTCGTATATGTACACGAACGGGAGCTCCGCTACGGTGTCGCTGATGCCGGCGGTGCGGATCTCGTTCTTGAGGTCAATACCCTCCTCCCCGCAAGCTTTTACCAGCTCCGAATACGTAAACACTCCCCCGTGATCACCTATCTCATACCGGATAAGCGGCAGAGCGTTGCCTGCCGTGCAGTAGATACGGTTGTCCGCCGCTTCAAAGCTCACGAACGTCGGGACGAACTGGGCGAGCGTGGGAAGGCGCGTTGCTTCGGTGAAGAGGCGTGTGAAAAGCAGCGGATGTGCGAGCGTGAGCTTGCGCACCAGTATGGCGAGCGGAGTTTCGGTCGCCATCGTACCGAGTTCGGCGCTCCCGTAGATGTTCATGACATCACGGTATGCGTCACGCATACCGGTCTTGCGTAAAAGGTAATCGCGAAAGTCCTCCGAAAAACCCTCGGCCGCGCACACGATACGCATATCAAACTGTTTCCACTGCACGCCGTTCTCGGGACCGTCGTCGATCACGTCCTTTATGAAAGGCGGGTACCCGCAGAGAACGAGCTGTGTGTAGCGCGGACCTATCTCGCGCAACGCATCATATATCTCTTTCTTGTTGACGCCGGTCGTGAGGATGGTCAGGGGAAAATCGCGCTCGGAGATGCGGTTGAAGGCCTCATAGGTGATGAGGCCGCCTATCCACACTCCCATCCCGAATGCGACGATGACGAGCGTCGGCTCGGCGGGATCAAGTCCGCTGTTTTTTAGGAATGTGCGGTGCATAATATACGATTGTTCGTCTATCGAATCCGTGCGCGGGAAGTAGAACGGCTTGCCGGTCGAACCGGAAGTGGCGGTGAGGACGAGTGACTTGCCCGAAAGAGCGCCGGGGACGCACAAGTCCTCCCACGGAAATTTTTTCAGATAATTTTGTTTTGATACCGGTGGAATGTGCCTGAAGTCTGTCATGGTATTGACGGTCTTCGCTAAAAAACCTTTTTCTTTGAGAAATTGACGGTAGGCAGGGACGTGTTTGGCCGAACCCTGGAAAATATCAAGCATGTATTCGTCTTGCATGCGCTTCCACGAGGCGGAGCTGCCTGACGGCGAAGGCTGAATAAACACCGACAGGCGTTCGAGCGTCGCGTCCTTGCGGGCGCGTGTCTGTGCGACGGAGCGGTTTCTCGGGACTTTCATGAGTCCGTAATTATGCAACGCGGGTATATTGTTGTCTAGGCGTTATCCACAAGCGTGCCGAACACGGCCATGACGCGCGAGCAATCCTGCGGGGACGGCACTGAGAGCCGTATCGTCGAGCGTAGAAGGTTGCGAGCTTCAGGCACCGAAGACATGTTGCTGGTATCGGCGATGTGTATGCCGGCGTCGGAGAATGCGCTGAGAGCCCGCGCCGAATCGGGAACGCGCACAAGCAGAAAATTAGTGGCGCTTTGATATGCGTGCAGACCCGGGCGGTTGTTCAATAACGTCCGAAAGCGTTCCCGCTCTTCTATGACCAGACGTACGCGAGCAGCGAGTTCGCCCTGCAATTCCAGACCACGGAGCGCCGCAAAAACGCTCGCATGTGCGACGGGCCACGGCAAAAGCGACCGCGTGAGCGAGGACGCATCATCTTCTCGCATAATGCAGTATCCGAGCCGAGCTCCCGAGAGTCCGAATCCTTTTGAAAATGTGCGCACGATGATAAGGGGTTGCGACAAGAGCCGTTTGAGCGCAGTTTTTCCCGAGAACTCGAAATACGCTTCGTCTGAAACCACCAATACGTTATTCGCAGCTGCGGCATCAAGAACTCGTGTAAACATGTCGTCCGGTATTTCGCATCCGAGCGGATTATTCGGCTGGCAGAGGAAAAGCACTTGAGATTTTCCGCTTGCGAGCAGCTTCACTGTTTCCTCTACAGGAAAAAGTAACTCGCCGTTGCTCTCGGAATAGAGGACCGGATCTATGGGTAATCCCGCGCGCGCAAATATACGCTCATAGCCGTAAAAAGTTGGAACGGGCAGGAGTGCGCTCTTACCTTCAGCCGCATACCGGCGCGCAAGAGATTCAATGAGAGCATCGCTCCCCGCCCCGAAAACCACCTGTTCGGCGCGGACACCTGCATATGCCGCCGTCCGTTCGCGTAACTCGGAGTAATCGGGGTACGTCGAGAATTCTGGTCCCGCGCACGAGCGGTAGGCCTCTACCAACTTGTCGTCGAGAAGCCAGTAGCTCTCGTTATGCTGAAGGGGAATGTGTTTTTTAGCAGACATCGAGGTTCAACTGCGGACGGACGCAAGTGCGAGGTATGCTCCCATGGTCCGGCAGAGGCGGACCGCCTCGCCGAAGGTCGTACCACGTCCTCTGAAGTGCATGGACATAACGCAAATATTATACCACGGTCGTTGGTAAATAATCCCTGCTTCATTCACTACCCAATTGCGGAGAGGGGGAGATTCGAACTCCCGATACCTTGCGGTATGCCGGTTTTCGAAACCGGTGCTTTCGACCACTCAGCCACCTCTCCTTCGGATGGCCAATGTGACCACCCACGTCGCGTTTGACGCGACGCAAAAATGACCTGACTCCGCACAAAGTAACACACTTTCGATTACTCAGAAACTGCGCTAAACTATTGGCAATTCCCAAGTTCGGAGGGCTTGCCCTGCGAAGCCTTGGCGAAGGCAGGGGTCTATCGTTTGTGATAGACACCTGTAGACGGCCCTATCGTCTAACGGTTAGGACACAAGCTTTTCAAGCTTGGAACCCGGGTTCGATTCCCGGTAGGGTCACAAGTTTGGAGACAAGATTCGATTCGGAGCGGTTTTCTTTGGCCGCCAACAAAGAAAACCACTGATTCTGCGGCACGCCGCGCGCTTCGCGCGCATGGAGAGTGAGGTTCGAGCCGAAGATTTTTTGGAGGGAGGATTTTTTGGAGGGGTAGTCTTTGGATTTTGCAATTTCATCAAGCATTGAAGCCTCTTTGAGCCACGCACGCATGGGTTCGAGCCATACGGCGGCGTCTCGTTCAAGAAGCAGGATTCGCTCCTGCGCCGACTTCTTTTCGGACATCAGCGCGCGTTTCCTTTCGAGATAGTCGCCGCGCTCAATATCCTGCTCGACAAAGAGGTCGGTGATGCGGGCAATTTTGCCGTCTAGCTCGGCAATCTTTGCCCGCATCGCTTGGACGGACGCCGCCGTGGTTTGCGTGGCTTCTTGCGCGTCTTTCTCGGCCATTGCGTCTAGTTCCTTCGCCCAATGCTGCGGCAGAACGAATTTTGCGAGCAAGTCGGAAAGTTGCGAGTCCAACGATTCTTCCCGCACATACGGCTGTGAGCAATGAACGGCGGCTTTCTTTTTCTTCGTACAGCGATAATAAACGTAGCGGTGGACGTTGCCATTCTTCTGCCGTTTCAACTTGTCCTCGGCCGTGATTGAAAAGCCGCACTCGCCGCAATGCAAGAGGCCGCAATATGCTTGTGGCTCGTTCGTCGGTTTGTGGTGCGCACGGCTGCGAAACGCGAGGATTTTTTGCACCGCGTCAAAAAGCTCCTTGCTCACGATAGGCGTATGCGTGCCCTCGTACATTTCGCCGCTGTATTTGAAGTGGCCGAAATAAAAGGTATTGGAGAGCAGAAATGTTACCTGGTCTTTCTTGAGAGGCCTGCCGCCGCCCTTGCTCCATCCGCGCGTCGCTCCGGTCTTGATGCCTTGCCGAAAGAGAAAATTCCCGATGTCTTCGAGCCTCGACTCATTCTTTGCATACAACTCGAATGCCTTGCGCACCAGCGGCGCTTTGCGCCGATCCACGACAATAGTCTTGGTATACGGGTCGTTGCGGTAGCCGAGGGGCGCGGTGCTTGGATAAATACCCATTCGCGCCTTTTGCCGGAGGCCTCGTGTCACATTCACGCTTAAATCGCGGATGTACTGATTCGCCATGCCAAATTCCACGGACATGAGAAGCACGTTGTCGTGCGGAAGATACGTCTTGTCGTGCGTGATTATTTTTTGAATGACGCCCTGTTGCAAAAGCCAAGAGATACGCCCGCTATCCACCGGATTGCGCGAAAGGCGGTCAATTTTCCAACACACGATGCCCTGCGCTTCGCCGTGCTCGATACGCTTTAGCATTTCCTCGAACACGGGGCGGCCGGGCATCTTCGCGCTTCGCTTTTCAACCAACTCGTCAGCAATCTCTAGCCCATCGCGCTTGGCGAGTACGCGCAATTCCGCAAGCTGCGCCTCGATGGAGAGGACTTGCTTGTCCTCGACATCGGTGCTTTTGCGTGCGTAGAGGAAATATCTCATACTTGATATTATACAGCTTCACCATGGCGCAAGATTTTAGAAAAAGAATGGGGCTAAGTAATGCAAACCCAAACGAGGTTCGGGCGCGTTTTATCAATCGAATCCACGTCTCGGTCTTTCGCTGGCTCGAAGACAACAAGGGAGCGACTTTCTGGGATGAGAATTTTATATGGTGGATTAGCGAACAGATGGGCGAATCGTGGGGTGATCAAGTACGACCTCGTGAATATGGTTCAGGCTATTGGTCTAACCTCACGTTAGAAAAAATGTCCGCAGGAGATTTCTACAAGACTCTGGAAGTAGTCGAGAAATGCCACCAGTACAGGGAGTGTTCGGTTTGCTTGATCTAGTTTCAGGCGGTATAACAAAAAACCTTTTTGACGTTCAGGCGGGTCTTTTTACTTATCTAATCATCCTGCTTTTCAAGGCTCTATTTGGGACAGCCGTTGCGATGGCGACTGTAAACTTTCTTATTCCGTTTTCAGCAACATTTTTTGTTTGGCTCGGTATCTCGGCAGTACTGAGGAGAAAAATCATAAAGTTGGAAAAGGACTCTGGAGTTTCGGATGGACTGGCATCGATTGAGAAAAATAGAAAGATGAGCAAGGGTTTCAAGATTGCTCTCATGGCCTTGCTAATTCCATTTGGGATATTGGTGTTGATTGGAATAATCGCCAACTTATGAATAAGAGATATCTGATAATCGGCGGGGTTGTTTTTGCTCTCGTCGCACTGACAGCGTGGGGTGTTTACAGAAATCCTGAACGGCAACTGGAGCCGGTTATGAATCTCATAAACGCGACTAATCAAGAAATGCGCGGATTTTTGATTGCGAATCAAACCTGTTTTGGGGATGAGTCACTCAAAAACCGCGAATCAGCCAAATGTGTCGTGGAATTGCAAAAAATTAGAGACTATTTTCAAACCCAAGATAAGGAGAATATCGCAAAACTAGAAATCTATTTTCAAGAAAACGGTTCTCGCTTGGATAATGATACTCGCTCCGTGATCGAGAACAGTTTGAAACTCAATAAATCGCAAGCATACGCAGATTTAGGATTGGCATACGATCAGTACTTTGGGGCCTATATCGAATGGCATAAATATTTTAGAGACGTGGTTGGGATCAAGGGCGTTGATAATATGACTACCGAGGAGTTGATGAGAACAAAAACGCTTGCGCAAAATGTTGTGGACGCGGAAGAAAATTTGCAACTGAAAATCAACGCCTTATCTGACTACTTGCGCGAAAACTTCGACAAAGAATTTGTCGATGCTGTTTCGGCGCAAACGGGAAGTCGGATATAAGTTTGCATAAAAAGCTGACGGCGAATCCATGACGAATAGCGAAATCCAAAACTTTGTCTAATTATACCGCTTCCAGCCAAAAAAGCAAGTGTTTTGCACACCAACTATGTGAGCCGTTCGATTTTGCTCACGACAAGCCCTGTGGCGCGCTAGAATAGAGCCATGGCAGACGAGGAGACAACACAAGCATCCGTAGAACCAACCGCACCGGCAGAACCCGCTATAGCACCCGAAGCCGCGCCAAGCGAGCCGGTGGAAGTGCCACCGGCCGAAACCCAAACGGCTCAAATACCAGCCAATGAGCCGTTGCCTCCCGAACCTGAGCCGATTGCGCCGACTCCCGCGCCGGAACCGCCGCAGGCGGCGAGTGCGCCAGTACCCACGCACCCCGCGCGCGATCTGCTCGTGAAAGCCCGCGCAACGATTCAAGACCGGAAGCATAAGAAACTCGAAAAGATTCTGGAAGTGCTGACGGTGAAAGGCAAAATCACCAACGACGAAGTAGAAAAACTCCTACATGTCTCGGACGCAACAGCGACTCGGTATCTCTCTGCATTGGAAAAGGAGGGGAAAATACAACAAGTCGGAAAAACGGGAAAGGCAGTCGAGTACACACGCATTTGAATTTGCATGCAAGGAGGCACGAAATCGGATGCGAAGTGCGATGTACAAACGACGCGCAGCCGCGTTAAGCGCGGCTGACCCATGCGCCTGACCAGAGACAGGCGCATGCATAAAATGGATGCCATCTGGCGGGCAGGTATCTCGCTAGGGAAAGCTGGTCCGAGGCCGGCCCGCGCAAGCGGATTTACAACTATGTACCAATACAGTGGGAGTGAAATACTGACCGCGGGTGGGGGGAGCTGCAGCGCGCTAGGAGGCTCCAAAAGCCGAGGCACGAACGCAAACGGAGCGGCGGACAAATGAGACCTACTGCACGCTAGCAAACCTGAAACCGATACAAAGACGAAACGAACGGACGCACCGCGAGGCAATAAATCTAATCGAGGGTTTTTGGAGCACTAGCGCGATGGAGCGGGGGGTGGGTGTGCCCACCCCACTCGGATGAGCG
>Ga0209542_10014533_pt1 | contig 13388 bp, 7 predicted proteins | sample RifCSPhighO2_01_FD_184028 | JGI IMG/M metagenome (GOLD analysis project Ga0209542, IMG submission 184028) | Soil microbial communities from Rifle, Colorado - Rifle CSP2_plank highO2_0.1 (SPAdes) (version 2) | ecosystem: Environmental > Terrestrial > Deep subsurface > Rock core/Sediment ... | reverse complement strand
AAAAATCCAGGTCGCTTTTTTCCGGATCAAATTCTCCGCGTGCGGCTGACCCAAAAAGGATGACTTTGGTGGGTTTGTATTTTTTGACAATTTGGCTTGTGATACTTTGGATTTCTTTCTCTAAAGTCGCCTTTGTCATTAAGGAAATTATAGCCTAGATAGGCGGATTTGACAAAAGTGGGCCTATAGCGGTATAGTTTGCGGCGATGAGCAGACCAAATCAAATGGTTACTGTTGGAGCGGGGAAAGAACGATATGCAGGACCATCGGTCTTTGAAAGGTTTCATCAAGGCTCAGAAGCAAGGACTCGGGCTATCGAGGCCGCAAGACGGGCAGAGCTGGATCGCAAGGTTACTCCGATTGCCGATTTAACTTCAGGCCAAATAACCAAAAGAAAATTAGGAATTGTGGCAGGCGTAACAGCCTCCTTAGTTACTTTAATTGCGATTGCCTGCAAAGGCGGCCAAGGTCAGGAAGTTAAAGCTACCCCAACCCAACCTGCTAATTCACCTGCTCCTACCGAAACAATCGCAGCAACCCCAACACCTAATCCTGAACCAATCCCATCACCAGAACTGACACAAATTGTTCCTAAAAAACTTGCAGATGCCGAGTTTGTACCAACAGATGTAAATTCAATGATTAAGTCAATCGATGATGCATACAACCCGGAGCTCTATGATACAAGCAAGTATATATTTAAAAGTTCAGGTCAGATAAAACGAGAAGATTTTGATTTGAATATAGTTCATTGTCAAAGCACAAATGTGGATGATATACTTGTCGGTTGTAATGGTATTATACAAAGAATGTATTACTTTCACGAACAGACCGGGTATGAAGGGCCTTATTTGGCCGCAGTAGCTGCCTGCAATTATTTAGTTGGTAAGGGGTCTTACCTAACGGATCAAGTAAAAGAATTTTTATTACAAGCGATCGGCCAGACATGTCCCCAAGCCGATAAGTAAATTTCCGAAAAAAGTAAAAATCCCCTTAAAAATTACTTGACTTTACGCCTCCATCTCCGCTTCAATTGAGTTAGAGCCCTAAATTCAGTCTGTCATGCTGCCCAAAATACCAAAGGGTTTTATTACTAATTTTCCGCAAGCCGTGCCGGATTTTATTAGCCCGCGGCAATTTGTTTTTCTTTTAGCTACGGTTGCTATTTTTATTTTAATCTCTACCTTTTTTCTCACCGAACAAATTATTGAGTCGAGAGAAAAACAGGCAAATTTAACCTCATTTATCGATAAATTTAAAGACGAAACAGAATTATTAGGTTTTTCCAGCTCGCTTTGGAAGAACAGCTTCAATAAAAATCTAGATACCGCCTCAAAAGAAAAAGACCCTCAAAAGCAGTTTGAGGCATTTAATTCAAATTTTACAATTTTGGTTAGCATGTATTCAGCTTCCCATGACTCCAAAGTACGCGTTCAGGCGGAAAAGTTAACCCAATTTATTCGGAAAGAATTTCCTGATCAATCGAAAAATCAGAATTTTGCAATTTTCTGTCTGGATACAGATTGCGGTCAGCCAAATTATCCTGCGGTAATTACCGACGTAGTCGAGCTTTTGAGCAATACCGAGGCTATAGACCAACCCGTTTTAGATGACGTCTTGAAAAAACTGGAGGCGGCGTCGATATCCAGTGATTCGGGTACACAATGGGATAATTACTTAAATGCTTTGCAGATTTTGCGCGCAGAAAAGAACCGAACTGAAAATAGCCAAATTTCCGAAGCTGTCGGACTGCTTGGGGAGTTTTTACAAGAAAATTTCGCCCAAAACTGGAGCCAAATGGAAAAGTATTTTCCTGAATCGGTAAAAATTTAGCTTTTTATGTTAAAAAAGATTTTGTTTATATCATTATTCTTCTTAGTTGCGCTCTTTATAGCCTCAGCTAAAGCAGACGCAGTTGAAGCTGGGCAAGCTATTTTAACTGTAAAATTCCAAAATGACGGGGCAATCGGCCTAACAGTATATTACAATTTTAGAGATGGCGGTGGACAAGAATTTGGATATAGTAGCGTCTGGGTGCCAGCCAATGCCTCTCGTACTATATGGGATACAGACGAACCGGTTAATCAACCCTATTATGTAAGTTGGGCGACAGATTGTGATGATCCGCCTGTTAGGCAACAGGGCGGTGATGAAGACGCCTTTCCTGACGTGAGTGTCTACTGGGCAACGCAATATGTTACCCCTACAAATTCCTGTGGTGAACCGCAGATAACTACCATTTCCTGCCCTAGTCCGGGAACCGCACTTACTTTCTCGTGGCAAATGTACGGTAGGGCAGCGGGTTTGCCATATAACGTTGACAAATACGTACTTATTCGTGCAACTGACGCTAACCCTGATGGTAGCGCAGGCGATTATGTGACAGAAGTGTCGGCCAGTCAAACCTCGGTTTCGTGGAGCGGCATGACGCCTGGCGTGCGATATTATGTGAGAGTCAATGCCAAACCGCCTTCGCCATACCAAAATAATTGGAGTTCGCCTGCCTACAGCAATACCACCTGTCAATCCGCAGTTGCCCCGCCTGCGCCGACTACATTGCGGGTTTACAATTTGCCTTCCTGTTCCGATACCAACTACGGAGGTTCGGTCAACAACAGTGGCAACCCGCCAAATATAAAACTTACATTTAACGTTTCGGCCGCAACCGCGGCCCAGCTGAAATTTTATAAGAATGGTTCGATAACAGGCGGAACGCCAATTAACTGGTCGCTGAACAGCTCTAAAAGCTATACACTTTCTACATGGTTCTGGGGACTTTCACCGAATGCTAATTTCACTTGGGAGGTAGAAGCTGGAAATTCAGCTGGCTGGAGTACTTGGGTTTCCGGGCCATCATGGAACGTGCCTAGGTGTTCGAGCCCACCCGATCAGCCGGCAAACCTTACTGTTTCCAAGCCACCTTGCATCGATCCGCCAAATACATTTGAAGCACAGTTCAGGTGGGAGGCGACTGGCGGCGCACCCACAAAAACAGAATTTAATTTGTCTGGCTTTGAAAGCGGGACGATATATGATTCGGGCATACTGAATAATATTACCACCGTAAGAACCATTTCCAATATTCCAAGTGCAAATACCTCCTATACCTTTAGGGTAAAGTTCGGGAATGTCGGCTCAGACGGGGCAACAGACTGGTCCGGCTGGACCACTTTAATTTTTGATATGCCCGCGTGTACTCAACCCGACCTTGTTATTTCCCAGCTTTCCACCGACAAAACGGATTACACGCCCGGGGCAACCGTTAATGTGACAATTAAGATCAAAAACAACAGTACCGGTACACCGCCGTCCCTAATCTATACCTGGTACGGCAACGATACCGAAACCAGGAATATGAACAATATGCTGAATTGTAACTATGATCAATCATATCTCAACCAGTTTGACGGCGGCGGTTATTGGAAATTTGAATCAGGAATGGCAAACGGCCAAGTAATTACTTACACGGATACTTTCACCGTACCTTCCACTCCGGGTACATACAAAATAAAGGCGGTTGTAGACGGTTTTTGTACCGTTGATGAGGCAGATGACAGTATTGCGACAATGGGTGCCAATAACGTTAAGCAGATTACATTTAATGTGGTTTCTCTGCCGACCAACCCCGGTGGTCTTTCCGTAATAAAAGTCTGTACTACCGATAATCTACCGTTTGTTAGGTTCAGCTGGTCGATAAATTCGCAAAATGAAACCGGTTACTGGCTGGATGTCAATACGGCCGAGTGGACAGGAGCAGGCTCGCCCAGCCCATGGGGCGTCAAAACTGTGGCCGCCAATCAGAACAAATTTGACTGGCATCCTGGAATTCCTTTAGACTCGGGTACACCTCTTGGCCCTGAAAACAACACAACTTATTGGTGGCGGCTTAAGGCCTTTAACGGAGTCGGGGACAGCAGTCATATTTACCCGGACGGACCGGATGCCGGCACAGCCGACGATTTAAGCCCGCCGGGCGGTTCGTTTACCACACTCGATTGCCGGCCGAATCTGCAGGTGACCGGCTTTGAGGTTAATGGCGGCCAGCCGGGCCAGCCGATTCAAACCGTTAATGCGACAGTGACCGTCAAAAACGCCGGCCAGGGATATACGTTTCCGCAATTAACCGATGATACCGATCGTGACGGCTTTACCAACACGGAAGAAGCGTACATGGGTACGAACGCAAACAGCGTATGTTCGGCAACTTCAATTGCCAATGATGAGGCCGTTGATGCCCTGCCTGCGGATTTTAATGATGACCGAATAGTTGATAATGCGGATACTGCACTGCTTGCGGCTGCTGGATTCGTACCCTATAATCCCAGATACGATTTGGATACAAACGGCTCTATCAATGTCTTTGATGGTCTTATTATGGGTCCTTATTTAGGCAAGAATTGTACCGATTTTAATTCCTTTGAAGTGGCCATAAACCTTTTGGCCGGCACTATGGACTGCGACAGCGTAAAACATGCCACATACAGGGCCTCACCGCTTGGGCCGGGGGCCAGTGCCAACCTGACGATTCCGGTTACTTTGCCTTCCAACTTGGGTTCGCATACCGCAAGTGCCATGGCCGATTCAAACTGCGAGATTACAGAAACCAACGAAGGTGATAACGTTTCAACCGACGACTATAGTGTCGAGGGTTTTGACCTTTCGGTGATCTTTGTTCCGGATTCGTGGAACAAACCTAGCCGCGCTTATCTTGCAGATGAAACTGCAACTGCTCAGGTACAGATCACCAATAATTCGGATTCGGTACAGACATTCTCCGGTTTGGCAAACAGTTTGGGGATCTGGCCGGGTCAGGCCGGGGAGCCTGACTTGCCTGTTTGCAGCAATACTCCGCCCGTTCCGCCCAATAGTCCGTCGAGCCCGCCGGCAAACGGAGGATCTTATGATGTTCCCAGCTTGACTCCCGGACAGACTTCGGCTCCCATTCCAATTATTTTTAACGTAGGCAGTATTGCGGGGGATTTTGAGGCTAATGCCTATGTACTTTTTGGCTGTACGCCTAACGATTACAGCTGGAGCAACAATAGCACCGTAAGTACCGGAAGCGTTACCTACCACGTCCAGGTCGATGCCTGGTTTGAGACAACGGGAGGAGATGTAGGAAGTGATGCGAGCGACGGCGATGGCGGTGCAATTAGCGTAAGTCTTAGCTCGCCTCCGAGACCGCAGTCTGACTATCTTTTAGTAGGGAAGACATTAGATCCAAGCGTAAGTTCAGCAAAATGGTCTATTAACGGCTATGAAAAGCCTTTGGTTGCGGCCGACCCTTATGTCTATATGGCGGAAAGGTTTAAAGATAATGCAATGTTAAATTCGGGGAAATGCAGTCTCGGTTCGTTAACCCCCGGTAGTAATATGAATTATTGTGCTGGGTTGGGTGCATCTGTTAGCGGAACTCCGCCAAGCGGAAACACTGTCTGGTTTATTAACGGCGATATGACTATTAACAACAACATAACTTTCAATCCTCTAACAGCTTCAACAGATACGATAATATTTATTGTTTCGGGTAAAGTTACCGTCAATACAATTGTTACGAGGATAGACGGGGTTTATATTGCCGGAGGAACTTTTCAGGATACAACAGACGGCATCAATATCAGCGGCAACCAGCTTGAGGTAAATGGTGCGGTATACGCAAAAACAATGAGTTTAGCGCGAAAACTGGGAGTTGGTGCAAGCTGTGTAACGGGCTCTCCTTGTACGAATGCGGCTCAGCCTGGGGAAATAATCAAATACGACCCCAAATACTTAATTTCCCTCAATACACTCTTAGGTTCCCCAGGGGTTTCCTGGAAAGAAGTCGCGCCCTGACGCAAAGCGTCAGTCGAAAGTCAAAGTGGAGAGTGGAAAGTCAACAAATACACAAGCCAAAGGCGGAATTAAGAGCTATCAAGATTTACAGGTTTGGTAAAGGTCACACTCTCTAGCTTTAAAACTGAATAAATTTTCAAAAGTCAAGAAAAAAAGCTTTGCAGATTGGGAAATCTGGAGGCAGACAAGTGATCAATAATTGATATACAAAAATAGCTATCTGATACGTTTTGATACTAAAATCACATTTGATCTGTTTTGGCAATTGACAATAAATTCGGGCGGGTGGTTCAATGAGAAAAAGGGGAGGAGATTCAAATTATCCTATCATCAGCCCAGGCGGCACTGCGCAATCTAATTTTTTTGCTATCAGTTGTTTGCGTTTTCCAATCGGTCAACTTCTTATTTCTGATTTAGAGATGAAAAATATCTATTTGGCCGTTGTTATCGTAATCGCTATTGCTACAATTGCCGGAGGACTGGTGATATTTCTGATGAATCGCGCTTCAGAAACCGGAAGTATTAATCCTCCTGCGCCACAATCAACACAAACAGAGGAAGAAGCGACAGGTACACCAGAGAGTCCGGCCATTCTTAGGGATTTAGGCGCAACGCCCGAAGCCCTGCCGTAATCTTGTCTCTAAAAAACCCGATCTCTTGTGATTTTTTAAAACTTGAGTTATTATCACGCCAGATTTTGGAGTATTGCAAGGTGAGCGCTGTTGAAAAATTACGCTATGTATTAACTTATGGCGGAATTTCCGCATTCGTTATTTGGGCAAGTCCCAACGATAACCCAGATATAGATTCAATCAGACTAGGTTCAAACAACACTATTGGCCCGACACCGGATATGGTCATTGCAAGGGTTAATCCGGACGGGATCTTAGCACCTACACCAACACCCATTCCAACAATCGGAGCTGGGCCAGACGCAACACCTACACCAAATACAAACTCTGGTCCACGCTCTGGTGAAACGGGTACTCGACCGCCGACAGTCGCAAGAGGAGAAACTCCTGAAGGTGGTCCAACGCCGGAAATTATTGAGGGGTTAAATTATCAGTGGGCGAGTGAGATTTCAGCCCTTACTGATGAGTTCAGAGTCAAGAATGGGTTGCCGCCTTATCACCCTGACCTTCGCCTAAAAACCGCTGCCGAAAATTATGCAGAATTTTATTTTAAAAACGGAGACCCCGTCAATCTTGACCATTTCCTTTGCGATGATAACGGCGATTGTTCACCATGGGAAAGAGCGGCAAGAGAAGGCTACGGCGGAATACTGACACAAGTAACGGAGAATATGGCCAGCGGTTACAAGTCGGCCAGTGAGGCGTTTGCCGGTTGGTTAGGGAGTCTCGGCCACAGGGCCAATTTATTAAGCTCAAAATATCAAGATACTGGCGTCGCTTGCTGGTTAGGAATTCGATATTTAGAAAACCGGCCATATGAGTCAAGTCTCTGTCTTGCGTATTTTGGCGTAATTCCACCGGACCCCCCGCCTCCGGAGCCGCGGCCGACTGCAACACCAACGTCTACTACGATTCCTGAATCGACTCCGACCCCCACACCTCAACCAACACCCAGTCTGACTGCTGAACCTAGCCCCGCCCCGACCCCCACACCTTAACTGCCTATTTGACAATGATAGATCCCCAGATGTATAGTACGCGCCGATGGCTAAGGAACCAGAACCTAAACGAGGTCTCTCCCAGTCCGTAGTATCCAGGAGAAAGATACTTGCACTTTTCGGCTTGGCCGCAGCAGCCGGTGTTTCTGAAGCTGTACTTAATGCTTGTTCAGGAGGAGGAAAAAACGAGGTTGCCAAAACTTCGACACCTGTGCCTACAAAAGAATCTACTCCAACCCTTGTTCCAACCGCTGAACCAACTCCTACACCAAAGCCTGAACCCACACCAACACCTACTTCAGAAGTATGGACTGACGAAGACATTGCCGCAAAGCTCTTTTCGGTTAGAGATTCAGCCAATAGTGTTGCCGATGCCTACCCCAAATCGCAACTTCTGGGCGTGCTGAAGGCAGACACTCAGACTGCATTTGAAGCATTTAAGCAAGTACTCAAAACAAAGGATTATTCGTCTGCACTTGAGCCGCTCAACGGATTTGGTAATGTCGGTACCAATATTGGCCAGTTTATATGTTTTACGACCGATGGTAAAGGTGAACCAGAAGGCAAGGCCTGGGTAGATATTAAGGATTTTGTATTAAAAGTAGGCTTGCAATACGAAAAAGCAGGTTATCTTGAAGCAGGCATGACCGAAACTTTTAAAGAAGCATTCTTCACCTTCCCTGAGGTTTGCCCCAACCCGAATGGTTCCGCAATCCTCAATAATTAACAATACAAGCATTTTGGATTGTGCTCAATTGACTCTCAAATTCATCCCTATTACAATTGAGTTGAGAGCCGAAATTAATGCCTGCACTGCCCAAGATACCTAGGGGTTTTATTACCAACTTTCAGGGAGCTGTTCCTGATTTTGTTGAGCACACTCAGTTTATTTTTCTCTTAGTAGCATCAGCCTTAATTGTTTTAACAACCAGCATTTTTTTGATAGGTATTGGCGGATTTCATCGCCCGAAGCCCCAGCCATTTCCAAACGCAGAATTTACATTTTCGTCAACTTCCTGGGAAGCAAAGTATAACGACTATTTAGAAAAGGCCAGGACTGCAGGCGATCCAGGCCAGGCTGCAGTTTATTTTCAAAAGGCATTATTTACCCTGTCTGCTGATTATAACCGCGCCCCATCTAGCCAAAAAAGAGAATTTCTAATAAAATTGGCGGCCTTTATTAAAACCAACTATCCCGAATATAGCCAGTCTGTCGATTTCGAAATTCCCTGCCGGCAAACATCATGCGGTGCGGTATTTAGCTATTCAGAGGGTTTGGCACAAATAAAATCCGGGGTTGAGGCGGGCGAAAATTTAAATCCGCAGCTTAAAGAGGCAATTCTTATAAATTTAGAAAACGCGGCACTGGCTGCCGGGAAAGGGGACAATAAGCAGGAATTTACTGCCCTGACTTCTGTTTTTGGCACATTAAAAGGCGAATGGCAGCGCTCTCAAGACGAGAATATCAAAATTTTGGCCGAAAAAACTTTAGCTTTAATGAAAGAGGTAGACACGCAGTCTTATCAGGCGGGTCAGGAGGTAGAACTTTATAAATTGTAGGCACCATGAAACTGCAAATTAAAGTTGCTTTTGTTGTTTTATTTTTAGGTGCTTTGTGGGTATTCGGGTTTTCTTTCGCAAAAGAAGCATTTGCCGTCAATCAAACTTCCTTCAGTATGACTTTTGAAAATCAGGGCGACGCTCAATCATATATCGACTATGTTATTTTTGAAGACACATCCGGCCCTTTTGGTCAGTATAACCTGGGTGATTTAGTTTTGTATTACACGGGCAGTTCTCCAGATCTTGGTTTTGTTGAAGGTGTTTTTGTGCCAGGCGGTGATACCATAACCGTGACCCGAGGACCGAATTTAAATTACTTGCCTACATTTGGAGTTTACGTGTCATATTTACCCTGGAAATATGAGGGTGCGGATCCGCGTGATGTTGGATGTGAGGATCCGACTGCATCTTTAACTGCAAGAGGTATTACCGTAATTAGTGCCAATGATATTCATGCTGTAATGGGTACTTCAAGAAGTTATGCATGCTGGGTACCGACATCAGCCCCGCCCCCTTCTGGTAATCCTGGTGTTCCAGATCAACCAACTATATACAGCGTGGCTTCGCAAGCATGTTTACCCGCATCAGACAATTTGCCAGATCTTACTTTTACTTGGACTGGAGTCTCCGGGGCAACTGGTTACTATGTCTATATTTGGGATCCGGCCTATTTGATTACTAGTGGAATACGTGACGGGACAGACCCGCGGTGGACTCACGGGTCCCTGACAGCCGGAACTTCCTATAGGTGGTACGATCTGCCGAATTTTAGCGGCCTTTCATTTGCGATTAGGTCTAAAAATAGCGTAGGCATGTCCTCGGTTACTTTTTGGCAGAGTGATACAACTTTGAACTGTTCTCCGCCGGATTTGGATATCATGACGCTTAGAACTAAAGGTTCGTCTTCGAACGCAGCGGCTACCAAAAGCAGTTTTCTTACCGGTGAAACAGTTTACGTCGAGATAACAGTAAGAAACTGGGGTTCGGGCAGAAGTGCGGATAATTTCAATACAATTTACAGAATTGGTACCTTTTCAAGCTGTCTTCCGGAAGGCGCCCAGCAAAATTTTGCTACTGTGTCATTGGGACCCGGCGGCCAAATGACGCTCAACGGCAGTTTTCCCGTTCCTTCAAATTGGTCCGGAGTCTATACCATCAATGCCATGACGGATGTTTATTGTGATGTAGCCGAATCAAATGAAGGCAATAATCGTGCCAACGTAAATTTTACGGTGTTCCGGCCGGATCTGCGAATTGTAACTTTTCAAACTGTGGATGCTGCCCATACGAGAAAGAGCCTATTTACCTTTGGGGAATCCATTTATGTTCATATTCGTGTCGATAATTTTGGAGATGGTACTGCCGGCGCTTTTAATATTCCATTTAATACAACTGCAAGTTACAGAGATAATTGTACTTCCATTCCTGCTCCTTGGGAAGCACCTTGGACTAAAGGCTCGTTAGGCGCCTATGCATCGGCCGATTGGTATAGTACAAAACCCATTGTTGCATCCGCGGCCGGAACTTTTACGCTTTATGCAATGGCTGATGCCAACTGCCAAGTTATTGAATCAGATGAAACTAATAACAGAAAAACGACGAATTATAGGGTTGCTGGGCCCATTTCGGGCCCTTCAAATTTAACGGCAACAACTGCCTGTAACCAGTATAACCAACCCACAATTACATTTAACTGGACAGACGCAGTAAACGAAACCAAATATTGGCTGGATGTTCATACCCAGCAGTGGGCTAGCGATGCTGAGCCTTCGGGGTGGTATTACACCGTACAAGGTCAAGACGCGGTCACTTTTATCTGGAATAATTTGAATGCTATGGTTGATGGGAGTGGAGGAGGGTATCATCCGAAGCGTTCAACGACATATTGGTGGAGACTGCAGGCATCCAATATCGTAGAGTCCGGAGACCATATTTATCCTTCGGATATGACGGATCCGACACAGGGCGGCTCAATTACGACTCTGGATTGCGTGCCTAATCTGCAAATTACAATTGACAGTTTGCCTGACGGGGCGAAAGGCGCAGGCGGCAATGCGACCTTAACGGTTACCAATGTCGGCACTGGCTGGACTTATCCCTCCGGAGCAGATGGGAGTAAGGACTCGGACGGAGACGGATTTACCGATTCTGTCGAAATAATAACAGGAACAGGCACTGGAAAAAGGTGTGCGACAACTGCCACTCCAAATGACGAACCTCAGGACGGCTGGCCGGCTGATTTTAATGATGACCAAAAGGTTGATTCCACTGATATGGCGTTACTACAGGTTGCTATTGGGACAAACAACCCCAGGTATGATTTGAATGGCAGCGGAGGACTTATCAACATAAATGATTTTCTCACACTTGCGCCGAATCTTGGCAAAAACTGCACCGGGAAATTTGAAGTTGCCATGAACTTGGACGAAGCCGCAATCAGTGTTCCGATGGACTGCTCTGACCCCAAAAGCATAGTTGCCACTGCAGGGCCACTGGGGCCAGCCGGCAGCGGGCAGGAAAGTATAACTTTAACAATGCCCTTTACCTATCCTTCAGCAATTGGTGCCTACATGGCTTGGGCGCTTGCGGATTCTGCCTGCGGGGTTAGCGAGACCGATGAAGGGGACAATACTGCAACCAAAAACTATTTGGTTTGGGGCTATGACCTTTCTGCCACTTTTGTGCCAGGCAGCTGGAATAAGCAGACATTCCAGCCTGGCGAAACAGCGACGGCGAACGTTAAGGTGGCAAGTCTACCCTCTGTATATTATACGGGTGCCAATCAATTAGGAATTTGGCCGAAAGGCCCCCCCACGGAATCAGCTTTACCAACTTGCAGTGCCCTTGGAGTCGGCGCATCAACGCCGCCGGATTTATCACCATTCACTAACCCCTTACCAGCACAGTTCACAGGAGGAACCTTCACAAAAACTTTTCAAATACAGACAGGCGCAGACGACGGTTCTCGGGGTCAAACCGGCTTTTACAACACTACAACAGATATTTCGGCCGGTAAGCCTTTTGACTCCGATGACGGCTATCGCAGCAGTTTTATGAGATTTACCAACGTTGTTCTTCCGAAAGGTGCCAGAATTAATTCCGCAAAATTGACATTTACCGCCCGTGATACCACTCCGGGCGGTAGCTTACTTGATTCAAAAGTTTCTGCTGCGGATGAGGATGATGCCCAACCCATTACCAGTATTGACGATTGGGACAGCAAACTGCATGGTGAAGCAATAGTCTGGGATTATTCTGGGGGCTGGACTGCCGGGTCTAATTACGAAATCCCTGATGTAAAGTCTGTAGTGCAGGGGGTTGTCAATAGGGAAGGCTGGGTTCCCGGCAATTCGCTGATGATATTTTGGGAAGATAGGGAGTCTTGGGTTGATTCTGGCCGAGTTGCCAGATCTTATGAGTTTGACCCTGTCTCTGCTCCTAAATTGACAGTTGAATACACGGTTACCTATAAAGAGCTTGTAGTTCCTATTAGCTTTAATGTCGGGGATGCTGAAGGGACATTTACTGCAAATGCCTATATTGTCCCGAACTGCAATATTGATGATGTTAACTGGTCAAATAACAGTACATCATCTGGCGGCAATATCAGCTTTACCTATACAGTCAAAGTTGAGGGCTGGTTCGAAACAACAGGCGGGGATGTAGGAAGCGGCGGTACAGCAAGAGTCAGTCTTAGTCCTTTGCCTGCAGGAAGAAACCAGTCTGACTATCTTTTAGTAGGGAAGACATTAGATCCAAGCGTAAGTTCAGCAAAATGGTCTATTAACGGCTATGAAAAGCCTTTGGTTGCGGCCGACCCTTATGTCTATATGGCGGAAAGGTTTAAAGATAATGCAATGTTAAATTCGGGGAAATGCAGTCTCGGTTCGTTAACCCCCGGTAGTAATATGAATTATTGTGCTGGGTTGGGTGCATCTGTTAGCGGAACTCCGCCAAGCGGAAACACTGTCTGGTTTATTAACGGCGATATGACTATTAACAACAACATAACTTTCAATCCTCTAACAGCTTCAACAGATACGATAATATTTATTGTTTCGGGTAAAGTTACCGTCAATACAATTGTTACGAGGATAGACGGGGTTTATATTGCCGGAGGAACTTTTCAGGATACAACAGACGGCATCAATATCAGCGGCAACCAGCTTGAGGTAAATGGTGCGGTATACGCAAAAACAATGAGTTTAGCGCGAAAACTGGGAGTTGGTGCAAGCTGTGTAACGGGCTCTCCTTGTACGAATGCGGCTCAGCCTGGGGAAATAATCAAATACGACCCCAAATACTTAATTTCCCTCAATACACTCTTAGGTTCCCCAGGGGTTTCCTGGAAAGAAGTCGCGCC
>Ga0209542_10014532_pt1 | contig 13389 bp, 1 predicted proteins | sample RifCSPhighO2_01_FD_184028 | JGI IMG/M metagenome (GOLD analysis project Ga0209542, IMG submission 184028) | Soil microbial communities from Rifle, Colorado - Rifle CSP2_plank highO2_0.1 (SPAdes) (version 2) | ecosystem: Environmental > Terrestrial > Deep subsurface > Rock core/Sediment ... | reverse complement strand
CCCGATGCGACAAGGGGAATATCGCGCCGGCGTGCCCGAAACGGCGGCCATAAGGCGCCGAACCGCGACCGGCCCCCGGCCGCCCATCGGCGCAAAGAATCTTCGCCGGGGAGGGCGGCGCCAGGGGCCGGCGCGGGCGCATCCTCACGCTCGGCGATGAACACGAGGGCAAAACCGAGGAAAAGAAAAAGGAAGAAGCTCGCGGTGAAGTTTCCGGCGTAGAGGAACCACATCAGCATCGCAAAGAACGCGCTCACTCCGAGACCCAAGAGGTAGGGATTCCGGCCCTCCGGGCGCGCGATGCCGCGGAGAATCAAGGTAAGGGCAACGAAGGGAAAAACGAGGAAGACGATCGTGCCGAGAACGCCCATCGTTGCAGGGATGGTGGAGAAGAAGGAGTAGCCGTGGTTGAATCGAATCGCCCAGAGCGGATTTTGGTTGTCGGCGGCGTCGCGAAAACGATGAAAGACGACGCGAAACTGCGCCGGGCCGTAGCCCAAAAGCGGCTCCTCGGCAATGGCCTTCGCGCCCATGCCGAGCGACGCCCTAAACCTCGGCGAGATCTCCAGCGGCGGCTGAAAGACGCTCGCGGCAAACGGCGCGGGCCGGTAGGCGAGGAAAACGCTCGCCGCAAGCGCGGCGAGCATCACGGCAAGTACCGGCACGCCGAAGGCCTGCTCTTTCCCTTCGCCGGGCGTTGGAGTGCTGGCGCCCGAAGAGCGCATGAACCGGAACGCAAGCATGAGCGCGAGCGCTGCGGCAACGCCGATCCATGCCTGCCGAAACCCAATGAAGAGAAGCGTGATGAACGTGAGGACGGCGACGGTAAGCGACGCGCGGCCGATCCACGGGCCTATCAGCCCCCGCCCTCCGGGTGCGAGGCGGCTGAGCAAAAGTCCGAACGCGAGAAGGAAGCCGACCGCAATGACAAGCGAAAGGGCGTTGACGGTGCCGACCGGATTCACGTTCAGCCACGGCGGGAGCGTGCCGCCGGCGCGCGTCCAGAGGATCGAGCCGAGTACGAAGACCGAGAGCAGGCCGAATGAGGCAAGGAGCGCCCCCGTAGCCCTTGCGGCGTCCCTGCGGCTGAAGAGCGCCTGCGCCAGGAACGAAAGCGCGAGGAAGGCAAGGACGCTTGCGGCCTTCTCCCCCGTCGGGTCCGGCCCCCAGAAGCTCCCCCAGGGATTCTTCGAGAGGACGGTCGCCGCGACGAGGACAACGGCGATGCCGAGGAAAACCGCGTTTAACGGCGAGCGGAGGTAAGAGAGGCGCTTTGCCAGAAGTGCGGCAATGAGCCATAGCGCGACCGCGACGGCCGCAACGGCCTCGACGAGCACTACCTTTATATAGAGAACATCCTGCGTTACCGACAGATAAAGGAGCGGCGCCAAAAACGCCGCGGCAAGAATAACCGCCTTGGCAATGCGCCGGAGCCAGACCGCGATGCGGTTCGTATCGGAAGCGGGACGAACCGCGGTTGTCGCCGACTCTGCCGGCCGCACCGGCTCGGATTCACGTCGGATGGCGGGAACCTCCCGCAGGGGTATTCGAATCTCATCCATATGCGTTCATGATAATTAATGCGTATAAAATCTCCAAGAACATGAAGATAGCGGGGATAGCGGGGTCAGACCCCGCAATGCGCAATGCGCTCAAGGCGGCGTTTCCCACGGGAACTTCACGCCGCTTCGCTTCTTCTCGGCTTCGAGCCATTCGGCGGCCGCGTCTTTGCGCGGAATGCGTTTGAATTGTATCCCCTGCTTGCCGCCGGATTTTAACTTGAACACAAAGCTCTGTATCAGGCGCGAGCACTCATCGCATAAGTTTAGCCCATATCGAAATTTCGATATATCGATATAGCCGTTGTCGTATGCGACATAGAGCTGCGACTTCACCTCTCCGGCAGAACCCTTGGCGATATAAAAATAGTTTATCAATTCGTACTTTGTCCATCGATCAAATCCCTCGGCAACGTTGCTCATAACTGACACTGCCGCTCTTCGTATCTGATCTTTCAAGCCGTAGTCGATATCGAAATTTCGATATTTCGAAATATCGTAAATAAACTTCGTCAGCTCTTTCGCCTTTCTCCAGCAAATCAAGTCCTCGAATTTTTGGATGGTTGCCATACCTTACATATCGAAATTTCGAAATATCGATATATCGAGTTGCGAGTTATGACGAGGGCTCTTCGGAAGTTTGGGATGCGGTGTCAGGGGACGGGGTGGTGGATGGTGACTGCGGTTCGGCGATCGGCGCTGGTGGCGGGGGCGATTCGGGAGCCAACTCGGGCGCGGGCTCGGATGATGGAGGCGGCGGTGGCTCCGTAATAGTAGGGTCAGACCCCACAATGTCGGGAGACGGCTCGGATGGGGCGGGTTCGAAAGTCGGCTCCTCGCTCGGCGGCGGCTCGGAAGGCATTTCGCCAGGCATTTCGCCGCCGGCCGGCGGAGGCGCGGGCACGATAGCGGGGTCAGACCCCGCTATGCCCGGAGGCGACGGAGACGGCGTTCCGCCCGAGCTGATGACGGTCACGCCGCCGGATCCGCCGGCGGCCACATCCGCCGGGACGCGGTATGACGTAACGATCAGCCAGTCAAACGGAACGTCCGAGGCCGGCGCGACCGAAGTCGAGACCACGAAGCCCTGGCCCTCGCGAAGTTCCGTAACCGCAAACGGCGCGCCAAGTTGCGCCCGCGGGGTCAGAAACACCTTGGTAGTGGAGGCCACGCGGCTGTTCCCTACTAATATGGAAGTCGCGCCGGCCGGGAACACGCTCTCCCCGACGATCTGATCCGGCCCGGCCGGCAGCACGATGTCCCCGCCCGGCAGCACGGCAACCCGCCCGGCGAAGAATTCCTTCACCACGGCCGTCTGCGCCACTATCTTGCCCGCAACGATCTTCACGAGCTCCGCGCCGTTGGAGAACGCATCGTTCGCAAGGTCGGCAACGGCATCCGGAATCGCGGCGATGGTCTCGCCGATGTCCTGCACAAGATCCCCGATCCCCATGTCAAACCCGACGTTGAGCTCGACGAGGATGACGCCGAGGCAGTCCTGGCCGCCGCCACCGCCTGCGGGCGCCAAAACGATTTGCGGGCCGGATGAATCGGCGCTCGCCGAGGAGAGACAGCGCCCCTTGCCGTTCGCCGGATCATACGCTTCAAGCGCCCGGCCGACGACGTACCCGGGCCGCGAGGCGCGCATGCCGACGCCGGGGATCGCCGATGAGGTGATGCGGTCCCCCTCGGCAACGGCCCCGTTCGCGAGCGAAACGATCGCCCGCGCCCGGCCGGATATCGCCACCGGCACGTTGCCGCTGCCGAGGGCCTTGCCGGAATTTCGGTGCACGACACCGAGGAGACGGGAACCGTAGGGCCGGCCGGCCGGCGCAATGCGGGAGGGACCCGTGCCCGACGTCGCGGCATCCAGCTCCACCACCGTCCCCTCGATGAAATCATCGGGACGCTCTGACTGGTACAAACTCGCAATACTGCCTGAAACACTCGGATCTTGGAAGGGCGTCGCGGAAGCGGCGGTCGCCCCGCCGCCGATGCCCTGCGGCTGGAATCCGGGCGGCGGATCGTCGGCCCACACCCGGATGTAATCAATCTCCACTCCCCGGTTGGGAGAACCGCTGAGGCCGTTCCCGATATAGAAGCCGAAAGACGAGGTGGGAAGCAAGTTGTTGGTGGTTTGCTCCCACATCACTCTCCCATCAACCAGGAATGTGGCTTTCTTCGCAGTCAGCTCGATCCGATAGACGTGAAATCCGCTTTCGTAAGCAGTTGAAAAACTACTGGTGGCTAGGGAAACGCAGGTTATATTGCACACGCTTCCCCTCCAAACATTATCAGTGGAAACTTTCCGGAAATACGCCGATTGGGTGAACTCATCCCCCGAGTCAGTAATATCAACGGCGCTGGAGATATTGAGGAACCCCATGACGATCCGATGATCGAGCTGGGCGGTGGTCCTCACTCGTGCCTCGAAGACGGGGTTTAGCGCCGGGCCGCCGATCACGTTTACGCCGGCGGTGCCGAGCCACTCTTCCTCGTTGGCAGCAGGCGTGGTCGGGTTATCGAGCACCACAACGCCGGCAGCGCTCGACGTGGCGACGATGTCAACGCTGCCGGAGGTGCCGGTCACCTCGTCGAACGTTAAGTTAAAAAAGAGACAGTCGGAGACGCAACCCGTCAACCCCGCCGCCTGGACGTCGTCGCCGACGCCCAGAAAGTCCTCCCAAAACACGTTCCAGGAGCTGTTGATCCTGCCGGCGACGAAGAATTGATCGCGCAAACCGGCGGCGCCGGTGCCCGTCGTGGTGCCCACGGCCACGCGTGCGTAATCGCGCTCGCCGGTGGTCGTTGCGGAAATCGAGAGCAGCGGATACTGCCAGTCGGTATTGGCGGTCGTGGTCGCGAAGCGGAGCCCGTCGGTTACGGCATTGGTGGCAACGATCACGTGGGAGGGATTCTCGAACTCAAGCGCAATAGCGCTTGACGTAGCTCGGAGGAGCGGGACGGTCAGGCGGTCGGTGAAGACCCCGCCGCCGGTCACGGAAAGCGCCGTTCCCGGAGTGCCGGTCCCGATGCCGAGCCGGAAGTTTGTATTGTCCCAGAAGAGCTGGCCCGAGCCGCCGAATCCTCCGGCGCCGTCGTTGAACTGGACCGCCCCGCTTGAGCCGCCCGGAGTCCCGCTGCCCGCTCCCGGGCATCCGCGGCAGGCCCCGAGGATTTCGAGCGACCCCACCCGGAGGTGCGCTTTGACGTCTTCGCCGCCGATGTTCGTGGAGGTGGCGCCCGCCCCGCCGTAGAGGATGGGGCCGGAGATACCCGCGGCGTAAAAGCCGGAGGGGGCCGTGGTGCCCACTCCGAGGGAGAGCCCGGTGGTGAGGCCGCCGGCGAACGTTGAAGTCCCTGCGCCAGCCACATTGATCAAGTTTGAAACCGAAATTGAAGTTGCGGTGGCGGAACTCAATGTAAGAAGGTCGGTGGTTTTGTTGTAGGTGAGCTGGGCGTCGCCGCCGAATGAGCCGCCGTCGTTGAATTGGACCTGGGTGTCCGAGCCGCCCGGAGTGCCGCTTCCGCCGCCCGCCGGACAGCCCTTGCACCCTCCAATAATCTCAATCCCCCCCTCAACAAGAAGATTCTCCCGCAGCCGGAAGCCGCCGAGTGCGGTCGAAGTCGCGCCGCTTCCGCCGATGAGGTAGGGGCCAGCTACGCCGAGCGAAGCCGAAGGAGCGGTGGACGCCACTCCGAACGAAGCGCCAGTGGTGAGCCCGCCGGTGAAGGTGGAAGTCCCGGCACCGGCAACCTGAATGAGGTTCGCCACGCTAAAGGACGTTGAGGAAGCAATCGGGAAGATTGATGCTTCAGTCGTTGAAGTCGCCTTGAAGATTTTTGCCGTCAGGGAGTCGGTGATGACTCCGGCGCCGACCACGGAGAGCTGGGTCCCGGGCGTGGTGGTCCCGCCGAGGCCGAAAAGCTTGTCCGGGTAGCGGATGACGTAGGCAGAATCGGAAAATTGCTTTCCTACCCGGTGGTGGGCATCACCAAAGCTGATGTTTCCGACCACAATACTAGCGATGAGGTCGGCGTCAATGTAATCCACCCGGCCATCTCCGTTAATATCGGCCTGCGCATATCCAGCGGCGGTCAATCCGGTATTCCCGCTGAGGTAATTCGCTATCGAGGTGGAATCACCTACGGCAAGCAAGCCGTTTCCGGTCGCATCGCCCGATCCGCCGCGAAGATACATGCTTCCTTCGACGTGCAGGAGCGCCCGAGGCGTGGTCGTGCCGAATCCTACCGCAAATGGCGTTACCACCGCTCCTTCAGTTCCTCGCGGATTCGTGTCAAAAGTGAAGAGCGGAATTGCGTTTGTAGATGTCGCAATGCTCCAGGCATTGATGCGGTTATCCGATATGGTGGTGGTGGAGAAAATCGGCATGGAGATGGTGCCGGCGTTAATGGTGAGCCGATTGTCCGAACCGGCGCCGATAAACGCGTTCCCGTCCACCGCAAAGAGCGCAGCCGGAGTGGCGGTGGCCACCCCGAAAGTTCCGTTGGAGGTTGCCACGGTGAGCCCTCCGGAGACCGTGCTTGTTCCCGCTCCGTTCACGTTCAGGAGATTGGAAAGAGAAATAGAAGTCGAAGAAGCGTTGACCAAAGTCAGGAGGTCGGTGGTTTTGTTGTAGGTGAGCTGGGCGTCGCCGCCGAATGAGCCGCCGTCGTTGAATTGAACCTGGGTGTCCGAGCCGCCCGGGGTGCCGCTTCCGCCTGAAGGACACCCCTTGCAGGCGCCGAGGATTTCAAGGGAGGAGACGCGGAGGTGGTCGCGGATGTCTTCGGCTCCGATGTTGGTGGAAGTGCCTGATCCTCCGTAGAGCAAGCGGCCCGCAATGCCCGCGGCGTAGCCAACGGGCGGCGAGGATGTGCCTACGCCGAAGGTTCCTGAAGATCCGGCCACAGTGAGCCCGCCGGTAAAGGTGCTTGTCCCGGCCCCGGCAACCTGGATCAGATTCGCCACGCTGAATGAGGTTGAGGAAGCGATCGGGAAGATGCTGGCTTCACTCGTTGAGGTCGCAAAGAAATTTTTAGCCGCCACGTGTCCCGTGAAAACCCCCGCCCCGGTAACTCCAAGCGCGGTACCGGGAGTACTGGTGCCAATGGCGATTTTCCCGTCCGAAGTGATAAACACCGAATTGCCGCCGCCACAATTATTCACCGCCCCGTCTCCGCTCCCCCAACAAAGAGGAACGGTATTGCTCCCTCCGACCGAAACGAGAGTTAAAGTTCCGGATATCTTTGCGGTACCGCTGACATCCAACGCAAATCCTGGACTGCTCACCCCGATGCCGACGTTGCCGGAGGCATCAATCACCATCCTCGGGCTGGCCGCGCCTGCGGTGTAGAAGCCGAGGGTTCCGGTTGCCGAGATGGAGGGCGTAAGCAGGCCGCCCATTGAGGTGGTGGTGCCCATGATGAGCGCGGGGCCGTGGACCGAGAGCATGACTCCCGGCGTCGCGGTGCCCACGCCAAAGAGGGATCCTGCGGTGTCAACCGCAAGGAAATTCGCCGAGTCAAGCGTGTTGGCGGCGGAATAATATGCCAGGCGGTTGGCGGTGCCGGCGTTGGCCGTGAATCCGGCATTGGGGCAGCCCTTGCAGGCGCCGAGGATTTCAAGGGAGCCGACCCGCACGTGGCTCGTGACATCCTCGGAGCCGGAGAACGTGGAGGTGCCCGCGCCGGAAACATTCAGAAGATTGGCGATGGAGGCCGAGCCGGTGGTCGAGGCATTGAGCGCCGTGACCCTTCCGGAGAAGTTTCCGGCCACGGCCTTGAGGTCGCCCGTGGATTCCATTGAGCCGGAGCGGAGGTGAGCCGTGACGTCGGCTCCGCCCGAGAACGTGGAAGTCCCGGCCCCGGCAACCTGGATCAGATTCGCCACGCTGAATGAGGTTGAGGAAGCGATCGGGAAGATCGAGGCCTGGCTTGCTGACTCGGCCTTGAAGACATCGGCCGTAACCTTGCCGGTGAAGGAGCCGGCTCCGGAGACCCCGAACGCCGTGCCCGGAGTGCGGGTGGCAATGCCGACAAAGCCGTTGCGGTTCAAAACAATGAGCGAGGGAGTGGAGGTGCCCTGGTCCGCGACCACAAAAGCCGGCAGATCCTGATTGGCGCTGGATGTTGCGATGTGCTCGATGGAAAGCAGACCCCAGGGCGAGGTGGTGGAGATGCCGGTGAAGCCGCCGAGGAGGGCGATCGGGCGGACGGTGCCGGTACCGGTGCCTTCGGTCTCAATGCCGAACGCGTTTGAATTGTTGATGAAACCAAGGGAAGTGAATTCGTCGTTTGAACCGCTGTCAATGTTGTAGATTCTGAACTCCTGGGCGTTGGTGGAGTTGCGGAGAGCGAGGGTACTGGCGGCGTCACGGGTAAGAACGGTATCAAATGTTGATCCAAGGACATCCGACTGCCATCCAAAAGAATTACCATTCGCAAGCATAAAGTCCGCATTTGACATTCTAAATCGTGCCGTCCCTCCTGTTACAAAATCAAACGTATTAGCAATACCACTCCAGATAATCCCGTTGTCGGGATCACTCGCAAACGACAACGCCGGTTTCGCCGACGACCCATCCGCCAGCAGCACCTGGCCGCCTGCGGTGAGTCCGGTTACGGAGAGGCCGTTGGCAATGGTGGAAGTCCCTACCCCGGCCACCCACAGCCGATCCGCCACGCTAAAGGAGGTAGTGCTCGCAATCGGGAAGATTGACGCTTCAGTCGTTGAAGTGGCCTTGAAGATTTTGGCCGTCAGGGAATCGGTGATGACTCCGGCTCCGGTGACTGCAAGCGCAGTCCCCGGCGTTCCGGTGGCAATGCCGAGGAAGGAGTTTGTGACATCGGTCGCAAGGAAATTCGCCGAGTCGAGCGTATTCGCGGCCGAGTAATATGCCAGGCGGTTAGCGGTGCCGGCGTTGGCCGTGAAGCCGGAGTTCGGACAGCCCTTGCAGGAACCGAGGATTTCGAGGGAGGAAACGCGGAGGTGCGCTTTGACGTCTTCGCCGCCGATGTTGGTGGAGGTGGCGCCGGTGCCCCCAGAGAGGATGGGGCCGGAGATGCCCGCGGCATAGAATCCCGAGGGCGCGCTCGTGCCCACGCCGAGGGAGAGCCCGGTGGTGAGCCCGCCGGCAAAGGTCGAAGTTCCCGCACCCGAGACCGTGAGGAGGTTCCCGACGCTGAAGGAGGTAGTGCTCGCAATCGGGAAGGTTGAAGCAATTGAGGTTGAAGTCGCCTCAAAATAACTGCCGGTGATTTTGCCGAAGGCGGTCAAGGGGCCGGTGAATACGCCCGGGCCGTGAACGGAGAGAAGTGTCCCGGGAGTGGTGGTCCCGATGCCGACGTTGCCGCTAGTGCCAACAATTCTTAATCTTTCGATCATTGATGGCGTTACATCCGCCGTTCTAAAAATCATACTTCCTTCACTATTTGCTCCTCTTATAACAGAAATTTCTCCGCCGCCATTATCCACGGTTGCCGCTGTGCTATTAACAAATCTTAGAGTTGAAGCTGTATTTGGGGCGGTAAAATTAGAACGAATTTGAAGCAGATCAGTCTCCACGGCAGTTGCACCACCAACAATTTCTAATTTATTATTGGGCCCCGCCGTCCCGATGCCGACGTTGCCCGAAGCGTCAATCACCACCCGCGGCGCCGCCGCGCCTGCGGTGTAGAAGCCGAGGGTTCCGGTGGCCGAGATGCTCGGAGTGAGCAGCCCGCCCTGAATCGTGGTCGTGCCGTGGATGTAGGTGTTGTGGGCGACGATGCCGTTGCCGACAAAGTTATGCGTGCCTTCCACCTCGATGTCGTACACCCGCTCGGAGGGCAGACGCTCGATGGTTGTGATCTCATCCCAGAAGGCCTCCCCGTCGCGGCCCGCCACCGCGATATGCTGCCCTGCCGAAAGATAAGCGACTTTCATCCACCTTCCATTTTGACTATTGACTCCCGGCATGAGCGGAGTACCATGGTACGTATCATGCAAAGAATCGTTCTCAACAAATACATCGTTGCCGACCCTGAAATCTGCGGGGGGCAGCCCACATTTAAAGGAACGAGGATCATGGTCTGGCAGGTTCTGGAGCTGCTTGCGGCCGGCGTGGCGATCGAAGAAATTCTCAGGGATTACTTCCCTCACCTCAAGAGAGCGGCCATCCTGGGAGCGATCGACTACGCTGCCAAGAATATTGAACCCGAACGATATGCCCTCTTCCCCGAGAAAGCCCCGCGCACCAAAGTTACTCTGCGATGAGAATATTCCCAGGAAACTGACGGAACTTCTCGCGAGAGACGACTTTCGTGTCATCCGTTCGCCGATCGGCCTCAAAGATGAAAAGGTAGCGGAGCTGGCCAAGGCGGAAGGGAGGGTTCTCGTCACCTTCGACCGGCACTTCTCAAATGTCAAGCGATTCCCACCAGAAATGTACGCTGGGATTGTTTTCGTTCGCATCAGTCCACCGCTCATCAACATCACCCTCGCCGCGCTCAGAAATCTCTTCCACGTAGTAGCTCCCAAAGAGTTCCACGGAAAACTTATTACCCTCACGCCGTTCGGATACCGAATGTACCCGCGTCGGTTTGGCGACTCCTCGTCGAGGACAAGGTACGGATGATTTCCGGTCGTGCGGATGGTTTTCCCCGATACGGTGGTGAGCTTGAAAATCGGCTTCACCCCCATGTCCATGAGGGCGTTGACCCGGCTCCAGACGAGCGTGCCGGTTTTTTCGTTTAGGGATTGAATTTCGTCTCCGGGCTTGATCTGGTCAATGCGGACCTCATCGTAAATATACTCATCAAGTTCGGAGTCGGGGGTTGGGAGTTCGGAGTTGCTTATTTTAGTGAATTGATAAGGCCGCTGATCATGCGGGTAATCTCCCCAATCCGCTGCCGTAATTTCTGATAATCGCTGACTCCGAAATACTGCAGGCGCACCGCAATCTGCAAAGCCGTATTGAGTTCGTAGGCAGAGCCGCGAGCAATCAGCAAGAATTGAGTAAATTCCTTCCTTGATTTTCTTCCCTGGCCTTCCGAGATGTTCAAGGGAATTGAGAATGCGGCTCGCCGCAATTGTGAGGTAAGCCCATAGAGTTCCTCCCGCGGAAAATCCTTGGTTAGGCGATAAATCTCTTCCGTCAACTCCATAGCTTTCTGCTATACCACCAAATCCTCGTAGTTGTATGTTCGTTTCTCCATATGAATTGCTATTAGTAATATTCTTCAAACCCGTATCTCCCGTATCTCCGAACTCCCAACTCCTAACTCCCAACTTCCGTCTGCGTCTTCGGCGTCGCAAACGGGTATCTCCGGTCACGCACTGCCCCTGGACCGCCAGTAATGTTCCGGGACTGGTGGTGCCGATGCCAAGATTCCCGGCAAAGGTCGAGTCCCCGGTGTTGGTCACGGTGAGCTTGCCCGAGGAGATGATGTCGCCTCCGGTGAGGGTGAGCCCGAGGGAGGAGGCGAGCCCGGCCGCGCTCACCCCTCCGGCAAAGGTCGTCGTTCCCGATCCGGTCACCCCGAGCTCCGGCGTATGGATCCCGGAGAGGAACTCGGCTGATCCCTTGACCGAGAGCGAGCCGTTCACGAGCTGGTTGCCGATGTTCGTGGAGGTGGCGCCCGCCCCGCCGTAGAGGATGGGTCCGGAGATGCCCGCGGCATAGAAGCCGGAAGGGGCCGTGGTGCCCACGCCGAGGGAGAGCCCGGTGGTCAGGCCGCCGGAGAAGGTTGACGTGCCGGCGCCAGAAACATTCAAAAGGTTAGAGAGCGAGAGCGATGTTGAAGAAGCGAAGTTCAGGAACGAGGCCGTGGACGAGGTGGCGAGGAGGTAGCCGGTCTTGAGGTTGTTCTCGACTGTGAGCACGCCCCCGATGTCCGCCGAGCCGTTGTGAACCGAGAGCAGCGTCCCCGGACTCGTCGTCCCAATGCCGACTTTGCCTGAAGCGTCAATCACCATCCTCGGCGCGGCCGCCCCTGCGGTGTAGAAGCCGAGCGTTCCGGTTGCCGAGATGCTCGGAGTCAGGAGCCCGCCCATTGAGGTGGTAGTGCCCATGATGAGCGCCGGGCCGTGGACCGAGAGCATGACTCCCGGCGTTCCGGTGGCAATGCCGAGGAAGGAGTTTGTGACATCGGTCGCAAGGAAATTCGCCGAGTCAAGCGTATTCGCGGCCGAGTAGTAGGCCAGGCGGTTTTGGGTGCCGGCGTTGGCCGTGAATCCGGCATTGGGGCAGCCCTTGCAGGAACCGAGGATTTCAAGGGAGGAGACGCGGAGGTGGTCGCGGATGTCCTCGGCGCCGATGTTCGTGGAGGTGGCGCCCGCCCCGCCGTAGAGGATGGGTCCGGAGACGCCCGCGGCGTAGAAGCCCGAGGGCGCGCTTGTACCCACGCCGAGCGAGAGCCCGGTGGTGAGGCCGCCAGCAAAGGTGCTCGTGCCGGCGCCGTTCACATTCAAAAGATTAGAGAGCGAAAGCGAAGTTGAGGAAGCAAAGTTAAGGAAGGAGGCCGTGGAAGAGGTGGCGATAAGGTAGCCGGTTTTAAGGTGGTTTTCGATGGTTACGACTCCGCCAAAGGTGGAGGAGGCGTTGTGGATGGAAAGGGTTGATCCGGGCGTGGTGGTGCCGATGCCGAGATAGCCGGATGGCTGGTCTATTTTAATATTTACTCCTGTATTACTCGAAAAACTCACATCTCCATATATGGTATGAGAATCATTTTGTGTATCCCCAAGTTCAACGTTTCCTACTGCTCTCAAGCTACCATTAACGTCCAAGTTACGAGCTGGATTCGTTACCCCAATGCCGACGTTGCCGTTTGCCGCAACATAGAGCGAATTTGCCGGTGCCGCGCTCGTTACCGCAAATCCTCCATTCGTTCCAACCGTAAGCGCTCCTGAAAATGTCGAAGTCCCCGCACCCGAAACATTGAGAAGGTTTGCAATGCTGAAGGAGGTGGTGCTCGCAATCGGGAAGGTTGAAGCAATTGAGGTTGAAGTCGCCTCAAAATAACTGCCGGTGATTTTGCCGAAGGCGGTCAAGGGGCCGGTGAAGACGCCCGGGCCGTGAACGGAGAGAAGGGTACCGGGGGAGGTGGTCCCGATGCCGACATTGCTTCCGTCATCGGTGATGATGGAGTTCCCGATGGTCTGGGCCGCGGTGAACTTGGCAATGGTGTTCGCGGTACCGCCACCCGAGATGCCGCTTTGGCCAAAACAGCCGATGCAGGAACCGGAGACCTGGAAGTTGCCGGTTACCGTGACGTTGCCGGCAAAGGTCGTTGAAGTGCCGGTGTTGGAGACGTCAAGGCCGGTAAGGGTCGTTGAGCCGAGCGTTGCGCCGATGTTGGTGCCAAGAATGCTGCCACCGGTAAGCGTAAGCCCCCGCGAAGAGGCCAAACCCGCCGCCGAAAGGCCGTTCGCAAACGTTGAGGTCCCCGTTCCGCCGACCGCGATCCCTCCGGTCTCGATCGCCGAGACAAAAAGCGTCCCGGAAATATTGGTGTCTCCGCCGATGGTTCCGCCGCCCGAAATGTTGAAACCGCCGGCGGCAATCGTGAGATCCCCGGATTGAATCGTAAGGCCGTCGAAAATATTCGGGGCAGACAGGCGGTCAATGGACTGCGACGGCGCAAACGAGCGGATGACCGAGGTCTTTATCTCCGGCCCCTCGTAGAGGCCGGCGACGTCGGTAACGAGCTTGTTGACGATGCTCCGGAGGCCGGAGAATTCATCGAGCCGGCGCGTGAATTCCGCGAGATCCGCCGGCCGCACCACCTCGCGCGTCTCAACCACTTCCCGCACCCGCTCCCGCGTCACCTCCCGCTCCTCAACGCG
>Ga0209542_10014530_pt1 | contig 13390 bp, 10 predicted proteins | sample RifCSPhighO2_01_FD_184028 | JGI IMG/M metagenome (GOLD analysis project Ga0209542, IMG submission 184028) | Soil microbial communities from Rifle, Colorado - Rifle CSP2_plank highO2_0.1 (SPAdes) (version 2) | ecosystem: Environmental > Terrestrial > Deep subsurface > Rock core/Sediment ... | reverse complement strand
CCAAGACAAGATATTATTATTCACCAAATGGTTAAATTCAAAATAGACATCGTGAAATGTCTCCTGCGTTACTCCCAGCAGAGCGGTTACTCTTTTATTAAATTCTGGTCCGGGGATACCAACGATAACTCCGCCATAGTCAAACCCGATAGCCTTAAAAGACATATTCATATGATTTAAAAATTTTCTTCCTCCAAAATGAAAATATGGTTCGAACCGACTTGTCCTGCCGAAGTTTTAACGAAGGCGGGTGTTTTTCTCCGGGTTCTTTTGCGGTTTTGAGCGGTGTGGCTCACATATATTATATCATAGTGCCGAAAGAAGAAATCAAAATTTTATACTGAATGTTCATAGAATTATCTCTTGTCTATAGACATCTCTTTAATAAATTGGGAAGCGTTTCTGTGAATTCTAAAAGTGAATTTTACTCTATTGTTAGAGAGTATCAATCTTTGTATTGAAGCTCTGTAGTTAGTTATTGATAGCATTTTTTGTACACATTTTGCCAGACTTGGGATTTGAGTTACAAAATTTGCTGTTAGATATTTCCTATCTTTGTAAACAGACCCATCAGTCTCCCAAAGCCCGCATAAACAAGCTCGACAGAACTTTTTATTTCTAAGTATCCAATTAGGTACGTAGACTGATTGTTTTATTTTTGAACCACCATAAGCTTTCCAGCCAAACAATTGCTCCCATTGATTTGAATAACAACTGATATCTATTGCTCTATCTCCTCGGTTAATTCTAGAAACCTTATTTTGAGGAGCTAATTTTTTTAATGATTGTTCAATTTTGGAAATCAAAAAAGGATACTTCAAGTCACATGTTATTCTAAGTCTGACGGCGCGGCCATTTGGGTTAGAAAGATTGCCATCACCAAGAGCAACACCAATAATGTATGATACCAGAATTTTATCCGTAAGATTCAACATGTGCTGGAGGTGGGACTTGAACCCACACGACCTTGCGGTCACAGCATTTTGAGTGCTGCATGTCTGCCATTCCATCACTCCAGCGTCTACCATAGAATAACACAAAAACATTTGATACAATAACCGCATGTCTCGATTCTATAATGACTCTATTTTCTGGATAGAGGTTGATAAAATTAAACCGAACCCTTTTCAGCCTCGTCGCAACTTTGACGAAATTCAGCTCAAAAGTCTTGCAGACTCGATTCGCCAGTACGGTGTACTTCAGGCTCTTGTAGTAACGCGCAATGAAGTGGAGAAAGAAGACGGAGGATTGGATGTTGAATACGAGTTGATTGCGGGCGAGCGGCGCCTCCGCGCCGCTCGCCTAGCCGGTCTCCAGCAAGTGCCGGTACTCATCCGCACCGGCGAAGAGACAGACCTGATGAAACTCGAGCTCGCCATTATCGAGAATATTCAGCGCGAAGACCTCAGTCCGGTTGACCGCGCTCGTGCCTTCGACCGTTTGGTAAAAGAATTCAATTTCAAACACCATGAGATTGGCAAGAAGGTGGGTAAAAGTCGCGAGTATGTTTCAAACTCTCTTCGCATTCTTTCCTTGCCGGAGTACATCATTAACGCGCTCTCGGAAAATAAGATTAGCGAGGGTCATACTCGACCGCTGATGATGCTCATAGACCGGCCTCAAGAGCAAGAAACGCTTTTCAAAGAAATTATTTTCAAAAAACTCAATGTCAGGGAAGCAGAAGGTATCGCGCGTCACATCGCAGTAGAGCGCGCTCGCAAACTCATTGACCAAGAACTTATAGACATCGAAGATTTGTTCAAAGAGAAACTTGGTACGCGAGTGCGAATAGAAAAGAGAGAAGAAGGGGGGCGCGTGACGATAGACTTTTTTGATAAAAATGACCTGCGCGCTTTGCTTGAAAGAATTATTTCAGACGGGGAAATCAATAAGATGCAAGGTGAAGCAGACGAACCAAAAAGGGGGGAGAGCGAGGACGAATCTCTTTATTCAGTCACTAATTTCAGTATCTAAGTGCGATCTGATTTTTTAAGCTCGCTGAGTTTGTGGCGGATATGACGGCGCGCCATTGAGGTTTTGGTCATGCCAAGCCATTTGCGATTGGGTCGGGCTGCCTCGCTCGTCATGATGAAGACGATATCTCCGTTGTGAAGCTTAGTATCGAGCGAGACTAACTTGCTGTTGACTTTGGCACCGGTCATGCGATTTCCGATGTCGGAATGTATCGAGTAAGCGAAGTCGATGGGCGTTGAGTCGATTGGCAGGTCTACCACATCACCCTTCGGCGAGAAGACAAAAATCCGTTGATTGAAAAAGTCACTCGCGAGTCTCTCTCGAAAGAGTCGTTGATTTTTGGAAGACTCTTCGTAACTCGCCAGTTCCGATATCCATTTTGGTACATCCTTCTCCTGGGTAGTACTTGCGCTGTCCGACTTTCTTGACTTTGGCAGGAGGGCATAAACCCAGGCCAAAATATTTTTGTTGTGTTTATTTTCTTTGTATGTCAGGTGAGAAGCAATACCGTATTCGGAGTATCGATACATTTCGTGGGTCTTGATTTGGACTTCCACGATGTTGCCATCTCCGATAAAAATGGTGGTATGTAGGGCTTGATAGCCGTTTGGTTTAGGAAAGGCGATATAGTCTTTAATGCGACGGGGCAGGGGTCTCCAGCGTCCATGTATCACCCCCAGCACTTGATAACAGTCTGCGACGGAGTCCACCATGATACGCATGGCGCTCACGTCGTAAATTTTCTCCAGGTCTTTGTCATATCTAAGATATTTCTTGTAAAGGCTGTAGAGACCCTTTACTCGATACTCTGTCTTGACCTTGGTTAGTCCTTCTTTAGCAAGAGCTTTTATGACAGAGCGTGAGAATTTCTCCAAGCTCTCTGCTCTATCCAAATGTCGCTCTTTGAGCGCTTTTTTCATTTCCTCATACTCCCGGGGATATACATATGGAAAGGCGAGATCCTCAAGCTCGCGATTAATTTTCCTGATACCCAACCGGTAGGCGATGGGAGCATAAATCTCGAGCGTCTCTGCCGCTATTCTTTTTTGTTTATCTTTAGGCACATGAGAGAGAGTTCTCATATTGTGCAAGCGGTCGGCGAGCTTGATGAGGAGTACCCTGATATCTTCCGACATGGCCACGAAAAGTTTGCGCAAACTCTCGTTGTGCCGATTGGTGCCTTTGTATTTGAGATGTCCGAGCTTTGTCACTCCTTCGACCAGGAAAGCAATTTCTTCTCCGAATTCCGCTATTATCTCCTCTCTCTTGATACCGACATCTTCTATCGTATCGTGAAGAAGTCCAGCCACAATCGTTGCGCCGCCCACTCCGAGTTCCGCCAGTATCTGGGCCGTCTCGGATAGATGTTGGAGATAAGGCTCGCCCGAAAGTCTCTCGTGCCCCTGGTGAGCGCGTTCCACGAAGGAAAATGCTTTCTTGATAGAGACGATATCCTCGGCGGTAGAGTTCGCGATGCTCCTTATGATTTTAGCGAGCGGGTCTAGTTCTGGTTGATTTTGTGGGGGTTGTGGTTGGGGCATTTTTTGTCTGAACATCTCTCTGGAATGGTTTTAGTACCATCCATCATTAAACTGCCACAGGTTTTGCAGGTCTCGCCAGTGGGCCGGGCTTTCACGACGTACTTGCAGTCAGGATAATTCGAACAGCTGTAGAAGACTCCAAAGCGGCCGCGGCGCTCCGACATTAAACCCCGCCTGCCGGCAGGCTGGGTGGATTGACACACGGGACATTGGACTCCCGTGGAGTTCGCCTTTTCCTGCTCTTCGTCTTTTTTGACGAACTTACACTTGGGAAAGCGCGAGCAAGCTGTGAACATCCCGAACTTCCCCTCGCGAATGACCAGATTTCCTTTGCCACACTTAGGGCAGATTTCTCCGGTATCTTTGGGTCCCTCAAGCTCTTTGCCTTCTTTGGTGCGCGCTCCCTGGCATTCTGGGTACTTCTCACACGACAGGAACTTGCCACTTCGGCCGAGCTTGATAATCATGTTAGCTTCGCAGGCAGGACACTTCAAGTCTTCCGGCGCTCGGCCAAGATTGGTGACTTTCGCAACTTCCTCTTTTTCTTTTACCTCTTTCGAGAATGGAGTATAAAAATCAGACAAGGTTTTTTTATAAGTGCGCTCGCCGCTTGCTATATCGTCCAACTCATTTTCCATCTCGGCAGTAAAAGAATCGCTGATATAGGTGTGAAAATGTTCCTCGAGGAAAGAGCTGACCACTTCGCCCGTATCAGTCGGGTAGAGCGCTTTCTCTCTCTTTTCCACATATCCACGGTCGTCAAGGGTCTTGATGATGGAGGCATAGGTGGAGGGTCGACCGATGCCGCGCTTTTCCAGCTCCTTAATAAGTCCTGCTTCAGAATATCGAGCCGGAGGCAGAGTCTTGTTCTCTGCCGAATCTATATTCAAGAGTCGCAGGGAATTGCCCGCCGAGAGCTCCGGCAAAATGACATCCTCGCTTGCGGATTGCGGGTCGGCTCTAAGCCAGCCGTCAAAGATGATACGCGAGCCGTTGAGCCAGAAGTCCGGAAAGGACTTGGAGGTGAAACCTCCAAGTGGAGGTTTCACCTCCAAGTTAATGGTGGCGACGACTTTGGTGCGCATTACTTCCGCCGATTTCATCTGGCTTGATATCGCTCTTTGCCAAATCAATGTGTAGAGCTTTTTCTCTCCATCTGTCAATCCAGCTGTCTCCTTACTCATATGTGTCGGTCGAATAGCCTCGTGAGCCTCTTGAGCATTTTTAGATTTTTTGGCGAAGATGCGTGACTCAAAATAATTTTCTCCGTATTTTTTCTTGATTAATCCTTCGATTTCTTTTCGCGCGGTAGCGCCAAGATTGGTTGAGTCGGTACGCATATAAGTAATATGTCCCGCTTCGTAAAGTTTCTGGGCTAAGTACATACTGCGAGATGGCGCGAGACCCAGTCGGGAACTTGCTGTCTGCTGGAGAGTCGAGGTGATGAAAGGCGCGCCACTTTTGTCTCCTTCACATCTATTATTTTCCATGAGCCTTTTCTTCCTTCTTCCAGAATTTTATCCACCTCTTTCTTTTCTGTCGGTTCTTTCGAACAGACGAAAGTTAAATTATTTTTAGATTTACCTGCCTGCGCAGGCAGGTCTTCAAGCTTGGCTTCGATAGTCCAGAAAGTAATTGGCTTAAAGGCGCGTATCTCGCGCTCGCGCTCCATCACAATGCGTAGGGCGGGTGATTGCACTCTGCCGGCAGACAAGCCATAACGTACCTTCTTCCAGACTAAACCGGAGAGATCGTAACCGACTAGTCGGTCTAAGACCCTCCTTGCCTCCTGCGCTTCTCTTAGATTCGTGTCAATCTCTCGAGGGTGTTCAAGGGCTTCCTCCACCGCTTCTTTAGTTATCTCATAGAAGACTATGCGCTTTGGATGTTTGAGCCCAACAGTCTGCTCTATATGCCAGGCAATAGCTTCACCCTCACGGTCAGGGTCAGTAGCGAGCAGAACTTCATCAGCTTTTTTCGCCAGTAACTTAATTTCCGAAATCACCCTCTCTTTTCCTTTTACTACTTCGTAGTGCGGTACGAAACCGGCCGGCACGTCTATAGCCGCCTTGTTTGACTTAGGTAAGTCACGAATATGACCGACAGAAGCAACTACGCGGAAATCCCTACCAAGATATTTCTCTATAGTCTTGGCTTTCGACGGCGACTCTACGATTAAAAGTCTCATTGAGCTCAATTAGTACTACAGAAACTTTCTATTTGCAACTTGTCCGCCGAAGAGACGAAATCAAAATGTTTTACGAACTTCTCCCAGTTCTTCTACGATGAGACCTTTAATTTCAAGGAGCGAGAGGTTTGCACTGGCGGCGCCGGTGTCTAACTTGCTCTTGCGAATCAACTCATCACGCGAACACGGATACTCGAGAATTTTTATAAAAATTTTTTCTTCTTGGCTCAATTCTTCTATGTCTACGAGAGTTGGGTGCTCATCCTTCCTAGGAAGTCCCAAGAGTTCGAGCACGTCGTTGGCGTCACGTATGAGCGCGGCGCCGAGGCGGATAAGCATGTGTGGTCCGTCAGAGGTTGGAGAGGTAACTGGACCAGGCACGCAACCAACCTCGCGATTGTATTCAGTCGCGAGTCGCGAGGTTATAAGCGTGCCCGACTTTCTCTCCGCTTCGATAACAACAGTGGCATGGCACATACCGGCCATAATTCTGTTTCTTCTCGGAAAAGCCCACGCGCCGGAGGGCATGGTGTCGTCATATTCCGAAATCAGTCCTCCGCCATTTTCGATAATTTCTTCAGCGAGATTGACATGCGAGTGGGGGTGAAGCACCTTGCGGTCAAGGCCGGAGCCCGGAATAGCTATAGTTTGAAGACCGGCGCGCAGAGCGGCGCGATGCGCGATGGAATCAATACCGAGCGCCAAGCCAGAGATTATGGTTACAGGAGAACCAGAAAGCCCGAAGATAATAGATTCGCATATTTCTCTGCCATAGCTGGAATATTTTCTTGAACCTACTATAGTTAATAACTTGTTGCTTTCTTTGGGTAGCTCGCCCTCATAACGCAGTTGCTTGGGAGCATCTGGAATCTCTTTGAGAAGCTCTGGAAAATCAAGTGGAAGAAGTTCACGTATCATTGTGATAATATTGTATCGTATTATGCTCGACATCAAGTTTATCAGGGAAAATAAGGAATTAGTACAACAAGCGGTCCGAAAGAAGCATCTCGAATTTGATGTCGACAAGCTTATTGAAGTTGACGGGAGGCGTCGGGTGCTTCTCGGCCGGGTGGAAGAGAGGCGAGCAGAACAGAAGGTATCTAATAACGCGATAGTCAAGGCCAGTTCTGAAGAGCGAGAGGGGATTTTAGAAAAAATGAAAGTGCTCAAGGGTGAACTTGAGGGCGAAGAATCTGAACTCAAAGAAGTTATGCAGGAATGGCAGAGGATCATGCTATCTGTGCCTAATCCACCCGATACTTCAGTTCCGGAAGGAGAGGGAGAAGATGACAACGTGGTGCTCAAGACTTGGGGGGAGAAACCGAAATTTGATTTTGAACCCAAAGATCACATTGAGCTCATGCTCAATCTCGATATGGTCGATTTTGAACGGGGAGCTAAGGTTCACGGATTCAGAGGCTATTTTTTAAAGAATGCTGGAGTGCTTCTATCTTGGGCGATATGGAATTACGCACAGCATTTTTTCCTACAGAAGAATTTTGTTCCGTTCATCGCTCCAGCTATTGTCCACAAAAATTTTTTCTATGGCACAGGACATCTACCGGGCGGGGCAGAGGATATTTATCAAACTCAAGATGGTGATTATCTAGCTGGTACAGCCGAAGTGCCGATGATGGCTTATCATGCCGAAGAAGTATTGGAGAAAAAGGATTTACCCAAAAGATATTTAGCGTTCTCACCGTGTTATCGGCGAGAAGCGGGGAGTCATTCGAAGGATGTGAAGGGCTTGATTAGGGTGAACGAATTTTTCAAACTCGAACAACTTATTCTATGCGAGGCAAGTCATGATGAGTCTGTAAAATTTCATGAAGAGCTTAATAGAAACACTGAAGAATTTATTGAATCGCTCGGTATCCCATATCAACAACTTGTTATATGCACTGGTGATTTGAAAGTGGCTCATGTAAAGTCTTATGACACAGAACTTTGGGTGCCTAAAGAGGGGACATACCGCGAGATTGCTAGTGCATCGTATTATCATGATTTCCAGACAAGAAGATTCAACACACGATACAAAGATGAAGATGGTAAGATAAAATATGTCCACTCTCTCAACGCGACTGCCGCACCCACCCCGCGCATTTTGGTCTCTCTGGTCGAAAATTTTCAGCAGGCCGACGGTTCCGTCAAGATTCCCGAAGTACTGGTGCCGTACATGAACGGTCTGGCATTGATAAAGAAATGAAAATTGTTTCGAGTGGTAGGGTTCTCAACTCACGAGAATTCTATGAGAAAAAGAAAAGAAGAAGGCGTATTCAACTGATTGCTCTGTCCGTTATATTTATATCTGTGATTTCTCTGCTCGTTTTTTTCTCTCGTCAGGAACAATTTCTGGTTGTTGAAGCCACAGTTCTGGGAGAAAAGGTGGTTGATAAAGAAGAGATGACACAAATGGCACAACGCCTGCTTACCGGTTACTACCTTTGGATAGTTCCTCGGGCTAACACTCTCATCTATCCGCGCCGCGCTATCGAACGTAATCTTCTTGAAGAATTTCCAAGACTCAAGTCTGTTGATTTGAGTTTAGGCGAACAACAAAGACTTCTCGTGACTGTCGATGAGCGCGTGCCTTTTGCCCTCTACTGCATAAATGCTTCTAGCCCACAAGACGCTTCTCTTCTGCCCGCGCAGGCGGACGACTGTTTTTTCCTTGATGAAGAGGGATTTGTCTTCGCTCCCGCGCCCTCCTTTTCCAGTGGAGTCTATTTCGTCTACTTCACTCAAAACCCGGTCGAAAATCCCATAGGCCAAAGGTTTATTACTATTGCAGAATTCAGATTACTATCAAAATTTATAGACACTTTTGTGGCTCTCAATATTGACCCCTTGGCGCTTGAGATTAAAGATGACGAGTATGCTCTCTTGTTGGTCAAGGGCGGACAGATTATGTGGCGAAGAGACAGCGACCTTACTCTTATCCATTCAAACTTGGAAGCTTTTCTCTCCAATAATTCTATCCGAACTCAAAGCAATTTTTTCGATAGGATGCTCTATTTAGATTTGCGCACCGAAAATAAAGTATTCTACAAGTTCAGAGATTAAGAGTATAATTAGAAAGTTATGCGCTTCCTATATTTGATACCTTTCTATCTCCGGTGGCACTATAGTGAGGGTTGCAAAGATCTCTTCCATAATTGGCAGAGTTTCGTCTCCTTTGTCCTCTACTTTTTCTCCATTGGTTTTCTCTTCAAGACGCTTTTTGCCCCGTTTGGGCGACTCAACGAGGAGTATAAAAAAGGCTTTAACCCGGAAACTTTCTTTGAAACGCTAGTGGTCAACACTTTAATGCGGGTGGTCGGATTTGTTCTAAGAACATTTGTGATTGTCGTCGGACTCGTTGCTCTGCTTATGGTAGTAGTGCTTGGTCCGGTGGTTTTTGTCTTATGGACTCTCGCGCCACTTATCATCTTGTTTTTGTTTATCTTTGGTTTGGACCTATCTTTCGCTTTAAACATCTTTTTAAATTTCTATTTCAATTTCTATGGATTATAAAGAATTAAAGAACGTACTGATGCCATGGGAGCCTGTTTATGCGCTTGAGTACGCTTTGCCGCGCTATTTTCGCAGTGTCGCCAAAAAGGCCTTTTTCTTCTTATTTGTATTCTTCGGGTTGTTGTCTTTAGTAGCCAGCCCTTTAGTGGGTCTTTGTCTCATCTTTTTCTCCCTTTGGCTTGCCTTCTCTTTGCTTGATTGTTTCTTTTACTCTTATTACTTCAAACGCTCAAAGGAAGCCGGCCGATTTGCCTCTGAACTTGCTCTCATAATTTTCGGTTCGCCGGAAAACGACATCACTTACGGATTCGTCTCTTCTCATTTGGGGCAGGAAATACTTTGGCGATGTGGTATAGACCGACAGTCTCAAAAAAGTTTCCTGCCAAATAAAAAGGCGAAAGTTTCGGCTGAAGAGTTCAAACTGCCGGAGGGTCGCTCGGTTTTCCGCGCGTATCTTGGAGGACTCTGGGCCCTTGATGCTGAATTGAAGGATTTCATTCTTACTCATCACATTACGGAAGAAGAGTTTCTCGGAGCTGGGATTTGGACCGCGTCAGTCAGATTTAATATCTCACAGTCAAAAAGATGGTGGGATAAGGAGAATCTTCTGAAGACGGATTCAATAGGTCGGAACTGGTCTTATGGAACCTCTTATTCTTTGATGAAATATGCTCGTCCGCTCATGATCTCTGGTTCGATGATTGATGAAGGATACCACAGGGAAGAAGCCAAACTTCTGGAAATAATTCTTTCTCGTTCACGCGAAGCCAATGCGTTACTCGTCGGTGATGACGGAGTCGGGAAAATGGAAGTCCTTGAGGAACTCCATCGGATTATGAAGAAAGGTGAAGCCTCCGATATGTTGCAGGATAAGCAGATTTGGGTCTTTGAAGTGTCTCTTTTGTCCACTGTCGCGGGTAATGGCCAGATATTTGAGCGCGAGCTGGTTAAAGTACTGAAAGAGTCCGAAGAGGCCGGCAATATCATTTTCGTGATACCGAATATGTCTGTATTTCTTGAATCGGGGAATGTTTACGGAATCTCTGTGCTCTCCATTTTAATCCCTTTTCTTGCTTCGTCACAAATGCAAATTGTCGGCATTTCCAATACTGATGAATATCAACGCCGGCTGGAATCCCTAGGCGATATCAAACAGCATTTTGAAAGGGTGACTGTTCATTCGGTTGACGAAAACGTGCTGGTAAAAATGCTTGAATCTGAAGTTATGCATCTCGAAAATCAGGTCGGAGTTGCCATTTCTTTTCCGGCTCTGTCAGAGGCCGTTGTTTCGGCCAAAAGGTATTTCGTAGACCGGCCGGCTGCCGATGCCGCTACCGACCTCTTGGTTGAATCGGCGGCGAAAGTTAAAGAAGAGAAAAAACTTATGGTCGGTAAAGAAGACGTGCTTTCCATAGTCAAGTCAAAGACTGGTATACCGACCGGAGAAATCAGGGGGAAAGAGAAAGATAAACTCCTGAATTTGGAGATTTTGCTCAAAGCGAGAATCGTCGGCCAAGACGATGCTATCAAAGCGATAAGTAATGCCATCAGACGCGCTCGGTCCGGCATAGGTAATCCATTGAGGCCGACCGGCTCATTTCTGTTTCTTGGTCCTACCGGAGTCGGCAAAACGGAGACAGCTAAAGCTTTGGGAGAAGTATTTTTCGGCGAAGCTTCCAAACTTATTCGTCTCGACATGTCCGAATACAACGCCCCCGATTCATTGAACAGGCTTATAGGTTCATCCCAAACAAATACACCCGGAACGCTTGTTACTCTGCTTCGTGAAAATCCATACGGCGTCTTACTACTTGATGAATTTGAGAAAACGAATTCGAGAGCCAAGGACTTATTTCTGCAAATTACGGATGAGGGAATGTTTTCGGATATGCGCGGTGAGAAGGTTAGCGCTCGCAATGTTATCATTGTTGCGACTTCAAATGCCGGCAGTGACCTTATCTTTGAATATATAAAATCGGGCAAGGATTTGTCAGCCGCCCGCGAAACGATAGTGGACGAAGTAATTGCCAGAGGGATTTTCAAACCGGAATTACTGAACCGATTCGACGGAGTGATATTGTTCCATCCTCTTGACGAAAAATCTTTACAAGAAATCTCCTCGCGCTTGTTATCTCACCTAGTCGAGCGCCTGAAAGGGAAAGGAATAACTCTTAAAATAAGCGAATCCTTGATATCTTTTTTAACCCAAAAAGGAATGGACCCGAAATTTGGTGCCCGTTCTTTGAATCGCGTTATCCAGGAAACCGTTGAGCAGATAATCGCCAAGAAAATGATATCCGGCGAGGTGGGTCCAGGGTCAGAGATTGAATTGACAGAAACCGACCTTAAATAATTACCGTATCTTCTTTAGAGATTAATTATGCCTTTAGGATTTTGGGAAAAGTTAAAAAAGCCGATTTTCGTGCTAGCGCCGATGGCAGATGTTACCGACGTGGCGTTTCGTCGTGTTATTGCCAAGTATGGCAAACCTGACGTCATATGGACAGAGTTTGTTTCCGCCGATGGTCTAGCACTTGCGCCAGAATCAGGTAAAAAGAAACTTTTGAAAAGTCTTGAATATAGTGAAGCAGAACGGCCAATCGTGGCGCAATTCTTCACTTCCTCTCCGGAACATATGAAAGAAGCCGCCCGACAAGCACGCGAGTTGGGCTTCGACGGTGTGGACATCAATATGGGTTGCCCGGATAGGAGCGTCGAGAAACAAGGCGCCGGCGCTTCGCTCATGAAAAATGTTTTACTTGCGAGAAAACTTGTCAGGGCGGCCAAAGAGGGAGCCGGCGCACTACCCGTCTCGGTCAAAACTCGCACGGGTTACAGCCGGCCGGAGCTCGAGAATTGGTTGCCGGAAATTCTCGAAGAGGAGGTGGCCGTAGTTACTATTCATGCTCGTTCCAGGAAAGAAATGTCGAAAGTGCCAGCTCAATGGGAGTTCGTTCGACGGGCTGTTGAAATTCGAGATGCCTCCGGTAAGGAAACTTTAATTTTTGGTAATGGTGATGTCAAGAATTTGGCGGAGGCGAAAAAGCGAGTCGATGAGACAGGTTGTGACGGTGTAATGCTCGGTCGGGCTATCTTCGGCAACCCATTTCTTTTTTCCGAAAAGAAATGTCCCGAGGGAATCGAGGGACTGAAATTAAGGTTAGAAGTCTTGGTCGAGCACGCGAGGTTATTTGAAGAATTGCTTGCGGGATATAAGAGTTTTGCGATTATGAAAAAGCATTTCAAGGCCTATGTTGGTAATTTCGGAGGCGCAAACGAATTACGCGCTAAACTTATGGGCACCAATAACGCGAGAGAGGTCGAGGCGGCGGTAAATGATTTTTTGCTATACTACTCGCATGAAAAGTGAGAAGAAAAGTAGTAAAAGTAGCGGAGTGCTCTATCGCAAATATCGTCCGCAGAAATTCAGCGATATCATTGGTCAGAACCATATCGTCCGGGTGTTGGAGGGAGCTATCAAGCTTGGCAATATTTCTCATGCTTATCTTTTCTCGGGACCGCGCGGCACGGGCAAAACCTCCGTGGCCAGAATCTTATCGCGAGAAATCGGTACCTCGGCCAACGACCTTGTCGAAATGGACGCCGCCTCCAATCGCGGTATTGATGATGTCCGCGAAATCCGAGAGTCGGTTAATACTCTGCCCTTTGAGTCTCGCTACAAGGTCTATATTATTGATGAAGCGCACATGCTCACGCGGGACGCTTGGAACGCCTTTCTGAAAACTCTGGAAGAGCCGCCAGCGCACGCCATCTTTATCCTGGCAACGACCGAATTGGAAAAAGTACCGGAAACGGTCATCTCGCGCTGTCAAAGTTTCTCATTCAGACAACCCAATCAGGCGACGCTTAAAGATTTTGCGCTCTCGGTAGCCAAAAGTGAAGGCGTAATGCTCGAGCCGGCGGCGGCGGAACTGGTGGCGCTTCTCGGCGACGGTTCTTTTCGAGATGTGCACAGCATTTTGGAAAAAGTCCTTTCTTTCACTTCAAACAAAAAAATAACTAGAGAAGAAATAGAGCAAGTGACGGGCGCGCCCAAAGCGGAGTTGGTGCGCAGTATTCTCGAGGCGCTCGTAGAGAAAAATATTGAGAAGGGGATGAAAGCGATCCAGAGCGCCGCTACCGCCAATGCCGAGATGAAACTTTTTGCCAAGCT
>Ga0209542_10014529_pt1 | contig 13392 bp, 13 predicted proteins | sample RifCSPhighO2_01_FD_184028 | JGI IMG/M metagenome (GOLD analysis project Ga0209542, IMG submission 184028) | Soil microbial communities from Rifle, Colorado - Rifle CSP2_plank highO2_0.1 (SPAdes) (version 2) | ecosystem: Environmental > Terrestrial > Deep subsurface > Rock core/Sediment ... | reverse complement strand
AGCCTGCTATGAGCCTGATTGAGAGATATGATCTGCCTGTTTATTTGAGACAGACACTTGAGTTAACTAAGAACATGATTGAAAGCATTTTCTTGCAAGAGAAGGAAAAGCAGATGGGGCTGGGGAAGTGGTTTGTGGATGCTAGGTAATCCTTATATAATTTTTTATCTTTATTATTTGGATGAAGATTGTATTAGAGTAAGAAGAATAAAATTACCGGCAATAACAAACATCCCATTAAACGTTGTTTTCTGTTTGGTAAGTATCATAATGTTGTTTATTTAAGACATATACAAACCAAGGAGGAATCTTTTTCTCATTGATCCATTTATACTTTTCAGTTCCGTTTGCCAGAGGTTTATATCCTTTGATTACTCTTAAGTTAGATTTTTGAAAGACAGATTTGTAATCCCCATCATACCAAAGATAATCAAAAACTTTAATATTCGTTCCTTTAATATGTATTCTAACTTTATCTCCTGCCCGCGTATTCTTATTTTCTGGGAAGTTGCTTATAAAAGATGCCCAATTATGGAAATAAAGTTCTGGGGTGGAAGTAATGATAATAATTGCTCCTTTGGATTTAAGTTTCTTTCTAAACTCTTTTAAAATTTTGATCATATCTATCTTTGAAGGAATACTATCAAAAATAAAAGCACAAAAAATTAAATCAAAAAAATTATTCTCAAACAAATCTAAATTTGCACTTTTGATATGAGAATAACAACCTTCTTTATCTAATCTTTTTGCTTTTTCAAGCATCTTCTCATTTATATCAACACCAATTACCTCAAAACCTAATTTTTTTAGAAACCTTGTAGATCTTCCAGTTCCACATCCATAATCTAATGCTTTCTTCCCATTAACCAATTTATGTAAAATTTGGGGTATATCTCTAAAGGCGAGATAATATGTTTTCGTTATTTTTAATTTGGAATAATCCTCAGAATATCTACCATAATTAAAAAATTTCATATTAATAGAAGAAACTTTGAGATTAATAAATTTATCACCTTTTATAATAAGAAAAAAAGTATCACAGGAATTAACAAGCAACCCATCAAATGATTTTTTCCAATTCCTACTAAAGAAGGTAGCATTCCGATGAAACTACCGATGATTAACACGAAAATACCAAGATAAGATGATAACCAAAAACACATTCCTATAATTAAAACTATAATTGCGATGCAGAGCTTTTGGTAATTTATTTTTGTGATCAGCGAAGAGAAAATTCTTGCTAATTTCAAGCTTAGGAAGATTGCTATAAGCCCTGTTATGAATGCGACTATTAAAAATATAATCAAATCCTTTTGAGTTATAGTTTCCATTAATCTGCTTATCGCAACCACTGCACCGTTTCTTGCTTTGTTAATCGATGTTATTGCGATGAAACTTGTTACCATGCCGAGCGTTTCTAGAGAACCGACGAGAATTAAAAAACCCTTATCTGTTAACTTGATAATCTGGCTTCCGATAATTGCTGCCTGTGCTGGACCCAATCCCGGCATCAAACTTACAAAAGTTCCTACGATGCCTGCGCTGCTCATTGCTTTTACGACTTCCATTTTTGGTATTGCAATTTTAGTTATTAATTGCTGGGGGATTTTTACATTGTCTTTTAAGCTGATCAATAAGCCTGCTACTCCGAAGAGACTGCTCAGCAATGGAAAAAGGGGCTCTTTCATATTGAGATTCAGAACGCTCATTCCGAAAATTCCAGCTAACATGAAAATGAAGAATGCCCAAAACTTTTTTCTTTCTCTGAATATCATGTATATTGAGATTATGACTAGAAGATAGCCGATGTAATTTTTAATTGATGAATAAAGGGCTGGAAGAAATTTTAATAATAAAGGCGTTAATGCTATTCCTAAGATTATTGCAAGAAAACTTCCTAGCACTGTTAATGTAACTGCTTCATAGCCTTTCCCCTGCAGCAGCATCCTATGCCCTGGAAGAACTGATAGTATTTTTCCTTCGCTATCTGGAGCACCGAGATAAACTGCTGGAAGAACATTGAGAAAAGTATGCGTTATGGCCATTGAGACTATTAGCGCAGAGATTATTAATGGGGAGGTGAATGCTAGTAGAAAAGGCGATATTGAAAAGAGCAATGTGACTAATAAGTTTGTGTGTATTCCTGGAGTGAGCCCGCTGAATATGCCGCCAATTACTCCAACTAATACCGCAATAGTTATTTCTATTATCATATTATTATTTCTTCAGCTATAATCTCAAGTTCATTTTTGTATTCGGTTAATTTTCCAGTAATTTCTATTTGGGTTCCTCTTTCTATGTTCAATGTTTCTTCCTTGAAAATTATTATTGGGATTGTTGATGCTGAATCTCTTATGTTCAGAATGTAAAGCCCCGGTGTTTCCCTTGCAGAGATCACTGTTCCCTTAATTTTTACCATTGTTTCAATCTGTTTTTTGCCAAGGTCATTTATATCTGTCAATTCGACTTCTGAGTACTCTGATAATAAGAGAATTAGAAAAGTTCCTATGACTGAAATGATTAAAGAAGTTTTAAACAATTTAGAATCTTGCATCCTTTAAAAGAGATAATTTTATATTTAAAGATGTTTTTGTTTTGGATTATGTATATTAAAGTTTGAAATCTACAGGAACCCCTCCTACAAAATTTAATTTTTGTTTACTGGGATAGTCTCTTGCGTTTAGATTTTCTAAATTAAAGAAAAAATCCCAAGCTTTTGAGAACCATTCTTTTTTTGAACATAGTTCTTTTGCCCACAATGGTTGGAATGGAAAGTATTTATCCTCTTTAATAGGATATTGTCTTACTAATTGTTTTGCTTTTTCTTTTAACTGTCTCTTCTTTGATAAGTCCCTTATTTCCCTTTGGATTGGAAAACTGTTTTGATATTCCCCATAGTTCTTTGATGTTATCCTCTTGATGATATTTGTTAATTGATGAACCTTATCTGGTCTTATGCTATGTTGTGCTGAGTCTAATATGAACTCCAACTGATCTACTATCTTTGTTGGACCTTCTATACTCTTTAGGTTTTTTAGAGAAGTTGGCGCAAATCTTACCTCCAACAATTTATTTTCTTTCTCGTATACTTTTGTTTTTCTATTTGGTAATGTGCATACTGTTGGCACAAGAGGTACATTGCTTATGAAATGGTTGTGATTAATGGAGGGATCTAAGGACAGGCTCATTGTTATACTGTTTTTTTCTGTTAAGCTATAATGACCATCACCATCAAAAATTCCCTGAAATAGGACGCCTTTGTTTTCTAAATCTTTTAGAAAATTATTTGGTAATCTTTTTTGAAAACCACTTGTTTTTGTGTTTTTTCTTTTGCTTATAATCTTTTTATTTTTAAGAACATCCATGAATATTGGCGAAATTCCAGAAATGTTTGTTTTAAGGGACCAATCTTCTTTGTAGCAGGAAAGTTTTGTTGTGCTGTTTTTTCCTTTATTTTTTAATATTGGGAAAAGCTTTTGTATTAATTGAGGATACCAATAACCTTGAAATATGTTTGAACTACCTACTTGGTATGTGTATGAAAGATTTGACCCATTATTTCTGATATGTCCGTCTGAAAAGAATAACCCTGTCCAATATAGGTTAGGTTTTGTAAAAGTGAATTCTTCCCTTGAATATATCTTTGGTTTGAAATTTTGATTTGACCATCTTCTCATCCCGCGTTGGTCCAGGTTTAATATGCTTGAGACGTGCTGATTCAATATCCCTATCTTTCTACCATTTTTTAAGATATCAATCAGTTCCTTCCAAAATTCATCATAAACAAAGATCTTACCTCTATCGTGAGTTTTCCATAAGATAGGCAATGGAGAAGGATTTATTTGCTTTATATAAAGTTTGCATGCAGGACAGAATAATTTGTAGCCATGCATACAGGAATTATTATCTGATGTTATAGTCGGGAGTTCTTTATCTGAAATGATTAGTGGTTTATTCTTTAATGCATTTTCAAAATCCCATTGTTCTGCTATCCTATGTTTGATTTTGTTTTTGGTTAGCCTTTCTACAAATAAACCGACCTTTCTTTTTGAATTTTCTTTTTTGTATTTTTCACACATCAAATTCCAAAAAGATTCTGATACGAGGAATATCCTTTTTCCTTTATTGCCTGTACAAATTTGATACCAACTTTTATTTATTACCATCTTTACCGTTTAGTTCTCCTGTTAGGGGTTCCGCCCTTAGCGGGTTTTATTTATGGTTTTGATATTTTCCACATAGCTTCAAAATATTGTCTAAACGATGATGCTACTTCGTCACCTTTAATCATAATAATTATGGGTGTCTGAGACAAAATAATTATCAGAACTTTGTTCTTGTAAATGTTAATTTCAGTAGGAGTATTTTGATCTAAATATTTTACATCAATATGCCTCTTTGCTACTTTCGATTTTTCAAAATATTCTCTAGAATTTTTATTAAAAATGGCTTTAATTTTAATTCCTTTTCTAATGGTTTTTATTTGATATTTATCATAAAAATTTCTCGTTCTCTTTTGGTCATATCCTTTACTTGCACCAAAAACATAATCTATCTCTCCTTTATTTAGCGTACTTACCATATCTTCAAATACAGTTTCCATTCCTCTCCATCCCTTAAATATCTCAGCGTCTATATCCTCTTTTAGAAACAAGGAGTTTCCTTTTAGAGAGGGTAAGATTTTTTCAAATGCTTTTTGGTGTTTGTTTATTTCTTCCTTTTTTTCCTCTAAATAATCTTTTATTCTATTAGGGGGTGCTGCCTTAAAGTATTTTACTTTATTTTTTAAAATATAACTTGCAAGACCTTTATCCATTAATTTATCTAGAACTTCATAAACTTTAGAAGAAGTAATCCTTGCTTTTTTGACTAAAGGTCCCTTAGAAGTTGACCCCAATTCAAGTAAAGCAAGATAAACTTTTATCTCAGACTTTGTTAACCCTGCTTTTTCTAAAACTTCTATAGTATCATTATTCATAACCAAGTATAGGAATTTAAACTATTTAAATTTTTCTATATTAGACCATCCTAGGGGGGCACTAATATTTATATAGTTAATAAAATTTCATTTGTAAAGAACAACTTGGAGGTTAAAATGTCACTAAGAGATTATTTGACATATATAAGGCTTGAAAGAGAATTTAATCTAAATGATCCTATATGGAAAGTACCGTATAATGATCCGAAATTATATATAGATGGATTAAGAGAGGGTAAAAGAAATGCCATAAAAAGGATGGCAAAGAGATCATTAATAACATTAGCCACATTGGTAGCTTTAACGGGCTCTGGATTATATCTTCATAGTTCAAATGACGAATATAATAAAATATTAACTGAAGCCTTTAGAAAAGCTGACTTAAATGGAGATGGTAAAATCTCAGATTCTAGGGAAATGGCAGAATTTTTTAGTAGCTTACCTTATCCAGCCAAATATTTCATTAGACCTTAATTTTTTCCTCTTTTTATACCCTCTAGACTTTACATTACATAAAATAGTTAATTTTATATTCTTCTCTAAGTTGTATTAAAGTGAATGAACTTAGAAAAAAGATTTGATTTGGTTACCCGTAATGTCCAGGAGATTATAACGAGAGAGGAATTGAAGGTATTATTGAAAGACAAAAAAAGCCCCTCTGCTTATTGGGGAACGGCCCCTACTGGCAAGGTTCATATCGGCTATTTAATTCCTATTTTGAAGATTTCTGATTTCTTGAAAGCTGGATTTAAATTTAAAATTTTAATTGCGGATTTGCATGCTCATTTGGATGACCAGAAGACGCCTTGGAGTTTATTAGATTCCAGAGCAATATATTACCAGGAAATCATTATGGCATTGTTTGATGCATTGAATATCGATTATTCTAAACTAATTTTTGTTAGAGGGAAAGACTTCCAAACAAATTCAGAGTATGTTGTGGACGTTTTAAGAATGAGTGCTTTAACTACCCTATCGAGGGTAAAAAGATCCGCTGCTGAAGTTGTTAGATTTGGAAAAGAACCGAAATTGGGAGGGTTTATTTATCCTTTAATGCAAACAGAGGATATTCCTGCTTTAGAAGCTGACGTGGCTTATTCTGGTGTAGACCAAAGAATGATATATGCTCTTTCTAGAGAATTACTTCCTGAGTTGGGTCATAAGAAACCAATTTGTGTGTTTACTCCCATGTTGCCTGGATTAACTGGAGGAAAGATGAGCGCCAGCGACGTTAAAAACAAGATTGATTTGCTTGATTCTGAGAAGGAAACTGAAAGAAAAGTTAATAGTGCATATTGCAAAGAAGGAGATATTAAAGATAATGGTGTTTTAGCATTTTGCGAATATTTTTTGTTTCCATATAAAGGAAAATTGAAAATTGAAAGGGCAAAGAAATTTGGCGGTGATGTTCATTATGAAAATTATAAGGAATTGGAAAATGATTTTGTCAAGAAAAAACTGCATCCTGCTGATCTGAAGAAGATGGTTAGTGGAGAGCTTAATATTTTGCTAGAGCCTGTTAGGAAAAAATTTGAGAAGAAAGAGAAACTGCTGAAAGAGGCTTATCCCACGTCTTAACTTTCATAACTCCTGCTGGAAAACTTTATAAAACTATTTTTATTAATTTATTGTATGGAAAATGACGCGCTATATAGGATTCGACACTGCTACAATGCAGCCGTGCATAGATGGGATAGTGGTTGCGCGGGGAGGGAAGCAGAAGCTGACGAACAGCATAAGCAAGAGACCATATTAACGGATGCTTTAGCACAATTGGGGCAATTAAGAGAATTATTGGATGCAGAAGAATCGATCTTTGCTGCTTCATTCGGATATGAGAGATAAGAGACAGAATCTTTGATTTATATTTTTCAATCTGCTGTTTTAATTTATGGCATTAATTTATAAACCGTTTGTTTGTTGTTTCTTCTTCATGAAGAGACGGTTGATGGGGGTGGAGACCGAGATCGGGCTTGCCTCTGACAGAGAACGATATGCAGACGGAAGAGACGTTGCACAGCAGATTCCTGAATTTATTCATAAAAACCCACTTACAATAGATGATTTTGATCCCCTATTTTTAGAGCAATGCAGCAATACTGATGAATTCGCGGATGATGTTTTGTCTTCTTCTAAAGCAGTGGAGATCGATGTTTCATTTTCTTTTGGGGCCCCTGAAATAGTAGATCCGGGTTATTTCTTGGGTAATGGAGAAAGATTGTATTTTTTAAATAACCATCTTGAAATTTCTACGAGAGAATGCGATAGTGTTTTTGAGGTGGCTGCTGCAGATCAAGCTGATGTTAGGATACTGGATGCTGCGATTAAAAAGTTTTGGAGAAAAAATCCAGGCTATGGAAAACTTAGTGCTTTTAAGAATACCTCTTCTTTTGATGGGAATTACGAGATTACTTGGGGGGGAAGGCATGAAAATTACCAGATGGAAAGAAGTGCTTGGGATAAGAGAGATTACCTAATCCCATTTCTTGTTACTAGGCAGGTTTTTACAGGATCTGGTAATATAAGAGAGACCCCTATTAATGGTAGCTGGAAAGGATTTGATACTTATTTTGAATTGAGCCCGAGAGCTAATTTCATTGAAATGGTAGAAGGAGGAGATACACAATCGAATAGGCCAATAATCCAAATGAGGGATGAGCCCCTAATAAATAGAGAAAAGTACCGGAGATTTCATCTTATTGCCATGGACCCTTGTAATTGCGTTTATACAACTGCTTTAGCTTTTGGAACAACACATTTGGTGCTGCGCTTATTAGAGGAGATAAAAGAGTTTAAGGTTCCGGCATTAAGGAATCCTGTTCCCTTTGTAGATGAAACTGGAGAAAGAAGAAGGGGGGCGATTCAACAGGTATCTATTCATCCTTATAGCTGTTTGGAGTTTGAGGATGGAGGAGATAAAGTTATGACGGCATTCCAGGTGCAACGTGAATTTTATTATAAACCTGCTAATAAATACTTTAAAGGGACTAATAAAGAGACTGATTGGATTTTAGATAATTGGAACAGGGTGTTGGAAGAGTCAGAAAAATCTAGGAATCAATTTCCTTTGGACATGGTCGGGTTAGTTGAATGGTTTACTAGATTCGATCTTCTCATGAGGAGGGTTGAGTTTGTTAAAAATGCCTTAACCGACGAGGAATATAAATCTTATTTTGGAGGCGATGCTCCCCGTTCTGACAAAATAGATCTCTCTAGTGAAAAGGACAGGAGGTTTTTAAGAGACCAAAATCTTGAATATGATTGCATTGATATGAGAAGAGGACTGATTTTTTCTATCCCTCAACGAACCCTTTGTTATCCTTGCACTCCCGAATATGTTTTGCAGAAAATTTTTGATCCTTGCTTTAGCACACGTTCAAGTCTTAGGGCATTTGCTATTTCTTTTTATCCTGATGAAGTCGACAATGTTAATTGGGATTATCTTGTCTTTAAAAATGGAAGGGGCAAATTGAATTTGTCCAATGTTGATTTTACTGATTATAAGACGATGAGGGGATTCTATGACAGAAGAATTTCGTTGGATGAATTTTTGACTTATTGCGATAAAGAGGGAATGTTGGCTGATAAAAGTAAAACTCCCCGGAAGCAGATAGCAAAACTTTATTAATTCTTTAATTTCTTTTTGGTTTATGTATAGAGAATATGCTGATTTTGCTTTGAGATTTTTAAAGAAAAAAAATGTTGACTATGGAGAGGTGAGGCTTGAAGAGCATGAAGAAGAGGGATTGATTTTAAAAAATGGTGTCGTTGAAGTAAGCGGATTCGACCACACCGCAGGCATCGGGGTTCGTTTTCTATTGAATAATTCACTTGGATTTGTTTCGATTAATAGATTTGAAAAAGACTCCATAAAAAGGAATATAGAGAAAGCAGTCAGACTAGTTCGCAAGGGAGGCAGGTTAAGTGAAAGAGTAAGGCTTTCTGAAGAATCGGTTCATAAGAAAATGTATAGGGCGGCTCAGAAAATAAAATTTAAAGACGTTAGTTTGAGGGACAAGATTAAATTATTACATGAAACAGATTCCAATGTGAAAAAAGCCATTGGGAGATACTTGAGCTTGAGTTCTGATATTGCTAGAAAATATTTTTTGACGACGGAAGGAGCGAGAATTACTTCTGAAGTGCCAAGAGTTAATTTTACTTATTTTCTCACTTTGGGTTTAGACGGAAAAAACGGGCAAAAATACTGGCAGCTCTGCAACTCGGGAGGATATGAGCATGTTAAGAGATGGAATCTGCCTAAATTTATTTTAGATGAGTATAAGGCTATTGAAAAAAACTTGAAATATGCTAAAAAATCTCCGAAAGGAAAAATCGACGTCGTTGTCGGGCCTGAGGTTACTGGGATAATGGTGCATGAAAGCGTCGGGCATCCATTCGAGGCTGATAGGATATCTGGAAGAGAGGCTGCTCAAGCTGGAGAAAGTTTTATACGCAGAGATATGATTGGGAGCATGATTGGAAATAAGATTGTGAATGTTGTGGATGATCCTACTCTGGAAAACAGCGCCGGATATTATCTTTATGACGATGAAGGGGTTAAGGCTAGAAGAAGATTTCTGATAAAGGACGGAAGAATAAATGAATTTCTGCATAATAGAGAGACGGCTAGTGAGATGGGTGTCAAGAGCAACGGGGCTGCGAGGGCTGAAGACTATGACAAAGAAGCGATTGTAAGAATGGCCAATACCTTCTTGATGCCTGGAGATTATTCTGAAGAGGAATTATTTGAAGACATAAAGTTGGGAGTTTATATTCGAGACTTTACAGAATGGAATATTGATGATAAAAGATTTCAGCAAAAATACGTCGGCAGCGAATCTTATTTAATAAAAAATGGAAAACTAAGGTATCCTGTCTTAAGACCTGTGCTGGAATTAACGACGCCAGTTTTATGGAGCAGCATTGACGCCATTGGCAAGAATCTTGAATATCATACTGGAACCTGCGGAAAAGGCGAGCCTATGCAAGGGGTGCCTGCATTTCTCGGAGGGCCTAGTATAAGAATAAAAAATGTAAAATTGGGTTAAAATGGAAGCGCTGGAATATCTGATGAAGAAACTGAAACAGAAAAAAATAGATGATGTTGTCTTAACTTTTTCTGCCAACCATTCCAGACAGATTAAATTTGCCGATAATAAAATTGTTAAAACCGGAGTTGAGGAACTGCGCAACATAGGAATCTTCGTCGTGAAAGACAAAAAAATTCTTACTACTAGCTGCCATAACCTTATTGGAGAAGCCGGGCTTTCTAATATCGGCAAGGGTTTTGTAGAGCCAAACAAGAAAAGCATGGATAAACTCGTCAAAAGAATTTTTGAATTTTTAAAATTAGTGCAGCCAAAAAATGATTATTATGGAATCAATGATAAAAAATTTAGATATCAAGAAATTAAAAATGGTTATGATCCTAAAGCGATTAATATAGATGATGTTGATTACGTTGATAAGGGGATTAATGCCGCTTTCAAGGAAGGAGCCAAAAGAACAAATGGTATCCTGGAGGTTCATGACCTTAAAAGCACAATTTTAACATCTAATGATATCATGTTTAATGAGAAGAGAAGCGAGCTTTATTTTTCGATTAGGAGCTTTATAAAAAAAGATGAAAGCGGACATATGAATGCGCTGAGCACAGACTTGAGAAAATTTGACGTCGAGGAAGCTGGGAAAATTTCCGGAGAGACTGCAAGAGACAGCAGGAATCCCTGTAAGGGGAGCAAGGGAACTTATGATATTATTTTTGGCCCTATGGCGATAAGCCCTATTCTTAATGTCATTGGCGAGAGCGCTTCTATTTTTTCTGTCGAGGCCGGATTGAGTTTTTTTTCAGGCAAGGAGAAGAAAAAAGTTGGAAGCAAAAACATTACTCTTTATGATGATGGAAAGTTAACTGGGGGCGTTAATTCTGTTAAAGCAGATGCTGAAGGTGTTGCAACCAGGAGAAATGTTTTAATTGAGAAGGGAATTTTTAAACAATATCTGCATAATACTTCTACTGCCAGAAAATATAAAGTTGAGAGCACTGGAAATGCCGGATTGATTAGTCCTAGCCCTTGGAACATTGTCGTTGAGAAAGGCGATTTAAATCTTGCTGAGATGATTAAAGAAATTAAGAATGGCATTTATGTTACAAATGTATGGTACACAAGATTTGCAAATTATCATGCAGGGGATTTTTCTACGATTCCTAGAGATGGCGCTTTTTTAATTAAAAATGGGAAAATTGTCGGAAGCTTGAAGAACATAAGGATTAGCGAAAATATCTTACACCTTCTTCAAAATGTAGAGTGTGCAGGCAATAAAACGAGATATTTAAGAAGTTGGGAAGCCCGAACTCCTGTCTTAACACCTCCTATTTTAATTAAAAACTGTAATATAACGGTTCCTACATCATAATGATTGATTATATAAGAGAATCTTGCAAGATTAGCTGTGAAATCTTGAGAGATTGTTTTGATAATTTTAATTTTGAAACTGAAATTGAAGTAGCGAAATATTTGAGAAAAAAAGCAAAAGAGAAAAATTGCAAATTGGCTTTTTCACCGTTAATAGTTTCAGGAAATAATTTTTTAGAGATCCATCACAAATCAAATAAAACTAAATTGAGAGGATTTGTAATCGTTGATTTTGGAGTTAAATATGGGGGATATTGTTCTGATGTTACTAGGATGCTGTATAAGGGAGTACCCAGTAAAGAAGAGTTGGAACTGTATAAACTTGTTGTTAAAGTTCAAGGAAACGCCTTGAATAATTTAAGCCTTGGAAAAGATTATTGTGATATTGATATGAAGGCGAGAATTGATTTTGGCGAATATAAAAATATTTTGAGCACAACCTAGGGCACGGTGTTGGCAAGAAGATCCATCAGAAACCCTGGATAACTTTTAAATCCAAGGACGCTGTAAAAGAGAACGATGTTGTTACGATTGAGCCAGGGATTTATGCCAAAAAATTTGGAATAAGAATCGAGGATACTGTGCTGGTTAAGAAAAATAAAATTGAAGTGCTGACAAATCTCTCAAAAGAATTAATTGTTTCAGATTAAGAAGTTTCCATTTTCTTGGATTACTTTTCCGTCGATGATTATTTTCCCTTCCTGCCTTAAATCTTTGATCATATCCCAATGGAGTGCTGATTCATTTGTTCCTCCGCCTTCTTTGTAAGCTCTACCAAGTGCAAGATGGATTGTTCCTAAAATTTTCTCGTCGAATAAAATCTCCTTTACGAACTTTTTGATATTCGGATTAAAACCTACTCCGAACTCTCCGAGATATTTTGCTCCGGTGTCTGTTTCTAAGCATTCTTTAAGAAATTTCTCGCCCTTTATTGCGGATGCCTCAATCACTTTTCCATCTTTGAACTTTAATTTTATCCCGTCGACTTCCCTTCCTGCCCTAATTGCAGGGAATGAGAATTCAATATAACCCTGAGTTGATTTTTCTACTGGTGCAATAAATACTTCTCCATCTGGCATGTTATTTTTGCCGTCCCCCCTTTCTGCTTTTCTTCCATTAATTGAGAATCTTATATCTGTATTCTTGGCGAGGATTTGAACCTCCCTTCCTTTATCTAAAATTTCTTTCAGATTATCCTGCTCTTTTGAAATCTTTTTCCAGTTCTGGATTGTGGCAGAGTAAACAAAGTCTTCGAATTCCTCTAATGACATATCTGCATCCTGCGCCTGTGCATTTGTTGGATAGTAGAAGAGAACCCACCTTTTCTTTAAGATTTCTTCTGAAATTGGGCTTGTAATTTTTGCTCTTAGCGCTATTTTTTTTGGGTCTGTATTCGTTAATTCACGAGTATTTGAAGGAGACCTGATTGAGAAGAAGACGTCAAAGTATTTTGCTTCCTGCAATGCAAATTCTGGAGGATACTCCAACTGCTCTTGGGATGCATGATCATAATAAATTTTAACTAAGCCTGGAATTCCGATATTTGCCCTCGGATATGCTCCTTTTTGGACGCAAAGCTTGTAGATCTCTTTTACCAAAGGCGCTGCTTCCTGCGATGCCTCTATTATAACTTTGTCTTCCTTCTTAACTTCATTTGAATAATCCACTAATATTCTTGCAACTTCCTTTATTCTTGGATCTGTCATTTTCAGAATGGAAAGTAAAGAATTTAAAAGCCTTTGTATTACACATTTTTATGAGGTGCTTCATTGCGATTGAGCTGCCAGAGGATGTTAAGGAAAAGCTGAAGCGGATAGAATTTGATGAGCAAACTGCTAGAGTTGCCAAACCAAGTGATTATCATCTCACCTTAAAATTCTTAGGGGAGGTTAATGAGTCGAAACTTGAGAGGGTGAAAAAAGAATTAAGAAAAGTGAGGTTTAAACCCTTTGTACTAAAACTTGATAAGATAGGAAGCTTCCCCAAGGACGAGAA
>Ga0209542_10014528_pt1 | contig 13392 bp, 12 predicted proteins | sample RifCSPhighO2_01_FD_184028 | JGI IMG/M metagenome (GOLD analysis project Ga0209542, IMG submission 184028) | Soil microbial communities from Rifle, Colorado - Rifle CSP2_plank highO2_0.1 (SPAdes) (version 2) | ecosystem: Environmental > Terrestrial > Deep subsurface > Rock core/Sediment ... | reverse complement strand
AGATGCCACTTGTACCGCCAGTCCGACTAGCTGTTATGCTTCCGGAACGCAGGGTAGTTTTTTAACTCAAACCGCCCTTGCAAACAGCACTCAATACTGGTGGAAAGCTTCCGCCAAAGACCCAGACGGCAACGGAACTTTCACCGATTCTTCAACCTGTAATTCTTTTACCACTGCCGCCGCATCGCCGACGCTTACTTTTTCCGTTTCCGACAACGATATTTTCTTTGGTAACTTAAGTCCAAGCGCTAGTCAATGGGCGGACAATACCGCCGACGGTTCCACCACCGCGGCGGTGGCTCATACTATCAGCGCTTCCACTAGCGCTACCAACGGTTATACTATTACCGTGCAAGGCGCAACTATTACTTCCACCGGCACGCCGGCAGATACCATTACTGCTATGGGCACGGAAGCCGCCCTGGATACGGGCGAAGTAGAACAGTTTGGCTTGCGCATTACCGCTTCCGGTGGGGACGGAGCAGTGGACACCAATTACGACGACACTCCGGCAAACTCCTATTTTTACGGCGCCAACGCAACCACCTCCGATGAGATTGCTACTGACGCGAATGGAGACGATGTTTCCACCACCTATTCGCTTTATTATGCCGCCAATATTGCCACTACCACGGAAGCCCATAGTGATTATCAGGCAGCTCTGACTTATGTAATTACCGGCAATTTTTAACCGTCGAGTTATCCCCCACACCTACTTTTTTGAGGTTTTTTTCAAAAACGCTCAAAGAGCATCAAAAAAGTAGGTGTGGGGGTTATCCACAGGTTTCGCTTGCCTTTGTTTTATTTAACCCGGACGTTTTGATATACTATGTAGAGTAAGATACATTATTAACTGCATCAGTAAATTAAGTTTATATGAAAAAATCATTTAATAAGATATTCATAAGCTCGGCGCTGATTGTGGCCGTGCTGGTGTTGACGGTGGCGCCGGCCCTGCGAGTCGCCAGAGCCGATGCCTTGACAAATATGAAAGCCACACTATCAACTTTGAAAGTAAATACGGTAGCCAACCAAACTGTTATGTTTAGGCTGTCATCGGGCGGCGGCGGAGTAGCAGCCACGGAAACAATAACCCTTACCTACGGTTCAGACTTCGCCATACCCGCAGCTTTAGATTTTGAAGACATAGATGTGAGTTATCAAGCTTCAGGAGATGGCGTATGTGATACCGGCGATACAGAGTTAACTCTTGCCGCCACTGCTTCCGGCGCAACTTGGGGGGCGATAGACACAACCACCTCGATAATCACCATTACTTCCGGCAGCGGCACTATTGCCGCGGGGGCCGAAGTATGCGTTGAGATTGGAACTAACGCCGAATCGGTGGTTACCGGTATTGAACGGATAACTAACGCCACTACTGCCGCTTCTCGCAACCTTACGCTGGGCGGTACCAACGGTGATACTGGCACCATTGTGATAACCACGGTTACTGACGATGTGGTAGTAGCTACCGCTACGGTGCCGGCTTCCTTGACCTTTACTGTTACCGACAATGATATTTTCTTCGGCACCTTGAGCGCCACGGCAGCCCAATGGGCCGACAACACGGCAGACGGCAGCGCTACGGTAACAGCTGGCCACACAATGACCATTGGCACCAACAGTCCGGGTGGCTATACTGTCACTTATAACGGAACCACGCTTGCCTCCACTGGTACACCAGCCGATACCATCAGTGTAGCGACTATATCTGGCGATGAAGACGGAACTCCAACTAGCGAACAGTATGCTATTGGTGTTACTACTGATGGAAATACCACTATTCCTACGGCTTATGCCAAAGCAAGCAACAACTATAGTTTTGTAGCCAGCACCACCACTACTATTGCTTCTGAAACGGTTGCCAGCGCGACAGAAACCCTTTCTATTTATTACATCGCCAACATTGCCGCCAACACAGAAGCGCATACCGACTACAGTTCCAGTGTAACTTACATCGGAACTGGAAATTTCTAGAAAAGATTCAGCTTGTTCTGCCGGAGTTGGCGTGATAGCATACAATTATGAAATTTTTAGTACATCTTGGACTGCTGGTCGCGGTCGGCGCGATTTTTTTTCCGCTGAATGCCGAGGCCCTGACTGTTTCTCCGGTTCGCCTGGAAATTACCGGGGATCCCGGGGCAACGGTGCAAGGCGAACTGTTTCTTTTTAACGAACAGGAGAGCACCAAAACTTTTTATTCCTCTTTTGAAAATTTTGAACCAAGCGGGGACTCTGGCACGCCCTACTTTATCGGTGCCCAGGACGGCTTGGCGACTTGGTTGCAGACCGATAGCCAAATAATTTTAGAGTCAGGCGAGCGTATCACAATGCCGTTCTCCATCACCATTCCCCAAGGGGCCGAACCCGGCGGATATTTTGCCGCAATTTTTTGGGGCAGCCAACCTCCCTCACAGGACGGAGGAGTGTCTATTGGAGGAAAAATCGGAGTTTTGATACTCCTGCGTGTATCCGGAGAAATTGAAGAAAGCGGCGGACTTTTGAATTTTAATGGAAAAGATAGACAGAAATTTTTTAATTCTCTGCCGGTAACTTTTGAATACCGCCTCAATAATACCGGCGGTGATCGGGTTGTTCCATTGGGAGAGATAAAAATTAAGAATACTTTTAGATTTACTTCCGCGACACTTTTGGCCAATAAGAACGAGGGCAGCGTGCTTCCGGGAAGCGCGAGAAAGTTTTCGGTGGTTTGGGAAAATGAAACACCGAAATCCACTGAAGAAAATACAGAATCCGGATTTTTTTCAACCGCTCTGAATCAATTGAAAGATTTTCATTTCGGCTGGTATACCGCCAATCTTTCGTTAGTTTGGGGAAAAACCAGTCAAACTGCTCAAGCTGCCTATAATTTTTTTGTGATTCCTTGGCAATTACTTGTTTTGGCCGCGGCGATTCTGATTTTCTTGTGGTTCACCGGCAGAATCTTTCTGAAAAAATATAATCGTCGAATTATTGAACAGGCGTTGCGCAATCAACAACAATAATGGATGAGATATCAAACCAAATTATTCTTTTCTTTTCTTTTTCTTTTACTTCTAGCGCCAATCGGAGTCCGGGCGTTGACCATTGAAGTAACAGCCACCATTGAAATAACCGCCACGGTGTCGGGCTGCGGCGACGACGCCATCGGCGGCGGCGAACAGTGCGACGGCGCGAACCTGGGCGGCGCTTCCTGTTCCTCGCAGGGTTTTTCCAGCGGCACCTTGTCCTGCACTTCCGCCTGCACCTTTGACACTACCGCCTGCACCGTGGGCGGCGGTCTCATCGGCGGTAGCGGTAGCCGGACCATTCCCAATACCAATGTGGTCTTTGTCGGCAAAGCGTATCCGGAAAGCACGGTGTTTCTTTTGAAGGATGCGCAGGAAATCGCAACGACGGTTGCTGACCAGGAAGCGAAATTTCAGGTGGCCATCTCTAATCTGTCCAGCGGCAATTATATGTTTAGTGTTTACACCAAGGATATTCAGGGCGTCAAATCATTGTTGTACACTTTTCCGGTTTATGTGACTTCTGGAGCAACCACCAAGGTCAGTGAAATTTTTATTCCGCCTTCTCTCGCGACCGACAAAACCGAAGTAAAAAAGGGGGACCCGCTTAAAATTTTCGGGCAAACCGTTCCCCAAGCCAAGGTTTTGGTTAATATTAATTCGGAAGAAGAAATTACCGTTGAAGAGACGACGGACAATGAGGGTAATTATTCTTTTGATTTTGACAGCTTACCTTTGGAACGCGGATTACATACCGCCAAAGCCAAGGCCGTAGTCGGAGAGGAAATTAGCACTTTCTCTTCCTTGGTAAATTTTATAGTCGGTACCCAGAATGTGCTGAATACCTTGCCGATAGATGCTGTGAACAAAGGAGACCTGAATCAGGATAAGAAAGTCAATCTGGTGGATTTTTCCATCGCGGCATTTTGGTACAAGCGCGAGCCGGACGCAAATTTTCTGAGAATTGAAGCGGAAAGATTAAACGGCGACGGAGAGCTCAATTTGGCGGATTTCAGCATTCTGGCTTTTTATTGGACCGGGTAGTTCGGCTATGCTCACTACAAGTAATTCGGCTATGCTCACTACAAGTAATTCGACTATGCTCACTACAAGTATTATGAAACTATTTTTAAAAACCTTTCTGCTCTGCCTTATCTTTTGGTCGCTACCCGTCTTGGGCCGGGCGTCTGAAATCCGCCTGGACGCGCACAAAGTCGCGGTTGGCTTGCGGGAGCAATTCGTCGTGGATGTGATGGTCAATTCCGCTGACCCGCTGAATGCCATTGAGGGACAGCTGGAATTCCCCGAAGCCAAGCTAACGGTGATAGATATCCGGGACGGCGGCTCGGTGATAAATTTTTGGGTGCAGAAACCCGGGTTGATCAGCCCAGGCGTTATCTCATTTTCCGGCATTACCCCGGGCGGCTTTAGCGGTCCCAGCAATCTGCTTTTTTCGGTTGTTTTTGAAGCGAAAGAGAACGGCATTGCCGCGCTGATCTTGGGTGGTATAAAATCTTTGCGCAACGACGGGCAGGGCAGTGAACTCGTTCTCCCGATCCGCAACACAATTATTGCCATCAATCCTGGCGACAGCAGTACCAACAGAGAAATTTTAGTTGACACGGAACCGCCGGAGAATTTTAATCCCATCGTGGAGAGCGACCCGAATCTGTTCAACGGAAATTATTTCTTGGTTTTTGCCACCGAGGACAAGGTTTCCGGCGTGCGGGAATACCGGGTACGCGAAGGAACGCTGGATTGGTTCCATAAAGCCGAAAGTCCTTATTTGCTGAAGGAACAGTCGTTAAAAAAGGACATATATATCAAGGTCATTGATAAAAACGGCAATGAGCGGCTGGTGAAATTGAACGCTCCCAACAAGGCCTCGTGGTTGGAGCAGTATGGATTATTTGCTACACTATTAGCAGGGTTGGTGCTTGGCCTTGCTTTTATGAAGAATAAGTATAAATATGGCCAAAATCGGTAAAATAAGTTTTGTTTTAATACTCTTACTAACTGCGTTCTCGGTCCAGGCCGCGTCCTTTTCTTTCTCTTCCATTAACTCGCCGGCAGTCGGCAGTACTTTTGCGGTCAATGTTTACATTACTTCCAACCAAGCGGTCAACGCGGTTTCCGGAATCATTTCTTATCCCTGGGATAAGCTGGCGGTGGTCTCCGTATCCAGGACTAAAAGCGTGGTTAATCTTTGGACCACGGAGCCGATTGTTACCAGAGACCGGATTTCGTTTGAGGGTATTGTTTTAAACCCAGGGTTTCAGGGCGAGCGGGGGCAAGTTTTACAGATTACTTTTCGCGCCAAGCAAACCGGCACGGCCTCTTTAAAATTTGAGGAGGGGAGCATTCTGGCTAATGACGGAAGAGCGAGCAATCTTCTGGTTGCGCTGGGGTCCGCTAATTTTTCGGTCATTCCCGGAGAAGCCATATCGGAAATTCCAGAATTAACAGAAAGAGTGGCCGAACCGAGCATGGCGGCCCCGGTTCCGCCCATCATTACGGAATATTCAGCAAATATAACTTCCGAAGATCAAATTCGCCTGAAAGGGCAGGGCACACCCGAAGCCCTGACCAAACTTGTGTTTAGGAATGTCTCCCTGAAATCTTTCGGAGAACAATTTATGGATTTTGTGCAACCTAAGAAAGTAAAGCTTGCAGATGTTTTGGTTAAGAATGACGAAGCCGGCGTTTTTCAATACATAAGCGCCAACAATCTTGTCGCCGGCGCTTATCTTGTGCTTCCATCACTAATAGATCCGACAGAAAATGTTGAAATACCTGGAGTTGGCGCGCAGCTTTTCGTGCAAAATAGCAGTGTTGTCAGGTTGCTGATTCTTTTTATAAATGTTTTGGTGTTGTTGATTCCGATCGTCGCTCTGATTATGGCTGTATATTTCATTCCCTGGTATTCCTTTAAAAGAATGAGAGTAATAAAGAAAAAGCTGGGTTTTGAAGAAGAAAAAATTGAAGTTTCCACCCATCAACTGGAATTTCAAGACAAAATAGCAGACGACACGACACAGCGATCTATCGACCAACCCGAACGACCTTTACCTTAGCGTTTAGTTTTCAAATACGATTTTGCCAGAGCGCGAAAACCGAAAAATAACAAAAGTCCGCTAATTATTTGCAAAATTGAAGTGTCCGGCGACGAAATCACAGAAAAGTACCAAAAACTCGCTGGTTGTGGGTTTATCAATGTCCAAATATAAAATACGGAAGTCAGAAATAGGGCGACTACTCCCAATTGTAAAAGATAAATTCCATAACGAGGCGGATTGATTGAATTTTGCGTCAGTTTAACGGCGCGGCTGATATTACGAAAAAGAAATACTTGCGCCGGTATATAAAATAATAAATGCCCCATCCAGATTGAAGCGAATTTCGCCAGCGAAGCTGGCGCCAAGAAAGTTATCGCAAAATAAACCACCGCAATTGCCAGCCAAGCGGTAAATCGTTTACTATACAAACCTCGCCCCCGAAAATCAGCGAAAAGTTCTAAGCCGGCGATTAAAGCAAAATAAGCGAGCAAATATAAACACAGAGTAATGAAAAAAAATACGCTAAGATTGTCTTGAATAATGGGCACTCTGGCGTTTACCAAAACATTTGGAATCTTGAACAGTAAAAAAGTTCCGAGGCCGAAAGCCCAAAACAGCAGGAAGTAATGCCGTTTACCGTTTTTTGACCATAACCGCCAAAAATAAAAACCGCTCCCGATGGAGACAAAGAAAGCGATCAGCGAGAAATAAAACACAGGTGTGGGCATTTTATAAATTATAACACAACTCTGGAGCCGCCTCTCGGACTTCCCGCCTGCCAAAGCTATGCTTTAGCATTGCGGGCAGGGAACCCTCGACCTTCGCTTTACAAAAGCGTTGCTCCCCGCCCGCAACGCTCTCGCTTGCGAGGCGGGCGGGTACCAACTGAGCCACCTCTCGGACTCGAACCGAGGACCTTCGCTTTACAAAAGCGTTGCTCTACCAGCTGAGCTAAGGTGGCTTAAATCCTCTTCTTTAAAAATCTTCTACCGTATCCTGTTTTAAAGTATCTTTCTCTCTTTATGGCATTTTCCTTACTCGTACACGCTTCATAGTACACTAATTTTAGAGGTCTTCTATTTTTAGTAGCGGCTACTTTACCTCTGTTATGATCCAATATACGTAACTTTAGATTATTAGTCCAGCCTATATACAATTTATAATCTATATTGCTTTGTAGAACATAAGTGTAGTTCATACAAAAGCGTTGCTCCCCGCCCGCAACGCTCTCGCTTGCGAGGCGGGCGGGTACCAACTAAGCTAAGGCGGCCTTTAGGAATTTGTCTCCTCTTCTTTTATCTCGGCCTTTATCCGGCTGATTTTGCGCTTGGACTCGGTAATGACCCGGAGGAACTTGTTCGATATTTTTGGTGAGGCAGTGTCGTCGCCTGATTTTTGGTGGCGTTCCGCCAACTTGACTTGCATCTGGGTATATTTATTTTTCAGCCATAGAGAAATTTTGACATAGAACCGGATGCTGGCGACTAAACAGAGATAGCCCAACCGTCTTAGAATTTTCAGAGTTCGGTCGCCCAAGTCGTCAAAGCGTGGCATAGGGAAGGGAGCAACGGGTTCCGTCACGGGTAGTCCATCCAGCGCGTGGAGCTTCCACCCGAGCATGAAAATTATTCCCAGGAGCGAGGCAAAAAATAAAATTAGGAAAAAATACATATTATTTTTGCGGAAGCTCAAAACGAGCCAAACGTCCGATTTTTATTCGTTCGCCCGTTTTTTGAATGGCTTCTTCAATCAGCTGGGCGACCGTGGTTTCGGGATTCTTAATGTAAGACTCTTGCAGTAGAGCTGTCTCATCCGCCGGGGCGGTAGCGGCCACCTGCAGGGCAATTTCCCTAGCTAAGGTTCTAAAAACTTTATTTTTTGCCACGAAGTCCGTTTCGCATTGCAGTTCCACCATCGCTCCGATTCGGCCCTCGCCGTGGACATAGGCCTCAATATAACCCGACCCCAGAACTCGGTCGGCTTTTTTCAGCGCCAGCTCGGAACCGGCCTTTTTCAGAATCACCAGCGCTTTTTCTTTGTCTCCGCCCGCTTCTTCCAGGGCCTGGCGGCACTGCATCACGGAAATGCCCGTAGCATCTCTCAATTCTTTCACCTGCTCGGTCGTTATTTGTTTAGACATATCACTCTTTTAATTTACCCCGTACCGAGCTTGGCTCTGGTGCGGGGCTTGCTGGGTGGTTATGGGCATTGGCATTTTTATAAGCCGCAATCAGGGCTTGGGTGAAAAAGTTTATGGATGGAATGCCAGCGTCGTTGGCAACAATGGGGTATCCGATGTTCTTCAAGTTGGTGTCGGAATTCACCAAAGCTACGGTGGGCACTCCGGTTTTGTGCGCCTCGGTGGCTGCGATGTGTTCAGCGCGCGCGTCGATAAGCAGGAGCGCATCCGGGATTTTTTTCAGGCCTAGTAGGCCGAGATAATATCGCGCGAGCTTTTCCATCTTTTTCGCCAGCATTGTTCGTTCCTTCTTGGTGTATTTTTCTAGAGCTCCCGTGGCGCTTTCTTTTTGATAGGTCTCCAGTTCCGCGATTCGCTTTTTTATTTCCGAAAAATTGGAAAGAGTGCCGCCGATCCAACGTTCGGTGACATAGGGCAGGCCCAAGGACTCCGCCGCGTTCTTGACCACGTCTTTCGCTTCCGGCTTGGTGCCGACGAAGAGCACTACTTTATCTTTAGCTCCGAGCTCCGCCAGGAATTTTACGGCCGTCGCGAGCTGTGTTTCCGTTTTTTCCAAATTAATTATGTCGTTCTTGTTTTTGGTAGCGTAAATATACGGGGTTACCGTCGGATGTCGGCGGGTCTTGGAATAACCGTATTGCGCTCCGGCCCGAAACATTTGCTCAATCGCCGTATCGTCGCCCGTTGGTGCGGTTTTTATTTTCTGCATTAAAACAATCTAACAGAAAAGCCCCTTTTTTGCAACCGGGTTACCGCCGTCGGTAATATTTTCCGCTTTGACCAAAAGGTCTTTTTCGGGTAAGATGGGCTTAAGATGCGACAATCCAAACTTTTTACCAAAACCAGAAAAGAAGCGCCGGCAGACGAAGTGTCCCGGAACGCCGAGCTCTTGTTGCGCGGCGGTTTTATCCACAAGGAAATGGCCGGGGTTTACAGCTATTTGCCGTTGGGCTTTCGGGTGTTGAAAAAAATTGAAAAGATTATCCGAGAAGAGATGGATAAAGCCGGCGGGCAGGAGGTCTTGCTGTCCGCTTTTCAACCGAAAGAAAATTGGGAAAAAACCGGCCGCTGGAATGAGCTGGATGTTTTGTATAAAGTCGAAGATTCCGCCGGAAAATTTATTGCCCTCGGTCCGACGCATGAAGAAATTATCGTGCCGATTTTAAAAAATTATGCTGCTTCGCATAAAGATTTTCCGGTCGCAGTATATCAGATTCAGAATAAATTCCGAATGGAATTGCGTTCCAAATCCGGAATCCTGCGCGGTCGGGAATTTATGATGAAGGATATGTATTCCTTTCATACTTCGGAAGAGGATTTTGAGAAGTTTTATGAAAAAATGAAAGGCGTTTACCAGACCGTTTTTGAGCGGGTCGGCATCGGACACCTGACTTATCTTTGCTTTGCTTCCGGCGGGACATTTGCCAAGTATTCTCACGAGTTTCAGACGATTACTCCGGCCGGCGAGGACACCATTTATGTGGATGAAGAAAAAAATATTGCGGTCAATAAAGAAGTTTTGACCGAGGAGGTTTTAGTGTCGCTCCAACTGCAGAAAGAAAAATTAGTGGAGCATCGAGCCATTGAAGTTGGAAACATTTTTGACTTAAAAACAAAATATTCGGCCCCCTTTGACCTGTTTTTTGTGGACGAAAAAGGCCTAAAGCACAAGGTTCTAATGGGCTGTTATGGCATCGGCTTGGGACGCTTGATGGGCACGGTGGTGGAGGTTTTGTCGGACGATAAAGGGATAATCTGGCCGGAGTCCATCGCGCCTTACGCTCTGCATCTGCTGGCGCTGGGCGACACCAAGGAAGTTTTCATCGAAGCGGAGAAAATTTATGAGGCCCTGAAAAAAGCCGGGGTGGAAGTTTTATTTGACGACCGGGAGGAAGTTTCCGCCGGAGAAAAATTTTCCGACGCCGACTTATTGGGTATTCCTTTTCGCGCGGTTGTTTCCGAAAGGAGTATAAACGAAAAGGGAATAGAACTGAAAAAGCGCACCGAAGAGAAGGGGAAAATTGTCGCGCTGGAGGAATTATTAAAATTAGTCAGATAGAGGTTTAACCTCTATCTGGTCTGTCTGAAAATGTTTGAAAAATTCTACAAATTAATTTCCAACGACATCGGCATTGACTTGGGCACTTCCAATACCCTGGTCTATTTAAAAGGCCATGGAATTGTAATCAGTGAACCTTCGGTGGTGGCAGTCAATCAAAAAACCAGCCAGATTCTCGCAGTTGGTACGAAGGCCAAGGAAATGCTCGGGCGCACTCCGGGGCATATCAAGGCGGTGCGGCCGCTGGTGGATGGGGTTATTTCCGATTTTGAAGTTACGGAAGAAATGCTTTCCTATCTCATTAACAAGGCGGATAAAATTTCTCCGAAGTTGGCCCGCCCGCGGGTGCTCATCGGCGTGCCCACTGGCACGACCAATGTGGAAACCCGCGCGGTTTACGATGCGGCGCGGAGCGCCGGCGGACGGACGGTCCACCTGGTGGAAGAGCCGATGGCTGCAGCCATCGGCATTCGTTTGCCGATTCAAGAGCCGGTCGGTACGATGATTATTGACGTCGGTGGCGGCACCACGGACATTGCGGTTATCTCCCTAGGCGGGATTGTGAAATCCAAAAATATGAAAATCGCCGGTGATCGGCTGAACAACGATATCATTTCCTATATGCGAGATGAATTTAAAATCCTGATTGGTGAACGCACGGCAGAAATGGTCAAAATTGAAATCGGCTCCGCCCTACCGGGCGAATATATGGAAACGGAAGTGCACGGCCGCGACCTGCTGACCGGCCTGCCCCGCGAAGTCGTGGTAACCGACGCGGATGTCCGCGAAGCGCTTTCGCTTTCCATCCGTGGCCTGGTTGAGGGAGTGAAAGATATGCTGGAATCCACGCCGCCGGAAATTTTGTCCGATATTATGCATCGGGGCATTACTCTGACCGGCGGCGGCGCGCTCCTGCCGGGATTGTCCGAACTTTTACAGCGCTCGCTTAAGATTCCGGTTTACGTGGTGGACGACCCGCTGTCGGCGGTGGCGCGGGGCACCGGCGTGATTTTAGACAACCTGTCACTCTATCAGGAAGTTTTGATTAGACATCAAGATGAGCTACCTCCAAGATAGGCGGGCGAAAAAAAAGAAATTTTTGAAAATCGCGGGCGGCTTCACGCTCTTGGCCCTCCTCTTTTATTTTCGCGCGGGCCTCTTTGCCGGTCTTTCTTCGGCCGCGGGAGAAATCCTTCGACCGGTTTTGATTTTAGGTCGGGGCACAGGTAGTCGGCTGGGCGGCCTAGACGTCTACTTTTCATCCAAGAGCGCCCTGGAGCGGGAGAATGAAAAATTACGAAGTCAATTGGTTCGGGATGAAGCTCGAATGGCGGATTACCAAATACTTGCCCGAGAGAACGAAAACTTAAAGGAAATATTGTTGCGCCAACCGGAGGACAAAAAATTTATTTTGGCGGCGGTGCTGGCTAAGCCCGGAGTGAGCCCCTACGATACGTTTTTACTGGACCTTGGCGCTAAGGACGGAGCGGCCATCGGGAATCTGGTTTTCGCCGAGGGCGACATTCCCATCGGTCGTCTGGCTTCCGTAACTTCCGATACAGCCAAGGCGGTTTTGTTTTCCAGTACACGGGAAAGAACGCCGGTGGTTATTCCTGCATCCTTGTCCGCGTCGGCCGACTTGCTACAAAAAGGAGAGAGCGACATATTTTGGGAAATAATTGGTCGGGGCGGAGGTAATTTTGAAATGATTCTACCGAGGGATTTTACTCTAGTTCGGGGCGACCCGGTGGCTCTGCCGGGACTCCGGTCTTACGCGGTAGCGGTCGTGGAAACAATCCTGTCCGACCAGCGTGATTCGTTCCAAAAAGCACTGCTCCGGAGTCCGGTTAATTTGCAAGATTTGAAGTTTGTGGAAGTGGAATTAGAATAGTATAATCAAGGTATCATTACGGATGAAATAAACGAAAAAAGTATTTTTAAACCGGCAAAACTATTGTTGGCCCTTTTGGTTTTCGCGTCCATATTTCTTCTGGCCGGCCGAACTTTGGCTTCGGAAACTAACGGCACGATTGATGCCGTTTACAAATATGCCTGGGGCGAAAATATCGGTTGGATAAATTTTGGCTGTGATGAGTGCGATGTGGCAATTACCGATGACGGCTTGACCGGCCATGCTTGGAGTACGCAATACGGCTGGATAAATTTAAGTCCCAATAATGCAGGCAATACTGGTGTGATCAATGACGGTGAAGGCACGCTCTCCGGTTTTGCCTGGAGTTCTAATCTGGGTTGGATAGATTTTACCGGCGTGACTATCAACACTTCAGGAGAATTTTTGGGCTACGCCACTCTGGATTCCGACGCGAGCCAGATTAATTTCAACTGCGTCAACGGCGCTTCCTGCGCCTCGGCGGATTTTAAAGTTAAAACTGACTGGCGGCCGGCCAGCTCCCGCGCCACGGCCGGCGGCGGTGGCATTACCAGCGGCAGCCGGCCCAACCTCTTTTTGTCTCCAATCTTATTTCCGGTTACATTACCCATTACCACAATTCCGCCCGTAGGCCTGACGGCAAATATTTTTGACGCTATTTCCGCGTTTATCTCGGGCCTATTCAAACCGGTTCCGTCCGCTCTGGTGGAAATTCCCGAGACCGCCCCGCTCCCGCTCGGCGCGCGCTGGAATCTTCTGCCGGTGCGCGCCATCAATCGTTTTGTCTTCGCGCCTCTGCCCTACGAAATCCGAATTCTCGCCGGCAAATTTCCCGAACTTAATCGGACATTTCAAGAAGTCGGCATCGAGCGGTTTACCGATGTCAACAAACTGGCCGGGGTGGATTTGAATATTCCCGGCCTAACCGATATTTTAAACACCGCTCTGAAGAATCTTGGACCGACCGAACTAGCTGAATTGCAGAAAATTCCCGGTGTTTTGCTTTCGCTACCGGGATTCTCCACCATTGGCGAACTATCCGGCGGTCTCAGCGCCGGCAAAATCGCCTTAATTGAGGGTTTGCCTATTGCCAACTTCTCGTTGACAGCGAAGAGGAATTTACCGGGCGAGTTTGTCTTCGCTCGCGGCGCCGGCGAACTGGTTGATTTGAATGT
>Ga0209542_10014527_pt1 | contig 13392 bp, 11 predicted proteins | sample RifCSPhighO2_01_FD_184028 | JGI IMG/M metagenome (GOLD analysis project Ga0209542, IMG submission 184028) | Soil microbial communities from Rifle, Colorado - Rifle CSP2_plank highO2_0.1 (SPAdes) (version 2) | ecosystem: Environmental > Terrestrial > Deep subsurface > Rock core/Sediment ... | reverse complement strand
ATGAACCTCGCGCGAGAATTAACAAGGTGTGGGCGGTGAGTACACCGCCCACCCTTAGCGTCTGTATCCGCCCAGAGGGGCGGATACACGCACCCAATACCCGTTTCATTCTTTTGGCGGGATGGATTGCTAAAATTCAAAATTCTTTAAAAAGGATTCGCTAGGGAATGCCAATAAAAGCCGCGCCGGAAAAGCACCCCCCTTTCCCCCCTTGTAGGGGGGAAGCACATCAGACACCCCCACACACAAAAAAATACAAAAATGTGTGTGGGTAGGTGTCTGTTCGGTTTGGCTCGCTAGGGCTCGGGGCTAGTCTTTCATTAGAGGTCGCATGCATACTCCGCCCGCTCTGCGGAGCAGGGCGGAGTATGGCTCCCTGCGTAGGACGGGCGGGGAGTTCCCCGCCCATTCCATTCCCACCCCCTTGCACACGAGCCGATTTTCTTTCACGCTATATCCGATTAAGTAGTCCGCTCTATGTTCGCCCCTCGGCCTAAACGTAAGGGCAGACCCTAGCGAGCCAAACCGAAAGTGCAAAAAATGCAAAAATACCCCGGGGGTGGGCGGGATAGGGGTGCCTCTAAAGAGCTCAAAATGACCTTTTTTGGTTGAAAAAACACAAGAAGTGGGCTAGAATCCAAAATATGACCAACACGCACAGTCCACAATTCATGACAAAAAGACAAAACAAGCTGGCTTCGCTAGAGCAGGAAGCACAGAGTTATTTTTATTTTGTTTCTACTGCGGGAATGGACACAGATGCGACCATGTTTTCTTGGCATTTATCACGTCTCATGCATGTTATCGGGAAAATGAGACGGCTTCGTGTGAGTTCAAGAATACCGATGAGTTAGATAGGTGTCCGTTTGAGGAAGTGACGAAAAAGTGAATATGAAAACAATTGTTAATGAAAAAGCTATACAGACGCGGGAATATAAAAACTATTTATTCAGTGAGCTATTAAAATGTGCACCTCTACAGAAAGATCAGTCGGTCAGAATAAAAGTTGTTGAGAGTGAAACTCCATTTCCAAAAATTACACAAGGGCTTGATAATTTTAGCGATAGAGGGTTTGTATCGGGTGAGATTATAACCCCAGAAAATCGCATTTTTGAAAGACGCTTGGCACTGGTCAATTACACCCACGAAGTTTTATCAAAAATATGTACTCCTTTGACTCCACCCGAAGAACCAAAGAATGAAAAAGATGTTGCTTTTTGGTTTGCTGTTGTTGATCCAGAGAAGATTTATGCGAAGGCTAAAAAGTCAAATACATCGATTTCCAGTGGTGCTAATTTACCAAAAGAAAAAAGTGTATCTACTTTAAAATTTTTTGACAATCCGCCACGTATAACTTTCGGGAAAAATACAATAGATATTCCAGCAAATTCACTTCAATTTTGTACTTGCAAAGTTGCTTTCTCTAAAGAAATTGGGGAGATAATCCATTGGGACGAAGTAGCCGAAGAAATAGACGGCAAGAAAAAAGATAATTTAGAAACGACATGGAGAAGTGTCTATGACGCTCTGCGTCAAATAAACAAAAAGGTGGTAAGTAAAACTGGCAAGCCCTTATTTAAGGTTTCCAAGCTTTCTTTCTATCGTCTTGCATAGATTCAGCAGTTGAATCCAAGTTGAATCAACCTTTCAAAGTATAGACTTCACCCGAAGCCTATTATTTTTTGGGCTTCACGAAACGCATATTTTATGCTACCTCCTGAAGCTATAAAAGAATTTAAAGATATTTTTGAGCGCGCATATGGCTACCGACCCGACGATACCGAAGCCACGCGTCGCGCCAATAATTTACTGAAATTATACAGGGCAGTTTTGTGCCCATTTTTGCGTACACCTAGTGGAGAAAATAAAACATATGAACCAAGACGTGATATTAAGTGAAATACAATTTGTGCCAGTTAATCCGAGAGACGGCCTCGTCGGCTTCGCCTCTTTCGTTTTGTATCAAAAATATTACGTCGGCTCTGTGGCTGTCTACACGCGCCTAAACGGCGCGGGCTATCGCCTCGTCTATCCAGCCAAGAAAGTCGGCGAGAGAAATATAAACACATTTCGTCCTATTGATCCTGTGGTCGGCAGAAAAATTGAAGAAATTGTGTCAGAAAAAGTGTCTGAAATATTTGTAGGAGAATGTAATGAAAATTATGACCAACCAACCCGCACAATTTAATGTAAGAGCAAAAGTCAGCAAAGAAAGATTTTATATTGACAATAAGATTGTTGATCTAAATTATTTGAATTTTCTAGGCAGAGGCGCAAGTGTATATATTTCTTTAGCTAGACATGCACGCCACGAAACCCAGATAGCTTTTCCGTCCTACGAAACTCTAATGAGAGAAAGCGGTATAAAAAATAGAAACACTATAAGCAAGGCAATTAGAATGCTGGAAAAACTAAATATGATAAGGATTCGGAAATCAAGCCGTAGGAAGTCAAACAATTATTACATGATTGATCGGTCAGAATGGAAATCCCCGAGTAGTATCACTAGTGATACTACTCGGGCAGTATCAAAACGAGCTAACTATCAGTATCAAAAACATCCTTGGAGTAGTATCAAGAGTGATACTGGAAATGAACTAAAGAAATCAACAAAAGAAATGAATGATATTGAAAGGGAAAAAATCAACGAGGGAAGGCGTAACTTAAACGATAAATTTAACATACATAAACAATGAATATGCTATACTATTTTTATACAACCAAATACGCTACTAAAAAATCCAATGAATAAAGTGAATGAAAAAGTGAAATATATTTTGTATGCTCGTAAGTCCACTGAATCGGAAGACCGCCAAGTGCTTTCTATCAGCTCACAAATTGACGAGCTAAAAATTATCGCAGAGCGAGAAAATATTCAGATCGTTGATATCATGTCAGAATCTAAATCGGCTAAGACTTTGGGTCGTCCAGTATTTGCAAAATTGATAGACCGTATTTCTAAAGGCGAAGCAAATGGAATTTTATGTTGGAAACTAGACCGCTTGGCTCGAAATTTTATTGACGGAGGAAAAATAATTGAAATGATACAGCATGGTGTGATTAAACACATACAATCATTTTCACAAAGCTACTATCCGCAAGACAATGTACTTTTAATGAGTTTGGAATTTGGAATGGCGAATCAATACTCGCGAGATTTATCTGTGAACGTTACGCGTGGTTTGAAACGAAAAGCAGAGATGGGCTGGTATCCGGTGCAACCACCGATCGGCTATCTTAATAGCAAAAATAAAGGCAGAGGCAATAACGATATTTACAAAGACCCCGAACGCTTTGATCTAGTCCGTAAGATGTGGGATTTAATGCTGACCGGCACGCATACCATGACTGATATTTGGAAAATAGCTAGAAATGACTGGCAGTTTTATGGACGCAGGGGTATTAAAATTTCCCAGACTGCTGTGTTTTATATGTTCACCAACCCTTTTTATTACGGCATGTTTGAGTGGCCTAGAAAAAGTGGTAACTGGTATACTGGCTCGCACGAACCAATGATTACCACCGAAGAATACGATCGAGTGCAAGTACTTCTCGGCCGAAAAGGCGCGCCGAGAAAAAAGACCCACGAATTTGCATTTACTGGCATTATGAAATGTGGCGAGTGCGGAGCCGCCATTACCGCAGAGGAAAAGAGTAAGCGACAACAAAACGGCAACCGCCACGACTATATTTATTATCACTGCACCCACCGCGTAAAAAAGAACTGCTCGCAGAAAACTATTGAGGAGAAAAAACTAACTAACCAAATCAATGGAAAACTGCAAGCATTGAATGTGTCGGACGAGTTTCATGTGTGGGCTATGAAGTGGCTCAAAGAGGAAAACGCCAAAGAAGCAGAAAACAGAAATGCAATAGTTTCTACCCAGCAGAAAACATATGCCGATACAATGAGACGACTAGACCGCTATATTGAAATGCGAGCGAACAAAGAACTAACGGAAGAAGAATTTTTAGAGAAGAAAGCCAGCGTACTCAAAGAGAAAACTCGTATGTTGGAATTAATAAACGATACCGACCACCGCGTGAACACTTGGGCGGATAATATGGAGAATGCCTTTAAGTTTATTACGCGAGCCGAGTTAAAATTGAAAATTGGCACACCGGAGGAGAGAAAATTGATCTTTTCTGCTTTAGGTTCGAACTTCTTACTAGAACATAGGAAACTATTATTGGATATGGACGAAATGCTTTTGCCAGTAGAAAAGCTCGCGGGTGAAGTGCAAGCAATTCACGCGCGGTTAGAACCTCGTAAAAAGGCAATGAAGCAAAAGGATTTTGAGCAAATCTATTCTCAAAATTCTGTAGTGTGCGCCCAGCAGGGATCGAACCTGCGACCTTATCCTTAAAAGGGATCTGCTCTACCAGCTGAGCTATGGGCGCGTGTTATTTTATTTTGTGCCCGAGGTGGGCATCGAACCCACATCCCTTGCGGGACACGATCTTAAGTCGTGCGCGTATACCAATTCCGCCACTCGGGCATTATATTCCAAAAAACTTTATTTTCAAATTACCTGGAGGCCTGGGTGGGAATCGCACCCACGTATATTCCTTTTGCAGAGGAATGCCTTACTACTTGGCTACCAGGCCATTCATCTATCCTACTTGCTTCGCAGAAGTTCGTCAATTTTTTGGCGGTTTTTTTCTCCACGATCTATCTCTATTTCGATGAAGGGAATGGTTTTGATAGTAAGGCGTTTCTTCAGCAATTCTCTAAGCTCTCTTCGTTTACGTTTGACGAAGAGGAGAGCGGTTTTCTCTTTATTTTCCGGGAAGACCGTGATGAATACCGTAGCGCGTCGTAGATCCGGAGAAATCGAAGTTCCGGAGACGGAGATGAGTGAAGCGCGGCTACTCTCTCGGGAGAGAAATTCTGCAGAGATCTCTTTTATCAGTTTAGTTACTTTTTCATTTCTTTGAGCCATTTTTTTATTTTTGCACCGTGGTGAAGGACTCGACGATATCTCCCGGGACAATCTCTATCTTGGACTCTATCATTATTCCGAATTCCGCGCCTTCTTCAACTATACCGGTTTTTACTTTACTTTTTTCCAAATTTACTATTTTTCCCTTGCCTATCTCGAAGTCTCGGCGCATTATCTTCACTTCTTTATCGGCGGAAATGCTTCCCTCGAGCACTTTGCCTCCCAATACCTGTTTTTCTTTGGTGCGGCTGAAAAATTTTAGAATCTTGGCTCTGCCCGTAGTTTCCGCCGTTTCCATTTTTGGACGTCTCTTTTCCATTTCTTCCCGAAGCCAATCGGTCATTTTGTAAATGACATCGAAGAAAAAAATGCCGATGCCCCGTTCTCTGGCGAGTTCGATCGCGCTTTTGTCCGCCTTTACGCCGAATGCTATGGCTATCCCGTCCGTTCGGAGTCCCTTAATATCGGATTCGGAAATCGGTCCGGCGCCCTTCCCTAATATCTTGAATTCCGCATTTTCGCTTTTTATCTTTTCTATTTCTTTTTCAATGGCTTCAAGCGAGCCGGAGACATCGGATTTTAAAATTATCGGTATTATTTTTTTATTCGTGCTTTCCATTACCATATTTTTTGTCGGGTTTTTTTCTCGCCACTTCTTTGCATATTCTTCCGCTTCGCTTTTTTTATCGAAGCTTCGAAATATCGCGCCAATCTGGGGGGGCTTGTTCCATCCCACCACGCTTACCGGAGCGGAAGGGGAGACTGAATTTATTTTACTGCCGAGGAAGTCTTCCATAATTTTGATCACGCATAGGCTGTCTTCTACCGCCAGGGTCATGTCTTTTTTGAGCGTTCCTTCTTTCACGATTAGGGTTGCTTCGACGCCGCGCCTCTGATCCAGATGTGTCTCGATAACGTAGCCTGTGGCACCAGTCTCAATATTTCTGGAAAAATTTTCCATTTCAGCTAAAATTAAAATAAGAGAAAGCAATTCGGCCACTCCGGCGCCTGTCTTTGCGGATATGGGAGCCCAGACGACTTTGCCTCCATAGCCCTCCAGATAAATTTCGTGTTCAGCCAGCTCCATTTTTGTTTTTTCAATATTCGCTTCAGACTTATCTATTTTATTTATGGCCACGATGCAGGGGATGTTGCTTTCCAAAATAGTTTTCCAAGCTTCCACGGTTTGAGGCTTTACTCCTTCGACCGCTGAAACTACCAAAATGGCGATATCCGCGATTTTAGCGCCCCTTTCCCGCATTTTGGAAAACGCTTCATGTCCCGGGGTATCGAGGAAAGTGATTTTTTGATCGACGCCTTCTTCATTTTTTTGCGTCACTTCGTAGGCGGAAATTCGTTGGGTAATGCCGCCTTGTTCGCTTTCCACCACATTTGTTTTTCTGATGTAGTCCAGGAGGGTGGACTTGCCATGGTCTATATGGCCCATCACCACCACCACGGGAGGGCGCGTCGAATTATTTGGCTGTTCTTTTTGTCCGTTCATTTTTTAACTATTTAACTTCAGCTTTTTTCAGAGCTTCTTTTTCTTCTTCCGTCAGTTCGTATTCGGATTTGTTGTTTTTTACCGGTTTGGCAAAGATACTCATTCTGTCTCTTGCGTATAAGCTTGACAGAACCACTCCGTCTCCGTCTTCGTTCATCATGCCTATGGCAAAACTTTGGTTACTGCCTTGATCCGGAAATGGATTAAATCTCAAGGTTCCAAGTCCCCGAATACTTTTCCGAAGTTTGACATTTATCGTTTCGAGTTCTTTCTCCGCGGATTCTTTCGCGCGTTCGAGCATTTCTATTTTTTTGAGGAGTATTTCTATACTCTCTTCCAGATCTTTGCCCTTTTTGCCGGCAAAAAATCTTTTCAGGCGTTTTTCGGTGTTTATCATCCATACCGCGTAAATGAGCGCGAAGATAGCCGTCAAGACGAATAAACCTATTTCAACCTTTGTATTCATAGATTTTTAATATACACTATCCTCATGCTCAAATCAAATAAAATATACTTGGATTACGCTTCCGGAGCATCGCCCAATCCAAGCTCTATACATGCTAGTGGCGTTAAAGCGAAAAAAAAGCTGGAGGACGCGCGAACGAAAGTGGCGCGAATTCTGGGCGCTCGACCGGATGAGATAATTTTTACTTCAGGTGGTACCGAAAGCAACAATTTGGCGATACAGGGAATTATTTCTGTTTCATTTTCGCACATAGTTACCACCAATATAGAGCATGTTTCTGTGCTTGAAACTTGCCGGATGCTGGAGCGCAGAGGGCTTGCGAAGGTCAGTATTGTGCCGGTAGAAAGAAACGGCATAGTAGACCCGAAAAAAATAAAAAACGCGATGAGGGAGAATACCGCGCTTGTCTCGGTAATGTGTGCAAATAACGAAATTGGGACAATACAGCCGATACGGGAGATAGCCAAGGAAATAAGGCATTGGAAAAAAGAAAAACGAAAAGATTTCCCTTTTTTTCACGTGGATGCCGTGCAGGCTTCCAATTATCTGGATTTGGATACGGCTCGACTCGGGGCGGATATGATGTCGATTTCCGGATCGAAAATTCCGGGTTCGGGTGGCGCGGGGGCGCTTTACAAAAAGAGAGAGATATCGCTCCGGCCTATTATGGCCGGGGGAGATCAAGAAATGGGGTTGCGTCCCGGAACAGAAAATGTAGAGGCTATAGTGCAATTTGCAGATGCCTTCGAGCTTGCTCAAAAAATCAAAGACAAAGAATTCAAACGCTTGGAGAAACTTCGTGATTATTTCTTTACCGAACTTGAAAAAGTGTCAAAGAGACACTTTGACATTAAAAAAAATGGAGATTTAAAAAACAGACTGCCTAACAACATTAACATCACCGTAAAAAATATCCCCTCTGATCTCCTGGTGATCGAGCTCTCTGAAAAAGGAATTATGGTTTCCGGGAAAAGCGCTTGCCGGGCCAAAGACGGCAAAGTTTCGCATGTGCTTCAAGCGATTGACAAGAACATAAAAAAAGAAGACGGCGCGGTTAGATTTTCTCTGGGCTCGGATACGACCAAAAAAGATATCGATACCGCAATAAAAGTTTTATCGGAAATTTTAACAAAGCTAAAAAAGTGGTATATCTCCACGCCCGTTAAAGTTGAAATGAAATAGATGAAGGAGTATAATTGAATTATGGATATTAAAGATTTAAATAAGCCACAGCTTATATTGTTTGCTTTGTTGTTGTCGTTCGTGGCCTCTATCGCCACTTCCATTGTGACCGTTTCTTTGATGCAGCAGGCTCCGCCTTCGATAATCGCGCCAATTAATAGAGTGATAGAGCAGACAGTGGAGAAAATTCAACAAGTGGAGGGTAAGACCACTGTACAGACTGTGGTGGTGAAAGAAGAAGATTTGGTGGTGGACGCCATAGCTAAAAATCAATCTTCCATATTTTTATTAACCAAAGAAGTCATTGATGAATTAGGGAAAACGGTAGAAGTGTCGGCAGGCAGGGGATTTGTCTTAAACAAAGAAGGAATATTCGTGGCTGATGCGGCTCTGGTTTCCAATCAGGGAGTGTATTATGCCAAAAACAATGGTGATAAATTTAAAATAAATTTTTTGGCGGCGAACGAAGGAGGTTTTGTTCTCATGAAAATAGGCGAATCCGCAGATTCTAAAATCAAGCTTGAATTTAAAGTTCCGGAATTCGGAAATATAGACGAGATGAAAGTTGGGCAAAAAATTATAGTTCTGGACAGCAGCGTTTCATCGTCTGTTTTTGACGGTAATAAGAATTTAAACTTTAGCGTCAGTAGATCCGGCGGAGGGGGAATGGTCTTGAATTTAGACGGCAATATTCTGGGCATGGTTTCTTTTGACCCGAACTCTTCTTTTGTTTCCATTGATTTCATACTGAAAGCGTTAAAAGCGGAAGAAGCTCCGAAAACTTCTTAAAATAATTTTATGCCACCACTTAATAAATTTACAACCAAAGCGAAAGACGCGATTAAAAGGGCTCACGAGCTCGCCATTGAACGCGGAGTGAACCATGTTTCTTCCACGCATCTTTTGGCCGCTTTGCTTCTTCAGGAAGAAAGCATGGTGAATTCCATTCTGGATAAATTGGAAGTGGATACCATGCTTCTTACCGACTCGGTTCTGGAATCCATCGAGGCGCCGGAATCTCATACTACTCTTTCTCCGGCATATCAGATATATCTGAATCCCGATCTGGCCCAGACCATAGAACATTCCGCCAAGCTTTCCGAAACAATGAAAGATGATTTCGTTTCCACCGAGCATCTTTTTGTCGCGATTTTGGAAGTTGGCAGTGAAGCGAAAGAAATTCTTTCCAGATTCAGAATTAGTAAAGATCAAGTACTGAAGGTTGTGGAGGAGCTTCGCAATCAGAACATCACGGATGTTTCCGAGCCCAAGCGATTCAAGCTTCTTCTAAAATATACCAGGAATCTGACTAAGCTGGCTCGAGAAGACAAACTCGATCCCGTTATTGGCCGGGATACCGAAATTATGCGCATCATGCAGATTCTTTCTCGTAGGACCAAGAACAATCCGATCTTGATAGGGGAAGCGGGTACCGGCAAGACCGCGGTGGTGGAAGGTCTGGCTTCCCGTATTGCCAAGGGAAATGTGCCGGAATCTCTAAAAGAAAAAGAATTGGTGTCTCTCGACCTTGGATCCCTTGTCGCCGGCACCAAGTATCGCGGAGAATTCGAAGAACGTCTGAAGGGCATCATGAAAGAAATAGAGCGGGGTGATGGAAAAATAATTTTGTTTATAGACGAGATACATACCATAGTGGGCGCCGGGGGCGCGGAAGGCACTCTGGATGCTTCCAATATGCTCAAGCCCGCTCTCTCTCGGGGAGAACTTCGAGCCATCGGAGCCACTACCTTGCGGGAATATCAGAAACACATTGAGAAAGATCCTGCGCTGGCCAGGCGTTTCCAGCCGGTTTACATTGATGAGCCGAGCGTGGAAGATGCCATCACTATTATGCGCGGACTGAAGGAGCGATATGAGCTTTTTCACGGAGTGCGCATTACCGACGACGCCATAGTATCGGCGGTCAATCTTTCCGCTCGGTACATTACCAATAGATTCCTGCCGGATAAAGCGGTTGACTTGATTGACGAGGCTTCTTCGTCTTTGAAGATAATGTTAGAGAACAAGCCCCAAGCGCTCGAAGACGCTCATGGCAAGATAATGAAGTTGGAGATAGAAAAAGAAGCTCTGAAAAAAGAAATTTCAATCCCTCGCGAAGACAAAGGAAAAGAAAAAGAGATAAAAAACAGAATCAGGGAAATAGACAAGGAGATAGGCAACCTGCATGAAAAAACCAAAGAGCTCGAACTCAAATGGCAAAATGAAAAAAGTACGGTAAGTGAAATTAGGCAAATTAAAAAAGAGCTTGATACTCTCCGGCTTGAAGCCGAGAATGCGGAAATGCGCGCGGATTTATCGAGAGCGGCGGAAATACGCTATGGTAAAATTCCCGCTCTTAAAAAGGATCTGGAAGCAAAGCTTGCCCGTTTGAAAAAATTACAGAAGTCTCGTCGGATACTGAAGGAAGAAATTACCGCGGAAGATATTGCCGAGGTGGTATCTCGTTGGACCGGCATACCGCTCTCCAAGATGCTCGAAGAAGAGCGCGAAAAGCTTGAAAAAATGGAAGTGGAGCTCAAGAAGCGAGTTGTCGGTCAGGATGAAGCTATCAAGAAAGTGGCGGATGTAATCCGTCGCTCTCGGGCGGGAATCTCCGATCCCAACAGGCCCATCGGTTCATTTATCTTTTTGGGTCCCACCGGAGTGGGCAAGACGGAGCTTACCAAAGCCCTCTCGCATTTTATGTTCAACGACGAGCGGGCGGTGACCCGAGTGGACATGTCGGAATACATGGAACGTCATTCTGTCTCTAAATTGATCGGCTCTCCGCCGGGATACGTGGGGTATGATGAAGCCGGCCAGCTGACCGAAGCCGTCCGGCACAGGCCCTATGCCATAGTGCTGTTTGATGAAATAGAAAAAGCTCATCCGGAAGTGTTCAATATGCTTCTTCAAGTCATAGATGAAGGAAGGCTTACCGACGGCAAAGGCAGAGTTGTGAACTTCAAAAATACCATTATTATTCTTACTTCCAACATCGGCTCGCAATTCGTGGAGAGGATGGAATCTATCGGTTTTTCCAATAAATCCGAAAAGGAAGATTATGGCGAGATAAAGGAGAAAGTTTTGGAAGCACTCAAAGATCATTTCCGTCCGGAGTTCATCAATCGCTTGGATGAAATCGTTCTCTTTGATATTCTCTCCAAAGACGCTATCCGTGAGATTGTCAATTTGCGGATAAAAGTAGTGGAAGACAGGCTGTCCGCCAAAGGCATTACTTTCAAGATTACCGATGAAGCGATGAAGTATCTCTCAAGTGAAGGGTATAATCCGCATTATGGGGCAAGACCACTGAATCGCTTGATTCAGAAGAAAATTTTAAATCCCGTAGCTTCTTTTATAATTTCAAATGGAGTAAAAAAGGGAGATACGGTAGTGGTGTCCGTAAAGAATAACGAACTTATTGTAGAAAAAGGATTTTTGAATGGGAAGCATAGCAGAATAAGAAGTTCTCTCGGAGTACGTTCAAAATCTTCCGCCTAGAACAAAAAAGTTTGAGATGCAAAAAAATAATTTTCGTGCTATTTTATACTCGTCTCGCTGAAGTTTTAACGGAGGCGGATAAATGCGTCGGTGGCGGAGTGGTCAATCGCAATTGACTGTAAATCAATCGCCCTTCGGGCTACGTAGGTTCGAATCCTACCCGACGCACCAAAATCGGACTTAACTGTTCCGAAGACGAATTCAAGCGGACGGCGCAAAGCGCCGACCAAGGATTTTCTGGCGGGATTGCAAGGGAATTCCCCGAATGGAGCGCCCAAGGGCGCAAGGTTTTGTTTTGGAGGAGGAGGTTCGAGCCAAAGACTTTTTTGGCAGCAACCTTTTTGTTAAAAAAGTTGCTATCCAATGCAATTTTTTCCATATCCTGTGCCTCTTTTATCCATTCTTGCATCGGTTCGAGCCAACGTTTCTGCTTTTGTTGATTACGAGATATTTCTTCTTCCAGCGACTTTTTTTCAGATAATAATTTTGCTTTTTCAGTACGATAAATTTCTTTTTCTACATCTTGGTCTAAATATCCATCTAAAAGTCGCTGGAGCTTCACTGTAATATCCGTAATCATTTTTTGATTTTTTAGAACAAAAGCAGAAACGGATTGGGCGGATTCCTTTCTGTCGTCTTCCAGACGACTTTTTAAATATTCCGCCCAATCCGGCGGCATAGAAACTTTTTGAAGAAGTGATGAAATTTGTTCGTCCAAGACTTCCTGGCGAATACAGGGTTCAGGACATTTCATATCTCGACGTTTTTTCGAACAATGGTAGTAAGTATAAAAATGTTGCGTACCGTTTATTTGTGTCTTCACCCTGTATTCGCCAGTTATCATCATTCCACAAACACCACAACTTAACAATCCGCAATACGCTTGGGGTTCATTTTTCATTTTGTGTCTTGGACGACCTCTTTGCTTCATCACTTCTTGGACTCTATCAAAAAGTTTCTTTGACACGATTGGCTCAAACTTTCCTTCATATATTTCACCAGAGTATCGAAAGTGTCCGTAATAAAATGGATTAGACAAAATGAAAGTTGCTCTAGTTCTGTGGATTTTCTTTCCGTGTTTTGTCAAAAGTTGGTTTTGCGCCAAAAACATACCGATTGTGTCGAGCGTTTGATTACCCTCTGCGTACATTTCAAACGCTTTGCGGATGACAGGCGCGGACTTTTTGTCTATTACAATAGTTTTGGTTCTACTATCGTTTATGTAACCAACTGGTGAAAGCCCAGGATATTCTCCGCGTCTAACTTTTTGGCGCAAACCTCTTTTGGTATTTTCGGAAAGAGAATCCACATAATATTTACTTTGTCCGAAAGCCATGTTAAGCATAAATTTACCCTGCGAAGTGTTGTCGCACCAAAAAGTTGGAAATTTGAGGCTCGCAAGTTTCCCTGTGTCGAGGAGGTAAATCACTTTGCCTCCGTCCACCGAATTGCGGGCGAGGCGATCGGGGTTCCAAGATAGGATACCTCCGCCGAATGTTTCAATCTCACTCATCATCTTGTTAAACAACGGACGACCTGGAACTTTGGCAGATTGTTTTTCTACGATTTCGGCGGAAATTTCAATATTTTCCCGAACGGCGTATTCCCGCAATTCGGTGAGCTGCGCTTCAATAGACAACACCTGCTTGTCCTCGACATCAGTGGACTTGCGAGCATACAAAAAGAATTTTTGCATATATTTTTCTTAAAGCGAAAATGGCTATTTTAGGTTGAAATCCTAACGTTAGTTAGAAAACTAAAATAGCCATTTCCGCCAACTAACTGATAATGGA
>Ga0209542_10014526_pt1 | contig 13394 bp, 11 predicted proteins | sample RifCSPhighO2_01_FD_184028 | JGI IMG/M metagenome (GOLD analysis project Ga0209542, IMG submission 184028) | Soil microbial communities from Rifle, Colorado - Rifle CSP2_plank highO2_0.1 (SPAdes) (version 2) | ecosystem: Environmental > Terrestrial > Deep subsurface > Rock core/Sediment ... | reverse complement strand
GAATATATAAACCTCAATCGCTGTAATAATCTTGTACAAAAGTTGTATAGGAAAAATCCCTCTAAAGTGGACAAAAAGTCCTAGAGTTCGGCGGGAGCACTTATTTTTATTTGGTATTAAGATTAATAGTTTGAAGGTTAAAAATTAAAAGATTAAGAGGCGGGCTCGACAGAAGTTATCTTTACAGTATCCTTGGCATTTCTGGCAGTTCCTTTCTTCATCGGGTCATATACTATAAGTTTTGCATCAGGACGCCTTCCTACAATCTCTCTATTCTTAGCTCCTATTTGAGCAAGTATTCTTCTAGGCATGCAGCTGTAGTCCCTTAATGTACTAGGGTCTACATACGCAAAAACAGGATATTCTCTATTTTCAGGGGCAACTACATAGTCTGCAGGTGTTTTGCCCTGGCTTTCCATATAGGCTAAGACTTTTGCTCTTACTTGCTCCTTCAATTCGAAGAATAAATGTTCATGATTCCTTACCTGCTCGCCTTCTGACTGGGTGTGGATTTCAGCGAGTACATCTTTCTTTCCTTTTGCAGCTCCAATCCCAAAAAACTTTTCGAAAAATCTCTTCTCAATTACAGGACGGTCATATAGCTCATGCACTTTCTGATGGATTAAACTGTCAAAAAGCCTGTAAGCTAAATTAATTCTTGGAGCATCAGGATTTGCATACATTTCAGGGTGTGGGTGGGCAAGGACTGCGAGCTCGGAGAGTCTGCTGTCATGCAGGTTAATGTGCAATTTTTGCTTTGTTGATGCAAGTGACGATCTGTAACAGTATGGATCTTGGTTCAATCCATGGAATGCAAGAACTACTTCAGGTGCTTTTATTCCAGTAGCCTCTGCAATCACTTCAGACATCTTACCAGCAGTTCTCATTAATGGAACATATGCCTCGGAAGTGTTAGTCTCTCTGATTATATCCTGCAGCTTGTTCACTGTCATGTTGTCAAATTCTAGCTGTGATAATTTCTGGCCTCCAATGTAATAATACAAAACTGATTTTTCAAAGAGATATCTCGATCTTCTCTTTATAGATTCAACAGTTTTGTTTGCAACCTCTTCAGTTCCATGGGCAACTCTCTTTCCTGCTGCATAAGTATACTGGCCTACTTTTCTTCCGCACTTTGCAAAAGCGCTTCCAATAGCAGAGAATCTCTCACCCCAGCTGACGGGCTGATGTGGGTTCATATTGTTTACTAATCTTCTTCTTTCAACATAACTTTGGAATGATTCCTGCATTTTTTCAGCATACCCTGGATATCTAACAGGATTCATCGGGCTTGCTAATCTCAATAACCCTCTGCCAGTTGCGCATCCTGCAGCAGCAAGCTTCCTTGCAACATATAATGAAACTTCCTTCGTTTTGTCAAATTTTTGAGGACTCTCATACCATCCTTGAATACCCTGCCTTGCATCATGTACCACTCCGGCAACAAATCTTGCAACTCCAGAATTTATGGGCTCCATATCTTTAGGCCAGAATAATTCCCTCAACACCATATGCCCGAATCCTATTCCTGAAAACATATATGCTGTGACAAATGCTTCTTTACCAAAAGAGATGACGTTGTCTAATCTATCTTCCAAGACTTTAACATCATATTTCAGATGTGCATGTGTTCCAACAGTCATTATTTGGTTAACAACAGTATTAACTAATGGATTTCTAGAATCAACGAAATACTCTCCATCCATGAAATTGTGCTTATTTATATCAAGAAACGCTCCCTTTAGAGTCTGGCATACTAGTTTCTGCTCCATATAAATCTTGATTAAATCTTCAATAGATATCTTAACTTCTTTCTTCTGCAGCTCTGCTCTTGAAGGTGCAGCTGTATCCGGACAAGATTCCAATCTTTTCCAATCAACCCCATAATCCTGACCATTACCCTGCCAACTGGCTCCGGGCTCACTCCTCCAATAGCTGCCAGTACTAACAGTAGGTGCGGTTATTTTTTCAAATATTTCCCCAAGAGTTGGAACTGCCGTTCTTCTTGGAGCATCAGCCTTTGGTTTATGCTGCGTGCTGTAATAATAAGTTGCAGGGATTATTTTCTTCGCCATAATCTGCCTCATGAAACTGTTTGTTCCTATCTTGGAAAGATATCTTTTTGTTAATGCTTTTTCAATTCTTTCTCTCTTTTTCTTTCTCTTTTCCTCAACATCTTTATATAATCCAACCTTATCAATAACATATTTACAGCCCCTTCCAAGCATTCTTCCACCATCCATAATAAACTGCCCGGTAGCATTATACGCTATTCTTCCAATGTTAGCCACTTCAGTTCTAAACTCTCTTCCTGCATGCGCAATTGCCTCAAGAGATAATCTAAATCCTGATAAATCGTAATATTGAGGGTTCTTTTTGGCTTCTTCAATCCGTTCACTGATATCATGATAAATTCCCCTACCTAAATAGCATAATCCTCCTCCAGCCGCAATAGTTCCAGCTGCTATTCCAACACCAATTCCAAGTTTAAGAAGCGGCTGAATTCCAATCTTCTCATAAAGCTTATATCCTCCATAGATAACAGGGGTTGCAATGGCAACAGTTGATGCAGCAACCTTTCCAGCATGTATATATCTAGGTTTATTCTCCGGCCAATCTTTCTTAAATCGGCGTACCTCCTCCATAATTCCATGAGGGATATCTTCAATAATAAATTCAAGAGTTTGTTTAGCTCCTCTTCCAATTGCCTTTGCTCCTTTAACTCCTAATCTTCCTAAACCGCATCCAATGTCTATTGTTGTGCTTGCAATATTTGCAGCATTCGATGCAATTCTTCTTCCAATACTGTATTTTTGTGAATTTATTCTGTATATGACTGGTGCAACTTCTCTGGCAAAAAGACCCCCAAGACTCTTCAGCAGAGCATCTGACTTTCCGTACAGAAGTTCATCATCAGCTAAGACAGTATCTAGGAATATATTCTCAAATGTTAAATACATTCCAACATTAATGCCTGAGGCATCATCTGCAATTACATTATTTCTTCCTTTTGTTAAAGTAGCCTCATTAGGAACTTCCACCCAAAAGTCAACACCCATTGTTAATAAATCGTCCATCAGAACGCTATGTATCGATTCATCTCTGAATGGGTTTGAATCATATTTTATGAATAATCCTCTTTGAGTGTATAATATCTGTTCCAAATTCTGATTTCTTGCTTTGAAGCTCGGGTCTGCCAGATTTGCATCAAATGCTCTCTTGGAAACTCCCATTGTTAAGACTCCTGATTTTCCATCACACATTCTTACTGTTACCGGATCTGCAGTCTTGTATGTTCTACGGATATTGTTTATTATAGCTCCATCACCTTCTATGACTACATCCGAATCTCTGACCATTCCAAGATGCTGATACAAAGACTCAAGCATCTCAGATTTAGTAAGCTTCTGTTGCGGAATGAATGCTGCAACTTCCGTTCCGAAACCGGATTCTCCTAATCTGGAATCAAATCCTCCGTTTGAATTAAATGCAAGAGCAGCCATACATTCTCCGTCAGGCTGTCTGAAGATTAATGCCTGTGATGTATTTGGAGAATCTGCGCTTCTTGAAACAACTCTTACATGGCTGGCAAGGTCTACAACTGAATACCATCCAATTCCATGCTCTCCAATCTTTGTAGGATCCATTTCCTTTCCAGAGTTATATGGAATCAAAAGATCTCTTACTATTTGTTCAGGCCCCATACCTACTCCAAAGTCTCTTACTCTTAAGATTGGTCCATCGTGAACCTTGTCTTCATTTGATTCATCGAGATTGAACACAACTTTCTTTACCGGAACCCCAGGATTATATGAGTCCATACCATTCTGCCCGAGCTCTCTCAATGTTGCGTTTTTGTCACCAAATTGCACTTCAATAGTCTTCCTGACAATCTCCTTGAATAGCTTTGTTGCTGTCGTAGAGCCTCTTGCTTCTTCAACTAACTTAGCAGCTTCATCTTTATATCCTGGCTGTTGTGAAACGAGAGTCTTTAGGAAATTATCAAAATTACCGACCATCTGCATCAAAACCAAGTCAGAGATAGGAACAACGCAGACATCTCCATTGTTCTCTTTCTTAAATTTATCCAAAACTGCTTCCAGATTACTTGTTTGCATTCTTCGCCTCCTCAGGTATCTGGATAACTCTCTGTTCTTTCTGCTCAATAACAGCTCTGCTGGCCTTTCCAGCAGCTGTTGCAGCCTGACTTGTTTGTTCTGCCTTTAAAAATGATTTTGGTGCAAGAGAGGCATATTGATATTCCCTTAAAAGATTCTCATCATTCAATGCGCCGTTTATCATATATGCTCCCAAACCAGCATCTTCACAGTATGCTGCCAGAACACCATATGCTTTTGTATGGTCAAATCCTCCAACAATCTTAGGATGATTGACGTTGATATATAACTGATGTCCTTTATGTTTATCAGTCTTGGAAGGTTTGATTAAGAAAAGACTTACTCCTGAAGAAGGAAGCTCGATAAAATCAATGGACATAAGAGCATAGGTATCAATTCTTTCTCTTAAATGTCTTAGATTTGGAAAACCAGTATCATCCATTGCAATAGCCGTTCTCAATTCTTTAGGAGCCCATGACTTTGTAGGTTTCAGAACTTCAGCAAAAAACGCTTCTATATTTTTGAATCTTTCAAGCCAATAGCTAAATGCATGGTCATCAACAGCAAATCCTATTTGATCAAGATAATTTCCGACAAAAGGATAGAGCATATCCCTATGAGATCTTCTGAATACATACTGTCTTCCGTTCAAGAGGGACTCTTCCAATCCTTTCAGGTCAGGTATTCTTTGTAATGTTGTTAAACCGAATGCGGATGCCAGAGAGGGAATAAAGTTGGCCATTTTAGTGGTAAGTGCAGCAGATGGCTTCTGCGCTTTAATGTAGTCATACAATGCTTTGAAGACACCTTCCACAGCAAGATTGTAATTGTCATCAATCTTGAATTCATCTCTTCCTTCAACGACCTGAACAAGACTTGGGAATGATATTGTAGCAGCTCCATGGTTTACGGAAAGCTTTTTAACTGGAATTCCTTGCGAATTGAGTCTAATTGTATTCTCATTTGGATTATCAATGATCTGTAGCCCCACTCTCTGCGCAAAATCAGCTCCATTATATTTGAAAGTTACAGGATATGATGCCCATTGCTGCTCCGAATCATCATTTATCTGCCTGTCATTTCCTAAAAATATTCTTGCAACATATGATGGGATATTCTGCAGTTCAGATTCAAAATATTCTAAAAGAGAATCTTTTTCTCTGAATCTTGCATTGGACGAGGAGCTCTTTATTTTGACCATAGTACCTCTTTTCTTTTTTCTTATTTTTTCAATAGACATTCTTAATCCTGAGACTTCTTTAGCGGTAGAATAAAACTGTATTCTGTATCTATCATCTCCCTTCTGTGTTTCGAGAGTTACAGTTGCCTTTTCAGGCTCACTGATGCAATAATTCAATGTTGAGATAAAACCCACTCCGAATTTACCTATCTGATGTATTCCATCTTTCTTAGTGTTGAAAGGAATAATCAATAGTTCTAAAATATCTTTAAGATCCATACCCTCTCCATTGTCTTCTACCTTGAATCTTCCTCCAGCATATATTCTTACATCATATGGTGTTGTTTGCTGTTGTGGTCTGGCATCAATGGCATTAAGGATAACTTCAAGCATAGGTCTTTGCTTTGAAGAGAACTGATTGAATACTTCTTCTTTCAATATTTTTTCAATATATTTTCTATTCTGCGGGCTGTCTCCGGCATTCCCGTCAATTTTTGCTCCGCTTTGAATTGCCTGCACTGCTGCTTCTAGTCCTTGTATTCTTAAACCAATATTTATCCAATTGGTCAAAGGAAGATCATACTTATGCATTTGCTAGAGCCCTCCCATAAAAGTCTTTTGTGAATCTGATGCTCTTATTAGCAAAATCTTCTCCATCTTTAACAAGCTCAACAGGCCATCCAATATCTTCAACCGCTCTTGAGAAAGCATTATGCTGCCCCATCTGATAAAGGAAGAATTGCCCATCGCCTGATTCTTTCATTGATGCAAGTTCATCAATAAGCCCTTGCTCCTTCCCTTGTTCAAGGAATGTAAATCCTGTATCGCTGAGCATAATAGATATATAATGATCAAGTCTTTCAGATCTCATCTTTCTTATCTCATCTCTGTCAAGAGTAGTCATTCCACCCTGATAAGCCATTAATGCTTTCTTGAATTTTTCAACTTCAGAAGGACTGCACCATCCAGAAGAGACTGTTCTGTTTGAGAAATTCATAGCATGCAGATTAACAAAAGAGATAAGATTAGTTTCATTAAGATATCTCAAAACTGAATAAACTCCTAATAAAGCATGATGATAATCTCCTATTCCTCCAAATGGATCAAACTTCATAGATGAGCTGCTGTCAATTATGAAGCTTAAGTCTGGAATTCCTGATAAATGCCCTTCATGCTCTATTGGCAGTACAATAGGGTTTGTTCTCTTTGCAAGAGCAATTCTTCTTCCATCTTTCGTTGGAAAGACTCTTGTTGAACCCCAGCTGACAGATCTTGATGAAAACTCGCTTAAAGGAACTTCCTCCGTTGATGTTAGTATCTCATATTGCTCTTCAGTTCCTTCCTCAGCGTCTGTGAATACCTTAATCAAACCAGCTCTTTCCTGATACAATTTATCTATAATAGGATAATGAATCATATATTCAGAGCTAATATCTCCTTCAGCATTGCCTTGTGTTAACTCTTTAAATAAGTCTTTCAGTTTTTTCTTTAGATTTCCTCCGCCTCCTGTCTGCTTTTGCTCTTTCTTATCAGATTTTTTGTCTCCTCCACTGCCATTCTGATCTTTCTTATCTTTGCCGCTTCCATCTTTCTTATCTTCCTTCTTTTCAGGTCCCTGTCCTCCGCTCTTTCCGTCCTTTTTGTCTCCCTTGCCCGGCGATTTCTGTTCTTTTGGCTTTCCCGATTCTGATTTCTCAGGTCTTTCTCTTGTATATGAACTTTCAACTTCTCTGTTTCTTCTATTTCTGCTAAGCAATGGGTACATAATTGTAGTATAATTGTATGCCATGTCTCTCCATTGTGTGGTGTCATATAATCTTCCGAGAATATCCTGTGCATGGATGTCAGTCAATGTTCTTTTCATTGCCTCTTCAGTTAGTTCTCTGCTTCCCGTGAATATATCAAGAATCTTTCCAACATATCTATAAGCTGCAGGGAAGAAGAGGGGATGATTTTTTCTTATTTTAGCCTGCAAATCAGGATTTGTCTGGCAAAGATGCTGATTGGAATCGAGAAAAACTACAAATCCCTTGTCAGTATACTTCATCATTTGTCTTTGCATAAAATTTGCCTGAGATCTCATCATATGTGAAGTCAAAAGGTAATGCAATGCCAATCCATCTCTGTACCCCTGCCTTTCCTGAGATTTCAGAGAATTAACTCCGTTTAATACAGTGTCTGAGAACATATTGAACAAATAGAACGAAACTCCTTCTATTTCCTGTCTTGAGAATTCTTTTCCATTGACATATCTGAAGATTCCCTCGAGAACAGTTTCAAGATTCTCTTTTGTAGCAGGGCATATAGAGTGATGTCCATGCTCGTGCTTCATTACAAAGATACATTCTGAGTCAATAACATTATCTCTTGTGAGATCAAGTTTTTCTTTTTCAAGCATAGTATCTATCTGCTCTTCTATGTTTGTAGGAAGGGTAAAATGAATGATTTTTTCATCAAGAGTTATAAAAGCAGACATAGTCGCCAATGCTTTAGGATCTTCGGCAGTTACAGCAATGTCATTAAAGTTTTTTATTCCATTTCTTGTAAACACGTCCAAGCACTTTAGTCTTATTCTATTTTCAACTTCTTTCTTTAAAGCAGCAGCAATTTCGTCAGGATCAGCCATGTTAAGAACTACCTCCTTTTTGACCTACTCCATCGATTATAACATTTGCATAAGTTGATACAGTAAATGCTCCCTTTGTCAATTCAAAGGCATTGCGAATTCTGGGATAAATAGACAAATCAAGGGCATTTCCAGGAATTGTAGTTAAGTGATATTTTATAGTATAAACTCCATCATCTCTTCTTGTTAAAGTCATATCTTCAGTCATTCTGTCAGGATCATTACTGTCTCCGTGGCAGAAAACAGTGCTTGCAGATAGCTTGGATGCATGAGAAATAATTTCCAAAAAATCATCATCAATTCTAGGAGTAACGGTTCTTCTTTGTATCGCCCTCTCTATTGGAAGATGCTTTCTTACATATCTGAAGCAAATCTGTCTTAGTATCTTTCCGTTTGGTGATGGTGAAAAATAAAAGACTTTTCCATCACTGAATTCTAAAGTATCTTTATCCTTGGCAGCTTTTTGAAGTTTTCTAGTCACATCAGGATTCATAGCAGAATAATCTTCTTTTGTGAATTCTGCTTCAAGCTGTTCTCCGATAAAGAATGTCATATCAGGAATATCTTTAGTTGTGCCCCTTAGTTCAACATCAGTAATCTCTCTTGATTTTCCAATAGGGCTGACTTCTAATCTGAAGTACGCTCCGTTTTCTCCAGGATACTGATAAACTGTGCTTTTTGTTATGCCTGTCTGCGCTATCTTTTTGAAACAGTCTCTTAAAATATTCTCTAAAGTGACATCCAGCGGAGAATTAGCCTCGCCGATTCTTCTTAGAAATAGTTCTCTTATCCTTGAGAAATCAACACCAACCATCTTATACTCCGTAAATCTGGTCTAATTTACCTAGTGTAGATGCAGGCTTGTCTTCCTGCAAGTAAGGTGCTACAGCTCTCCATAGCCAAGGATTATTTACATCACAGTATGTCTTTATTCTGGCAGCAGTCTCCTGAGTTACTTTTCCTTCCTTTAATGCAACCAAATCCTGAAGGCAAGGCTCTGACAGTCCTTCTTGGAATTTCTCCCTAGCTTCACTCTTGAATTTGCCAAGAGCAGCATATCTATTACCTTGAAAATGCTTTGAAACCCACATTGGTGCAAGCCCAACCTTTGAGTATCCTACAAAATCAAAAGCAGCGCATACATCTTCTATACCAATTTCTAACTCACTTGCATATCTTTCAATAGCTCTTCTGTACAATTCAGAGTCAGGAACATTTGATCCAACATATTGTCTTAGAGAATCTTTTAATTTGTCAGCGTTTCCATCAGGAATAGCGTAACTTAATGGGGAAGCAGTTTTTCCATCAATTGAACCCATCAACATTTCAGTAAACTTTGTTGCTCTGAGCAATGCAAAACCTGCAGCTACAGCCTTCAAGTTAGTAGAAATACCTTCACTAATACCTTTTACATGAGGGCACAATTCATTTGGAAATGTTCTTAAAAATTCACAGCCCATAGTTGCTCCAGTAACTTGCTGCCCGCCAAGATTAACCGGCAGATTGCAGACATGTCTTACTGAACCGCTTTTATCCTCGACGCTTGATTTGTCTCCTGTCTGAGAATTTTTGCAGAAATCAAAAGCAGCCAAATAGGATATAAACATTTCAGCTGTAGGATGGATTGGTAATCCCTGCTCCAAATATTTATGAATTTCCAAAACATCTGGGAAATAATTTGCCTCATTTCTCATAAGCATTTGTCTGTTGCTGTCTCTCTGTATCAATAACTTGTCAAAAGCAGTTGGTCTGAATACATTCATAGGGATTTCTATTGTAGTTCTTCTTCTAAGAGCTTCGTCAATTCCGAAAGTACCGCTGTAATTTGCACCCTCGTTTATCGCAGCTATTTGAAACTGATATGTTTTTCCTTCAGCATATAACTGACCAAGTTTGACTCTTGTACCATTTGGAAGAGTAATGTCTTTGTCGAAAACATGAAGTAATTTGTTTGCTATTGCTGGATGAGTTCTATTTATTTCGTCTGCAATTAATCCTGGTAAAGTCAGGAATCCCTGAGCAGTATAAAGTCCTTCAGATATCTTCTTTCCTTCTGTTATAATGGAGAAATCAGTGTCTGCAACAGAATCCTTTCCAAAATCAGTGTCAATATCAATTCTATGCCATCCATCTTCTTGTTTTCCGAATAAACCATTCATAACCAATTTAGCAAGAGTAGTTTTTCCACAGTCAGTTTTACCAGTCATTAATACCGAACTTTGAGTGAGTGCACCGACGACAAGTACATCTTTCAAGTCATGGACTACTCTGAATGGAAAAGTCTGATATGTTGGTAAAATTAGTTGCGTATCAACTACTGCGAGAGGATTTCTATTGTGATAATCTCTTGCATTTTCATGCACACGTCTATTCAATTCATGTGCTTTTTTCAGTAGTTTTAACTCAATTCCCATGTTAATTTGACAAATTTAGTCATTTGTAAGTGGCTACAAACACTATTTAAATCTTTGCATGAGTATTCTTGAAAAAATAAAAGCTAAAAATAATTTTATTTGGGTATTTCCTTGCCGTCTTCAGAATGCCATTTTCCATCAGATAAATATTTGAATCTTCCATCATTGCAGTCAATGAACTGAAGTTTAGGATCTGCAACGATTGTTCTGTTTCCAAGAACTGCTCTTTTATTGCTTCCCCCATCACTTATCATATACACTAATTCTCCATTAAGCTCGCCAATGCTGTCTATTCCTCCGGAATATGGGATTGATTTATCAACTCTGTCAATTTCTTTTCCATCATAGAATAAAGCAGCAGAAGTTCCTAAGTCTAACACATAGGCTAGTTTTCCATTCACAATCTTAGGAGTCTTTATGTTTTGGTTCCATGATTTAGGATCTCTATCATGCTGCATTTGCTCTTGTCCATCTACAACTACAAACATCTTATCTTTCTGCTTCGCAATATAAATTAATCTTCCCTGATCTTCTGAAAGGTCTTCGACTGATTCATATCTCCTTCCTTCCTGAACCTTTCCTTCCAAATCTTACAGCTCCTTCAATATGTTCCCATATTGATCTAGGCTCTCGTGAGACTTCACTTCTATGCTGTTCTGGATTTTCTAATAATATAACTTTCATTTTATCTCTCTTAGAATACGCTTCCAAGGTGCGATCACCAGTAGAAATTAACATAAATTCTTGTTTAAAAAACCTTCTTTTCGAGATATAAACTTATACAACTTCTTTTAATAGTTTAGATTCTTATAAGAAAGATACTAAATGTTGCACCGACGAAGTTGTTGCTTATTTAGAGCAGAATATATAAACCTCAATCGCTGTAATAATCTTATACAAAAGTTGTATAGGAAAAATCCCTCTAAAGTGGACAAAAAGTCCTAGAGTTCGGCGGGAGCATACCCTCTTTTGACGATATTCGAGGGATTTTTATGTACAAGTTTTATACAGGTTGTTTATTAAAACAACAAGCATAATAACAACATGAAAATAAATCCCTACAATCATAAAGACAGATACGAGAAATGGAAATCCAAATCAAAAGATGGAATATGGATCTACCTTCATTGTGTCTGGTCTGCCTGATCTTGGACTTTATAAATAGAGTCGAGAAGGAAAGGATATATTTGAGTGTATCGATGAGCGTCCACAAAATTTAAATACTCTGTAAGAATAGTCTTACTATGAGTCAAATAGACATAACTAAGATGAGTTCTAAAGGGCAGGTAGTAATTCCAGCTCAACTTAGAGGGGATATGAAAAAAGGAGATAAAATAGTTGTAATTAGAAATAATGATCAAATTATTTTAAAGAAGGCTAACAAGTTTGACAAGAATCTTGAAGAAGATTTAGAAGTTGCTAAACGAGTAGGTGAAGCCTGGAAAGAAATAGAAAAGGGTAAGGGCGTTAAAATGAGCGTAGATGAATTTCTTAAAGAAATGAAAACCTGGTAAAAATGATAAAAGAGATAGAGAGATCTCCAAAATTTATTCATCAAATTAACAAAATTGACGGAAGTAAACTACCTCAAGTACAAAAACTAATTCTTAAAATTATTAATGATCCTGAAATCGGAAAACCAATGAGATTCGATAGAAAAGGTACAAGAGAAGTTTATGTTAAACCATTCAGAATTTCTTATGCTTATAATAAACAAACAGATATATTATACTTGCTGGATATTTATCATAAAGACGAACAATAAGAAATCCCATCAAGATGCCAAGAGAGCCGATTACGCGACGGGAGCATCTGGACAAAATGTCCAATTTGGGGAACTAATAATCTCTTTATGTAACCCTAATAACCATCCCGATTTATAAAAATGACTCTCAATTAAGATTATGTTATTCCATATCCAAGCTTTTCTTAATCTTATCTAGCCTGTCCCTGTAAGTTTTGAGGGAACCGTCTTTTATTTTGAGAATCTCCAACTTAATTTCCAGAGACTTAAGCAAGCTCTTATCTATTTCCTTGACATGATACCTTCCAAGCTCCACATTACCCTTAAGAATATCATTCCCTACTTTAGAAAAATGTGCTTCTATTTCACTTTTCAGACTCTCAATACCTTTTTCTACTCTTTTAATTCTTTTAGCCATTTTCTTGATAATTCCAATAAAGGAATGATTTCTTGCGGAGAGGATTGTTCTCTCTCCTTTTCATTTCTCTTTACTCTAAGATAGCTTAAATAATTAACCTCACCAACTTTTCCCAAAAAATCATTTTTTGAGTACTTTTTATTAAAGAGTAGGCATTTTATTAAATACAATTCTCTTAATCTTAGAACAATCGAATAAATTATTCCATCAGGAATATTTTTTCCCATTTTTGCACACATTCTAACACTTTCTTCATTAATATTAACAATCCTTTCTATTTCAGCTAATTTTTCCCCGACATTTGACAATCGCATTTTTCCAATATACTTCTCAATTAGCTCTTTGTTTAGTATAATCTTCATTTCCCTCAACATACTTAAATAATTTAAACTTTTTGACAGATTTTTAGAAAAATTCTTCTCGGAGATTAGAATAATTTCGTAATTACCATAATTTATTAATTTATTTATATTTTCAGTTATAACTAAGATATCTATGTCGCTATTAGGGTCTGCCTCTTCTCTAGCATAACTTCCGTAAAGATAAATACCCTTTACTTCTTCATTTAATCCTTTTTCCATAAGGATTTTAAAAACATCCCTTGCAATCTCTTCTTTGGATGGTGAAAAAAGAGTTACAACTACTTGTTTATTGAGCCATTTTCTGGGCAATAGCACCCCAGCGGAAGTTCCAACTTCTCTCGCTTGTTTTATTATTGTTTCCATATTATAATACATTATAATGTAATATATAAACTTTTGCTTTATTCTGCTCTGTCCGGAGTTCCAGAAAATAAAACCGAAAAATAGTTAATCTCAAACAATCTGAGTAGGATTGTGTTACAAAAAATTATCCTACCCAGATATAATTCTAGGATGGAAGAGGAACTAGTTA
>Ga0209542_10014525_pt1 | contig 13395 bp, 15 predicted proteins | sample RifCSPhighO2_01_FD_184028 | JGI IMG/M metagenome (GOLD analysis project Ga0209542, IMG submission 184028) | Soil microbial communities from Rifle, Colorado - Rifle CSP2_plank highO2_0.1 (SPAdes) (version 2) | ecosystem: Environmental > Terrestrial > Deep subsurface > Rock core/Sediment ... | reverse complement strand
CGCGGGCATTGTGTCGGGCCTGTCGCGTTATATCACGGCCTTTGGGGGCATTGACCACCAAATGCAAAATTTACGGGGGTTAATCCAAACAGATGCCGCAATTAATCCTGGGAATTCCGGAGGGCCTTTGGTAAACATGCGGGGGCAGGTGATTGGCATTAACACCGCCATGATTATGGGTGCCCAGAATATCGGCTTTGCCATTCCCATCAACTATGCCAAAAAAGACCTGGCTGAAGTGAAAAAATTCGGGAAAATCGTAGTGCCATTTTTGGGCGTAAAATACGTCCTGCTTTCCAAGGAAATGGCCAAAGCCAATAAATTGCCAGTTGAAGATGGGGCACTCGTAGTAAGGGAGGCTTTAGGAGAACCGCCGGTTATCAAGGACTCCGCAGCAGACAGGGCCGGCATCAAAGAATTTGATATTATTCTGGAATGCAACGGGGAAAAAATCACCATGCAAAATTCCATGGCGGAAGTTCTGCAAAAATGCAAAATCGGATTTGAAACTAGCTTTAAAGTTCTACGAGACGGCAAAGAAGTATTGCTCAAAGCGATTTTATCGGAGAAATAGCATCAGATACGCATATCCGAATATATATTAGACCTGTTGCGTAATAAGGATTCGTACGAAAATGGAAGATTTTGAGCTGGAAATTTCAAAAAGCGACAAGGTTTGCCTGGAGGGCAAGCCGCGGAGGTTTTGGGAATTTCCAGCCAAAAGGTTCAATTTGCAGTAAATCCTTATTACGCAACAGGTCTATCAATACAAGAAAAAAAGACGATTTTGTAATCGTCTTTTTCTTTGTGAGTTTTTCATTTGCCAAATAGCGATTTTGTAATTGCCAACAATACGGGCGGAGAAACGGGTTTGGCCACAAAGTAGTTGACATCGGCACTCTCCGGAAATTCAGACCCAGTTACCATTACAATGGGCAGAGTTGGGTTTTTATCCTTGATCTCTAGAGCCAATTCATCCCCTTTCATTTTGGGCATGTCGTAATCGGTCAGCACGAGATCAAAGGTATTTTTCTCCAAAGCAATAATTGCCTCAAATCCATTGGAGACCAATGTAATTTGGTGGCCCTCCCCCTCCAGAATTAATTGATAAAATCTCCTTACTTGGTCATCGTCATCAACCACGAGAATGCGCGCCATGGCTAAGTTCCTCTAAAGAATGTGCGGGAGAAAGAACTAACAAAACATTACCACGCTATCTAAAAAAACGCAAGAATTAAAAACGCCCATTTAGGGCGTTTTTACTTTGAGCGGGTAGCGGGATTTGCACCCGCGCTTGCACCTTGGAAGGGTGCCATACTGCTGCTATATTATACCCGCAATTTAAATTTGTTTTGTCGCACTTTCTATCCAGCCCATTATTTTTCTATGTGAACTTTTTATTCCCAAAATTGCCGTTTCCCCTTTTTTTAAACGCAAACTTATCGTTCCATAAGGCAACTTTCTCTTATTCAATGATAACTTACCCTTCCTGGTATCAATAATCGTTTTATAAAATTGATTTTTCGGTATTCCAGTCTCTCGAGACCAAAAATTAACACTTTCAATCAAATCGGTATCAGGATAAGCATGGATAGATATGGTAAAATTCTTTATATCTAATTTGAGGAAAGTTTTTAGCCACATTATAGCCGTTTTAATGATAATTGGATCAGAATTAGTTATTTGAACTTGCTCAAATGCTTTTGCCCCTTCTCCCATATACAAACCAATGCCAAGCATAAAAATATCCCTTTCTGATAGTAGCCCGACATCTTCGCTTGCTTCTAATTGCATTTTTGCAATATCTTCAAACTTTAAATTCTGTTTATAGAGAGCTGATTTTAGCTTTGCTTTTCCAACTTTCTTAAGAACTTCTTCATTGGGTTGAAAGGGTATAAAAGCAAGCCAATTACTTAAAGTAGCTTTTGGGATACCCAACTTATCATTGATCATTGAATACGAATAGCCAGCATTTCGTAATCTGATTGCTTTTTCTTTTAATGGATTCATCTACTATATTATAGCAGTAATAGCAGAGGTGTTCAATAATGCGCTCTTAGTCGGGCTGCTGGGATTCGAACCCAGACTAAACGGTCCCAAACCGTTCGTGCTACCGTTACACAACAGCCCGATGAATATATAAATATAATATCGGAAAATACTTCGCTTGTCAAAGGGCAAAATCCATGATAACATTCAAAATAATCCTGAGGGATATGCCCTCGTAGCTTAATGGATAAAGCAAAGCTCTTCTAAGGCTTTGATAGGGGTTCGATTCCCTTCGAGGGCACACATTGAATAAGAAAATTTTATGGAGGTCATGGTGTAATGGCAGCACAGCACTCTGTGGCAGTGCTAGTGGCAGTTCGAATCTGCTTGGCCTCCCCACATCTTATAAAAATAAAAAACGCATATCTTTAAAAAGATGTGCGTTTTTAATTAGATTATACTATAATAGATATATTGTGGATAAGTTAAGATATAAAATCCATGGAAGAATTTAACGTATTATATGAATTCATCGCCCTGGCCGAAAAGAATAGGAAGTATCCGGCAAATACCGCTCATGGAAAAAGAGCGGCTCTTAAGTTATTTGAGACCGTTTTGCACGCTGACGAACTTCAATCAATAGATTTAATACTGGAAAGAATAGAAGAGATATACCTAAGCCTGATCAGCAGATATAAAGACAAATTCAGCATCAAATCCCTCAACACCTACAAGGGCAGGTTTACTAAAGTAATCCATGATTACAAAAAATATGGCACAAGCTCTGACAACATTATCCACTGGGAGGTAAAACCCCGCAAAAACTCCAATAAAGATATATCTCAACTAACTGTATCTTTGCCAGTTCACAGGGGTGTGCATAAGCTAGAGATAGGCCTGGAAAATGGTCGAACGTGCATCATAGAAGTTCCAACCAAGATAAGCAAAGAAGATGCCGTCACCATCCAAAAGATCATTGACTCATTGTTGAGCATTTTTTAGAAAATCATTTAACTCAATTTGACATAAGGGTATAAACATAGTATATTATAAAACACTGTTCGTTGACATTGCTAACCTTTTTTAGGAGACCACACATGGAAAACTGCATCGATTTTGCTTCTGAATGGCAAACCTTGCAAGAGGAAGGCAGGAGACTGGTTATGGAAGCTATTCAGTCTCAACGCAAACTTGACAACATGACCCAGGAACCGGACTTAAGGGAACTCCTGGAACAAAAGAGCCGTCTTAGAAAACAAACTGGTTTGATTAATGGCGCCATCACGGGTTCTACGGAAAACGTGGGATCGGTGCTGCTTGAATGCCTCTGCCTTTGCGCGAGTGACAAAAAGGAAAAAAGATTTTTTTTAACCGTAATCAAGAAGTCACAAAGACAGTTATGGGCTATGGAAAGGTCCGGTGTTCCCCAGCATATTATTCAAGGAGAAAAAATCATCCAAGAATTTGTACTGTGGGCAATGGATGCTCCCATAGACGAAGTAAAAAGAACTTTCCCGCAACAGCAGACAAGATACGAGCAACAATCTTTGCGCATTGATATTTTTTTAAAAGAGGCCAACCAGCGAATTGAAGCTATTGACGCACACTATAACCGAGTGAAAGCTTGCCTTGAACAACGGGCCAGGGAAACTCAAAGGTTAAAAGAAATCCAAAGCCTTGCCATGTTAAACTGGGCAACCCAAGACCACGCCCACTTGGAATGGGTCATTAAAAACGACCCCTCCCGCAAAACCAATGCCCTATTGCTTTACCAGAAGCGATTTCCAAACGATGATGTGTCGGAACTCATTCCAAGATTGCCTCCTTTGCCAGAGCCGAATTTTTCGCGCCCAAAAGCGCGGCATAAAAATGCGACGGCGGCCATGACGGAAACTTCAAAGCCGGATGCCAAAGCAAGTCCGCCCTGGAACTTTTTTGTCACTTTCAGCGCCGACGAACAAGGCCAGGAGCTTACCCAAGACTATGACCAGTTTTTGGTAAGACTTGGCGCTGTCTTAGAAAAAGCTGATTATTTCAACCTTGACCCGAAAATCGTCTACAATGATTTGATTGCGGTCACTGAAATGACTTTGCAACAGCGTCAAACAATAAGAAAAATACGCAAGGCAGAACCCAAGAAATGGAAAATTCGGGACATCGGAGAACACCGGCTATTTCTTTTCATTGATGAAAAGAACCGCCAGATACGTTTTATTCCATGTCCAAGAAGAGAGGCTTACACCAACATCCATGGAAGAAGGCGCTAACTTCTACTCAGCTCTGAATCACGAAACCCCTAGGCACCAACGGGAAGTTGGTGCTTTTTTGTTTCATTAAAAGCGGCGGCCTTCTGGCCGCCGCTTTTAATTCACGATTCGCATTGATTCTTTTTTTACCGCGCATACTCCACCACCCGGTTCTCCCTAATGACCGTCACCTTGATTTCTCCCGGATACTTCAATTCTTCCTGGATATTTTGGGCAATTTGTTTAGCGGTTTTTGCAACCCCCAAATCATCCACCTTATCCGCTTTTACGAATACGCGGATTTCCCTGCCTGCCTGGATGGCATAGGTTTTTTCCACCCCTTCAAACCGATTGGCAATATCTTCCAGCGCCTTTAATCTTTGCAGGTAATTTTCAATGCTATCCTTTCTTGCCCCTGGCCTTGAAGCGGAAATGGAATCGGCCACTGTCACAATCACCGACTCAATGCTGTCATGCGGATAATCGCCGTGGTGCGACCTCATGGCTTTTACCACCGCGTCTTTTTCGCCGTATTTTTCCAAAATCTTAATGCCGATTTCAATGTGGGAACCTTGTATCTGCTGGTCAAGCGCCTTGCCAATGTCATGAAACAATCCACCCCGCTTAGCCACCTGGCTATCCGCGCCAAGCTCATCGGCAATGGTTTCGGCGATTAACCCCACCTCCATGGAATGTAAAAGCACATTCTGGCCATAACTGGTCCGATAAAAGAGCCTTCCCAATATCTGTATTAATTTTTCATGGACTCCCAAAATTCCCATATCGTAAATCGCTTTGTCTCCGGCTTCTTTTACTTTTTGGGCGATTTCCTGGGTGGCTTCCGCTACTTTTTCTTCAATTTTTGCCGGCTGAATCCTGCCATCCTGGATCAATTTATCCAGGGCGATTTTAGCAATCTGGCGCCGCACCGGATTGAAACAAGAAATCACCACCGAGTCGGGCGTTTCATCTAAAATAAGCTCAACTCCGGTCAGCTTTTCAAATGCTTTAATGTTCCTGCCTTCTTTGCCGATAATCCTGCCTTTGATATCCTCACTAGGCAGAGTGATAATGGTGGTGCTTAATTCCTGGGTATGATTAACCGCACACTTTTGGATTGCCAGCGTCACAATTTCCCGGGCGCGCGCATCCAAAGCATCTTTTCCGGATTCTTCTATTTTTTTGATACGCTCCAAAATGTCTTTTTGATAATCCACTTCTACCAGAGCCAAAAGCTCTTTTTTGGCATCTTCGCGTGAAAGGCTGGCCACTTTTTCCAGTTTCTCTTCGGCTTCCAGGCGGAGCTTATCCAAAGACTCTTTTTGGACGGTTAAATTTGCTGATTTAGCCTGTAAATCCAGCTCCTTTTTATCAAACGATTCAATTTTGCTGTCCAAAAGCTTTTCCCGGTCTAAAAGCACTTGCTGGGCTTTTAAAAATTCCCTGCGCCGTTGGTCGATTTCCGTCTGGGCTTTTTCAATGATTTGGGCGGCCTTGGTTTCTGATTTTTTGATTAAATCAGCGGTTTCCTCTTTTACCTGCTGAACTCTCTTTTCTAGTTTTGCCTCAAGCGACCCCGCCCGTTGCTTGGCAAGCGATTGGCGGATGTAATACCCAAACATAATCCCACCCAAAAACACCATAAACGGAATAATAAAGAGCATTGCCATATTGATATCCATAATTTTAATTTCTAATTCAAAATTTAAAATTTAAAAACAATGATAAATTTAAAATGTTAAAACGTGTTTTTAAATTAGTGCTTTTAAATTGTTTTTGAATTTTAAATTTGTTATTTTAAATTAATTTATAAGACTTTTTGTTTGGCAATTTCAGATAATTATCTGAAATTGCCAAACAAAAAAACTCATCCAACACGGTGAGTTGCTTATATACGCAATATTTTTCGTTAGTGGTTAGAAGTTAACAGCTATTTGGCCTCCTTGGTGGTTCCAATGACTTCGTCAATCAATCCATAGGTCTTCGCTTCCATGGCGGTCATATAAAAATCCCGGTCAGTGTCTTTTTCAACACTGGTAATCGGCTGGCCGGTGCAAGATGCTAAAATCTCGTTGATCTTGCCCTTGATTTTTATAATCTGCTTGGCAGTAATTTCAATATCTGCCGCTTGTCCTTGCATGCCTCCGGCAACCTGATGGAGCATGATTTCAGCGTTAGGCAAGGCAAAACGCTTGCCTTTTGTGCCCGCTGCCAAAATAACCGCCCCCATGGAAGCCGCCAAGCCTATGCAAATGGTGGATACGGGGCATTTTATATACTGCATCGTATCATAAATTGCCAATCCCGCTGTCACCGAACCTCCTGGGCTGTTTATGTAAAGCTTAATGTCTTTTTTCGGGTCTTTGGAAACCAGATACAGCATCTGGGCAATGACCACATTTGCATTCATATCAGTCACCGGACCCGCCAAAAAAACAATGCGCTCTTCTAAAAGCCTTGAAAATATGTCGTATACGCGCTCTCCGCGTTGTGATTTTTCTACAATAGTTGGTACTATTGGCATGAAAATTTTAATTTTGAGAAAGTTTTTCCAATAATTGGAAAATTTTCTCGTTGAGTATCACTCCCTTACTATACTCCCTCAACTCATCAGTGTCAATTTTGGCCAACTGCTCTTTGGTATAATTTTTGACCATTTTTGCGGTCTCTTCGGCTATTTCCTCCGGCAAAACATCAACACTCTCCTTTTTGCCTATTTCCTGCAAAACCAAGAAATTTTTAATCCTTTTTTCGGCTTCCAATCTAAAAGATTTCTTAATCTCTTCTTCTGTTTTTTTAACGCTCGCCAAGTACTCTTCAAAAGTAAGACTAAATTGACTTGAAATCTGATGCTTCATATCTTCAAGTGACCTAATTTGCTCATGCTCCACCATTTTTTCCGGAATTTCAATGTTTATCTTTTCAGCAATTTTACTTAACATTTCTCCGCGCCTTCTCTGCCGTTCTGACTCGGATTTTTCCATGGTAATGCCTTCTTTTAAATTTTCCTTCAACGAAACCAGGGTATCAAACATTCCCAAACTCTTGGCAAATTCATCATTTATTTCCGGCAATTCCATTTTTTGGACTGAAACCATTTTCACCTTAAAATTGCTGTCCTTGCCGGAGACGGGCGAGGTGGCAGAGCCGGCCTCACTCGCGTCTTGAACCATCGCTTTATTTTGTATGTTTTCGGGCAATTTGGCCGTAAATTCTTTTTCTTCGCCCGTTTTCATTCCCAGCAGATTATCTTCAAAATCCTTCATAAACCCGCCATCGCCCAAAATAAACCCGTCTTTGACTTCTTTGCCACCATTAATGTCTTTACTGCTGTATTCAATTTCCACAAAATCCTTTTTTTCCGCCACACGCTCAATCTGAGAAAACTTTGCCCGGCTTTTTCGCAGGTATTCCAATGCCTCTGTAATTTCTTTTTCATCAACCAAAACTTCATTGCCTTTTATTTTAGAAACAATTTCTTTGTAATCCGGCAAAGTAATTTCCGGCAGCACCGAAACCGTCACCTTAAATAAAAAGGGATTCCCCTTGGCTATCTTTATAATTTTCACATCTGGCGGGCCAATCGGCTCCAGCTTATTTTCCACCACAAACTTTTTATAAGAGTCGTTGACTGCCAAATCTCCCGCTTCCATTAGCAAATTCTCCTGCCCCACCTGCTTTTCCACCATTTCTTTGGGCACATTTCCCTTCCTGAAACCATCCATTTTCACATGGCTTTTTAAATGCTCCAAAACCTTGTCAAAATAATTGGCAAACTCCTGTTCGTCCAACTCAAAATCAATTTCAACTTGAGACTTCGGCAACTTTTTAACTTCTATTTTCATATCTATTTACTTTTTTATTTACCTGGTCTTTGCTAAATTACTTTTTATAAATTCTTTTATATCAGCTAGTACAATATCTTTATCTTTTCTATCTGACTCAGCTACAGAGAGTGTTTTTTGGAGAAATTTACCTTTATCAACCGATAACAAGAAACCATTAATATGGAGAAACACAATTAATGAAGTGGTTGCAATCCTTTTATTGCCGTTTTTAAATGCGTGATTTTTATTTAGAGCATAGTACAGAATGACCGCCTTATCAATAAGCGAAGGATATAATTCCTGCCCAACAACTCCGGCCCTAGGCAAATTGAGCGCAGCATCCAGTTTATTTGTGTCATGCTCGTGAAAAAAGGCAATCGGATCATCGGTAGTATCAAAAATGGCCACTGCTATTTTGTGGCACATTTTCTCCATTAGCTCCATATCCAAGTATTTGATTTGCTTACTGCCTGTCATATTCTGCCAACTTTCTCAAAACATCCCCATACTCACGGATAGCAAAATCAGTGCCTCTTTCAACTTTTTTAATAAGGATTTGTCTTTCGTTATTTTTCTTTGCCTCAACATTCCTATTCTTCCTATCAGTAATAATTTTTTTGATAGTTTTGATCATAAATTAGGTACGTTATTTTTTGTCTTCCAAGTAAAAAGTATCACTAATTTCCGCATTATTATCCTTCATGAACTTTTGGTCAAACATAAAAGGGTCAAAGTGGGTTGAGGTTAAAACAAAATTAACTTTCGCCCAATTGCGAACTGCCTGCCAAAATCTTTCTTCTGGATGCTTTTCCAAATAATCAATAAAGCTCATTTTTAATTTTTGATCCCTGATTTCCATAGTAATTTCTTTTCTTCACTCTATAATAGAAGACGCCAAAAATCAAATTTAATTACAGTTTGTTTAACTTACGATGTTAAACATAAATGGTGGCTGTCCCCATTTCTACAAATTTGATTACAACCCTTGTTTTTTATTATTTCTATGGTAAATTATGCTTAGCACTGAAATTCAACTCTCTCAAGGAGATCCAAATGGAAGTCAGGGAAAAAACTTTGACATTGGTTACCTATGGGTTGCCTGAACGCACACTGGCAATTGTTTACCAGTGCCAAGACGATGACCACTTTATGGTGGATTTGATCTTCCCAAAACCGAAAGAAAATCAACCACCTGCACTGCGTGTTACTCGTGATCAAATCATGCCCATAGCCGAAGACATCGAATTGAAGGACATCGGTGAAAAAATCATGCCCGTACTACACTCTCTTGCCAAGGTGGCTTTCAACCAGGAAATCTTACTAGGAACAGTGAGATTAGCATCGCAAAAAGTCATCGAAGCTTTTGGGATTGGCACCCTCTAGCGACAAGCCCGACACCACGCGTGTTGGGCTCTTTTTTTATACTAAGAATGCAACAATCAACAACGCCACAATGTTGAGCACCTTAATCATCGGGTTAATGGCTGGCCCTGCAGTGTCTTTGTAGGGGTCGCCGACGGTATCTCCTGTCACCGCTGCCTGGTGCGCAAAACTGCCCTTACCGCCGTGTTTTCCACCTTCTATATACTTTTTAGCGTTATCCCACGCAGCGCCTCCGGTGGTCATAGAAATGCCTACAAATAGGCCGGTGACCGTGGCTCCAATCAATAATCCTCCCAATGCCTGGACTCCCAAAATGTAGCCCACCAAGACGGGTGCAACCACAGGAATCAATGCCGGAATCATCATTTCTTTGATGGCCGCCTTGGTGACGATATCCACGCAGGTTCCGTATTCCGGCTTTCCCGTGCCTTCCATCAAACCTTTAATGTCGCGGAATTGGCGCCTTACTTCTTCAACTACTTTCCCTGCGGTTTTTCCAACCGCTCCCATCAAAAAACTGGCGAATAAATAGGGAAGCAGTCCGCCGATTAACAGCCCGGCAACCACTTTTGAATCTGAAAGGTCAAAGGTTGCCGCGCTGGCTGACCCTAATAAATTTGAAACTTCCTGGCTGTAGGCGGCAAACAGCACCAAGGCGGCAAGCCCCGCGGAAGCGATGGCATAGCCCTTCGTCACGGCTTTAGTAGTGTTTCCCACCGCATCCAATGCGTCAGTGATGCGCCTTACATCTTCGGGCATTCCGGACATTTCAGCAATGCCACCGGCGTTGTCGGTAATCGGCCCGTAAGCATCAACTCCCACCACAATTCCGGAAATGGAAAGCATGGCCATGACGGCTAAAGCCACTCCGTAAATTCCTGCCAGCCAAAAGCTCACCACTGTTCCAATAGCAATTAATAAAACGGGAAAAGCGGTTGATTGCATTCCAATGCCGATGCCACGAATAATATTAGTTGCATGTCCTGTTTCAGAGGCCTTGGCAATGGATTTTACCGGCCCGTATTCTTTGGCGGTATAATATTCCGTGATGACAAACATCAGGACGGCAATCACCAAACCCACGAGCGTGGAAAAATAAAGATTATTTACGGAAATGTCCTGCCCGGCCATCATTTTTGAAATTAAAAAATAAAAAGCGATTGCCGATAAAACAACAGATACTGCCAATCCCTTATACATCGCCCACATAATATTTTGGCTTTTTCCAAGCTTCACAAAAAAGCTTCCGATAATGCTGGTCAACATGGAAATGGAAGCTAAAAATAGCGGCAACAAGATAAACTGCACTGTCAAAGGATAAAGCAATGCCCCCAAAATCATGGTGGCAATGATGGTGACCGAATACGTTTCAAAAATGTCTGCTGCCATGCCGGCGCAATCTCCCACCATGTCTCCCACTTGGTCGGCAATCACCGCCGGATTCCTGGGGTCATCTTCAGGAATCCCTTTTTCCACTTTGCCCACTAAGTCCGCACCCACATCGGCTGCCTTGGTAAAAATGCCTCCGCCGATCCTGGCAAACACGGAAATCAAACTGGCGCCGAATCCCAAAGCAATCAATCCTTCAATGCCTGTCAAAAAATAATATCCTGAAACCGCAAAAAGCCCGAGACTCACCACCATCAATCCTGTTACCAGTCCCCCCTTAAATGACAAATCCAAGGCGTGGTCCATGCTCCGGCTGGCCGCCTGCGCCACCCTGGTATTGGCCTGGGTGGAAATCCACATGCCGATAAAACCTGAAAGTCCCGATAAAAATGCCCCAATCAAAAATCCGACGGCGATTTTCCAGCCCATTACAAGAAGCAAAACAAAGAATAAGACCATGGCTACAATGCTCACGGTTTTATACTGCCTCTTTAAATAAGATGTCGCCCCTTCCTGGACGGCGCGGGTAATGGCAATGGCTTTATCTTTTGCCACCGGAGACTTCTTGATTTTTGAAATCATGTAAAACACGAACGCAACAGTAAACAACGAAACGATAATAGGAAAATAGGTAATGAGTGCCATAGATTTTTAAATTAATAATTATTAAATAAATATTATTCTTTTGGCGCTTCTTCTGCGGGCTTTTCTGTTTCCTCGTCGGGGGATTCCTCGGTTTTTTCTTCTACTGCTCCTTCTTTTTCTCCCTCAACTTCTTTTTTCTTTCTCTTTTTTGGTTTTTCCTCCTTCTCTTCCTTTATTCCTTCTGTTTCCTCTCCCTCTTTTGTTTCTTTTGGCTTCTCCGCCGGCTTGATATCTATTTTCCAGCCGGTCAGATTTGCCGCTAACCTGACATTCCTGCCATCTTTTCCGATAGCCAGCGACAACTGGTCTTCCGCCACAAATGCCGTGGCCGTATTTTTATCTTCAATCTTTATTTTTGAAACCTTGGCCGGAGACAGGGCATTGGCAATATATTTTTCCGGGTCTTCCTGCCACTCAACCACATCAATTTTTTCCCCACCCAATTCGTTGATGACGGCCATGATCCTTGAACCGCGCTGTCCCACACAGCTTCCAATGGGATCAATGCGCTGCTCAGTTGAAGCAACGGCGATTTTTGTCCGGTAGCCCGGCTCTCGGGCGATTGATTTAATGACTACGATTTCAGAAGAAATCTCCGGCACCTCAAGCTCAAATAGTCTTGAAACTAATTTGGGATATGCCCGGCTCAAAAGCACCACCGATCCTTTTGGCGTTTCTTCAACTTTCAAAATGTAAAATTTAAGCCTCTGGCCTTGCTTATAAAATTCACCCGGGATCTGTTCTTCACGGTTTAAAATACCCAACGTTTTTCCGATATCAATTAAAATGGTGTTGCCCTCAATCCGCTGGACAATGCCGGAAATAATTTCACCCTCTTTTGACCGGTATTCTTTGGCAATGATATCTTTTTCCGCCTCCCTGATTTTTTGTAAAATCACCTGCTTGGCGGTTTGCGCGGCAATCCGGCCATAATCCTGCTTGGCCACCAAAGGGATTTCCAATTCCTGGCCGACTTCAATATCCGGCTGTTTTTTCTTCGCATCCTCAAGCATAATGTGCTTTTCAAGGTTGAAAACCACTTTTTTAGGCGCCTCTTGGCCATCTCTGGTTTCAAAATCTTCGTAAATGGTCATTTTCTTTTCCTTTAAGGCTTCTATTTCCTCTTCGGTATACAGCATTGATTCATCAACCACCAACTTAAGCTGCCAAAACTGCGCATCCCCGGAAACAGGGTTGAATTTAGCTTTTATTTTCTGCCCCTTCTGGCCGTAATCTTTTTTGTATGCGGTGGCCAGCGCCGCTTCCAGCGTTTCTATGATGACTTCAGGGGAAATGCCCCGCGCTTCGGCAATTTGAGCCATGGCCCTTTGGAATGACTTGATATCCACAGTCGTGAAATGTCTAATTGGCCTAATTATACTAATTAACCTAATCAAATCCTAATGTGAAAATGCCTAATGGCAAAAACATATTTGGGATTTAGTTGTTTAGGTATTGTTTAGAGTAATTAGAGCAATTAGAATAATTAGAATAATTTAAAGAAAAAGCCCGTTTTCAGACGGACAAAAATTAGTTCAGGTTATTAATTGCTTTAAGTGTATCAAAATACAAGCCTGATGTCAAACATCTTCAACCGCATTCGGGAAATAGTGGAGCTTGGCATTCCTGGTTTTTTCGTTTATTAAAATGCCAATGATATCAATTTGGTGGGGATGATCTTGGCTGTAGTTATTCTTTTGGAGCCAAAGCATCGCCATGTGGCGCAGTTTTCTTTTTTTCTTAAAATCCACGTGCTCTTCAGGAAAGAAACTATCATTATTCATGATAGTTTTTACCTCCACAAAGTGGATCGTTTTGTCATTCTTAAATAACTTCCAAAGCTTCTTGGCAATAATATCAATCTCTCCAAAACTTATCCGATAGTTTTTCCCCAAAATATCATACCCCTTATCCGC
>Ga0209542_10014520_pt1 | contig 13398 bp, 13 predicted proteins | sample RifCSPhighO2_01_FD_184028 | JGI IMG/M metagenome (GOLD analysis project Ga0209542, IMG submission 184028) | Soil microbial communities from Rifle, Colorado - Rifle CSP2_plank highO2_0.1 (SPAdes) (version 2) | ecosystem: Environmental > Terrestrial > Deep subsurface > Rock core/Sediment ... | reverse complement strand
TGCAATAAAGCTTAGTGCCATTAAGATTTTGAATGAATTGACAAAATTGGCGCCAAGCATATGAATTAACGCTCCAGCAAGGTAAGGGAGAGGATAAATATAGACAAAAATGGGGCTGCCTAAACCGCTTGAGAGGGTTTTTGCCCAGCGCGGAGGAAACTGACCATCTTTTAGCGCCTGGTAATATTGGGCAATTCTGGCTGTATGAGTTTCGCCATCGTGGCTTGTGTAAAAACCGGGTTTTGTTAAACTTTTAAGGGCAAAAATGGAGAAAAAAAGTAGAAAAAAAATGGCGATGAAGTTAGGATTGTACCAGAATCTCACAGCAGAATGATTCTAGCATCTTTTAAACTTCAAAAACCATGCGTTTGTAAATCTTTCGCGTTAGTTCAACGTCTCTTGCGCAATATTCGTAAATAGCCTCGTATTTTTTCTTAAGATAATAATCATAGACCTGTGAGCCGTCGATTCCCCCATCTTTTGAGGACTCAAGCCCCAAGGCTTTGGCCAAGGTATCAAGACTGATGTAGCTTTGGCTCCATTTTTCCCATTCGCGCATAGTGTCATAAATTGGAACATTCCTGTAGCGGGCAAACGAAAGGTTCAGATGACGGGCCGTTGGTTTAATCTTATTGATGATTGACCTCTTGAAAATGAATCTAAGGTCAAAATCCATAATATTGTGGCCGATAAAAAGATCCGCACGGTCGGCAACCTGCCACCAGGTTTTTAAGATATCAGCTTCTTGCCCTTTGATGATTTCGACATTTTGATTATCGATTGCGTAGCCGATACAGAAAATTTGACCGAAATCGCCGGAAATTGCAGTGTTGTGATAAAGTGTTTCTTTTGATTTGGTTACCTTCTTACTATTTTGATATTTGTTTTGCTTGGAAAGCGCTTGGGCAAGAGCTACTTCCTTAATTTTTTCGTCAGCGGGAATTGTTTCAATATCGAAAAACAGGTTCATGTCAAACTGTTATTGATTTTAAGTGTTTAGGTTAAAAAATGAAAGTGCTTTGTGCAACATTCTAATATTCTTCCTTCGATTAATTCAGGATAAATGAGAATATTGGAATGTTAGGATGTGATATTTGAACTACTCTGAAGCTACACTAAGTGGTGCTAATTTCGACTCGGGTCTGGCGGCGGTCCCCAATTTTTCCTAGGGCCTAGGGGATTCCATCTGCACATGTCCCAACTGCCGAAAGCAAAGCTGGATGATCTCTCTCGTTCTTCCGTCTCCAGTGTAACATCAGCACCAACCTCTTTTTGCATTTCGTCTCTTAATATTTTTGCAACCTCTTCGTCGGAGGCTACTATTTCACCATAAACTCTTGCTCCGCCACCTGGTTTAATTTCCAAATCCGTAGGAATCGCAAACGCGAAGCGATATTGATTCTGCTCTGGTTGACCTTCTTTTTTGGCCATATAAACACGCATTTTAAAACTTTAGTGTGAAAATATCAAAATTTATACTGCGACTTCGACGACTTGAATTCCGTCTGAATCTTTTGTAAATCACGCTCGAGGAGTCAAATTGCCATAAGATTATTTAACTTTTTTTAAAAAATCTCCTTCTGGAATGCCGGCTCTTTTGATTTGGGCCTTTAGTAGATATATGGGGCGACTTCTTTGTGTAGCGGAATTGAAAGTGTCGGTGCATTTTCTTTTTGCAGGATTGCATGGTCACCGGATGTATGCGAGTGGGTATAACCGAATTTTTTAAATGCCTTTACCGCGTTCTGGCTGAAAATATTGGCAAATTTGCCCACTTTAGTTCAATGCGAAGTTTATATTTACGGAGGTTTTTGCAAGTTCTGCTTGCGGTTCAACTTTTTTGGTTGTCGCTTTCATGTAGGCCTTAATTGCCTTGTTCGCGTTGGCTATCGCCTCTTTTTTGGTTTTGCCCTGACTCATGCAGCCATACAAATTCAATACGTCTGCAACATAACCTTTATATTCTTTGTCGTAAGTTAATTTTATAATGTAATCTAACTTTTTGGTCATATTATGTATTTGTAGTATATCATACGGGGAGCAGATTCTTATTCTCAAATTATCCCTTCGATTAACTCCCCTCATTCAACTTCGGGGCAAGCAGGACAAGTCCTTCAACAAATTCAGGATAAATGAGAATGTCAGAATGTAGAGACTGAAGCACTATCAGATTTGCGGGAAGATTACTTGGCCTCGTGACTTACCTGTAAATTTGCCGTTTTCGAAAATCGTTTTACCTCGAAGAACAACTTTTTGCACCTTTCCCCTACCCTCTAAGCCTACAAAAGGCGTCCAGGCGCATTTGGTGAATAAGCCATTGTTGGAGATTGTATATGTTGGTGACTCATCAACCAACACATAGGTGTTTTGCTGATTTGGCAAGTTGAATATTTTTCTGGGATTTGTACAGAGCATTTCGGTTAATCTTTCGAGTGTAATCAGACCTTCTTTAACTGCTGTTAGCATTAACGGCAAAGTTGTTTCAAGCCCCGGGACGCCAAATTTTGGCCCGCCTTGACTCGGCGAGGCAGGTGATGTTTGGTCGTATTTTTCCGCGAGCGTATGCGGGGCGTGGTCGGTTGAGATCATGTCTATTTTGTCAATGTTTTGCCAAAGCTTTTGCTTGTCTTTTTTACTTAAAAGCGGCGGCTTCATGATTCCAAGCGGACCGAGTCTTTGAACATCATCAATCGTCAAGAAGAGATGATGGGGGCATACTTCGCTGGAGATTGATAAACCTTCTTTTTTGGCCTTTTCGATTGATGAGAGTTGATTGGCAGTTACATGACAAATGTGGATTTTCCGATTATATTTTTTAGCTAGGTATATAGCAGATTCAACAATATGGTCCCTTGCATGGACCATTATCGGTAACTGACTTTGCCAAGATTTGAAAATTAAGTCACGGTCATCTATTTTGTTTACGAGAAGGGGACCAGTGGTTTGACTCATGTAAATTTTGAGACCAAATACTTTTTGCTCTACTTCTTTAAAATACTGCACAGAACCTGCTGTTGCCCCGAAGTTAAAACCAAGATCGCAATAAATGCGCCCCTTTGCGCTTTTAATTTTGTCCTCAAGCGTTTGGGGCGTGGTGGTGGGTGGGGTGTTGTTGGGCATATCAAGGATTTGAGTGTAACCGCCGGCGACAGCAGCTTGTGTGCCTGTTTCAAAGTCTTCTTTTTGGGTTGCGCCCGGTTCTCGAAGATGAACATGGACATCGACAAGACCGGGAAATTTGATAAGCTTTGACATAATGCTTCTCAATTCTAGCAAATTTAAGGTCTCTTTGTGTAAGATAGGCGTTGATGAAATACGGACATTTGGTTGTCGGAGGCACGTTTGATCTGATGCATAAAGGACATGAGGCTTTTTTGCAAAAAGCATTTGCCAGTGCTGACAAAGTGACAATTGGGTTGACCTCTGATTCGATGGCTTCAAAAAAGGGGAATCTTTTTGAAAATTACAGAATCCGACGAGCTAAAATTATTAAGTTTTTAAAAAAGAAGCGATTTGTAAACTGGAGAATACTAAAAATTAATGACCTTTTTGGGACAGCAACTTTGGACAAAACTTTAGATGTAATTTTAGTATCAAGTGACACCAAGTCCGGCGCACAGGAAATAAACAAGCAAAGAACGATACGCCATTTAAAGGCTCTTGAGATAGTAAATTTTAAAACAATCCTTGCCGATGATGACGAAAGAATTTCTTCAGGGAGAATTAAGAATGGAGAAATTGACCGCCAGGGTAAAAGCTACTTTATGGTGTTGACAAGTAAGTCTAAATTTCTGTTACCTTCCAGTATGCGGACTGATCTTGCCAAACCATTGGGACAACTTTTGGGATCTGTAGGAGATTTTATTGAAAAGCATAAAAATTTTGACAAACTATTTGTTGTGGGAGATGCCTCTGCGGTTAATTTTTTGAAACACGGAGTGCTGCCGACACTTTCGATTATTGATTTTAAGATTCAAAGAAAAGAAGTTTACGCAAAAGTTGGGGATTTGGGTTTTAAAAAGGGGCAAAAATATCAAACTGTCAAAAATGAGCCGGCAGAAATTACACAAGAGTTGGTGATAGCAATTTACAAAAATCTGGCAGGTAGCTTTAATCTTATTAAAGTAGATGGTGAGGAGGACTTGGCGGTTCTGCCTTTGGTGCTTCTTGCGCCTCTTGGCGCCTGCGTCGTTTATGGGCAAAGGAACCGTGGTATTGTCAAAATTGACGTTTCTGAGCAAAAAAAGAGTGAATTTTTAAAAATACTGGAACTTTTTCAAAAGACTGATTAGCTTTTAAAAATTGAAACTTTTATTAAACCTATTTCATGTACAAGATATAAAAAAACTGTCCAAAGAGTCAGAAGGCCATATTTTGTGGATCTTGCGAGGTTAATTGAAGAAGCTTCAGGAAAGTACTTACATGGAACCGGGATTTCGGAAATGTTAAAACCGTAGGAAAGTGCAGAAATCAAAATTTGCTGATCAAAGACAAAGTCATTTGAGAAGTTATGATAAGGAACTGCTTTTAACACATTGGCATTGTAAGCCCTAAAACCGGTATGGTATTCGGAAAGATTGAGCCCCATTGCAAGATTTTCAAAAAGCGTTAAAAAACGATTGGCAAAGTACTTGTAGGGCGGCATACCGCCTGCAAGCACTTGTCTTCGGGTTTGAATTCTAGAACCCAGCATGATATCCGCCCTTTTGTTAACTATTGGTTCGCACAATACTCCGACAAGTTTCGCATCATACTGATAATCAGGATGGACCATAACAATAATATCCGGATTTCTTTTGAGTGCCTGCCTGTAACAGGTTTTCTGATTGCCACCGTAGCCCTTGTTTTTTTGGTGGCGATAAACAGTAATTCCTAGTTTTTTAGCCTTTTCTATTGTTTTATCGGCCGATGCGTCGTCAACTAAAATAACTTCCGAAATTAAATCCCTTGGCAGGTCGTGATAAGTTGCCTCAACTGTTTCCTGCGCATTGTAGGCCGGCATAACAACGACAATTTTCGGCTTTTTTGATGCGTCCCAAAGAACGTTACTGCTTTGCAAACTTTGACAACACCTCCTTGTCAGATAGTGAATAGTGAATAGTGAATAGTGAATAGTCAAAGATCAATCTTGGTAGATAGCTGATTGCCCAGAGAAAACCTGTAAAGAAAGCAATATCTAAAGTTAGGAGTGCTTTTGTAAAATGATAAGGCAACCATAAAATATGCTGGGCTACTAACAGGTAGTCTGAGATGTTTTTCCAAACAAAAATAAATTGGTTTTTGTAAGAAACTGTCTTTATAAAAAATGGCGATTTTTGCTTTAAGATGGCACCTTCTCGGTGAAAATGATCGACTTTTGATGCTGGTTCAAAGATACAGGTAAAACCAGCTCGCCAAGCTCTAAATGAAAGATCGATATCTTCCCAATAAAAGGGCACGAAGACATTGTCAAATCCACCAAGTTCTAAAAACTTCTTTTTGTCAAAAAGCCCTGAACCACCTGAAACCCAAAGCGTTTGCCCTTTTTGGACAGGCATGGGGAAATGGTTTACAAACCCCTTTTCAAAAGATGCACCTCCCCTACCTCTGGTAATGACCTTATTATCCTCGTGACTTTGATCGCACAGCGCAACCGCAAAAAGTTTTTCTGAATTTGATTTATTAAAATGGGCAACTGCCGGCTTTAAAAAATTATTTTGCGGCGCAACATCGGAGTTTAGCAGAAGAATCAAATCATGTTTGGCTTTTTTAACACCTTCGGCTATGGCATTTGCAAAGCCGACGTTTTTAGGCATTTTTACTAAAGTGATATTTTTGAATTTATTTTTGACAAAATCTTGTGAGCCATCTTGGGAAGCATCATCAACAACGATTATCTGACAGCGGGGACACATGCTAATAACCTTTGGCAAATTTTTGGCCAACAGGTCTTTTCCGTTGTAATTGGGAATTATGACTGAAATTTTGTTTTCCATAGTAAAAATAAAAAAATGATAGTCAAAACAATCCCTGCTGCAGACAGATACAGACCATTATAAAACGACTGGGGTTGAAATTTGAACTCGACTTTATGGGTTCCAGCAGGAACCAACACTGACTGAAATATATAGTTGACTTTTAAAAGTTGAGCTTTTTGGCTGTCGATGAAAACATTCCATCCCGGATAATAAACATTGGAAAGCACAAGAGGTGCTGCTTTTTCTGAAGTAGTCTCTAGTTGTATTGATTGGTCTTGGTAGTTTTTGATTTGTACCTCTGATTTATTATTTTGGACTGTGTACTCAAAATCTTGGGAAAATGCAGTAGTTTGCGGATCAAAACCGGGATCTATGATTTTAGCAAGTTCATCACTCTCATCTTGAGCCTTAACTACTCTATCTACAATAAAAGCCCGTGGCAGTACATTGTCATTTTCAAAGATTTTCGTTTGGCCCTCTTCAAATACTTTGGTAAATTCGGGTTTTGAAATTTCATCAAAAGTGACGATATATTTAATATTTAAAAAATCGGTGATTGGCAAGCTAAAATCCTCGGGTGTGATTATTCTGTTAAACGAGCCTGGGCTCGTAACCTTGCCCGATTGCCAAGCTGTAACAAGCTGGGCATATGATTTTAAATAAAGAGGGTCATAGCCTGATACCTGCTCAATATTGTAGACGCTTGAAGTGTTACCATTAAAAATTCTTCTATCTGTGGACATTATTCTAAAAGGTCTTGATGTTGATTGTAAAAAGTTTGTTGTTGAAGTCTGCGGAAAGATGTCTGAGATTTTGGCAAAGGGAGTGGATTTATTGGCAAATCTAAAAAGGTCAAAAATGGTCAAGATGAAAATTAGTGCTATTAATAACTTTTTAGGCGTTTTTATTATTCTCAGAAAAATAATCGAAAGCAAGGCAAGTGATAATAAAAAGGGCAATATAAGATTTCTTAGTGCAATTCGTACAGGGTTTAAATCTTGGACCTTAGGTAAAAAGTCTCTACCAAGGTAAGTAAAAAAGGCCAGAGCGCAAATTAACAAAATTATGAAAAGACTTGGCAGGACCAATTTCTTCTTTGATTTTTCAGCTAAAAACGCTTCCAAACCAAATGCAGACAGACAGGTGAGCGCAAAAACCAGAAGAAAGATAATTCTTGAAGGTTGAGCTGATGAGATAAAAGGTAAATTTAAAACGTATGGTAGTTTGGAAATCGGGTTATTTAGCGCAAATAGTAATGAGAGCGCGGCGAGAACTATAAAAAATGTTGTATTAGCCCCTCTTTTAATTAGAGCAAGTAAGGCAAAAAATAAAGGGAGAATACCGATAAAACTGACAAATTCAGCGTAGTTCCAAATTCCCCAGTAGTTGTAGCTTGCGGGGTTGCCGAAAAAATCCGGCGCAAGTAGCTGAGTTAAATTCTGGGAGGGTAGAAACCAATCCGTGCGAGCCGGGCTATAACCTTGATCAAATTGGCGGGCGGAAAGAGATGTAAATTCAAGTGATGGTAAAAGTTGGATCGATGCAATAAGCACCGCTAAAAATATACTTATAACAATAAGCAGGGTGGGTAATTTTAATCTTTTTTTAAAGAAAACGAACAAGAAGTAAAGTAATGATGCGAAAATGACGTAAAAAGCCGTCTGCCAATGACCGGAAAAAATAGTCTGAGAGATGGCAAATATCAAAAGTATAAAATAGAAGGGGCTAATTTTTTCAAATATCTTGTTGATACAAAATAAAATTAACGGTAGCCACATTGCGGCAGTAATAACCGTACCCCAGGTGAACCAAGAAACAAAAAAACCGGTAAAAGGTAGAACGAATGCGGCAAAAATTGATGAGATTTCTTTCAACTTGAGGCTGGTTAGAAAGAGATACATAAAAAGGCTGGTTAGAGTAGGGGGCAAAATTACCAAGATACTCCAAGCGAGTTTTTCCCCAAATATAAAAAATAATAAATTTAAAACCTGGAATGGTGCAGACTGGACGTTGGCAAGAAGCGGCTGACCGGAAAAACTGTATGGATTCCACAGTGGCAAGTTGCCTTCTTTAAAATTTTCAACGACTAATTTGCGCCAGGGATAAATCTGAAGTACAGGGTCTGTAATTAATGGATTTTTAGTTGGAAATTTGTATGGGTTAAAACCATCATAGGCATTATCACGCCAAGGATGGTAAAGACCTAAAAGCGAATCTGCGGGTATAGGAACCTTGCCGACAGCAATTTTTGGTAAGAAGAATAAAAGGGTTAAAAGAGAGGCAAATAAAAAATTAAAACTAAAAAATGATTTTTTCATACCGGCGCAAAAAGACTTCTTGGCTGAATCTTTGACTATTTTTCATGGCCGCTTGTGAAAGGGTAAACATTTTCTCTTTACTTTTTATAAGGTTGAGTGTCTCTTCATACAGTTGGATCTTGGTCGTCCAAAGCCTGCCGTTTTTGCCGTCTTCAACTATTTCCTTTTGGCCACCTTTGTTAATTACTATTGGCACTACTCCCGCTGCTGAAGCCTCCACTGTGGCGATACCAAAGTGTTCCATTCTTTCCGGGTACTTCGCCTCATCATCCCCAAAACCGGTAGCGTGCCAATAAATTGAGGACTTGGCATACAGGTGCCTTAATTTCTCGACAGGTAAATTTTCCAAGATTCGAATTGCATGGCCTCGGGCAATTTTTTTTAAGCTTCTTATGTATTTTTGGTCTTGTTTTTTAGCCTGCCCAACAAGAATTAACTTCCAATCATTAGCATTTTTATAAACCTCTTTAAAAACTTCGATTAGTACCTCTTGGTTTTTTGGGTGAAGTTGTTCTTTGCTAAATCTACCAACAGACAAAATTAAATTTTCCTTTTTTGCAGGAGTAATTGATTTAACATCAACTGGGGGGTAAATGACTTTGGATGAGACATTAAAACTCTCGTCGATATATTTTTTTGTAAAGTTGGAATTTGTGGTGACATATTTATACCTTTTAAGATTTAACTTTGTGCGAAAAGGCGCTGGTTTAAAATGGAACGGGACCTGAAAGTGCAGAATGTTTTTGGCAGCAAGCGTTGCCGGAACACTGCCATCGGAAAGTACAAATATTAAATTGTAACCTAAAGTAAGAAAGCCTTTTTCTAAAAGATTTTTTTTGAAGATATTTTTTTTAAACGTAGTTTTTGCCAGATCAATCTTCAGGAAACGCGCAAGCGGCGCTTTTATCAGTGGGTCATCCCAGAAAATATCGACCATGTGATTTTTGGAAAGGTATGAGGCAAGAGTAAGCATATACCTTTCGCCCCCTCCGAAAGTATCTAAATATGGACTGTAAAAACCGAATCTCATGTATGTTTATTTATTATTAAATAAGCGCGATTAACACTGTCGCTATAGGGTTTGTCAGATAGAATTAAGTAAAAAAATTGATTGGTGATCAAATTGAAAATTAGCTTTGTAACGTAAATTAATCTTCTGGCAAATTTAATTTTTGGGTCAATCATAAAAATTCTAAAAAGTATTCTATTTAGAGCTAAATTACCGGAATAGAAAATATCTACTTTTTCCCCGGCCGTTATTTGTTTTACTTCTTCTTTTGTAGGAAGAGAGAATCTTATATGTTCTTTTAAATACTCGACGTTTTTGCCATTGGCTTGGAGCCATTTTAAGGTTTCTTTTTCATATTGGGTATGACTTGCAGTAGCGATTGGAAAAGACATGATTACTTTTTTTGAGGCGGTAACCAGCAGTGAATTTATGAACTGTCCTCTCTTTGCCTTTGGAATGTGCTCAAGAACATCGATGGCGCAGACTATATCAAACGATGACTCTTCGAAAGGCAACTTGTCCTTTAAAATAATGACATCCCCGTTTCTTAAATTGGCCACTATCAACTTTTTGGGGTTGATAAATTGTGAAAGGTGATCAAGCTCACCACCGATATCAACAACTGTCTCATTCTCTTTTATGAAACTTGCCACTTTTCTGTGTCTTTCATAAACGTCATAAGGCAAAAGTAATTTATACATCTTGAGCCTTTTGCAATTTTTCCCCAGTATCGTTTTGAAGCTCCCATAAATAAGTTAATTTTGCGCACCGATGAAGGCCTTGAAATATTGCTTCGATTAAGCCAACGGTTCCGTCCAGAAATCCTGCCTTTATAATATATCTGTTGATAAATTCAGAAAAGAATGCTTTTATAACCTTAAATATAGTTACGCTAGGGTGGTTTGCCTTAAAGGATAGCTGTGCCTCCGTTTGTGCCCAGCGGATAGTTTTGGCAAGCATTTTTTCAAGACTTGTTGCAGTTAAGTGATTTAGCGGAGTTTCTAGATAGCCGAACTCTCCATCAACTTCGGGACTCTCATGGACATGTCCATGCCAATTTTGTAGTTTATTTTTTTTAAAAAGCCTAGGGACATAATCCGGCCACCAGCCTCCATGCTTAAGCCACTTCCCTAAAACAATATTTTTTCGAGCAAAGTAGAAAGCTGCGTATTGATCGTTTTGACATGCCTGATTAATTTCTTCTATGAGATCTGGACTCAACCTTTCATCCGCATCAACGTAAAGTAACCAATCACCCTTTGCTTTTGCAGCCAATAGATTTCTTGCCTGATCAAAAGACTGATTATTATAGACAAAGACCTTATCTGTATATTTTTTGGCAATTTTGAGGGTTTTGTCTTCTGATCCTTGATCCAAAACGATAATTTCATCTGCAAAATCAAGTTGCGTGAGTGCATCCTCAATGAATTTTTCTTCGTTTCTGGCCAATATTAAGGCTGATATTTTCATTTATTGAATTTATATGACCCTTGTTGGAAACGCCATGTTAAAAAGTCGATTAAAGCTTTCCTTTTTATGGGATCGGCAACTTGTGTTAAAACCTGTCTAAAAACAGCGATTTTTGTTTTAAGTCTGGCAAATTTTACAGCAAAAAGCAATCGATTCCTAGTAATAAAATAATCTTGAAGATCGGAGCCAGAACCACCGACAGAGCCAGCATTTTTGTGCCAAAGAATTGCCTTGGGCTCGAAAATAATTTTAAAATGCGCTTTTTGAGCTCTAACACAAAAATCCATATCCTCAAGATATAAAAAATATTTTTCGTCAAAAAGACCTATTTTTTCAAAGACTTGACGTTTAATTAACATACAGGCACCCGTTGCAAAATCGACAGGAGAACGTGTGTCATATTGGTTTTTATCCACCTCATCTACGCCAGCATGTCTACCAATAACATTTGACCAGTCAATTTTACCGCCTGCGTACCAAATCACTCTGCCGAGTTCATCTTTTTTATAGCGATCTTTATGAAACTCAAAGTTTTTGGCAAAGTAAATTTTTGGGGAGATAATATCAGCGTTTCGAGCGGCATTGATAAGATTTACAATCAGATTTTTATCGGCAAGTGTGTCGTTGTTCAAAATCAAAATTAGATCCGGTTTACTTCTTAATGCGTATCTTATTCCCGTGTTATTACCACCCGTGTAGCCTAAATTTTGTGGGTTGGGGATTAGATGAATGTTATCAAGAGTACCAAGAACTTTTTTTGAACCGTCACTCGAATTATTATCAATAACTATAAAATCGACTTGATTACCTTGAGTTTGGCATTTTTTTAGAGAATTAAGACAATCTAAGGTATTGGCAAGACCATTATAATTTAGAATTATTACTGAGACTTTCATTGAGTTTTTTCAAGTTTGTACAGTTTAATGCCGTTTTGAATATCTGAAAGTTTATTTATCTCAAACGGCGCAAAACTGGCTACTTCCCAAACAGTATATCTTTTTATCACCTCTTCTTCGTCCCGTGATACAAGATAAATTACATTAGAATTTGGGTATTCTTCAACACCAAGAGGTTTCTCGCCATAGACTTCAACGAGATATCGATAAGGCATAGCTCTGGTATCACCGTCGAGCGTGGCGGCAATATTAAATTTAGTGGCGGAATTGACATCCTGAGTAATGATTTTTGAGGCTTCTTTAATCCCCGTGAGATTCCAACCTTTCGGCATAGTATAACCCTCTTTCCCGCCAAGATTTAATCCAAGAATATTTGAAGCAAAAATTTGCAATATTACAAGAATCATCACCATTTTAAGCATTGGATTTTTAAGAAAGTCAAAAAGGGCAACTGTTGCAACTGCCATTAACAGTACAAGACTGACATAAATTTGGGCAAAATAATGAAGACCAATTTCACCAGAGTAAGCTATGGGGGCTAACAAGCTAAATATAACTGTCAGAATCAATAAAAAGAGAGGCTTTTTAAATTTTTGGGGTTGATAAACGAAAATTAAAATTAATATAAAAATGGTGATGAACAATACATTATTAAATTTATTAGTGCTTGAAAAGACTTCAGTCAAACTTTGAACAGACCCAAACAGATGCCTGATAATGCCATCAAAACTTGAGATTATTTCACCTTGATTTATTTGTTTTAAAAATTGATTAGTAATGAAAAATTGATGGCGAAACTCAAAAATAATCTGGGGTGCAGTCACCAAAATAAAAGCCAAAACTATTAGTAAAAGCTTGGAAAGGCGACTATTTAAAAACAAAACTATTATAACCACTGGTAATAGAGAAATAGTTAAATAGTGGAGTTGAAACATTATTCCAAGTGACAGACCAGCAAGAAATGGCCAAAAAAATCTTTTTATGGAAGCGTTTGTCTGGTTTTTATCATTAATAATTTTAAGGACCGAAAAAATAAAAAGAGCGCTAAAAAAAGGGATTAGGTGAGGATTGGATGAAGCTCGCGATTGATCAATTAAGAAAGAATTGAAAGCATAAAAAGAACTTGCTAAAAGGGCGATTCCTTTGGATAAGAAACGAATACCTAGCAAATAGATAAGCAAAATAGTCAGCAGAGCAAAAATCACGGTTAAAATTGCCGGGCCGATCGGGTCAAATTTAAATAAAAATAAAAATGGAGCTATTAAATAATAGTATGCTGGTCCAAGATATAAATTGCCGAATTGATTGTAAGGACCGATTTTAGGTCCTAAAAGGGTCAGCCTGCCATCGACGATCATTCTTTTGACAACTAAAAAATCATAGCCTTGATCTCCGCTAAAGGTGGTTAAAGCTTCAAGGCGCCAAAATCTCAAGATTGATGCCGCAATAACAATGATAATTATTGGCCAATGACGCATTAAGAACAATCTTAGGCTCATCTTTGAAGATTATACCAAGAAGGGACCTACCCTAACTTTCGGCGGAGTTTATAGTAGAGTTTTTTGGCTGGGTTTGCTTCAATCAATGCCTGATAAATCCAAAATCTAATATCTTTAGCCGCTTTTGAAAATTCTTTTAAAACCTCTGAGAGAAAATTATCAGGAGTTATGTCTCTGAAATTTTCTTTTCTTTCCCAAACTTTGGCAAAAAATACAAGAGCATAAAAAGCCTGAAGCATCGATAAGATT
>Ga0209542_10014518_pt1 | contig 13399 bp, 9 predicted proteins | sample RifCSPhighO2_01_FD_184028 | JGI IMG/M metagenome (GOLD analysis project Ga0209542, IMG submission 184028) | Soil microbial communities from Rifle, Colorado - Rifle CSP2_plank highO2_0.1 (SPAdes) (version 2) | ecosystem: Environmental > Terrestrial > Deep subsurface > Rock core/Sediment ... | reverse complement strand
TATCCAATGAACCGCCTGATGGAGGGCGATGTCGGCTCGGGCAAGACGGTCGTCGCCCTTATCGCCGCCATCCAAGCCGCCAAAACCGCTCGCCCTGACGGAGGAAGGGGCTACCAGACCGTGTTCATGGCCCCGACCGAAGTGCTTGCCAACCAGCATATGGAAACGATAAGGGGACTGATATCACACACCGACATTGAGGTCGCTCTGCTCACGGCCGCCAACGCCTGGACCACCTACTCGCTCGGCAAGAAAGCGGATATCAAAAAACGCATTGCCTCGGGACAGGCCAAAATAATCATTGGCACCCATGCCCTTATCCAAAAGGGGGTTACATTTCCCAAATTAGCTCTCGTCGTGATAGATGAACAACATAGGTTTGGAGTTAAACAAAGAGCCCACCTGGTCAAAAACAAAGATATAGTCCCCCACCTATTAAGCATGACGGCGACCCCTATACCAAGAACTCTGGCTTTGACAATATATGGGGATCTAGACATTTCAATTATCAAGGAGAGGCCCGTTGGTAGACAGAAAATCATTACTAGAATTGTTTCCACCAAAGACCGAGCGGAAGCATATCAATTCATTCGTTCAGAGATTAAAAGGGGTAGGCAAGTTTTCGTAATATGTCCCAGAATAGAAACGAGCGAAGCTAAAGTTGTGGACGCAGCCCTTCCTCGCAGAGCTCGTCAGGGTACATCAGCCCAAATGAAGCTCATTTGGGCTGATGTAAAAGCCGTGGAGGAGGAATACAAAAAACTTTCGGAGCTGATATTTCCCGACCTGAAAGTGGCGATGCTCCATGGCAAGATGAAACCAAAAGAAAAACAAAAGGCGATGAGCGATTTCAAGTCGGGGAAGCACGACGTCCTCGTTTCCACCTCGGTCATTGAGGTCGGCGTGGACATGCCTAACGCCACGGTGATGATGATAGAGAACGCCGACCGCTTCGGCCTGGCCCAGCTCCACCAGTTCCGCGGCCGCATCGGCCGCGGAGAGCATCAGTCCTACTGCCTCCTCTTTGCCACGGCCGACACTAAGACCGTAAATCAGCGATTGAAAGCGCTGGTTGATTCCGACGATGGCTTCCTGTTAGCCGAAAAAGACATGGCCATCCGCGGGCCGGGCGAGTTCTTCGGCACCGGCCAGTCCGGCCTGCCCGATTTGGCTATGGCCGCCCTCTCCAACGTTGAATTGATCAAGAAAGCCCGAACGGAAGCCCGAATATTATTGAAAAATGACGCGAACCTGACCAACTATCCCCTGCTAAGAGAGCGTCTAGATAAGTTTCAGAAACTGACGCACTTCGAATAATAGCTTAACTCGGTTTATTTAGGGCCTGACTATAAAGAGTTCTAATTTCTTCTATTTTTATTTTACTACCAGAACTTGCATCTGGAAAAAGTATGTCTAACACGGCCATGTAGGTTTTTGCTTCGGGATGTAAACTTTCTAATAACTCGATTTGTCTTTGTTTTACTATTTCTAATCCACGAATTTCAGCAGATAGTCTATCAGTAACTTCATCGATTAATGCCACATGTTCTGGTTTTGTTAAATTGGGTAAAATTTCTCTGATGTATTCGGGTTTAATAAACCAGTGCCAGGAATGATTCCAGGCAACACCCTTTTCCTTTAATTTTAGACCTTTCTTGATTGCGTAGAGAGCTATCTCATGCTCTCTCTTTTTTATTACATCTAATTCTTTATTTTGGGCTTCATATTCCGGCGTCTCTCTTTGACCATCATAAATCATACCCGAAAGATGATAGTTCAACTCAAAAAATTTATTCGCCAAAGAGTCAAGCTCTGGATTTGCTAACTCTTTTACAATCTCGTCTTCTGGAGAGTTGTTAAGTTTTCGATCAAAAAATTTGAGAAACTTCATAGATGAAATAATAGCTAATAATAAATCTACTGTCTAGGTCTAGAAACTTACGCGCTTTGAGTAGTTAACGCTTCTTGGGAGTGACCCAAAAAACCACCCCGCACCAAAACGAGCATATGCCAACACGGGCTTCCGTCCGTGGCATACAGAAAAGATGCCCGTTTGGTGACGGGACAAGTATATTTACTTCCTAGACTTAGGTGTTACCCAGAATCCGAGGTATCGTCCCAATAGTAAACGGGTCTGGGCGTCCAGGGCCGGAATCGCGCCGAAGATGATGAAGTTTATGGGGAACAAGATCCATTGGAAGAACATCCAGAGCCATTTTAACTTGCCGTAATTTGGCGGCCGGGGCGGCAGGAGCATGATGCTGATAAGGGCCGAGGTGACCAGGCCCAGCATAGCGACACCTAGTATCCAAGCCGTTATCTTGGGCAGATTATATGACAGGATGGTGACCGTGAAATGCGAGCCCCCAATCCAGAGCGGCAGCCAGGAGAGCAGGAACATTATCAAAGCGTTGGTGGCGCTGGAATGGGTGCGCTCAAGCTGGATGAAATTGTGATGCCATTTGGTCCAGGCCGGTATTTTTTTGTTCTTGTTGAAGCCGAACATCATATACGGGATGTTCTCGGCGCCCCAGAGCCAGCGGCGTATCTGCTTGTATTGGTTCCTGACCGTCTGCCAGAAGGTCGGCGCCACATTGGCGTCCATATAGACCGGATAATAAAGCGGCACCGTCTCCCAATCGCCATCATAGTGCAAAAGGCACTGCCAGAAAATGCGTGAGTCCTCGCTGACGATGTTCTTCTGCCAGAAACCGACGTCAACCACGGCCTGAAAACCGATGGACTGCGAGGAGAAAGTGACGAGCTGTTCCCGTCTGGCCTGCTGAATCATCTGCCAGAAGGTAGTGGAGAAAGCGAAGACGCGGGCGAAGGCCGGCGCTGACCAGATGTTGTTGGTGAAAAGCGGGATGGGCTGGTATGAGGCGCGGAGAGGATTCTTGGCGGTCAGATAATGCCAGGTCAAGCAGGCAAAGAAGTCGTGCGGGACGATGGTATCAATATCAAAGACCGAAACGATGATCCTCTGATACGGGATACCTAGTTTGTCTATGATATGCTCCTTGGCTCGCTGACCGGCCCAAGCCTCATTTGAACCCTTGCCGGCCTGCTCGCCGGGCAACCCGTCGGGGTGGACGGTGGTCAAAAAATGGCCGAAGGCGGAACCGAATTCGGCCTCTGCCTGGCGAGTTAATTCCACCCCATGCTCCCCCGCTCGCTCTTCGATCCCCAGCACTACCAGAAATTTTTCATGAGGATAGCGGGCTTTGTTGATGGCTTCCAGCGACTCGCGGACTATCTGATATGGCTCTTTGTATGCCGGCAGGATTATCAAATGATAAAGGTCCTGCCAAGACCCAACCGATAACTTATTACTGATGACCGATGACCTATCAAGCTGTTCCAGCCGTTCAAGCCAATTAACCTTCAGGTTCCGGCGCATCTGGAAAAACGAGGAACGGGTCAGCAAGGAAAGATAGATGGTCTTGATCAGCCAGTAAATATCAAAAAGGATGATAAAAATAGCCGCGAAGGTCGGGGTTAAAAATGAAATGGCGACCACAAAGAGCAGGGTCGCCCAAGCCAATACACCCGGAAGAATCTCAAAAAAACGATAGAGCCGGCGGTCAGCCGGACTTGTGAGCTCTTTGGCGTTACCGACATGGAGGTAATCTTTCATCCCGCCCTATATTCTATACCGAAAGCGCGAATTCGTAAAGAGAGTCCTGGAGGTCTTTCGTGCCCTGCTTGGCCCCCAGCTCCAGGTCGCAAAGGGTCTGATAGACGCGGCGCAGGTCCTGGAGCGTATAGCGGGCAGCGGCTGTTTTCATTTTATTGACCACGAACGGCTTAAGGCCGGTCTCACTGGCAATGGCGGAGGCGTTGCCGGTCCGCTCCATGGCGTCCCGGACCATCAATAAAGTGCGGAACTGGTAGATTATCATGGACAGGAGGTAATACGGGTCCTGGCGTAGGGACAGTTCGCGGTAAAGCAGCTCCAGGGCCTTGGGTTTGTTGCGGGAGCCCAGGGCGTCAATGAAAGCAAATATCTCCGGCTCGGTCTCGGTCAGGACAAGCTCATCAATGGCCGCCGCCGTGACCGCTCCCTTTGAATAGTTGGACAGCTTTTCCAGCTCGTTTACCGCCCGCCAAGAATCCCCGCCGGTCAGCAGCATCAGATGCTTGGCGGCCCCGGGCGCGAACGAAACTTCTCTCTGCCGAGCTTCGCTCTTTAGCCATTTTTCAAACTGGGTTTCGCTCAACGGTTCAAATTCGCGGACCAGATTCTTTTTGTTCAGTAATAATTTCAGGACTTCCGAAGATCTGGCAGATGACTTGGGGCCAGGGTGAATAGCTACAACAATTCGCTGTCTATCATTGAGTGTGTCATATTGGTCCAGTAGCTCCCCGATCTTCTCGGAGGAAGCGGGATTGGAGAATATGTCGCGCACGATGACCAGCTGAATATCGTTGAAAAAAGAATTGTTGGAAAGAGCCGCTTTGAACTGGGCCGGCGCGTCCGAAGCTGGGCCGTCTACGGTCTGAATGCTGATGGCCCCATGCTTGTCTTTGAATTTTTGGACGACCAGGTCCCGATTCTGATAAAGCCGGTACCGGTCACTGCCATAAAGGAAAATAATCATAGTGATAATTTTAAGCTTGAAATTAGAATATCGAAATCCGAAACAATAATTAAATTCAAATTTTCAAAAATTTTAAACATTAATACTTTCGGACCTTATTTCGGATTTCGGATTTAATTGGTTATCTCTATCCAGATCGTGCCGGGCAGAAATTTCACTTCTTTGCCCTGGCTGTCAAGAAACATCAGTTTGCTGTCCAGGCGCGACGGGTCTTTCTTCCAGGTACCCGACATAACCGTGCCGTTCTGATAGACGTCGGCGGTACCTTGGCCTGTCGTTTGGACAGTGACGTAGTCCTTATTTAAAACGCTGGAAGACGTATGCATCACCACCACCACAGTGGCCGAAACCTGCTGACCAGTGTTCTTGTCTATTTCCGGCGTACCGTTACGCAAGCGCAAGTAAGTGTTCAATTTAGTATCATATTTCCACGAAACGTCCCAGGGCGCTTGATAATCCATGTTTATCACGTTGGCGACATTGGACAGATTGCGGGCCGGGCCGGTATCGGTGTGCGGGTAGCCGGAGAAATCCTTGGTCAGGTCATAGCCGTATTTTTGGGATTGTTCCGCCAAGAGGGCCAGAGTCGTAAAGCCGTTGTGCGGGCGAGGAACACCCGATTTTCGATAAAATATCGTGCCGTCAAAAAGCATCGCGTTGATGTTATCTATGACATGGCTGTCCAATTTTGCTAATGCTTCGTGTTCCCCGCCCCAATGAGCGTAGATGGTTTGGAAACCGGCGGCGAGCGGGAGAAAATCCTCGCGAGCCGACCGGACCGCGCCTATTTCCTTTGGTGTCTGGCATTGATAGACGGCCATCAGGCGGGTCATGCCGTTTGGCGTGACCGGTATCTCTACGACGACATCCGCCTGCCCCAGCCCGGACAACGGCCGGGCCTCCACGTCCGAGGCAAGCATGACCGCGACCGGCCGGCGGGAATAATTCTCGCATTCCAGCCCGGCGATAGAGCTGACCTTCGGCTCTTGTTTATCAATTATTCTTGATACGCCGATGTTGACCTTCTTTAAACCAAAAAAAAGACCGCCGCCGGCAAGGATAAGGACGATGCTGATGATAACGGCCCAAGCATGCCACTTTAATGGAAGATTTAACATTATTTCTGCTTATTATACCACAGTGCTATTTAAGGATTTGGTGAACGGGGCAATAGTGAGCGGAGCGGCCGCCAATCTTCAAGCGGTGGATGATGCCGCCATCGCGCTTAGAGCATTTTTCTTTGGTCCGGTGATAGGCCTTCTGAACATCCTGAAAGCTCCCTTTCTGGCCCGTCGGCCGCCGATAGTCATCCATGCTTGAGCCCTTTCGGCGGATGGCTTCTGTTAAAACTTTCTTAGTATAAGCAAATATCCTCTTGATTTCTGGGTCGGTCAGTTTCTCCACCCGCTCCAATGGATGAATACCCGCGTGCCATAGTATCTCATCGCTATAGATGTTGCCGATGCCAGCCACGAAGGTCGGGTCCATCAAGACCTGCTTGATGCGGCCGCGCTTCCGCCGGCTGGCGGATCCAAATCTCTTCTTGAACTCGCCGTAGCCCATCTCCAACGGCTCCGGGCCTAATTTTTTTATTTCCCTCAAATATTCCAGTTCCCTGTCGTTCACTAATATCACTTTTCCAAACCTTCTCAAGTCAGAAAGTGCTAATTGATGACCATTGCTTAAATTCAAAACAAATCTGATGAATCTGTTCTTGGGATCATCTCGTAGGGGGCCAGGTATAGCACTCATCCATCCCGTTAGAGGTCCGGTCTGCCTTTTGGCATGGCCGGCAGACGTCCCTTTGGGACGTCTTACCTCTAACGGGATCCATTTTCCATAAAGTAAGTGTCCCGATATCTTCTGATGGATAAAAATTGTCCGCGGGCCCTCAATATCCATCACAATATACTTGGCCCGCCGGCGGACACTCAATATCTTTTTATTTTTTATCTCTTTATTGAACCATTTTAACCCTCCCGTCCCGACGGTTCCGTCGGGATCTATGACCTGGCGCAATACCTTTTCCTTGTCCACCCAGGCATCGCGCAACCTCAATCCGACCAGTTTGGGCCTTAAATCACGGACAATGGTCTCAACTTCGGGTAGTTCAGGCATGACGGACTTTTCAGCGAGGATTTGCGAGCTTGCGAGCAGACCGAGCTGTCACAAAGTTCGTCACCCCCTCTTTTTTATTAACGCTATTATATATCCTCTTTTTCAGTTGGCCCCACGCGCTTTTATACTTTTTAAGTTGAGCTTCCCTGTTTCTGGCATCTCCCTTATCTTGGTATGCCTCGTAGTAAATCAAATCGCGTGGGGCTACACCATGTTCACTTATCCTTCTTTTCAAATCTGAAGTGTAACCAAAATATAAATTTCCATTTTTATATTTATTCTTAATGACGTAGACATAGTACACGATAAAAAGCGGGGGTGCTAAATTTGCAATTACTCGCTTCACTCGTAAGCAAGCATAGCAGCCCAATTATCGCCGACTTTGGCGTCGGCGATAATTGGCACGTTGAATTGATGGACCGACTCCATTATTTTGACGAGTTGCGGCGTGACCCGAGCCACCTTATCGGCTTTTATCTCAAAAAGCAACTCATCATGGACGGTCAGCAACATAGCCACGTCATCAGGGCAATTTTCATCTATGAATTCCTGAATCTTTATCATCGCTTGCTTCAAAAGATCGGCCGCCGTGCCCTGAATGGGCATATTGATGGCGATGCGTTCCGCTCCGGCCTGGACGGCCGGCATTGATGAATTGATATCAGGCACGGCTCGGCGCCGGCCAAATATGGTCTCCACGTATCCGTCTTTGCGAGCCTTTTCTTTTGTTTCCTCGATGTATCGGGCTAGATACGGGAACCTGGCTTTGTACTGCTCTATGAAAAGTCGGGCCTCGTCGCGCGAAACACCGGCTGCCCGCTGGAAACCCAAGATACCCATGCCGTATAAGATGCCAAAGTTCAGGACCTTGGCCTGGCGCCGCATCTCTTTGGTCACCAGCTCCGGCTTGACACGAAATACCTCGGCCGCCGTTCGGGTATGGATGTCCTCCCCTCTCCTAAAGGCCTCGGTCATAGCCGGGTCGCCTGAAATATGGGCGGCGATGCGCAGTTCCAACTGGGAATAATCGCACGAAACAAGTTTCATGCCTTTGTCGGCCACGAAAACTTTTCTAAATTCCTGGCCCAGCTCGGTCCGGATGGGAATGTTCTGGAGATTGGGGTCTTGGCTGGAGAGACGCCCAGTGGCTGCCCCCGTCTGATTGTAGGTGGTATGGATGCGATGGGTCTTGGGGTCTATCAAAGCCGGTAGCGGCTCAATATAGGTCGTCTTTAATTTCTGCAGTTCGCGGTATTTCAATATCAAAGCGATGACCGGATGCTCGTCTATCAATTTCTCAAGCTCGCCAGCGGCGGTGGACAGGGCGCCCTTTCCGGTTTTCTTGACCCTGCCCTTAAGGCCAAGCGTGTCAAACAAGACCACTGACAACTGCTGGGGCGAATTGATGTTAAAATCCTTGTCGGCGTGCTTATGAATCTCTTTCTCTAGTCCGCTTATCTCCTTGTCTATCGTTCTATGGAGCTTGGAAGCGATTTCGGGATTGACCAGTATGCCCTTGTCCTCCATCCGGGCCAAGACCGGGGCCAGCGGCAGTTCGATTTCGGACAATATTTTCTGAAGCCGACCGACCGAAAGCTTCTTTTGGAACTGCTCTTTAAGCTCGAAGATGGCGGCCAGCCGAGCTAGCGGCTCGGCCGGCATGTCGCGGCCGAACTCCATGAAATACAACCGCTCCGGGGCATAGTCCTTAATGTCGGAATTGATGACAAAGGCGGCCAATTTGATATCAAACGAAAAGCCGGCCGGCCTGATACCTTGTTTCAATGCCCAGCGTGAAATTAATTTTGAGTCATGGGCAATCTTGCCGATATTTTCGTTTTCCAAAATGGCCTTGAGCGCAGTCGCCGCTTTAGCGTCTTTGAGAGCCGTCTCGGGAAAGCCAAGCGCATCCCTTGTGTTCGTCGCCACTATTACTACGCCTTCCAAATAATCGAAGACAAACTCCTTTTGCCTAGACATCTTAGACAAGCAATCCAAAACATCCTTGCTGGCGCTGATCAGCGTACCGTGGATCTCCGGCGTAAGCCCGTCAAAAAGACCGGACGGCTTGGCGGCTTTAAACTCCTGAAGGTCTATCTCATTAAGGCGTTTTACGATGCTAAAAAGGGCCAGGTCCTTGAGCAGTTTCTCCAGTTTCGGTCGGTCAATATGGGTCCGCCACTGGGTGGCTTCCAGAGAAAACTCTACATCCACGTCGCGGATGATGGTGGCCAGTTTTTTAGAAAAGAAGGCCTGGTCTTTATACTCCAATAATTTTTGAACTGACTTTTCAGTCAATGGCGGTTTTAGTTTTTGAATTTTTTTATTTTTCGGGCTTTGTTTCAAATTTCGAGATTCGAATTTAGAGATTACTTCATAAAGACCTTCCAAACTTTTGAATGTCTTTATGAGGTTTGAAGCCGTGATATCGCCAATGCCGGGCACACCCGGGATGTTGTCGGACGGGTCGCCCTTGAGACCCTTGAAATCGGTCATCTGCGACGGCGCGAGGCCATAGCGGGCTTTGACCTCTTTTTCGTTGTAAGTGACGGTGTCGGTCACGCCTTTGCGCAGGGTAAATACCACCACTTTATCGCCCTGGACCAGCTGGAGAGTATCCAGATCGCCGGTCATGATGACCACTTGCAGGTCTTTGTCCTCCTTGGCTGTCTCGGCAACGGCTCCGATGACATCGTCGGCCTCAAAACCGGCTTTTTCATAAATGGGAATGCCAAAAGCGGCCAGTATCTCCTTGATGTAGGGCACCTGGATATGAAGCTCGTCCGGCGCTTTGACCCGGTGGCTCTTGTATTCGGCAAACTCCTCATGGCGGAAGGTCGGGCCGGCCAGATCAAAGGAAGCGGCCACGTAATCGGGCTTCAGGTCCTTCAACATCTTGATGAGCACGGAGCAGAAACCGAAAATGGCATTGGTCGGAACGCCGGCGGCGGTGGTCAGCGGCGGCAAAGCATGGAAGGCCCGGTGGACCAGCGCGTGCCCGTCAATCAATACAAGCTTTTTCATAGGAGATAGGTTATAGGAGATAGCTTATAGTTTATTTATAAGAACGTTCAACATTCTCATAATTTCACTTAATAATCCGTCTACTTTCTTGTAATCAAATCGTGAAGTTTTAGGTAATTTTCTAGATATTATTATCTGAGTTTCGAGTTCAGCTCCTGACGCAAAGGCACTAAGTAAAAACTGCCGAAACTCTTTTCTATACCCTCTAGTTCTGCCCTCGGCTATATTGGACGAAATAGAAACTGCGGCTCTTCTCATTTGAGAAGTTAAGCCAAATATTTCTTCTTTGGGAAATTGATCCGTTAAATTATAAACCTCAATAACTAATTCTATGGACCGCTGCCATACAGTAAGTTCCCTGTAAGAAGTAATTGCCATTTCTTTGTTTTACTATTTACCTATTTCCTATCACCTATAAGCTACCGTGATATTCCTGGTATTTTCGTCTATATGTTCAAATATTACTTTAACGTGTTCTTTGGGAAGTGTTGACCTAACTCGTTCGGCCCATTCTATGAGGACAATATTGCCCTTGTGCTTTAAAATTTTTTCTATGTCCAAGGGTTTCAAATCCTGCGGGTCTCCTAAGCGGTAGCAATCCAAATGATGTAAAAACTTATAACTTGGAACTTTTAACTTATAACTTTTCATCAGAACGAAGGTAGGGCTTTTCAATAGGTGTGCGACGCCCAGGGCCTGGGCGAAGGCCTGGACGAATGTGGTCTTGCCAGCGCCAAGCTCCCCCTCCAAAGCGATGACCAATGGTTCTCCCGCGTGTTTTTTGACCAATTGTCCCGCAAAAACATGGGCCAATTTTCGTGTCTCTTCTGGGCTATGGGAAACGAGCTTTGGCATTAGGAAAGAATATCTTTTTTGGCTCATTTTTTCAAACCCAGTAATACTACTGCGACAAGTTATTTTGCAAAAGCAAAATAACTAATTTCCGGACAGTCGCAGAAGATATACTGGGAAATTAAAAAACGGCCATCATCCGAACCGATATTTCTGGTTCGGATGATGGCCGCAGTGGACAACTAAGAAGGATTGGTGTCCATACTCTCGGCGCCGCCCCTGAATGATCCAATAATTTCTCTGACTTCCTTTATCAATGGGCTACTGATCAGAACTGTGCCGGAACCGCTTCCGAGTGCTTTGGCGGCATCCAACCTCTCCTCAATGGTCATGAAGTCGGCAGCGGATTGGACAGTATGGAGATTCTGATCAAAATTGCCGTCCTCCTTAAACCCGAAGGCCTGGGCAAGATTCTTGAGAACCTGGGTTTTGCCTTCCGACTCCTTGATCGCGGCCTGTTTCTGACCCTCGGCCTCGGCGATTCTCTTGTCTCGCTCGGCGTCGGCGACCAAGCGGGTTGAGGTTGCCTCGCCTTCTGCCTGATGGATTCGAGCGTCTCTTTCGCCGATAGCCCGGGCGGCCAATGCTTCACCTTCATGCTTGGCCGCTTTGGCGTTCATCTCTTCTTTGAATGGCTTCTGAAGAGATTCCTGAATGTCTTTGGTGGGGATTATCTCTGTCATGTAGAGTCGGATGAGGTGTTCACCCCAAAGATCCATTTCAATTCTTAGACCATCCTCGATCTCCCTCTTGATTTCGTCTGGATGCTCCAAAATGTAGGCAATCTGATGTTTCCCTAAGACGCTTCGGACCACGCCGTCCACCAGCCCCATCAGCGCTTCTCTCATTGAGGCACCAAGAACGAAAGTGTTCTTGAATACAGGCCCGAGACGACTGACGGGGTCTGCCTTCCTGTTCTCATTCTCAGTCATCAGACGATTGCTGATCTGGGCCTGAATGACGGGGATGGTAACGCCGTCGGCTGTGATGGTCCCGGTAATCTCAAAGTTTCTGACGTAGATACGCGTGGACCGGACGCCTTTAGGCGTTTTCTTGTATTTCTCCATGAGACCGACTTCTTCCAGCATTTTCGTCGTTCTGCCGGAAGGGCCAATGGAAACGGTTTCTTTCCCGGCCTGGCGAGTGGTTGCTATCTTCTCCAACCATCTCACGGTCAGATTAAGGCCGGGATACAGCGTCCGGCTGTATTTGCCAAAAATGGTCATCGCCCAACGTTCATCTTGAGGAACCGTTCGAAACCTGGTAAAGACGACCAGGCCCGACAGGACCACCCAGACCAGGAACCAAGCGGGTACAGGGTAGCTCAAGGCCAGTGCTACCAGCTCAACTATGAGCGTGGCAACAGCTGCCAGGAGCGTGATGATAAGACCGGCAATCATGCGAACCTCCATGTCAAAAAAACTCTGGCATGATTATACATTACCAAATAATTTGAGTCAATTTGGGAAATGAAAAAGACCGCACACTCTCGACGGCTGCGTTGAAGCAGTTGTGAGTATGCGGTCGGTGGCTATCGGTAGCCCGAGTTCGGACAGCCGGTTTACCGGTGAACCGGCGACGACAGTGTCTGGGCATCACAGAACTGTGATACCCGGCCGCCGGTCATCATCGCTGCCCGACAGAGCTCCTCGCGCGTTGGAGCGGATGGAGCTAGAGCCGGCGGTTGCGATGGATAAGAAACCGGTGGAGGAATAAATCTGGGTAGGCCCTCCACCTTCACAGAGCCCGAATGTATCACGTTGATACTACCGGGCATGACCTGCTGGACAGCCGGCGGTGCCAGCAGAGGTAGAGCCGTTGGCCTTAAAGCCGGAGCGGAACTCCCCAGTGGTAGGTTCGGCTGCGCTGTTTTGGGCGGAGTTTCTCCCTGCTTCTGGCAGGGAGACGGGCAATCGTCCATCCAAGCCGTAACCTTGTCTTTGAATTCAAACAAAGGTTTGGCCCAAGCCGGAGGCGCTGTTTCATTAGTTGCTAGCGCCACTGGCGTTTCAGGCGTGACGGGAGTAGCCGGTTTGGTCGGGGCCACGTCTGTGCCGCTGGACGTTTCACTGACCGGACCACGCCCCCGACTCGCCAGAAAGAGAACCAGAAAAAGGATGACAAGTAGAGCGGTGATCATGATAGCAAACACTTTGCTGCCGCTTCTGCTCAACCTGTCTCTCCAGCTACCCTCCTCCTGTTCTGTGATCGGGCCATCTCCGACCTTGTCCATTCTCTGAAGCTCGGCCTCATGGCGGGCGATGGTCTTTTCGACCGTTCCTAGTGCGGCTTCAGCTTTCTTTCTCTTGTCCCGGGCCGCCTGTTTGGCGGCCTCAACAGTCGCAGCGTTGAGTTCATTGTCCGCCGATTTAATGTCGGCTTCGGCTTGCGCCTTAGCTGCCTGGGCGTCTTTGAGCTCCTTCTCAACTGCCTCGCGAGTGCGAGGCGGGTTCTTGTCATTGGCCATGTTATCTCTCCTTGCCGCTCTCAAGCGGCCGAACCGTGTACAAGAATCCTTCCTCCACGCGATTGACGTAAAGGCCTTGTCGCCGCGGGGTTGAGCCCGCGACGCCATCGTCGCGATATCCGTCGGCCAAGTAAATCAGGCCGGGATATTCAACTCCGGCCGGGAACGGCGCGCAGACCCATCCCCCTCCGGGAATGGTCACGCGTCCGCTCTCGTCCGTCTTGACGCCGTGTTTTCTCATCTCCTTTTGCCCGACGGGGCTAAAGTCAATAACGATGGGGTCCACTTCACCGTTAATGAAATGGACGTCACCATCCTTCTTACACGGCTTCAACCG
>Ga0209542_10014515_pt1 | contig 13402 bp, 17 predicted proteins | sample RifCSPhighO2_01_FD_184028 | JGI IMG/M metagenome (GOLD analysis project Ga0209542, IMG submission 184028) | Soil microbial communities from Rifle, Colorado - Rifle CSP2_plank highO2_0.1 (SPAdes) (version 2) | ecosystem: Environmental > Terrestrial > Deep subsurface > Rock core/Sediment ... | reverse complement strand
GCTGTGACAAAATCACAGCATTTCAAATCCATTGATGCAATGCAAGAAGCTCTAGAAAGCTTTTGGGACAAACACACTTTTACGCAAGGATTTATGCGTTATTTATGTCGCTAACTAAACAAACGTAATCTTTATAAATGGTCATCAGAGTTTCTTACACCTATGAGCGGAAAAAGCAACGGATTAATGGCTGGCAAACGACTACAAAAACGAAGAAAACAATTCCGATGGTGTTCTAAATGGTTCACCAAAAAAACACTCAATCTTAAAGAAAAAGCAGACCCTCTTGGAGGATCATCACAAGCAAAAGGTATCGTCCTAGAAAAGACAGAACGAGAAGCAAAACAACCAAACTCTGCCATGAGAAAATGCGTCAAAGTACAACTCACCAAGAATGGAAAAATAGTAACTGCCTTCGCACCACGTGACGGAGCAATAAAACAAATAGAAGAACACGACGAAATAATCATTGAATGCATTGGCGGAACCATGGGACGAGCAAAAGGAGACTTACCCGGCGTACGATGGCAAGTCATCAAAGTCAACGATCAAAGTTTAGACGCACTCCTCAGAGGAAAAATAGAGAAAGGACGACGTTAAACCATGATGAAATTCTTCGGCAAATGGGAACCCACGGGCATTGACATCCAAGACCCTGGACTCAAAGATTACATAAATCTACGACCCATGCATGTCCCACGCATGTCAGGAAGAAACACCAGCGTACGATTCTGGAAAACGAAATACACCGTCATTGAACGACTCGTCAACAAACTCATGGTACCCGGACACAAAGCAAAAAAACACTTCATCAGCTCCGGACGCTGCGGAGGAAAATCACTAACAGCAATCATGATCGTAAAAAAAGCATTTGACATTATCGAACAACGAACAAAGAAGAATCCTGTAGAAATATTCGTCAAAGCCATAGAAAACGCAGCACCACGAGAAGAAATAACGACCATAGAATATGGTGGGGCAAAATATCCTCAAGCAGTAGATGCAGCACCACAACGACGCATTGATGTTGCCTTACGATTCATGGTACAAGGAAGCTACCAAAAAAGCTACGGGAAAAAAACAAAAGCACACGAAGCACTCGCAGAAGAAATACTCAAAGCCTACCAAAGCGACGGCAAAAGCTTCGCCATTTCTAAAAAACTAGAACTAGAACGACAAGCAGACGCAGCACGATAAATACTTATGAGTTCAGCACTTCTCGAAATACCTGTAGATTCGTCAGAATTTACACAACAAGCTTATCAGCAATGGCTAACTTATGAAGTAAGCTTCGCTTATCGTGTTTTTGGTATTAGGGAACCTGATGCAGAAGACATCTTCCAAAAAGCCATGCTTTCCTATTTAGCAAAGAAAGACGACCCAAAATATGCTTCCAAAACATCATTTGTCGTATTCGGAGGATTCTTCAGAAAAGAATGTTTACGATTTAGATATTCCAGCAACCTTGAACGTCGACGTAGACAACGTCTAGCTATGGGACTAGAAGTACGCGCTAATAATAATCGTTCACTCCATCCAGCTGAAATAAGCACTGCAATAACACTTTCTCGCTGTAGCACACCATCAAGAACACTTGATTCGACTGTAGCTGAACAAGAAATTAACCTTGCTGTCTTGCATGATATTAGATTTAGCAACGTACATTACCAAACACTCTATGAACTCCTTTTGGCAGGAAGAACACGGACAGATATTGTAGCAGCTTATCCCCATATGAATCGTAGACTTATTGATAAACAACTTTATAGAATTAGAAAAAAAGTAAGACGCGTGCTTGAACGACAAGCGAAGATAGACTAACATGAGTTCAACAGTTTTTGCAAGCCCACCTGTAGATTCGTCAGAGTTTACACAACAAGTCTATCAGCGATGGTTAGCTTATGGAAAAGGCTTCGCACGTTCTAGATTTGGTATAAAAGGCCATGATGCAGAAGATATTTTTCAAACAGCTATGCTCCTCTATCTAGGAAAAAAAGATGATCCGAAATATGCAAGAACATCCTCATTTGGAGTATTCACAGGATTCTTTCGAAATTGTTGTTATGACTTTATATATGAATTGCAAAAAAAACAAAGAATTAATAGACGCTTAGCAGACGGTTTAGAAGTACATTGTGGTAGCCACCTTTTTTTGCATGAAGGAGAAGTAAGCACATCGCTAACTTCTTTTGGTATAAAAGTACGTTTTACACCTGGAGCTATCGACTCTATTATAGCACGAGAAGAAGCATCAACTATCGCCCATGTGCTGGATAATATTCACTTCGAAAACCCTACATTCCAAAGAATTTATGACCTTCTTAGAGCAGGAAAGACACGGGCAGATATTGTAACACTTTATCCAGACATGAATCTCGGTAGCCTTGACGGCAGAATTCATCGTATTCGACAAACTATTGTTCAGGCGTTACGCTCAGAGGGACTATAATCTGCAATTCCTTTTTCTCATGACCCTACGACGTTCAGCAATACCTGAAACCATATTCGTCGCTGCAAGTATCCAAGGAAAAGCACCACCTACACCTATCTGACAAGCACCTGCATAGGCAAGCACACCCTCAGTTAAGGCAATACCTGTTAAGCTCATTAACCGACGAGGAACGCGAATCATATCGGGAGCAATAGTACATGCAATATCTTCTGCATCACGACGCAACCACGGCTCCGTCAAACGCCATGCTGTAGGAACATAAAAAGGCATTGCACACAAACGACTTATGTGTGTTACGGGTTTCTGATATCTACTTTTCCACATGGTTACATAGCGTTCTAACATGATGTAACTACACCAAAATAGTACTTTTAAGCTTTACGAACCTTATTGCCCACTCTAACCTTAACTGTTATCTACAAAATGGCTTTGCACAATAACTAGTGGAGATTTTATGCAGGACTATCTTTTTGTGCATTAACCTTCAACAATGGCCTTGAAGCCACCATAGGCCATGCGCTTAGGATCAAAGGGCATTGATTTTGGCATCTTGATGCTTTCCATTTCTTTCATGACCTTTGCGTTGACCTTGTCACGATGCGCCCTTGACTTGTACACAATATAAGAGAAGAACACGGTCTCGCCAGTTTTTGTCTTCACCATCTTCGGAAAAGGCACGCATCCAGGCATCCCCTTAAGATCGTCTCCTTGACATTCCTTGTAATCAAGCGCTCCGTGCTTCATCCACATTTTTGCTCCCCACTTCGCCATCTTCCGATAGGCGGCCAGGTTCTTTTTTGGCACTGGAAACAAAAATCCATCGACGTATACCATTGCAACCCCTCCTTTTTTATTGATTTAAAATTTCAATACAGCTACTTTAGCATATGCTTTGTTTTTAAATTTTTCTGCTTATGAAGGCATTTGTCACCTTAAGTCTTGGATTTTAGTCATTTCCTTAATAATGGTTGCGTGGGTGTTTTTGTGCACAAATCAGTTATTGTGCAAAGCCCTACAAAAGAAAACCTTTTTAAAGGATTTTTGCTGAAACAAAACATAACCATGGGAAAAGCAACAACAATTGAAGACCTGAAAGCATTAATGAAAAAACCCATTAATATCAGAAATATCTGCACCTCTGCACACATCCACCACGGAAAATGTATCAAAGGTGATTCACGACTTATCTTAGCAGATGGCAGCATAAAAACCGCAGCAGAAATTTATCATATTGCTGAAGAAAAAGGAAACAAGTTTGAAGAAAAAGAAGAGCATACTATTTATGACCTTTCACAAGAACCGATAAACATTCTTTCTCTGAATAAAGAAACTGGAAAATTAGAGGAGAAAAAAATAGATCTCGCATGGAAACTCCAAGGAGGAAAGACTATTACTATTAAGTTGCGTAATGGTTTTACTATAACTACAACGCCTGAACATAAGTATATCACTTTTGAAAATATGCAGTTCGTTGAGAAACCTGCTGTAGAAATAAAATTAGGAGACAATATTGTATCCTCACGACTTACTGAAACACAGTCAAGTATTAACATAAAACATGAGATTCTAGAAAAACTTAGAGCAAGCAACTTTTATGTTACCCTCAAAAAAGATTGTTCACAAGAAATAAAGGAAAAAATATTTGCTTATGGCATAAAAAATGTAGTACATGAAATAAAAACTCCGCTTAAAGAAAAATCATTTTATCATGGATTATGGCAGAATAGATTAGCCATTCAGGATTTCCTTAACATTTGTACACTTTTTACCCTACCAACACCTTATGACTACATTGACACGATTGTTTATAGAACAGGAAAACAACGAGGACACAACTCCTTACCTATGAATTTACCACAAAACTTTGAAGAATTTTATTATCTTGGTGGATTATTCATTGGAGACGGCACATTCAAACGATTTATTGTAGGGAAAGAAGAACTCCGTTCAAAATTCATGACTATCTGCAATAACCTAGGATTAAACCCTAAACCAAAAAATGATCCTGGAAAAACACCAGCAATAGAAACCAATAAAACTTTACTTTACATCTTACATAACCTCTTTGACTACCCACTTAGACAAAAAAGCCACCATGTTAAGATATCAGACTTTGTATGGAAAAGCCCAAAAGAATATACTGCACATTTATTACGCGGATACTTTGACACTGACGGAACAGTTGAACTATCACGAGGAGCAATATCCATCAGCTCAGCAAGTAAACAAATGATTAAAGACTTAGGACTACTCCTTTTACGATTTGGCATCGTACCCATTATTCAAGATGACACAGTCTATATCAGTGGGTTTTCCCTTCTTAACTATATCAAACAAATAGGGTTTTATGTACAACACAAACAAGAACGAGCAATGGCACTATCACAGCACGTTACGGGAAGTTATGTCAGTGACTGGATAAACCTTTCTGATGCGACTCGAGTAAGCACACAAAATACTCAAAAACTTGTCCATCTAGGACTCAAAGAGCAAGAACATACTAAATATTTTAATGAACACTTAGTTTACCTTCAAGTAGCATCTATTTCTGAGGGTTATGAAGAAACAGTCTATGACTTTACCATACCTGATAATCACAATTTTGTAGCAGAAGGTATAATCATTCATAACACAGCACTTACTGATAACCTCTTAGCAGCAGCAGGACTTATGAGTGAAAAAGCAGCAGGTAACCTTGAAGAAGGTATGGCAACGTGGCAGCACAAAGATGAACAAGAACGACTCATGACCGTTGACGCAGCAAACGTCAGCATGAGCCACACCTTTGACGGACAAGACTACCTCATCAATCTCATTGATACACCCGGACACGTAGACTTCGGAGGAAATGTCACTCGAGCCATGCGCGCCATTGACGGAACCATCGTCCTCATCTGCGGCGTTGAAGGCATCATGCCACAAACAGAAACTGTCGTCAGACAAGCCATCAGAGAACGCGTCAAACCTGTCCTTTTCATCAACAAAGTAGACCGCATGGTCAACGAACTCAAACTCACACCCGAACAAATACAAGAACGATTCATGAAACTTATCATGGACTTTAACAAACTCGTAGAACAAGTAGCAGAAGAAGAATTCAAAGAAGCATGGAAAGTCAACATCATGGACGGCAGCGTAGCATTCGGATCAGCACGAGAAAACTGGGGATTAAGCTTACCCTTCATGAAGAAAAAAGGCATCACCTTCAAACAAATCATCGAACAATATACAACCAACAAAACCAAAGAAGAAATAAGCGAATGGTTCTGGAAGAACGCAGCACTCTTCGAAGTCATCTTAGACATGGTCATCAGACACTTACCCAACCCCTTACAAGCACAAAAATACCGCATACCCCACATCTGGAAAGGAGACTTACAATCACCCTTCGGACAAGACCTTATCACCACTAACCCCAACGGGAAGCCAGCATTCGTCATCACCAGAATAGTTATCGACCCGAAATTTGGCAGAGAAATAGCAGCAGGAAGACTATTCTCTGGCACGGTCAAAGAAGGTATGCAAGTATGGCTTAACAATGCAAAACAATACCAACGCATAGGACAAGTATTCCTCTACAAAGGTATCAAACCCGAACAAATAGGAGAAGCAGTAGCAGGAAACGTTATCGCACTTGGAGGCGTCAACGGTTACGCAGGAGAAACGGTAACACTAGAACCAGAAGTACCCTTTGAAGACATGAAACACATCTTTGAACCGGTCATCACCAAAAGCATTGAACCCATGAAACCACAAGACTTACCTAAACTTGTAGAAATACTCAAAAAAGTAAGCAAAGAAGACCCCTCACTCAAAGTCACTATCAATCTAGAAACAGGAGAAAACCTTATCCATGGCATGGGAGAATTACATCTGGAAATTATTGAGAACAGAATCAAAGAGGAACGAGGATTCCAAGTAAAAACAGGAGAACCCATCGTTGTCTACAGAGAAACCATACTCAAAGAATCAGGAGAAGTAGAAGGAAAGTCACCCAACAAGCACAACAAGTTCTACATCAAAGTAGAACCGATCAGCCCTGAATGGTTCCAACTCATCAAAGACGAAATATTAACCGCAGGAAAAATGAAGAAAGGAGACTCCGAAGCCTACCTCAAACTAGAAAAAGCAGGCATCGCCGTCAAAGAAGCAAAAAGGATACGTGACATTTACAACGAAAACATACTCATTGATGACACCAAAGGTATCGTCGCTATCGGAGAAGTACAAGAACTCATCAATGAAGGATTTGAACAAGTCATGCGCGAAGGACCACTCGCACGAGAACCCTGCGTAAAAATAAAAGTCATCGTCCTTGATTGTAAACTCCACGAAGACGCAATCCATAGAGGACCAGCACAAGTATTACCTGCCGTACGTGAAGCCATAAAACAGGCCATGGTCGACGCAAAAGCAGTACTCTACGAACCTTACCAAGTCATCCTCATCGAATGCCCCAGCGACTTCATGGGAGAAATAAACAAACTTGTCAGCAACAAGCGAGGACAACTCTTAGACATAGAACACAAAGGAGCACAAATATTTGTAAAGTCACGACTCCCCGTAGCAGAAATGATAGGATTAGCATCAGACTTACGCAGCGCAACAGAAGGACGAGGAACCTACTATCTCATAGACCAAGAATTTGACAAAGTACCCTCCGACTTACAAGAAAAAACAATGAAGAAGATAAGAACAAGAAAAGGATTAAATCCTGACCAGATGAATCTCAGCTAAAAAAATACTAATAACTACCATGGTATTACCTATAGGCATCAACGAAGCACGAGAAACTATTGAGCGAGAAGGACTTATTACTCCAGACCCTGCACGACTAGAAACAGAAAAAGATGCACTTGCCTACACTGTTTTTAGTACTATCATGAAACAATCAAAGATAGCACATGGATTACCTGTACTCCTCCTCACACCTGCATTTGTAGCACTAGCCGTACGCGATCAAAGACTCTTCCCTCGCCTCCGCTGTTTTATGACACCAGAAGAATTACAAGCATCAGAATCATTACCACCTACAAGTCTTGTCCGCCGATTACATGCCTACGTAAAAGAACACGAAACCGCATACCTCCAACGTTACCGACCATAAAATTTTCTATGAGAAAAACCTATCAGAAAACTAACTAGCAACACCTAAACTACGCTTCGTAGCAGCAACAATTTCTCCTACTATAAAACTACGAGCACGATTCCTATAGGTAAAATGTAAATCGACAAACTCACCAGCAATAGGAACAAAAGAAGCAGACTCCATCAACAACCAATGAGGAATCGCAGCAACATCCTTCGTCTTAGCAATATACCAGCAGCCATACGCAATTTTAGGAACTAGTTCTAAAGCTTCCAAAACAAAACCAGGAAACACAGTAGTATCGAGACCAAGACCAGCAATACTAGAAATAATATCAGCCCTGTCCAATAATTGACCAACTTCTAACACACGACCATACTGACCATAGACTTTAGCAGTTTCTCTACGAACAATATCAGCCATATGAGGCGTAACCTGCGCTAGAGACTGCAGACTACTATCACCTAAAACGCGTGAAGACAAATCATCCAAACGTGAACTGCGAGCATCTGCCATAAAGTATTATACGCAGAAAATGCTTTTAAGACTTATGAACATTAGAATTCATCACGTTCTAATAAATATTCCTTCAAACCCGGAGGAATTAACGGTTCACCATTAATTAGTACATACGTGAACGGCAAAATAACTGACTCCACGTCATTCAAAACAATCTCAATCTCATCCTGCAAAGGAATATCCTTCAACTGCTTACCTAATAATAACTCACGAGCAACAAAAACAGCATTATCTGTAGAAAACTGTTTTTTACCCATATGACGCGTAGGAAACGGCAAACGAGACGACAATTCCTTCCCCGTACGAGCCTTCGGAGGATGATCACCCAAAATACCACCCAAAATAACATACGCAGGCTTATCCTTACTTGACAAAACATCCTTAGCAGCAGGATCCAAAACAAGAGCATTCTGCAACTTAAGATCAGCAACACTTTCCCGAACAACCTTCAAACCCTGCAAACGCTCAGCATGCTTCTTCACATTCGTGAACATAACATTATCCTTACCTACCATCTGTGCAATATGTTTATACTCCAAAACACACCATTCAAACATATCAGGCTCCAAATGCTCAACAATAAACATCATTTTATGATAACACCCACAGGACAATGATCAGAACCAAAAATCTTAGGATAAATAGGAGCAGCCTCCACCTTCGAAACCAAAGCAGCAGAAACGATACCATAATCAATACGCCAACCAAGATTACGAGCACGAGCATTAAACATTTGACGCCACCAGGTATAATGACCAGGACCAGACTCAAAAGACCTAAACGTATCAACAAAACCCTTACCTAACAACTGAGAAAAACTCTGACGCTCAGCATCGGAAAAACCAGGATTATTATGATTCGTCTTAGGATGAGCTAGATCAATCTCCGTATGTGCAACATTCAAATCACCAACAACAACCACAGGCTTCTTCTTCTGCAAATTACTCACAAACTTATGAAAATCCTGATCCCATGACAAACGATACTCCAAACGCAACAAACCATGCTGAGAATTCGGCGTGTAGACATTCACCAAAAAAAACTTACCCATATCAGCAGCAATCAAACGACCTTCTTGATCATGCTTTTCAATACCTAAACCATAAATTATATCATCAGGTTCCTCCTTCAAAAAAACACCCGTACCTGAATAACCGGGCTTGACAGCACTATTCCATAACTTACAAGGATACTGGGTAAAAAAATCAGGAACTTGCTCCTTACGAGCCTTCGTCTCCTGCACACAAACAACATCAGGATTCAACTTCTCGATAGCAGCCAAAGCATTCTTGCGAAGAACAGCACGAATACCATTCACATTCCAAGAAACAATATGCATCAGGAAAAATGAACCTTACGAGATTAAAAAGTTATCGCACCGGAACAGGATACTCACCCGTAACACAAGCATCGCAAAAACTATGACCATCCAAACGAGAACCAACACCCACAATAGCACGTTTATTATCAATAATTGACGGAGCATACAACCTATCAGCATTCAATATTTCTGCAGCAAGTGCTAAGGAACCATCCGCAAGAAAACCCAACAACTCCTCACGACTTTTTGTATTAATACCCATATGGCACGGGTGAGACCACAATGGAGAAGAAACAGCAATATCGACTTCCCTTGCACCTGCATCACGACAAGCAGCAACCAATTCTATCATTGTTGTACCACGAATAATAGAATCATCAGCAAGCAACACATGCTTGCCCTGCACGTTACGGCCGATTAACGACAACTTATCCCTCGTCTTCTTCCTACGATCACCCTCTGTAATAAAAACCCTACCGACATAATGACCACGCAATAACCACGGCATCACAGGAACACCCAAACAATCAGCCAAAGCATGACCAAACTCATTACCAGAATCAGGAACGCTAATGACTACATCAGGTCTTGCCGTAACTGTAATCTGCTGCGCAACAATCTTTCCCAAAGCCTGACGTACCTCACTCACACCTGCGCTATCAATAATACTCTCTGGACGAGCTTTATAATCCCACTCAAAATAACAATGCGCACGTCTTTGTGAAGGAAACAACTCAGCAGTTAAGAACCCACTATTAAAACCCAAGAAAAAACCTGGAGGAACATCAGCAATATCATACCAACCATTATTACTACACGCATGCGACTCAGAAGCAACTATTACTTTACCCCCTGTACCTTGCGCATACACCAACGGACGGAAACCGAAAGGATCACGCACAGCAAAAAGCTGCTGATCAAAAGCACCCACCAACGCATACGCACCCTGATACACAGGAAGCAAAGCATCACGAACACGATCCTCCAATTCTTCCTCTTGACTATCAGCAAAACGCAAACCAAACAACTCAGAATCAACCCTTGTCATACGACGACCATTATAATCTCTTTCTAAAATAGGCATCGCACCCACCAAATCACCATTATGCGCATACGCACCACGCACCACACCATTCACAGACAATTCTAAAGGCGCAGCATCACGATCATTATCAACCTTTGCGGCAGATGCATTCTGCGTACCATAACGTGTATGCACAAGAGCAATTTTTCCACGAGGAATAATCCTATCACGAAAAACATCATTTACCATACCCGAACCCTTCACAAAAACCCAACCCTGCTCAGTCAATGTAGAAACAGCAAGACCAGCACCATCCTGACCACGATGCTGCAAACGATTACCACCTTCAATGGCAAGAACACCTGCATTCCCCGAAGGATCATAAATACCAACGATACCGCACATACTTAACAGGTTGCGTGAACACTTATTAATAAAGCTTGTTCACTACAAAAAAAGAAAAAAAGAAGTATTACTCCTCCTCATGTATTGCGTATTTACCTGCGCCATGCGTCATAACTACCCACAACCCTGTTAAGATTAGGATGTCACGCTCAATACCTGCAGAGACACCACGTTCTAAAGCGCCGGGCAACTGAACAGCAATAATTGCGACAATAATAATACACCCTAAAATCATCGTTGCACGCTTATGCCAGAAACCTATTAACAAAGCAATACCTGCAAGTATTTCCAAAATACCCACTATTGGACCGACCCATCCTGGGAAGATACCAACAAAATCACTAGTTATTGAACCCAGACTCATTACTTTCGGTATGCCATGCCAGATAAAAATAGCAGCCATAACCACTCGCAATGCCAATAATGACCAATCTTTCATATGTCATTCCTCCTTTCAAAAACTTATTTTACCCTGAAAACACAAGCTCTATAAATAATTTACCCTCTTTCTTTCTGTGAGAACTCGTCTTATTAGTCTTAATTATAATCATTATATAGTAGTTACATTCATAACCTTTATATATGTCTATTACTACTATTACTCTATATATTTTACAAGGAAAACGAACTATGCACTTACAAATGATATGTCTCGACGGAAAAGATGGATTTGAAGGAAGATTACTAGTCCTGCAAACAGGAACGATTAATCAAGAACCACAACCCACAAACAAACAATTTGCAGCTGACCAACGAGCAAAAAAACTTTTTGACCGCGTACGAGACGCAACCAATCAAACTGTAGCATCCCCCTACCAAACAGGAGACGCATGCACGATGCATATGTTCTGTAATATTAGAACAGGCAATACTGTTTGTGCTTCAATCCAAAGTGATCCTGCTGATGATACTTACTTCAACATAGGCGCAAGTGTACAGCAAGGAAAACAAGGCTTGCAAGAAACACGGGGCATTTATGTCACAGGATCAACCTTACCACCTATTGCATTAACAGAACGCTTAAGAAGGATATTTTGAAAGGAGTTATACCATGAGCCTATTTATCTATCGTGAACAACAAGGAGAACCGAAAAGACATTGCTATGTCGGCGTATTACCCACAGTCTCACCGAACCCCCAAAAAACAGCACTTGGGAGTGCACTGCAAGTTTTTGATATTGTTGAAGATGTACTTGCTGCGCAGGCATTACCTGTTGCTGGACGAGCAATGTTAGCACCTGTTCGGAACAATCATGTCTTATATACTTCTCGTGATAGCACACCCGATGATATTGATGTTACTGCTGAATGTAAACCTCACCCCAAAAACCCCCTTGCTTTAGAACGAACTGTGACACTTAGATCACCGCGCGTCTTAGATTCTGCCACTTTAGATACTGTACTTGCAGCATTACAAGAACATGATAACAACACCAGTCAAGCTATCGTCTTATAATCTTCTTAAGAAACTACTTAATAGTAGTACATTTCATAACATTTAAATAGGACATCCGACATTATCCTACCTAGTATGAAACACAAAATAAGCATCACGGTAGAGGAAAAAATCTTAGAACAACTCGAACGACACTTACAAACAGGACGCTACAGAAACACGAGCCACGCCTTTGAATATGCACTACAAGAACTCCTCAAGGAGAAAAAAACATGATTCCTGAAGATATTACTACAAGACTTGTACAACAAAAAGAACAAGCAAGACGGCTAAACATAATCGGAAACACTATCAACAGTTTACCCTACCTACCGTTTGCGGGTTTCATAATGACACCTATCATTCCAGCATTACACGACAGTACATTTTATGGACCAACTACCTTTTTTATGACAGCTTTAGGCACGCTTTTATGTATAAGTCATGATATCTTAGAAGAATCACGGCGCATACGTATTAATTATGATACTAGCCTTAGCGCAGTAACTAATAATATGCAACCAAGTCCGGAGCGTGCACCATGACACCTCTCATGGGAACCACCACAACTATTTCCATGAGTACGACCAGCCAAGGAATGGAAGGACCTAGTTATACTCACGACTTCCAGAACTTACTTGGGATTCCCGGCTACACCACACCAAAACATGCAAGAACACGCAGAGGAACCTGGGGAGAAGTACGCGAAGCAGAAGACCCCCAAGGAAAAAAAGTAGCCATCAAAACACTACGACCAACAGCAGACGCACAACAACAATTAACAGAACGAGAACTCACTCTAGAAAAAGCACTCCGCAACGAATCACGAGACTTAGTACCCAGCAGCCACATCGTACCTGCACGCGTAGAAGAACACAACGGAACACTTCACTTAGTCATGCCCTGGTATGAACAAACACTCGCAGCGCGCGTAGCACAAGAACGAGAAATACAACCACCCTTTGACGAGTTCCAACAACGACACTATGACCGCGCATTCTTCCAACCTCATGAACGCCCAGAAATTGCCTATGCCAAACATGCAGAAGAACAACGAAGACGATGGAGAAAAGAACAATTACCGCACTACTTACAAGACATAGCACAAGGACTCGCCGACGTCCACACACTCCTCAAACGAGCACACGGAGACTTAA